>Ga0207873_1002895_pt1 | contig 13225 bp, 8 predicted proteins | sample BGWIniCompost_FD_187373 | JGI IMG/M metagenome (GOLD analysis project Ga0207873, IMG submission 187373) | Cellulose adapted compost microbial communities from Newby Island Compost Facility, Milpitas, CA, USA - BGW Initial Compost (SPAdes)... ... | reverse complement strand
GGAGACCGCACGGCGCTCGAAGTGGTTCTCCGCCACCAGCTTCACCGCGCCGGTCTGCAGGTAGCGCAGACCGCCGTGGAGCAGCTTGGAGGAGGCGGAGGAGGTGGCGCCGGCCCAGTCGCCGGCGTCCACCAGAGCCACCCTGAGGCCGGACTGCGCGGCGTGCCAGGCGGTGGAGATGCCCAGGATGCCGCCGCCGATGACGAGAAGGTCGTACGACGCCTTGGCAAGCTGCTCCCTGGTCTCGGCCCGGCTCGGGTTCGAGCCGGAGGCCGGGCGCGTGCCCAGAGCAGGTATGGACTGCAGGGTGGACTGAGTGGTCATGTCGGGTTCTTACTCCTCGTCCTCGAGCCAGCCCATGGTCCGCTCGACGGCCTTGAGCCAGTTCTTGTACTCACGGTCGCGGGTCTCCGCGTCCATGCGGGGTGTCCACTCGGCGGCCCGGCGCCAGTTGGCGCGCAGGTCGTCGGTGCTGTTCCAGAAGCCGACGGCGAGGCCGGCGGCGTATGCGGCGCCGAGGCAGGTGGTCTCGGCGACCATCGGGCGCACCACGGGGGCGTCCAGGAAGTCCGAGAGCGTCTGCATCAGCAGGTTGTTGGAGGTCATGCCGCCGTCGACCTTGAGAGCGGTCAGTTCCACTCCGGAGTCCTTGGTCATGGCGTCCGCGATCTCCCGCGTCTGCCAGGCGGTGGCCTCCAGGACGGCGCGCGCGAGGTGCGCCTTGGTGACGTACCGGGTCAGGCCGGCGATCACACCGCGGGCGTCGGCGCGCCAGTACGGGGCGAACAGGCCGGAGAAGGCCGGCACGAAGTAGGCGCCGCCGTTGTCCTCGACCGAGAGTGCGAGGGTCTCGATCTCGGCGGCGGTGGAGATCAGCCCCATCTGGTCGCGCATCCACTGCACCAGCGAGCCGGTGACGGCGATGGAGCCCTCCAGGGCGTAGACCGGCTTCTGGTCGCCGATCTGGTAGCCGACCGTGGTCAGCAGGCCGCTGTAGGAGTTGATCAGCTTGTCACCGGTGTTCATCACCATGAAGGTGCCGGTGCCGTAGGTCGACTTGGTCTCGCCCTCGGAGAAGCAGGTCTGGCCGAACAGCGCCGCCTGCTGGTCGCCGAGCGCGGAGGCGACCGGGATGCCGCCGAGCAGCTCGCCCAGCTTGCCGCCCTTGATCTCGCCGTAGACCTCGGCGGAGGAGCGGATCTCCGGGAGCATCGCCGTCGGCACGCCGATGGACTCGGCGATCTTCTCGTCCCACTGCATGGTGTGCAGGTTCATCAGCAGGGTGCGGGAGGCGTTGGTGACGTCGGTGACGTGCCGCCCGCCGTTCACACCGCCGGTCAGGTTCCAGATGACCCAGGTGTCCATGGTGCCGAAGAGGATGTCGCCCGCCTCGGCGCGCTCCTTGAGACCCTCGACGTTGTCGAGCAGCCAGCGGGCCTTGGGACCGGCGAAGTAGGAGGCGAGGGGAAGGCCGGTCTCGCGGCGGAAGCGGTCCTGGCCGACGTTGCGCCCGAGCTCCTTGCACAGGGCGTCGGTGCGGGTGTCCTGCCAGACGATGGCGTTGTGGACGGGCTCACCGGTGTTCTTGTCCCACAGCACGGTGGTCTCGCGCTGGTTGGTGATGCCGATGGCCTTGATGTCGTCGCGGGTGATGCCGGCCTTCTCCACGGCACCGGCGACGACCTCCTGCACATTGGTCCAGATCTCGGTGGCGTCGTGCTCGACCCAGCCCGGCTTGGGGAAGATCTGCTCGTGCTCCTTCTGGTCGACGGCGACGATGCGGCCGTCGCGGTCGAAGACGATGCAGCGGGACGAGGTGGTGCCCTGGTCGATGGCTGCGATGAACGGGCCGGCGGTGTGGGCGTCGGTCACTGTGTGCTCCTGGGGGTTCCTTGATTACGGGGCTGTACGTACGGCGCTTCTACTGAAGCTCAGGCGAAGGCGACGTTGTAGATGCCGGCCGCGATGGCGCCGCCGATCAGCGGACCGACCACCGGGATCCAGGCGTAGCCCCAGTCGGAGCCGCCCTTGTTGGGCAGGGGCAGCAGGGCGTGGACGATACGGGGGCCGAGGTCGCGGGCCGGGTTGATGGCGTAGCCGGTCGGACCGCCCAGCGACAGACCGATCGAGACGACCACGAGCGCCGTGATCAGACCGCCGAGGACACCGAGGCCGTTGCCCTCGGCGTTGAGGCCCTGGGTGAGCACGGCCAGCAGCAGAACGAAGGTGCCGATGATCTCCGTGGCCAGGTTCTGCACCGCGTGGCGGATCTCCGGGCCGGTGGAGAAGATGCCGAGCACCGGGCCCGCGCCCTGTTCCTGGGCCTCGACCGACTTGGCGGCGGTGGCCTGCGCCCCCGGACCGCCGACGATCTCCTTGTCGGTGAGGTGGGCGTGGAACTGGCCGTAGTAGGCCACCCAGACCAGCGCCGCACCGATCATCGCGCCGAGGAACTCTCCGGCGAAGTAGGTCGGAACGTTCGACCACTCGCCGTCCTTGATGGCGAGGGCGAGGGTCACGGCCGGGTTGAGGTGTGCGCCGGACAGGGGGCCGGCGATGTACACCGCCGTCATGACGGCGAAGCCCCAGCCGAAGGCGATGGTGAGCCAGCCGGCGTTACGGGCCTTGGAGGCCTTCAGCGTCACGGCGGCACAGACGCCGCCGCCGAGCAGGATGAGTATGGCGGTACCGATGGTCTCGCCGATGAAGATGTCGGAGCTGGACACCCGCGACTCCTTTGTCCTTACGTCCAGGGAAGCCGACCCCCGGGTCCCACCGGGGAGCGGCGCCCTCGAGGGTGAGAGCGATGCCGGCCCTTGGCGTTGCCACACTCTAGCGCGTATTGCCGGTAGGTGTTCGACAATGCCGACCGATGGACGGGAGTCTTGCCCGGCGTAAGACGTGCGTCAAGAGTCTGGTTGTCGAAAGTGCGATCGTTGTTGATTGCCGTGAGGTATTGATCTACGGGGCGGGCCTGTCACCCTGTGTCCGATATGTCTGTCTCAGAGTACGACTGAAGCCGGAACGCCGTACGGCATTCCGGTCCTCGTGCCGCCCGCGTTCCGGTCCCGGTGTCACGCGGGTGCCGGGTCCGCTCAGAAGCGTCCGGCGCCCAGGTCCCGCGACACCGCGCGGGCGCAGTCGCGCACCGCCGCGATCAGCTCGGGGCGCAGTGCCCCCTCCTCGTCGGGCCGGCACACCCGCTCCACGGCGCCGGTGATGCCCACCGCGCCCACCGGCATGCGCCGCCGGTCGTGGATCGGCGCGGCGATCGAGGCGACGCCCTCCCAGGTCTCCTCCACGTCCGCCGCGTAGCCGCGCGCCCGGGTGAGGTCGAGGATGCTCTCGAAGGCGTCCAGGTCGCACACGGTCCGCTCGGTGAACGCCTTGCGGTCGGCCTCGACGGCCTCGCTGTGCGCCACCGGGTCGTAGGCGGAGAGCACCTTGCCCAGGGCCGTGGAGTGCAGCGGCTGCATGGCGCCTATCTCCAGCACCTGCCGGCTGTCGTCGGGCCGGAAGACGTGGTGCACGATCAGCACGCCCTGCTGGTGCAGCACGCCCAGATAGACGCTCTCGCCGCTGGAGCGGGCCAGGTCGTCCGTCCACACCAGCGCCCGCGCCCGCAGCTCGTGCACGTCCAGGTAGGTGGTGCCGAGGCGCAGCAGCTCGGCGCCCAGCTGATAGCGGCCGGAGGCCTCGTCCTGCTCGACGAAGCCCTCCTGCTGGAGGGTGCGGAGGATCCCGTGGGCGGTGCCCTTGGCGAGGCCCAGCGACGAGGCGATGTCCGACAGGCCGAGCCGTCGCTCGCCGCCCGCGAGCAGCCGCAGCATCGCCGCCGCCCGTTCGAGCGACTGGATGTTCCGTGCCATCGCCGTACTGCCTCCGTCCCCTTCGAGCGTCGACGTGCGACGTCGCTGCCGCTGTTCGGCAATGTCGAACACTACCGGTCCATGCCGACCTCTCGCTAATGGTCGTGCGAGATCCGTTGCGTCAGCTGCCGCACACACCGCCGCCGGCCATCATCGTCCGCCCCGTGGACGCTCTGAACATCAGGGCGCGGTCCCGGATACCCTGACGGCGTGCGCCCCGCCGGGGAAGTCCCCCCGTGACTTCCGGGCAGGCGCAAAGCCGACAGCCGTCGCACTCAGAGGGAGCCCCTTCCATGGCCTCGTTGCCGCCCACCCCTTCCGCCGACAGCAGGACCCGCGTGTCCGGACTCCGCGAGGCGCTCGCCACCCGAGTGGTCGTAGCCGACGGAGCGATGGGCACCATGCTCCAGGCCCAGGACCCCACGCTCGAGGACTTCCAGAACCTCGAGGGCTGCAACGAGATCCTGAACCTGACCCGCCCCGACATCGTCCGTTCGGTCCACTCCGAGTACTTCGACGCCGGCGTCGACTGCGTCGAGACCAACACGTTCGGCGCCAACCACACCGCGATGGCGGAGTACGACATCTCCGACCGGGTGTACGAGCTGTCCGAGGCGGGTGCCCGGATCGCCCGCGAGGTGGCCGACGAGCACGCCGCCCGCGACGGCCGCACCCGCTGGGTGCTCGGCTCCATCGGCCCCGGCACCAAGCTGCCCACCCTGGGCCACATCGACTACGGCACCATCCGCGACGGCTACCAGGCCAACGCCGAGGGCCTGCTCGCGGGCGGCGCCGACGCGCTGATCGTGGAGACCACCCAGGACCTGCTGCAGACCAAGGCCTCCATCCTGGGTGCCCGCAAGGCGATGGAGGCGACCGGCACCGAGGTGCCGCTGCTGGCCTCCATGGCTTTCGAGACCACCGGCACCATGCTGCTCGGCAGCGAGATCGGGGCCGCGCTGACCGCGCTGGAGCCGCTCGGCATCGACATGATCGGCCTGAACTGCTCGACCGGGCCCGCCGAGATGAGCGAGCACCTGCGTTTCCTCGCCCGGCACTCGCGCATCCCGCTGCTGTGCATGCCCAACGCCGGCCTGCCCGTCCTCACCAAGGACGGCGCCCACTTCCCGCTCGACGCCAAGGGCCTGGCCGACGCCCAGGAGGCCTTCGTCCGCGACTACGGACTGTCCCTGGTCGGCGGCTGCTGCGGCACCACCCCCGAGCACCTGCGCCAACTGGTGGAGCGGGTGCGCGGGGTGACCCCGCCGGAACGCGACCCGCAGCCCGAGCCCGGCGCCGCCTCCCTCTACCAGTCGGTGCCGTTCCGCCAGGACACCTCCTACCTGGCCATCGGCGAGCGCACCAACGCCAACGGCTCCAAGAAGTTCCGCGAGGCCATGCTGGACGGCCGCTGGGACGACTGCGTGGAGATGGCCCGCGAGCAGATCCGCGAGGGCGCGCACATGCTCGACCTGTGCGTCGACTACGTCGGCCGCGACGGCGTCGCCGACATGCGCGAGCTGGCCGGCCGCTTCGCCACCGCCTCCACCCTGCCGATCGTGCTGGACTCCACCGAGGTGGACGTCATCCGGGCCGGCCTGGAGAAGCTCGGCGGGCGCGCCGTGATCAACTCGGTCAACTACGAGGACGGCGACGGACCCGACTCCCGCTTCGCGCAGGTCACCCGGCTCGCCAAGGAGCACGGCGCCGCCCTGATCGCGCTCACCATCGACGAGGAGGGCCAGGCCCGCACCGCCGAGAAGAAGGTCGAGATCGCCGAACGCCTGATCGCCGACCTCACCGGCAACTGGGGCATCCGCGAGGAGGACATCCTCGTCGACTGCCTGACCTTCACCATCTGCACCGGGCAGGAGGAGTCCCGCAAGGACGGCGTCGCCACCATTGAGGCCATCCGCGAGCTCAAGCGGCGGCACCCGCGCGTGCAGACCACGCTCGGCCTGTCCAACATCTCCTTCGGCCTCAACCCGGCCGCCCGCATTCTGCTGAACTCCGTCTTCCTCGACGAGTGCGTCAAGGCGGGCCTGGACTCGGCGATCGTGCACGCGAGCAAGATCCTGCCCATCGCCCGGTTCAGCGAGGAGGAGGTCGACACCGCGCTCGACCTGATCTACGACCGGCGGCGCGAGGGCTACGACCCGCTGCAGAAGCTGATGCAGCTCTTCGAGGGCGCCACCGCCAAGTCCCTGAAGGCGGGCAGGGCGGAGGAGCTGGCCGCGCTGCCGCTGGACGAGCGCCTGAAGCGGCGCATCATCGACGGCGAGCGCAACGGCCTGGAGGACGACCTCGACGAGGCCCTCAAGACCCGCAAGGCCCTGGACATCGTCAACGACACGCTGCTCGACGGCATGAAGGTCGTCGGCGAGCTGTTCGGCTCCGGTCAGATGCAGCTGCCGTTCGTGCTCCAGTCCGCCGAGGTGATGAAGGCCGCGGTGGCCCACCTCGAGCCGCACATGGAGAAGACCGACGAGGCCGGCAAGGGCACCATCGTGCTGGCCACCGTCCGCGGCGACGTGCACGACATCGGCAAGAACCTGGTCGACATCATCCTGTCGAACAACGGCTACAACGTGGTCAACCTCGGCATCAAGCAGCCGGTCTCGGCGATCCTGGAGGCCGCCGAGGAGCACCGGGCCGATGTGATCGGCATGTCGGGCCTGCTGGTGAAGTCCACGGTGATCATGAAGGAGAACCTCGAGGAGCTGAACCAGCGCGGCCTCGCCGCCCGCTACCCGGTCATCCTCGGCGGCGCCGCCCTCACCCGCGCGTATGTCGAGCAGGACCTGCACGAGCTCTACCAGGGCGAGGTCCGCTACGCCCGCGACGCCTTCGAGGGCCTGCGCCTGATGGACGCCCTCATCGGCATCAAGCGCGGTGTGCCCGGCGCCAAGCTGCCCGAGCTGCGCCCGCGCCGGGTCCGCGCGGCCACCGTCGAGGTGGAGGAGCGCCCCGAGGCCGGGCACGTCCGGTCCGACGTCGCCACCGACAACCCGGTGCCCACCCCGCCGTTCTGGGGGACCCGCGTGGTCAAGGGCATCCAGCTCAAGGAGTACGCGAGCTGGATCGACGAGGGGGCCCTGTTCAAGGGCCAGTGGGGGCTGAAGCAGGCCCGCACCGGCGAGGGCCCGACCTACGAGGAGCTGGTCGAGACGGAGGGCCGGCCCCGGCTGCGCGGCCTGCTGGACAAGCTGCAGCGGGAGAACCTGCTGGAGGCGGCCGTGGTCTACGGCTACTTCCCGTGCGTGTCCAAGGACGACGACCTGATCATCCTGGACGAGCAGGGCAACGAGCGCACCCGCTTCACCTTCCCGCGCCAGCGTCGCGGCCGCAGGCTGTGCCTGGCCGACTTCTTCCGCCCGGAGGAGTCCGGCGAGCGGGACGTCGTCGGGCTCCAGGTGGTCACCGTCGGCTCCCGCATCGGTGAGGAGACCGCGCGGCTGTTCGAGGCCAACGCCTACCGCGACTACCTGGAACTGCACGGGCTGTCCGTGCAGCTGGCGGAGGCGCTCGCCGAGTACTGGCACGCCCGGGTCCGCTCCGAGCTGGGCTTCGCGGGGGAGGACCCCGAGGAGATGGAGGACATGTTCGCCCTGAAGTACCGGGGCGCCCGCTTCTCCCTCGGCTACGGCGCCTGCCCCGACCTGGAGGACCGCGCCAAGATCGCCGACCTGCTCCAGCCGGAACGCATCGGCGTGCAACTGTCCGAGGAGTTCCAGCTGCACCCCGAGCAGTCCACCGACGCCATCGTGATCCACCACCCGGAGGCCAAGTACTTCAACGCCCGCTGAGACCGCGCACGGGCCCCGTCAGCGGGGCCCGACGTGCGACAAGAGGCGTTCCTCCGGCACACGACGTACACTGGTCGGTCCACTGCAGGCCGGTTCCCGCACGGGGACCGGCCTGATCGTCCCTGTGAAGGAGGTACGTGGATGACCAGTACGGTCCCCGCGCTCGGTACCCGGACGGCCGAGGGCTCTGCCCTGCAGGCCGTGCTCCTCGACATGGACGGCACGCTGGTGGACACCGAGGGCTTCTGGTGGGACGTCGAGTGCGAGGTCTTCGCCTCCCTCGGCCACACCCTCGACGAATCCTGGCGCCATGTCGTGGTCGGCGGGCCGATGACCCGCAGTGCGGGGTTCCTGATCGAGGCGACCGGCGCCGACATCTCGCTCGAGGAACTCGCGGTGCTGCTCAACGACGGCTTCGAGCAGCGCATCGACCGGGCCCTGCCGCTGATGCCGGGCGCCGCCCGGCTGCTCGCCGAACTGCGCGAGTACGAGATCCCCACGGCGCTCGTCTCCGCCTCCCACCGGCGCATCATCGACCGTGTGCTCTCCGTTCTCGGCCCGCACCACTTCGCGCTGTCGGTCGCGGGCGACGAGGTCCCGCGCACCAAGCCGCACCCCGACCCCTACCTGGCGGCCGCCGCAGGTCTCGGAGTGGACCCGATGCGGTGTGCCGTGGTCGAGGACACCGCGACCGGAGTGGCCTCGGCCGAGGCGGCAGGATGCCAGGTCGTGGCCGTGCCCTCCGTCGCGCCGATCCTGCCCGCCGCAGGGCGTACCGTCGTTCCCTCGCTGGAAGTCGTGAACCTGTCATTCCTGCACGGCCTGATGACGGAAATGCCCTGACCGTTCACCCAGCGTGCAACCGGCCTTGTGCCAGTAATTTCCAGCCGAACACGCCCTGGCCGTCAGCACATCCGTGCGAGGAAATTCGGCCCCTCGGCGGCGGATGATTTCCGGTACCACCGACCCTGTTTTTCCTGTGATTTTCACCACGTTCACAGCGGTCGAGGGTGGGGGCGGCATGTGCTGTCCGCCCCTTTTCGGCGGTCACCGGTGTGCCCTTGTGTCCCGATTGGGTGGCCGTTGTTCTGATCCTTCCCCGGGAACCTTTACCGGTGCGTTCACACCCGGTTCCGCTGCGTGATGAGGGCCCAACTCCGGTGACTGCGAACCCTTCTGCGGGTGCGGACTAATCTCATCGCGAGAACATCGCCCCAACGCCGTGGTCCGCTGCGCCACCCCTGCATGCCGGATACACGGAATCGACAGCTGTGGAGAAACCCGAGCATGAACCGGAAGACTTTGGTGCCTGCGGCCGCACTCGGCCTGCTCGCACCGGTGATCGCCGCCTGTGGTGACACCGAGAGCGGGCGCACCGACGGCGACGCGATCGTCGTCGGCACCACGGACCGGTTCACCGCCTCCGAGGAGGCACCGGCACCCCTCGACCCCGCCTACGCCTACGGCGTGGACACCTGGAACATCCTCCGCCAGACCGTGCAGACGCTGATGGTCCAGCCGCGCGGCGAGGGCGAGCCCGTGCCCGAGGCGGCCGAGTCCTGCGGCTTCACCGACGCCGGCAACGAGCGCTACAGCTGCACCCTGCGCGACGGTCTGACCTTCGCCGACGGGGACCCCGTCACCGCCGCCGATGTGAAGTACTCCATCGACCGGGCGCGCTCCCTGAAGGCCGACAGCGGTGTCTCCGCCCTGCTGAACACCATCGACACCGTGGAGACCCAGGGCGAGCGCGAGGTCGTCTTCCACCTCAGGACCGCCGACGCCACCTTCCCGTACAAGCTGTCCACCCCCGTCGCCGGCATCGTCGACCCGGACGACTACGCCAAGGACAAGCTGCGCGAGGGCTTCCGGGTCGACGGCTCCGGCCCCTACACCGTGGACATCGAGGCGAAGAACGACGAGCTGGTCCGCGCCACCTTCACCAAGAACCCCGACTACAAGGGCGCGCTGAAGGTGAACAACGACAAGGTCGTGATGGTCTCCTTCGACAGCGCCGAGGCCATGGGCGAGGCGCTGGAGAAGGATGACATCGACGTCATCAGCCGCACCATGTCGCCCGAGCAGATCAAGAAGCTCTCCGGCAACGCGGGCGACGACATCGACCTGGTCGAGCTGCCCGGCCTGGAGATCCGCTACCTGGGCTTCAACACCGAGGCCGGGCCGGTCAAGAGCAAGGCCGTCCGCCAGGCCATGGCCCAGATCGTCAACCGCGGCGAACTGGTCTCCAAGGTGTACGGCAGCCAGGCCGAGCCGCTGTTCTCCCTGGTCCCGGCCAGCGTCACCGGCCACTCCAACGCGTTCTTCAACAAGTACGGCGAGCCCAGCACCGCCAAGGCCCGCGCCCTGCTGGAGCAGGCCGGCATCTCCACCCCGGTCGAACTGACGCTGCACTACACCACGGACCACTACGGGCCGGCCACCAAGAAGGAGTTCGAGCAGCTGCAGAAGCAGCTCAACGACAGCGGCCTGTTCAAGGCGGACATCAAGGGCGAGCCCTGGGCGACCTTCCGCCCCGCCGAGCTCAAGGGCAAGTACGACGTCTACGGGATGGGCTGGTTCCCCGACTTCCCCGACGCCGACAACTTCCTCGCCCCCTTCCTGGACAAGGACAACTTCCTCAACTCGCCGTACTCCAACGCCGAGATCCAGAAGAAGCTGATTCCCCAGTCGCGCCGCCAGGCCGACCGGCTGGCAGCGGCCGGAAGCCTGACGGCGATGCAGAACACCGTGGCCGAGGACGTGCCGGTCCTGCCGCTGTGGCAGGGCAACCAGTACGTCGCCGCACGTGGCGACATCACCGGCACCGCCTACGCGCTCAACTCCTCCTCCACGCTCCAGCTGTGGGAGCTCGGCCGCGGAGTGAGCGGCTGACGGACCGTCCTGGTCCCGGGCAAGGACGTGGCCCGGGATCCGAAGCAACGAACGACAAGGCACACACGTGAACCTGCGCAACCAGTGGCGGGTCCTGCCGATCGCGGCAGTACTCGCCTCCGGCCTGCTGACCGGCTGCGGATCGGAGAACGGCGACTCGGGGGACGACGGCAACAACGTCGTCGTCGGCATGTCCGACGACGTCCTCGCCACCGACCCCGCATCGGGCTACGACCCGGGCTCCTGGCTGTTGTTCAACAACGTCTTCCAGTCGCTGCTCAGCTTCCCCAAGGGAGGCACCGAGCCGCAGCCGGAGGCGGCCCGGGAATGCTCGTTCCAGGGCACCGGGACCAAGGTCTACACGTGCACCCTCAAGGACGGGCTGAAGTTCAGCAACGGTGACCCGCTCACCTCGAAGGACGTCAAGTTCTCCTTCGACCGCATGCTGAAGATCGACGACCCCGACGGCCCGGCGATCATGTTCCCGAGCCTGGAGAAGGTGGAGACCCCGGACGACAAGACCGTCGTCTTCCGCCTCAACACGCCCGACGCCACCTTCCCGAGCAAGATCGCGTCCGGTGCCGGCTCCATCGTCAACCACCGCGAGTACGACGCCGACGGGCTGCGCGAGGACCGCAAGGCGGTCGGCTCAGGCCCCTACAAGCTGGACTCCTTCACCGACACGCAAGCCGTCTTCTCGGTCAACGAGCACTACAAGGGCACCGCCAAGCCCAAGAACAGCGGCGTCACGCTGAAGTTCTTCCACGGTGACCAGGACGCCTTGAAGAAGGCTGTCCAGAACGCCGAGGTCGACGTCGCCTACCGTGGCCTCACCGCCCAGGCCATCTCCGACCTGGAGAAGTCCGACGACGGCACCGGCGCCATCGAGGTCATAGAGGGCAGCAGCGCCGAGGTCCAGCACCTGGTGTTCAACATGGACCACCCGGTCACCGGCAAGCTCGGCGTGCGCAAGGCCATCGCCCATCTGATCGACCGCGACGCCCTGATCCAGGACGTCTACCAGGGCACCGCCACCCCGCTGTACTCGATCATCCCGGCCGGCATCAGCGGCCACAACACCGCCTTCTTCGACACCTACGGCGACCGTCCCTCCAAGGCCAAGGCCGCCGCGGCGCTCGCCGGTGAGGGCATCACCGGCAAGGTGAAGCTCACCCTGTGGTCCACCCCGTCCCGCTACGGCCCGGCCACCGACCAGGAACTCGCCGCGATCGCCAAGCAGCTCAACGCCTCCGGCCTGTTCGACGCCCAGATGAAGTCCGTCGACTTCGAGCAGTACGAGAAGGACATCGAGGCCGGCAAGTACGGCGTCTACGTCAAGGGCTGGGTCCCGGACTACCCCGACGCCGACAACTTCACCGGCCCCTTCTTCGGCGAGGGCAACGTCCTGAACAACAACTACGAGAACGACACCATCACCGGCTCGCTGATCCCCAGCACCGCCGCCGAGGGTGACCGCTCCGCCACCGACCAGGACTTCAGCCGGCTCCAGGACATCGTCGCCGAGGAACTGCCCGTCCTCCCGGTGTGGCAGGGCAAGCAGTACGCGGTCGTCCGCGACGGCGTCGCCGGACTCGAGTACTGCCTCGACGCCTCCACCGTCTTCCGCTTCTGGGAGATCAGCAAGAGCGAGGTCTGAGCGGGCCACGGCCCGGCAACGGCAACAGGCGCCCCTTCCCGCGGGAAGGGGCGCCTGCCTCGTTCTGAACCGTTCCGAGTAGTCGCGGAGGTCGCGGGAGTCGCGCTGTTCTGTTCCGGCTCGCAGCGACCGTCTCCGGCGCCCGGATCCGGGGTCTCGTCACTGCGTGCCGGGACGCACAAGCCCGCTCTCGTAGGCGTACACCGCCGCCTGCACCCGGTCCCTGAGGCCCAGCTTGGTCAGCACATGCCCCACATGTGTCTTCACGGTCGTCTCGCTGACGAACAGATCCGCCGCGATCTCCGCGTTCGACAGGCCGCGCGCCACCAGCTTCAGCACCTCGACCTCACGGTCGGTCAGCGTGTGCAGCGTGTCCGGCACCGGCTCCTCGCCCGAGGGCAGATGCGTCGCGTACTTGTCCAGCAGCCGCCGGGTGATGCTGGGCGCCAGCATCGCCTCACCGGCCGCCACCACCCGGATCGCCTGGACCAGCTCGTTGGCCGGGGCGTCCTTCAGCAGGAAGCCGCTGGCCCCCGCCTTCAGCGCCTCCACCACGTACTCGTCCAGGTCGAAGGTGGTCAGCACCAGCACCTTGGCCGGGCCGTTCCGCTCCGGGCCGGTGATCTGCCGGGTCGCCTCCACCCCGTCCATCCGCGGCATGCGGATGTCCATCAGCACCACATCGGGCTGCAGGGCACGCACCTGGTCGAGAGCCTGGAGGCCGTCACCGGCCTCGCCGACGACCGCGATGTCCTGCTCGGCCTCCAGGATCATCCGGAAACCCGTTCGCAGCAGCGGCTGGTCGTCGACCAGTAGGACGCGGATGGCCACGTAAGTCTCCTTCTCGCTAGTCCGGCCCCATTCTGCCCTGTTGAGGCCCGCCGGACCCGGCCGCCCTCACCGGGAGCGGATACGGCGGGGGAGTGCCGCCGAACTCCGGGCAGAGCGCCTGGTGGTCGCACCAGCCGCACAGCTTCGTCGGACGCGGCCGCCAGTCACCC
>Ga0207873_1002886_pt1 | contig 13252 bp, 9 predicted proteins | sample BGWIniCompost_FD_187373 | JGI IMG/M metagenome (GOLD analysis project Ga0207873, IMG submission 187373) | Cellulose adapted compost microbial communities from Newby Island Compost Facility, Milpitas, CA, USA - BGW Initial Compost (SPAdes)... ... | reverse complement strand
TCCCCATCCCCAACAGCCGCCGCGGCCGGCCGCGACGCAGCCAGTCGCCGGCGCGCACGCCGAGCAGCACCGTGGCGATGGCCGGCAGCGTGGACACCAGCCCCTCCGGATCGTGGCCGAGGCCGGTCGCCGGGTCGTACCGGTACAGCAGCGGCGCGAACAGCGCGGTGTCGACGCGGTCGGCGAGGTTGTGCAGCGGCGCGTAGCCAGCGGGCGCGAGCAACGCCCACCAGCCGAGCAGCAGCGCGGCCACCAGCGCCCACTGCGTACGCGGCTGGAGGCGCAGCGCCAGCGGCGCGGCGACCAGGAAGCACAGGCCGATCCGCTGCAGCACCCCCCACACGCGGTAGTGCGGGGTGTCGAAGGCCCACCACGCGACCAGGTGCAGCAGCAGGCCGAGCGCGACGATGCGCAGCCCGCGCACGGCGATCGCGCGGTGCAGCGCGGCCGGGCCTGCGCCCGCCTCCGCGCGCGGCGCCAGCCCGAGCGCGATCGACACGCCGACCACGAACAGGAAGAACGGGAACACCAGGTCGGTCGGCGTGCAGCCGTGCCAGGGCGCGTGCAGCAGCGGCGCGTAGACATGGCCCCAGTCGCCCGGGGTGTTGACCAGCAGCATGGCCGCGACGGTGAGCCCGCGCAGCGCGTCGACCGAGTCGAAGCGCCGGGCGCCGCTCACGCCGCGTGCCGCTCCATGTCGCCGCCGATCCAGGTGGCGCGCACCTGCAGCGCGGCGTCGAGCAGCACCAGGTCGGCCGCGAGGCCGGGCGCGATCCGCCCGCGTTCGCCGTCGATGCGCAGGAACCGCGCCGGATAGGTGGCGGCCATGCGCGCGGCTTCCTCCAGCGGCAGGCCGAGCAGCCGCACGCAGTTGCGCACCGCCGTGGCCATGTCGAGCGCCGATCCGGCCAGCGCCCCGGCGGCGTTGCGGACCACGCCATCGACCGCGGTGATGGTTTCGCCGTAGAGCTCGAACGAGGGGCTGCCGGCGCCGACCATCGGCATCGCGTCGGTGACCAGGAACAGCTTGCCGCGCGGCTTGGCCGCCAGCGCCACGCGCAGGCTGGCCGGGTGCACGTGCACGCCGTCGACGATGATCCCGCACCAGCTGCCCTGGTCCTCGAGCGCGGCGCCGACCACGCCCGGCTCGCGCCCCGCGATCGGGGTCATGGCGTTGAAGAGGTGGGTGAATCCGCGCACGCCCGCGTCGAGGCCGGCGCGAGCCGCTTCGTAGTCCGCGGCGGTGTGGCCCGCGCAGACGATGACGCCGCGGGCGACGAGATCGCGGATCGTGTCGGCCGGGACGCGTTCGGGCGCGAGGGTGAGCACGGTGACGCCGTTGCCCAGCGAGGCGGCGAGCGCGACCTCGTCCGCATCGGGCACCCGGAACACCGACGCGTCATGCGTGCCCTTGCGCGCGGGCGCCAGGTACGGCCCTTCGAGGTGGATGCCGAGCACGCCCGGCACGCCTCGCGCGATCGCTTCGCGCACGGCCGCGATCGCCTCGCGCATGGTCCCGACCCGGTCGCTGATCAGCGTCGGCAGCAGGCCGGTGGTGCCGAAGCGCCGGTGCGCGCGGGCGATCGCGCGCACGCCTTCGACCGTGGGCGTGTTGTTGAGCAGCACCCCGCCGCCGCCGTTGACCTGGGCGTCGATGAAGCCGGGCAGCAGCCAGCCGCCCTCGAGATCGACGGCGTCGGCATCGCGCACGCGCGGATCGCCGGCCGCGGCCACGGCGGCGATGCGGCCGCCCTCGACCAGCACCGCGTGGCCTTCGAGGAAGCCCGCGTCGCCGAGCACGCGGCCGTTGACCAGCGCGGTGGCCATCAGACCGTCTCGGTGACCTTGTTGAGGTGCGGCGGCTGGTCCGGGTCGTGGCCGCGGGCGATCGCGAGCGCGTTGGCCATGCGGTAGAACGACTGCACCAGCAGCAGCGGCGCGCAGGCCGGATGCGGCGGCGCGGCCACGGGCAGGTTGCCTTCGGGCCCGGGCAGCGCGGCCCAGACCCGGGCGCCGCGCGCGCGGAACTCCGCGACCAGCGCGCGCGTGCCGTCGAGCGTGGCGTCGGGCTGGGCGAGCACCAGCACCGGGAAGCCCTCGCCCACCAGCGCCATCGGCCCGTGCTTGACCTCGGCCGCGCTGTAGGCCTCGGCGTGCAGGCCGCAGGTTTCCTTGAACTTGAGCGCGGCCTCCTGCGCGGCGGCGAGCCCGAGGCCGCGCCCGAGCACGTACAGGTTGCGCGCCGGCACCAGGCCGTCCACCGCGTCGGACCAGTCGCAGTCCCAGGCGCGGCGCATCGCCGCGGGCAGCCGCTCAAGCGCGTCGAGCAGCGCCGCATCGCCGCTCCACAGCGCGCCCAGCTGCAGGATCGCCGAGAGCGAGGCGAGGTAGCTCTTGGTCGCCGCCACGCTGCGCTCGGGGCCGGCATGCAGCGGCACCACGACGTCGGCGAGCGCCGCCAGCGGCGAGTCGGCGACGTTGACCATCGCCACCACCCGCGCCCCGGCCTCGCGCGCGGCCTCGGCATTGCGCAGCAGGTCCGGGCTCCTGCCCGACTGGGAAATGGCGAGGAACAGCGCGCCGCGCATGCGCTGCGGCACGCTGTACACCGACCCCACCGAGGGCGAGACCGACGTGGTCACGATGCCCAGGCGGGTCTCGAGCAGGGCCTTGGCATAGGTGGCGGCGTGGTCGGAGCTGCCGCGCGCGCAGGTGGCGACGAACGGCGGCGGGCTGCGCCGCAGGTCCGCGGCCAGCGCCGACAGCACGTCGCGGTTGGCGGCGAGTTGCGCCGCGACCACGTCGGGCGCCTCGGCGGCCTCGCGGAACATGCGCGTGGCGTCGGCGCGCGTCGCGGGCGCGCCGGGATCATGCAGGGCGGTCATGGTTCACCGTTGGCGGGCGACGGCGCGCGCGGGCGCACCGGCGCGGTCGATCCGCGCACCACCAGCTGCGGCACGAAGCCCTGGTTGGGCACCGGCGGCGCGTCCGGGCGCAGGCTGGCGATGAGCATCCGCGCCGCGTGGCGCGCGATCTCGTCGGTGGCCTGCTTGGCGGTGGTGAGCGCCGGCCAGGACTGGCGCGAGAACGGGCTGTCCTCGAAGCCGGCGATCGACAGGTCGTAGGGCACGTTCATGCCGGCCGACTTGGCCGCGGCCAGCACGCCGGCCGCGATCTCGTCGTTGGAGCCGAAGATGGCGGTGGGCGGGTCGCGCAGCGCGAGCAGGCGGCGCGCGCCGCGGAAGCCGTCGTCGAAGGTGTAGTCGCCCGGGATCACCAGGTGCTTGTCGAGGGTGATGCCGTAGTCCTTGAGCGCCTGTTCGTAGCCCAGGTAGCGCTCGGAGCTGGAGCGGTGCTCCTGGCCGCCCCAGAGGAAGCCGATGCGCTGGTGGCCGAGCTGGATCAGGTGCTCGGTGATCTCGTAGGCGGCGTCGCGGTCGTCGACATAGACGCAGGGATAGCCGTCGGCGGGGTCTTCGGCCGCGGCGATGATGCGGGTGGCGCGCACCCCGGCCCGCGCCAGCGCCTCGACCAGGTCCATGCGCTCGGACATCGGCGCGGTCAGCACCAGCCCGGCCAGGCGCGAGCGCTGCACCAGTTCCACCAGCTCCTCGGCCAGCAGCGGCGAGGTCGCGTCGCAGGGATGGATCTGCAGGCCGAAGCCGGTCTCGCGGCAGGCGGCGAGCACGCCGTTCTGCATGCCGATGATGTGGTACGGGTTCGGGTTGTCGTACACCAGGCCGATCACGTAGGCGCTGGAGCTGCGCAGGTTGCGCGCGGAGGGATCGGGCTCGTAGTCGAGCTCGGCGATGGCCTGCAGCACCCGGGCGCGGGTCGCGGGCAGCACCGAGGGCTCGTTGTTGATCACGCGCGAGACGGTCTTGAGCGAGACCCCGGCGCGCTGGGCCACCGTGCGGATCGTCGGCTTGCGCTGGCTGGCTGGCTCGTCACCCATGTCCGGCTCCGGATTTGTCCGCTGGTCGGTCACGACGACTAACGTTGTCATACTTTGCGCCGGAATGCCACTTGGGGCCCCGTCCCGTACCGCGCGCGCCGCGCCGTTCCGGTGTTGTCCTGCAGCATGTGTCCCGTGGACACGCGCCAGACATGCCGCGCCAGGGCGCATGTTTGCGGGCGCCCATGACGCCGATCCGCGCAACCCCTGGCGGATTGTCCTGACGTTGCCTCGAATGCGGCGCGCCTGCCGGCGGCCGGGCCAGCATCGCTTGACAACGATGTCACGCACTCCAACACTCCAGCCAGGCCCCGGGCACCGGCCCGGGGCGGAGCACAGGAGTCGACGTGGGCGCATCCGCCAGCCCCCTGCCGAGCACGCCGCCGACCGCCGGCGCGCCGTTCATCGCCGCCGACGTCGGCGGCACCCACGTGCGGGTCGGCCTGGTGGACGGCCGCGATCCGTCGCGCCTGCTGCAGTACCGCAAGTACGCCTGCGCCGACTTCGCCGGCCTGGCCGAGGTGCTGCAGGCGTTCCTGGCCACGCTCGGCCCCGGCACGGCGATCCGCCACGGCGTGATCGCCTGCGCCGGGCACGCGCTCGAGGACGGCTCGCTGCTGTCGGTGAACCTGCCCTGGCCGGTGGTGCCGGCGCGCATCCGCGACCGCCTGGGCTTCGAGGACTTCCAGCTGGTCAACGACTTCGAGGCGGTGGCGCACGCGGTGGCCGGGGCCGGCACGCCGTCGCTGCTGCGCCTGTCGGGGCCGGCGCAGGCCGCGGTGCCGGGGCCGACCCTGGTGGTGGGCCCGGGCACCGGCCTGGGCGCGGCGGTGCGGATCCCCGCGCGCGGCGGCGCGGTGGTGCTCGCCACCGAGGCCGGCCAGGCCGCGCTCACGGTGTCCACGCCGCTCGAGATCGAGGTGCTTCAGGAGTTCCTGCGCGAACGGCACCACGTGCCGATGGAGCACGCGCTGTCCGGGCCCGGCCTGCTGCGCCTGCACCTGGCGCTGGCGCGGGTGCGCGGCGAGGCGCCGACGCGGGCGACGCCAGACGCGATCAGCGCGGCCGCGCGCGCCGGCGACGACGCGCTCGCGCGCGAGACCCTGGACCTGTTCTGCGGCCTGCTCGGCAGCGCGGTCGGCGACATGGCGCTGCTCTACGGCGCCCACGGCGGCGTGCACCTGGCCGGCGGGATCCTGCCGCAGATCCGCGACTTCCTCGAACACAGCAGCTTCGTCGCGCGCTTCCTCGACAAGGGGCCGATGCGCGAGGCGCTGCAGAAGATTCCCGTGACCCTGGTCGAGCACGGGCAGCTGGGCGTGATCGGCGCCGCCAGCTGGTACCTCGACCGGATCCGGCACCAGGACGACGCGTGAAGGGATGCCCGCCGCCCGCAGACACCAACGCGCCGAACCACGGCGAGCACCGCCAGCCAAATACCGTGATGGGGAGAACCGCCATGAGACACCGTAAATCCATGCTCTCGACCGCGATCGCCGTGTGCCTCGGGGTGGCCATGCCGGCCCACGCCCAGGACGCCGCGACCGCGGCGGCCGACGACGCCACCGACCTCGACCGGGTGGTCGTCACCGGCATCCGCGCCAGCCTGCAGCAGGCGCTGGACACCAAGCGCAACAGCGACGCGATCATCGACGTGGTCACCGCCGAGGACGTGGGCAAGTTCCCCTCGACCAACGTGGCCGAGGCGATCTCCACGCTCCCGGGCGTGACCATCGACAAGGCCTTCGGCCAGGGCGAGAAGATCAGCATCCTCGGCACCGACCCCGCGCTCAACCGCACCCTGCTCAACGGCCAGACCGTGGCCTCGGCCGACTGGTTCATCACCGACCAGCCCGGCCGCACCTTCAACTACTCGCTGCTGGCGCCGCAGCTGGTCGGCAGGGTGGAGGTGTACAAGTCGCCCGAGGCGCACATCGACGAAGGCTCGATCGGCGGCACCGTGATCGTGCACACGCGCAAGCCGCTGGACCTCGACGGCACCACCATCGCCGGCCACGTCGGCTACCTGTACAACGACCGCATCGAGGGCGGCGACCCGCAGGCCTCGCTGCTGCTGGGCTGGAAGAACGAGGCCGGCAACTTCGGCGTGATCGTCGCCGCGCAGCGCGCGGACGAAGGCATCCGCCGCGACGGCGTCGAGTCCTACGGCACGGTCACCGGCCGCGACTACGCCGAAGGCCAGGGCGGCGGCAGCTCGTTCGACCCGACCATGGACTGGGGCGCGGGCGTGGAAGTGCCGCCGGCGTGCCGGGGCGCGTGCGAGGCGACCCTGCGCGCCAACCCGGACGCGGTCGCGCCCAACTCGATCAGCGCGCACTACTTCGAGCAGCAGCGCAAGCGCGACACGGTGTCGGTGGCGCTGCAGTTCCGCCCGCACGAGAAGCTGGACATCGAGTTCAACGCGCTCGACGTCACCGCCGACTACGACAACATCAGCCACTCCATGTTCGCCTTCAACGGCAACGCGTGGAACAGCCTGATGCGGCTGACCGACCTGGAGGTGGAGGGCGGCGTCATCACCCGCGCCTCGTTCAGCAACGCGCTGACCGTGTACGACCTGATCAACCGCCAGGCCACGGTGGAGACCGACTCCTACGACCTCAAGGCGACCTGGAACGACGAGCGCTGGTTCGCCTCCGCGCACGCGGGCACCACCAAGGCCACCGGCGGCACCGGGCGCCAGGTGTTCGGCGAGTTCCTGAACTGGGCCGACTACAGCTACGACCTCACCGGCACGCCGCGGCTGGACTTCGCGGGCTACAACTACGGCTCGGCGCCCGCGACCAGCCCGAACGTCGCCGGCAGCCCGTTCACCGACCCCGACGCGTTCCGCATCGACGGCGGCTGGGGCGCCGACCCGAACGACCCGGCGGGCTGGAACACCGGCTGGGGCGGCAACATCGTGACCAAGCCGACCTGGGACGAGGAAACCTACGGCCAGGTCGATTTCGGCATCCGCCTCGACTCGCCGGTGTACCAGGTCCGCTTCGGCCTCAAGCGCCGCGAGCACGAGACCGGGCAGACGATGGCCGGCGTGGCGGTGGCCGCGGTGGCCGGCTACGGCGACGCCACGGCGGCGCAGTTCTCGCCGCGCCCGCTGCCCTCGAACTACCTCAGCGGCTTCGGCGACACCGGCGACCTGTCCAACCGCTTCACCATCGACGGCTGGGCGATGGCCGACTGGATCCTCAGCGGCGACTGGCTGGCGCCGTGGCAGACCATGCCGGTGCCCGACATCTTCGCCGACCCCTCGTTCGTGCAGAACACCTGGACCGTGACCGAGGACGTCGACGCCGCCTACGTGCAGGCCGACTACAGCTGGAACGGGCTGCGCGGCAACGTCGGCGTGCGCTTCGTGCAGACCGAGTCCAACAGCATGGGCTGGCAGTGCACCACCGGCGCGGCCTGCACCGCCGACGCCTACGAGCAGGTGAGCGTGCGCAAGAAGTACGACGACTTCCTGCCCAACCTCAACGTCGTCTACGACCTGTCCGACGAGCTGGTGCTGCGCTTCTCGGCGGCCAAGGTGATCGCGCGGCCGAACTTCGGCGACATGTCCACCTACCTGTGGCTCGGCCCGCAGACGCTCACCGGCGGCGGCGGCAACCCGGACCTCGACCCGTACCGCTCCACCAACCTCGACTTCTCCGCGGAGTGGTACTTCGCCGACAACGCGATCCTGGCCGGCACCGTGTTCCACAAGGACGTCGGCAACTACATCCTGCACACCACCCGCACCGAGCAGCACCTCAACGTCAGCACCGGCGAGGTGATGGACTTCGTGGTCTCGCGCCCGGACAACGCCGGCGAGGCGACGATCAAGGGCTTTTCGCTGGCCTACCAGCAGGCGCTGTGGGGCGGGCTGGGCCTGCTGGCCAACTACACCTACGCCGACGCCGAGGCCAGCAACGGCGACCCGATGCCGTGGACCTCGAAGGACCAGTACAACATCAGCCCGTTCTTCGAGAACGACCGCTGGAGCGCGCGCGTCACCTACTCCTGGCGTTCGAAGTACTACACCCAGGTCGACCGCGGCAACTTCCTGGTCACCGACGACTACGAGTCGCTCGACGCCAGCATCGGCTTCCGCATCAACGACCGCCTCAGCCTGACCCTGGACGGCATGAACCTGCTCGACTCGGAGTACTACACCTACGCCCAGGTCGAGGGCGTGCCGAACACCGAGAAGCTGGTGCGCGGCCTGTACCGCACCGGGCGCCGCTACATGGCCTCGCTGCGGATGCAGTTCTGACCGACGGCGACCCTCCCGGACGTATGCCGTCCTCGCTTCGGGCCCGGTCACGTTCCGGGCCCGGCTTTTTTCGCTATCGTCGGGCCGGGCGCCATGGCGGCTCCGCCATGGCCGGCATGGCGGCCATGCACACTTCAGGAGCAAGACGAGGATGAACCGATGACCCAGTTGTCTTCACGCGCGCGCGGCCTCGCACTGGTCCTGGGCGCCGCCGTCGTCCTGGCGGCCTGCGGCGAGCGCAGCGCGCCGCGCCCCGCGCCGCCCCCGGCCACGCAGGCCGAGGCGGTGTCGAAGCCGGCCCTGGTGCCGCTGCCGGCCCGCATGGAGCAGCGCGAGGGCAGCTTCCGCTTCGACGCCGGCGTCGCGCTCGGCGCGGCCGACGAGGCCGCGCGGCGCGTGGCCGGGCACTTCGCCGGCATGGTCGCGGCCACCCACGGCTTCACCCCGGCGCTGGCCGGCGAGGGCGCGCAGGCCGCGATCGTGTTCGCGATCGACCCGGCGGCCTCGCCCGATGCGCCGGAAGGCTACGAACTCGAGGTCGCCCGCGAGGGCGCGCAGGTGCGCGCCAGCGACGAGCGCGGCCTGTTCTACGGCGCGGTCACGCTGTGGCAGCTGCTGTCCTCGGCCCAGGGCGAGGCGGTGCGGATCCCGGCGCTGCGGATCGAGGACGCGCCGCGCTTTTCCTGGCGCGGGCTGATGCTCGACTCGGCGCGGCACTTCCAGTCGGTCGACGAGATCAAGCGGCTGATCGACGCGATGGCCCGGCACAAGCTCAACGTGCTGCACTGGCACCTGACCGACGACCAGGGCTGGCGGATCGAGATCCCGAAGTACCCGAAGCTGATGGAGGTCGGCGGCTGCCGGATCCCGGCCGGCGAGGCCGGCACCGACCCCGATACCGGCGAACCCCGGCCGTACTGCGGCTGGTACACCCAGGCCCAGATCCGCGACATCGTCGCCTACGCCGGCGAGCGCCACATCATGGTGGTGCCCGAGTTCGACATGCCCGGCCACGTGCAGGCGGTGGTCGCGGCGTATCCCGAGTACGGCTCGCTCGGCGACACCCCGCCGGTGTCGAACGAATGGGGCGTGCACCAGTACCTGTTCAACGTCGACGAAGGCACGTTCGCCTTCATCGAGGACGTGCTCGACGAGATCATGGCGCTGTTCCCCGCGCCCTACATCCACGTCGGCGGCGACGAGGCGGTCAAGGACCAGTGGCAGGCCTCGCCGCGGGTGCAGGCGCGGATGAAGGAGCTCGGCATCGCCGACGAGACCGCGCTGCAGAGCTGGTTCATCAAGCGCATCGAGGCCTACCTGTCGGGCAAGGGCCGCAGGCTGCTGGGCTGGGACGAGATCCTGGACGGCGGCATCGCGCCCAACGCGACCGTGATGTCCTGGCGCGGGATCGAGGGCGGCATCGCCGCCGCGCGCGCGGGCCACGACGTGGTGATGGCCCCGGTCGACAAGCTGTACCTGGACTACCTGCAGACCTCGTCGCCGAACGAGCCGCCCGGCCGGCCGGTGCAGGTCACGCTGCGCGACGTGTACGAGTTCGAACCGGTGCCGGCGGTGCTCGCCCCCGCCCAGCGCAGGCACATCCTCGGCGTGCAGGCCAACGTCTGGACCGAGCACATGCGCACCTTCGACCGGGTGCAGCATGCGGTCTTCCCGCGCATCGCGGCGCTGGCCGAGACCGCGTGGTCGCCGCCCGAGGCGCGCAGCTTCGACGGCTTTCTCGCCCGCCTGCCGGTGCAGCTGCGCCGCTACGAGGCCTTCGGCATCGCCTACGCGCGCACGCCGTTCGAGGTCCAGGCCACGGCCAGCGCCGACCGCGCCGCGGGCACGGTGGAGGTGGCGCTGGAGAACCCGCTCGGCTATCCGATCCGCTACACCACCGACGGCAGCGATCCCGACGGCGATTCGCCGCTGTACGAATCGCCGATCCAGGCGGCGCTGCCGCTGGAGGTGCGCGCGGCCGCGTTCGACGGCCCGCGCCCGCTGGCGCCGGCCACGCGCCACGTCTACGACGCGGCCAGCCTGCTGGTGCGCAGCGACGAACAGCTGGCGACCTGCCCCGACACCGGCCGGCTGCTGCTGCGGCTGGAGGACGACGGGCCGGTGGACGGCGAGCGCGCGCTGTTCAACGTGACCATCTTCTATCCGTGCTGGCTGTGGCCGGAGGCCGACCTGGAGGGCATCGCCGCGGTGAAGGTGCGCCTGGGACGGATGCCGTACTACTTCCAGCTCGCCCACGACGAGCCGCACCGCAAATTCATGCCGGCCGAAACGCCGCATGGCGAACTGCTGGTGCAGACCGGCGGCTGCAACGGCCCGGCCGTGGCCCGCATCCCGCTGCCGGAGCGCACCGGGGCCGACGGCTTCGTCGAGGTGGAGGCCGCGTTCCCGGGCGACGCGCCCGGCAGCACCGACCTGTGCTTCACCACCACCGGCGACACCCGGCCGGCGATGTGGGTGCTGGACCGCGCGACGCTGGTTCCGCGCTGACGGGCGTGGCCGGCGCCCCGCGCGGGCGCCGGCTCAGTCCTCGCGCCGTCCGTCGACGCGCAGCAGCAGGTCGTGCAGCGGCGTGAGCCGCGTGGCGAGTCCGGCGATGACGCCGAGCGTATTGGCCAGCGCGTCGTCGGGATCGGCCATGCGGGTGGCGGTGAGGCTGCCCTGCGCGTATTCCAGGCCGATGCCCAGCAGCACCAGGCCGAGGCCGGCGCCCAGCAGCGCCGGCCAGTTGCGGAACAGCTGCACGGCGCCCGCGGCCAGCGCGCAGTAGGCGAGGAAATGCGACCACTTGTCGCTCTGGTCGAAGTCGGGCATCGGCGGCGGCGGCATCAGCGACAACACCACCACGCCCGCGATCGCCAGGCACCACAGCGTCGCCCACAGCCAGGCGTGGCGCAGCGGCTTGAGCGAGCCGCCGGGCCGGTAGCGGGGACGCGGGCGCCGGCTCACAGGCGGTGGCTCAGGTCGCCGAACACGAACGCCGCTTCGAGCGGCACGTCGCGCGCGAAGCCCATCACCTGGAAGCGCTCGCCCATGCCGCCGGGAATCGTGAGCAGCTTGGCCTGCTGGCGCAGGGCGTAGCGCGCGGCCTCGTCGGGCGCGCGCGCCTCGTGCGCGGCCAGCCGCCGCTCGAGGCCGTTGGCGATCAGGAAGCAGGCCTGGTTGCAGTAGCCGGCGAGATCGAACCCGGCCCCGGTGCCGGCCTCGGCCAGCGCGGTGAAATCGACCGAGGCGGTGATGTCCTGCAGGCCGGGGCGCGCGAGCACGTCCTCGACCAGGCGGTGGCGGTGGAAGGCGCGCAGGGTGCCGTCGCGCCTTCGCGGGTCGTAGTACTCGCGCCGCGGATAGCCGTAGTCGACGAACAGCATCGCGCCCGATTTCAGCCCGCCGGCCACGGCCTGCAGCCAGTACGGCAGTTGCGGCAGCAGTTCGGCGCGGTGGCCGTCGGCGAACGGACCGTCGAGCTGGCTCTCGACGTGGCGCACCGCGGCGGTGAGCAGGGCGTCGGCGGGCCGCTCGACGATGCGGAAGCCGTCGCCGTCGATCGCGACGTGCTCCTCGAACACCTCGCCGCCCTGGATCGCGAACCGGGGCGTGGGCAGCGCATCGAGCACCTCGTTGGCGAACAGCACCCCGTCCCAGTCGTCCGGCATCGGGCCCTGCATCCACTCCACGCGCGCGAAGTCCCCGGCCGGCAGCGTCGCCCGGAGGTAGGCCTGCTGGCGCTCGCGCAGGTCGGCGCTGGGTTCGAGGATGGCGTAGCGCCCGGGCAGCGCGTCGAGCTCGCGCAGCAGCGCGATCACGTCGCCCGCGAAGCGGCCGCTGCCCGCGCCGATCTCGAAGAAGCGCGCCTGCGCTCCGAGCCGGCGCAGCGCCGGGGCGAGCGCGATGGCCACGCACTCGGCGAACAGCGGGCCGAGCTCGGGCGCGGTGACGAAGTCGCCCGCCGGCCCGAACTTGGTGGCGCCGGCGCTGTAGTAGCCCAGTCCCGGCGCGTACAGCGCCAGCTCCATGAAGCGCCAGAACGGGATCGCGCCGCCGGCGGCGGCGATCTGCTCCCGGATCAGGGCCTGCAGGCGCTGGCTGTGCGCGAAGGCTTCTTCCGGGAGCGTGTGGTCGGACATCGGCGGCGTCTGCGGCGACAATGCGACAGGATAACGGCAATCCGGAGCCCGCCATGCCGCAACCGATTCCCGTGGCCCTGGTCACCGGCGGCGCGCGCCGCCTCGGCGCCGCGATCGTGCGCCGGCTGCACGCGTCCGGCTACGCGGTGGCCGTGCACTGCCGCCACTCGGCCGGCGCGGCGCACGCGCTGGCCGCGGACCTCGAGCAGGCGCGCCCCGGCAGCAGCCTGGTGGTGGAGGCGGACCTGGCGCGCTTCGACGCCCTGCCCGAGCTGGTGGCGCGCACGGTGGGCCGGTTCGGCCGGCTCGACGCGCTGGTGAACAATGCCGCGGCCTTCTTCCCCACGCCGTTCGGCACGGTGACGCCGGACCAGTGGGACGCGCTGCTGGCCGCCAACCTGCGCGCGCCGTTCTTCCTGTCCCAGGCCGCGGCCCCGCACCTGCGCGCCGCGCGCGGCGCGATCCTGAACATCAGCGACGTCTACGCGCGCCAGCCGCGCGCCGACCTGGCGGCCTACGCGACCAGCAAGGGCGCGCTGGAGGCGATGACCCGGGCACTGGCGGTGGCGCTGGCGCCCGAGGTGCGGGTGAACGCGCTCGCGCCCGGCGCGATCCTGTGGCCCGAGGACGCGCCGGACCCGGCGCTGCAGGCGCGGATCCTGGCGCGCACCGCGCTCGGCCGCACCGGCACGGTGGAGGAGATCGCCGACACCGCGCTGTGGCTGCTGCGCGATGCCGGCTACACGACCGGCACGGTGGTGGCGGTGGACGGCGGGCGGGAGCCGGTGTGAGGGGTGGTGGGCACCTGGGGTCGCGGAGCCTCAATCCTTCGGCACGAACGCGTGCTCCAGATCCGCGCCGCGGAAGGCGTCCGGCGTTTCG
>Ga0207873_1002881_pt1 | contig 13262 bp, 12 predicted proteins | sample BGWIniCompost_FD_187373 | JGI IMG/M metagenome (GOLD analysis project Ga0207873, IMG submission 187373) | Cellulose adapted compost microbial communities from Newby Island Compost Facility, Milpitas, CA, USA - BGW Initial Compost (SPAdes)... ... | reverse complement strand
TAGGGAAAACCCTTAGGTCGTTACATCAGCCCACCGCCCGGGCAAATAAAATACCGCCGCCAGACATCTGGAGCGGCACAGACATGCTGCGCATGTCAGACATGTTTTGCATCCCTGGCAGGCGAACGCCGGCTGCGGAAAAAATCGCCCGCAGGCCGCTTCGACCGGGCATGTAAAGCATGCCGCTCCGCGCGCCTGCGGGCGTGCTGTCCTGCATCCGAAGCAGGAGAGAAATGCTTTGCACATCACACATGTCTGATGCAGGCCTGCCCTTGAAAAGGCGCCTGAGGGGAGTGAACACCCCTGCCTGATTGGGCAGGCAATATATTTCGTATACTATTTGTCCAATTTATGATATATTGTGGTGAATAGAGAAGCAGCCGCACATTCAGGGAGGGAAAGAGGAAATGACTCAGGAGATTCCGGCAAATGTGGGGGCGCGATTGAGGAATTTTCGAGAGCGGAATGGGTGGTCGCTGAGAATGCTGTCGGAGCGCTGCGGTCTTTCGATCAACGCAATCAGCCGCATCGAACGCGGAGAAAACAGTCCAACGGTTTCTTCTCTACAGCGGCTGGCCGTTGCTCTATCAATCCCCATTACCGATTTTTTTGCCGAAAACCCGGGCAAGGCGGCTGATTTCCATAAGAGCGGCACCAGCCCCCGTGTGCAGTCCAGCTGCTATGAAGTCGAACACCGCGGCCGGCGCACGCCGCGGATGGAGCTGGAGCCCCTGCTGTTCGAGATCGAACCCGGCTGCGACCAGAGTTCGCGTCCAGTCAACCACAAGGGTTATGAGTTTATTTACTGTCTGGAGGGGGAAGTGGAATACTGCATTAACGATCAGGTCTATACGCTGACCTGCGGCGACAGCCTGCTCTTCGCCGGTCACCTGCCGCACTACTGGCGCAACCGGGGCACCGAGACGGCCCGCCTGCTCTTCGTATTCCAGTCGCCGCGCGATACTTCACAGGCGTTTCCGCTGCTGCTGCAGCAGATGCAGAGCAAGGACGGGGCGAGTTTGGATGCATCCACGGATTCTCATTAGCGCAGCCGGAAGGTGTGCTTCGTTCCAGGCACACAAAATATAGACCTGCCAGCTCCCTTCCGAGTTTTTCTGGTTCCCACGCTTCGCGTGGGAACGTTTATTTGGACCGCTCCGCGGTCTTCATATCCAACCCATCACACCTGATTGACAGGCTGCCCGTGCAGACCGGCAGGGATCCTATGCTCAGGGGCCAGAAAACACGAAGCCCCGTGCCACCCGCTGCGCGCCCGGTCAGGCAAAAAATCTGAGAAAGGCACAGCACAGCGGTCTGGCAGGTGAAAAACCAGAAGGGCAAGCATATAAGCATGCCCATGCTTGCATGCCGCTGATCCTGATGAGCCGCGCCCCTGCCCGTTTAGCGGGAAAATGTATGCCTTTGACGGTTACACAAACGCGTCGGTAACCTCACGGCAGCAGCGCACGAAATCCAGCACCACCGGCACGCTGCGCAAAATGTATGCCATGTTGCCCTGCAGGCTGATTTTGCGCGTCAGCAGCGCCTGGACCGGATCGACCTCTCCTTTCAACAGGCGCTTATACTGGGGATAAGCCGCCCGCAGGGTAAAGGCCGGTTTGAGCTGCTGGTCGTCCTGTACGGCAAAGGCCTGGCGGCATTTCCCGTGCCACAGATCCAGATAATAGCGCTGCTCTTCCGCCAGCGCTTCCCCCGGCTCGATCTGAAAAAGCATGTCCCCTTCCCAGCTGCGCGCCACCTCTGCATAGCGCGCGTCGCTGTTCAGCTTGTGCTGCAGCGCCTGCAGCCATTCTGCGCTCGGGAAACAGGCCATTCCGACCTCCTTTTAAATTCAGTTGTGCCGTTGTGAAAACCGTTCCGGGCGTTAACCAGCCATCACGCGGCGCTAACGCTGCGTGACGCTCAGCCGCCTTTCAATAAAGGCGTTCACACGCGATGAAAACAGGGTCAGAATCAGATACAGCAGGGCGACCATATTCCAGGTCTCGATCGGGTTATAGTGCGTCGACATGAACTCGCGTCCGGCCCGGGTGAGGTCGGAGACCGCGATCACGCTGACCAGCGAGGTGTCCTTCAACAAAGCGGTGAACTCGTTCCCCACGGGCGGCAGGATGACGCGCACCGCCTGGGGGATGATCACAAAGCGCATGGCCTGAAAATACGTCATCCCCAGACTGCGGGCAGCTTCCATCTGCCCGACGGGGATGCTCTGGATGCCGGCGCGGTAGATCTCGCTCATATACGCGCCATAGCAAATTGTCAGCCCCACCACCGCCATCAGCCATTCATTGGCGACGTAATTGGCCAGCGCCGGAATGCCGCGCGCCGCTCCGAAACTGCGGATCAGGGCCGGAAAGGCAAAAAACCACCAGATCAACTGCACCAGCAGGGGGATGCCGCGGATGATCTCAACATACAGGGTGGAAATGCCGTTTAGAATAAAATTTTTAGAAACACGTGCCAGTCCCCCAAACAGTCCCAGGATCAGGGTGAGGAAGAAAGAGATGAAGGTGATTGTAATGGTGACAATCAGGCCCCTGCGCACAAAGCGCAGCAGGTCCAGGTAGGGGTCGGGGAATACCAGCGCCAGAAAGATAACTAGAAGGATAACAATTGCGACCAGCACCCACCATGCGTCAAACTTTGTCTCCCTTACAGCCCCCGGAATCTTCGCCAGTTCCTTCTGTGCCGGCAGATTTGCAGCCTGACTCACTTCTTTATCCATCGATCCTCCCGGTCGTCTGGAGCCTATCCAGACAGCACGGGCTGAATGGGCAGGGAAACGCCCGCTGCCCATTCAGCCGTGAATCTGCCGGATAAACTGCAAACCTGAAAGCGAACTATTCGACAGCTCCTTCCAGCCATTTGGCCTGAAGTTCCTCAATCAGGCCCTCGGCCTTTACGGCTGCCAGGCCCTCATTGAGGGACGCCTGCAGGTCCGCGCGGTTCTTGCACACGGCGATGCCGTAGTTTTCCTCGGTGAAGACCTCACCCACCGTCTTGAGCTGGTCTTCGTTCTGGCCCACATAGGCGAGCGCCAGCGGGTTATCGGCCACCACTGCGTCGATCTGGCCGTTCAGCAGCGCCTGGAATGCCAGGCCGACGTCATCATAGGTGCGCAGCGTGGCGCCTTCTATTTTCTCGACCTCAATGGCGCCGGTGGTTCCGATCTGCGCCCCAACGACTTTACCCGCCAGGTCATCCTTGCTGTTGATATCGGTGTTTTCCTGACGCACTGAGACAACCTGGCCGGCTGCGAAGTACGGCTCGGTGAACAGGAATTCCTTGGCGCGCTCTTCGGTGATCGTCATGGCTGAGATGGCGGCGTCGTACTGGCAGGTGGCCACACCAGCCAGCAGGGCATCCCAGCCGACGTTGACGAACTCGACCTCAAGACCGGCGCGTTCGGCGACGGCCTTCATCAGATCGATGTCGAAGCCAACGATTTCGTTGGTGCTCTCATCGATGTATTCGAACGGAGGCCAGGTCGCGTCGGTTCCCACCTGAACCACCCCTCCGCCGGTTTGGGGTGCATCTTCACCGCCGGCCGGTGCTTCCGTTGGGGCAGCCGGCTGCGCACAGGCGCTGATTAACAAGCCGCCCAGCAGCAGGATCGTCAAAATGAATAAGATTTGGCGTTTCACTGTTTCCTCCTGAACTCCTTATGCGATTGCGATCAGATTTGACGGGAAGCGACTGGTATGATTTGAGAACTTACCCCTCCTCTCCTCCCTGATGGATAACGAGAACAGGCCAGCCCAAAAAAAATTATGCAGTAGTCTACTATAAATAGTAGTGCATGTCTACCCTTTTGTCTAGAAAAAGGTTATACCTGGTCTGGATTCTGAACAGATTAAAAGAATTTTCGCGCCAGTTCCGGTGCTGCGGCATGACAGAGTCTTGCCGAAAACATAAAGATGGTCTATCCTTAAGCGGTTATGAGCTACCGGCCCTCTCACCAGGCCGGACATGCAGAGATGGTGCTGGACATTAAATGAAAAAGCCGCCATCGGGCGGCTTCACTCAATGCGCTGGGTGGGAGTTGAACCCACACGCCTTTCGGCACATGGCCCTCAACCATGCCTGTCTGCCAATTCCAGCACCAGCGCGGGAGCAAGCGTATTATAATCAGCTCTACCTTTTTGTCAAGAAGCAGTCCCCGGCGGCTGGTCGTCTGCAGCCCTGCTGCAGGCCGGGTTGAATCTCATATCTCAACGGAAATCCCAATCACCTTCGCTTATTATGAGACCCTCTCGAATAAGGAGTGTTTATGCGTATTGTCCTGGATGCAATGGGAAGCGACGACTGCCCCGGGCCTGAAGTACAGGCTGCAGTCGAAGCCTCTCAGCTGTTTGGCGACGAGATCATCCTGGTCGGCCCGGCCGCCGAGCTGCAGAGGCGCCTGAACGCGATCAACAGTTCGCAAAGCCGGGTGCGGGTGGTCGACGCGCCAGAAACAATCACCATGGAAGATAAAGGCCTGGCGCTGGCGCTCAAAGCCAAGCGCAAAGGCTCGAAAACATCCATGGCCGTTGGTATTGACCTGGTAAAGAACCAGCAGGCAGAGGCGTTTGTCACCGCAGGGAACACCGGCGGTGCGCTGGCAACCGCCTACTACCGCCTGGGTGTGCTCCCCGGCGTGGAACGACCGGCCCTGACGGCCCTCTTCCCCACCCGCAGCGGGTACTGCGTGGTGACCGACATTGGCGCCAACCCTGACTGCAAGCCCGAGCATCTGCTCCAGTTTGCCATTATGGGCAGCGAATACGCCCGGCGCGTGCGCGGGGTGGAAAACCCGCGCGTCGGCCTGCTCTCCAACGGCGAGGAGCCCGGTAAAGGCAATGAACTGGTGAAAGAAACCTACCCCCTGCTGGAAGCCAGCGGGCTGAACTTCATCGGCAACGTGGAAGGCAAGGAGCTCTTCGGCGGCCATGCCGACGTGGTGGTGACCGACGGCTTCTCGGGAAACATCCTGCTGAAAGCGAGTGAGGCGGTGGGCAAGTTGATTGTGGAGGAACTGCGCGATCAACTGATGGGCAGCACGCGCACAAAAATCGGTGCCTTGCTGGCCAAACCTGCTTTTGCAGAAATCAAACGGATGATGGACCCCGGCGAGACCGGGGCAGCCCCCCTTCTGGGGATCAACGGCCTGGTTTTCATCGGTCACGGGCGCTCTGACGCGCACGCGCTGGTCAACGCGATCCGCAGTGCCCGGCAGGCTGTGGAGGCCAACCTGCTTGGTTCCATGCAAACCGCCATCCAGCAGCGCCTGAACGCTGCGCAAAACGTGCAGGAGGTCGCATGAACAAGAGACGTGTTGTCATTACAGGGCTGGGGGTGGTATCTGCGCTGGGATCCTCAATCGATCTGTACTGGGAGGGCCTGGTCTCAGGCCGCTCCGGGATTCGCCGCATCACCCAGTTCGACGCATCCGATATGCCCTGTCAGATTGCCGGCGAAATTCCCGATTTTAACCCCACCGATTATATGGACCGCAAAGAGGCACGCCGCATCCCGCGCTCGGGGCAGATCGCCCTGGCGGCGGCCATTCAGGCGGTGAACGACGCCGGCCTCCCCCTCCCCATGCCCGAGCCCGAACGCAGCGGCGTGGTGTTTGGCACGGCCATCGGGGGGATTGACCGCGTGGACGAGGGCATTCAAACCCTGCGCCAGCACGGGTACAGCAAATTAAACCCCTTCGTGCTGCCAGCCAGCATCCCCAACCTGGCGGCTTTTCTGATCGCCAAGGAATTCCAGTGCGTGGGACCCAACAGCACCGTGACGACTGCCTGTGCAACCGGCACCCAGGCCGTAGGCGTGGCGGCCGATTACATCCGCCAGGGCCGGGCCGACGTGATGATCACCGGCGGCACCGAAGCGCTGATCCGCGATTTCGCCATCGGCGGCTTCTGCTCCATGCGCGCCCTGCCCGTCAACTTTAACGACAACCCCGAAGCGGCTTCGCGCCCCTTCGACGTGCGCCGTGAAGGCTTTATCTTCTCGGAGGGCGCCGGCGCCCTGGTGCTCGAGAGCCTGGAGCACGCCCTGCAGCGCGGGGCGCGCATCTACGCCGAGGTGGCCGGCCATGCCTCGTCCTCAGACGCCTTTCACGTGGCCGCGCCGGACCCCGACGCCATCGGCCCAGCCCGTGCCATGCGCTGGGCGCTGGAAGACGCCGGCATGCAGCCGGAAGATATCGACTACATCAACGCCCACGGCACATCCACCCCGCTCAACGATGTCACCGAAACCAAAGCCATCAAAATGGTGTTCGGTGAGCACGCATACAAACTCACAGTGAGCTCCACCAAATCGATGCTCGGCCATGCGATGGGCGCTTCCGGATCGCTGGAAGCCATCGCCTGCGCGCTGGCGATCAAAAACTGTATTATCCCCCCCACCATTAACCTGGAGAAGCAGGATCCCGAATGCGACCTGGACTGCACTCCAAACCAGGCCCGCCAGCAGATGGTGAAAGCCGCCCTCTCCAACTCCTTTGGTCTGGGAGGGCAAAACGCCTGCCTGATCTTAAAACGCTACCAGTAACCAACCCTGAAAGGGTGGGCATACAGCCCACCCTTTTTACGAACCATCACAGAGAGCGGAGGAGTTTCTCACAGCATGAAAAAAGTGTATACCAACGAGGCGCTGGTGAAGCGCAACAGCCGCATCGCGCGCATCACCATGCTGGGCGGGCTGCTGGTGCTGGCCGCCGGTATGTTCATCTCCTTTCAGATGCCAGATCAGTTCGCCCTTTCGCTGGGCGCTCTGCTGTTCGGCTTTGTGCTGTCGCAGATCGGTATTTATTTCACCAACCGCTGGGGCCGGCGCCCCAGGCTCGACGAGCTGCTGAACCAGGGGCTCAAAGGCCTGGACGAACGTTTTAAGCTCTACCATTACCTCAAACCCGCCTCCCATATCCTGGTCGGGCCGGCTGGGGTGTGGGTGCTGGTGCCCTACTACCAGCGCGGCACCATTCGCTATTCCAACGGACGCTGGCGCCAGGTGGGCGGTGGGTTGTTCCGCACGTATATGAAGATCTTCGCCCAGGAGGGCATCGGCCGGCCGGACCTGGAAATCGCCGCCGAAATCGAAGGGCTTAAAAGCTATCTGCAGTCGAAGCTCCCCGAAGGCGAGGTGCCCCCTGTTTATGGCGCACTCGTATTCACCCACCCGGATGCCATCATCGATATTGATCCCGAAGATAATCCTCCGGCCGAAACCGTACATCTGTCCAAGCTGAAGGACATGATCCGCAAGAGAGCGAAAGAAAAGGCGCTTTCGATGGAAAAAGCGCTGACCATTCAGGACGCGATCGAGGAGGCAATCGTATAAGATGAGCGAAGCAGTGATCCCGAAAAGAAGCGAAATCGACCGGCGGTTCACCTGGAACGCCGAGAGCGTGTTCGCAACCCCCGAAGACTGGCGCCGCGAGCTGGAAGCGGTTTCGGCCGAGCTGCCCGGGTTCAGCCGCTATCAGGGCTGCCTGAACCAGAGCGCTGCGCTGCTGCTGGAGGCGCTGCAGAAGCGCGACGCCCTGTTCGAACGCCTGGGCAAAGTGGTGATGTACGCGGTGATGTCTTTCCAGGTGGACAGCGGCGACCAGCAGGCGATTGGCATGATGGGCCAGGCCCAGGCGCTGTACGGCAGGGCCATGGCCGCCCTGGCATTCTACGACCCTGAAATCATCGCCACCGGCGAAGAGACCCTGCAGGCCTGGATGGCGGATAACCCTGACCTGGCTCTATACAAACACCATATCGACGAGCTCTTCCGTAAGCAGGAACATATTCGCTCCGCCGAAGTGGAAGAGCTGCTGGGCATGCTGTCGGAACCGTTTTCCGGCCCCGGCCAGATCTACGACATGCTCACCAACAACGACCTGGATTTCCCGCCGGCTGTCGATCAGGAGGGCCGCGAAACCGCCGTCGGCCAGGGCTCCATCGACCACCTGATGGCCAGCCCCGACCGCCAGGTGCGGAAATCCGCCTGGGAGAACTACCGCGACCGCTACCTGGCCTTCAAGAACACCCTGGCCAGCAGCCTGATCGCCTCGATGCAGCAGAATGTGTACATGATGCGCGCCCGGCGTTTTTCCTCCACGCTGGAGATGGCGCTGTTCGAGAACAACATCCCGGTAGACGTCTTCCACAACCTGATCGAGACCTTCCGCAAAAACCTGCCCACCTGGCACCGCTACTGGCGCGTGCGGGCGAAAGCCCTGGGCGTGGACGACCTGCAGCCCTACGACGTCTGGGCGCCGCTCACCGCGCATAAAACCCAGCTCACTTATGAGCAGGCGGTAGACCTGATCTGCCAGGGGCTCTCTCCCATGGGCGAGGACTACGTCAGCGTGGTGCGGAAAGGCTGCCTGCAGGACCGCTGGGTGGACGTGTATCCCAATCAGGGTAAGACGGCCGGCGCTTTTTCGTACGGTGCCTACGGCACGCACCCCTTTATCGTGATGAACTTCAACGGCGGCATCTTCGATCTGAGCACCCTGGCACATGAGCTGGGCCACTCCATGCACAGCTATCTGACCTGGAAGACCCAGCCCATCGTCTACTCGGACTACTCGCTGTTCGTCGCCGAGGTGGCCTCCAACTTCCACCAGGCCCTGGTGCGCGGTCACCTGCTGCAGAACACCGACGACGCCAGCTTCCAGATCAACCTGATCGAGGAAGCCATGTCGAACTTCCACCGCTATTTCCTCATCATGCCCACGCTGGCGCGCTTCGAGCTGGAGATGCACCAGCGGGTGGAAAAGGGCGAGAGCCTGACCGCCGACCTGATGATCGAGCGCATGGCGGACCTCTTCCAGGAGGCTTACGGCGAGGAGATGAAGTTCGACCGCCAGCGGATGGGGATCACCTGGGCGACCTTCGGCCACCTGTACTCGGACTACTACGTCTACCAGTACGCCACAGGGATTTCCGCGGCCCATGCACTGGCCCACCGGGTGCTGGAGGAGGGCAAGCCAGCGGTGGAGGATTATCTGAAGTTCCTGAAGAGCGGTAGTTCGGTGAGCCCGCTGGAAGCGCTGCAGATGGCCGGGGTGGACCTGACCCGGCCGGAGCCGGTGGAGGAGGCATTCCGCGTCCTGGCAGGCTATGTCGACCGGCTGGAGCAGCTCCTGAGCTGAGCGCAGTCACTGACATGATGTCCGGGCTGGCCGCGATGATGCGGCCAGCCCGTTGTTAATTTAAGGTGTCTCAATCCCCCACTTACGGTAGACACATTCCCCCATTTAATCCCCCATTTGATGGATTACACCTGCTGCCGGCGCCGCTAAACTGGGGCCATGGCTGAAACACACTGTCCCACGGAGAAACCTGTGCGCGGACCCCGTTATTACCAGATCTGCTTCGAGGGTCTGGCCTCGCCCGGGTGGGAAGACTGGTTCGGCGGACTGAAGCAGGAAACGGTAAACGGCAACACACTGCTCTCCGGAACGCTGCCTGACCAGTGCGCGCTGCTGGGCGTGCTCGACGCCATCCACAACCTGGGGCTGACCCTGATCTATGTGTGCTGCACGGTTTCTCATGAATCTGAAAAAGGAGAAAGCGAAAATGAATCAGACTGATACCGTCATGACGCCCGTACGTGCGGGCGAACGCATCCAGATACTGGATATCCTGCGCGGTTTTGCCGTATTCGGCATCCTGGCGGTCAACATCGCCGGGTTCGCCTCCCCGTCCATCTGGCCCGGATATGTCGCGCCTGAGATGCCCTGGTATGACAGCCTGGCCCACAAACTGGTCCAGTTCCTGGCCGAGGCAAAGTTCTATTCCATCTTCTCCTTCCTGTTCGGCCTGGGCTTTGCCGTGCAGCTCGGGCGGGCGGAGGCCAGGGGCACCGATATCCGCTCGTTTTACCCCCGCCGCCTGCTGTTGCTGCTGGGCTTCGGCCTGCTGCACAGCGTGCTGCTCTGGACCGCGGATATCCTGCGCCTGTACGCCCTGCTGGGCTTTGCCCTGATGGCATTCCGTAAACGCTCCAACCGTACGCTGCTGATCGCTGCGGGCGCCTTCTTTGGGCTCAGCCTGGTGCTGGTTTCGCTCTTCGGCGGCCAGACCGGCGGCAGCACCGGGGCGATTCCCGGCCTGGATCTGGTCGGACTGGCCCGCTATGCCTATCAAAGCACCTCGTACCTGGATGTGCTCACCTTCCAGTTTTTCGGCGCCATCGGGGTGTTCATCTTCCTGACCTTCACCCAGGGGCCGGGGGTGATGGCGCTCTTTCTGCTGGGTCTTCTGGCCGGCCGGCTGCGGATCTTCGCAAACCTGGCGCAGCACCGCCGGCTGGCGCAGCGGGTGCTGGTCACTGGAGGACTGATTGGCCTGGCCGGCGGCACCCTGCTGGTGTTTGCGGAAGCCTCCTGGCTTGCGGGCCTGGGGCTGGCGGTCAGCGGGCCGGCCCTGGCAGCGGCGTACATCGCCGGGCTGTCCCTGCTCTCCCTGCGCCCGCGCGGCGCGGTGCTGCTGGCTCCACTGGCCCCGGTGGGACGCATGGCGCTGACCAACTACATCCTGCAGTCGCTGGTGTGCGCCCTGCTGTTTTACGGGGTCGGACTGGGCTGGTACGAACAGGTGGGGGCGGCCGGGCTGCTGGGGATCACGGCCGTGATCTACCTGGGCCAGGTCGTACTCAGCGGCTGGTGGATGAAGCGCTTCATGTACGGCCCGCTGGAGTGGCTGTGGCGCTCGCTGACCTACCGCCAGCGCCAGCCCCTGCGGGCTGCGGAATACAGGCCTGCCCCGGCGGCCGCCGATTGAGCGGAGCCTGGAAGGCACGCGGAGAGCGCTGAGGTGTTTACCCGCTTCGCGGGTAGGGGCATCAGGCGCCTGACCACTCCTTTGAAAAAAATCCAGGGCCCGAAAACCCTGTTCTAACAGCAGCCGTGCCCGCTGACCACGGCCTACCCGATCCAGGGCGCGAGCACGGCTGCCTTTTTAAATGGCAAATCCCGGGTAGGGTAGGCCATTTCGACCCGGCCGCTTTTCCTCTCCAGTGCCGCCCCAAAAAGTTAAAACGATAAAAGTAAACAGCAGCGCTTCCTGGTTTAGCGTGGAGTCTGTCCCAGCTGAGACACGAAGCTGTCCCAGCTGGGAAGGGATATAATAACAGGGTGCCGGCTGGAGCGGCCGGCACATCATACCTTTATGCCTGTTCTCCCCTGCGCCTGATGTCACCCACCTCCGCCCCATTGTTCAGCACCAGAATCACCCCGCCGCCGGTGCGGGCGCCGCTTGTCGCTCGACCGCGGCTGCTGCAGCGCATGAACCAGGGGCTGCAGCGCCGGCTGACCCTGGTGTCCGCCCCTGCCGGATACGGGAAAACCACCCTGCTGGCCGAGTGGGCGGCAGGTGTGCCGCTTCCGGTGGCCTGGCTGGCGCTCGATGACGGAGACAACGACCCCGGCCGCTTCACCGCATCGCTGTGGGCTTCCATCCAGCGCGTCTTCAATGGTCCGGACTGGCCGGCCCTGGCGGACCTGGCCGAGCTGCCGCCGGAGGCCGCCCTGCAGCACATGCTGCTCAGCCTGGCACAGGCCGGACAGCCCCTGGCGCTGGTGTGGGACGATTACCACGCGCTGCGCAGCCCGGCGCTGCACCAGGCTGTGGCCGCTTTCGTGGACCATCTGCCGGCCCATCTGCATCTGGTGATCGCCACCCGCCGCGACCCGCCCATCCCCCTGGCGCGCCTGCGGGCACAGGACGAACTGGTGGAGGTGCGCGCCGAACAGCTGCGCTTCTCGCCAGAGGAGAGCGCCGATTTCCTCGAACGCAGGATGGGCCTGCGCCTGTCTCCCAGCGACCTGGAGACCCTCACCCGGCGCACGGAGGGCTGGGCGGCTGGCCTGCAGCTCGCCGCGCTGTCGCTGCTCGAACAACCCGACCCGCGCCCCTTTATCCAGTCGCTCTCCGGAAGCCACCGCTTTATCCTGGAATACCTGATCGAGGAGGTGCTGGAGACCCAGCCGCCCGAGATCCAGACCTTCCTGCTGCGCACCTCGCTGCTGCGCCGTCTGAACGCAGCACTGTGCGACGCGCTGCTGGACGACCCTCACCCGCCGGCTGCCGGGACCCTGGTCTATCTGGAGCGGGCGAACCTGTTCCTCACCCCGCTCGACCCCGAGCGCCAGTGGTTCCGCTACCACCACCTGTTCGCCGATCTGCTGCGCCGCCGGTTAAAAGAGACCGCCGGCCCGGAGGAGATCGCCACGGTCACCCGCGCCGCGGCCCTCTGCAAGTCGGACTTGGTGACCTCGATGGTGGTCGAGATGACCAGCCTCCAGGGCATCATGGGCGAAATCTACGCCCGTCTGAGCGGCGAGCCGGAGGCCGTCGCCCAGGCGATTCGCGAGCACTACCTCCCCCGCTATGCCGGCGACGCCAATCCGCAGTCGCTGCCCGGTCTGGCCCTGAGCCTGGCCGATAAGCTGGACAGTCTCTCCGGTCTCTTTGCCGTGGGCGCCATCCCCAGCGGCAGCGCCGACCCCTTTGGGTTGCGCCGCGCTGCGCTGGGCCTGGTCAACAACCTGCTCACCGCCGAGGCGGACTTCAGCATCGTTGCCGGGCTGCACGCGGCCGGTGCGCTCCAGCCGGTGCCGGTGGACAGCGACGCCAACCGCGAGACCTCGGCCTTTATCATCCGCCGGCTCCAGGGCATCCTGCTCGAAGCGGGCTTCGCCCATGATGTGGTGGAGGCGGTACTGATGGTGCGCGGGGACAACCCCATCGCCGCCTATCGGGCCTGCAAGGCGCTGCAAGCCCTGGTCGAAGCGCCCTGGTGGCCCAGCGCCTTCACCGCCTATGCCCGCTGCGCCCGCATTACTCGTGGGCTGGAGGAGCGGCTGCTGCTCCAGCCCGAAGTGTATCGGGAGCCGGTCGAGCATGAGTTGCATCACGCCTATCGCGCCGCGGCCCACAAGCTGGAAGAGACCGATGAGCCGGCGCCCCTCTTGGGCGAGGTGTTGCGCGAACTGGAAACGCCCATCAACGCCTACTTCGACAAGGTGCTGGTCAACGCCGAGGATCCGGCGCTGCGCCAGGCGCGCCTGGCGCTGGTCCAGCATATCGCCGCGCTGCCGAACGACATCGCCGATTTGAGCCGGCTTCAGGGCTTCTAGCGCGCCGGGGGTGGAACGATCCGGTAACTTTTACGGACCGATTCTCCCGGCGATCTCGTAGGGACGCTATCTAGGGTTTACGAAAAAACGTAGGGGCGGCATCCTTGCC
>Ga0207873_1002880_pt1 | contig 13269 bp, 12 predicted proteins | sample BGWIniCompost_FD_187373 | JGI IMG/M metagenome (GOLD analysis project Ga0207873, IMG submission 187373) | Cellulose adapted compost microbial communities from Newby Island Compost Facility, Milpitas, CA, USA - BGW Initial Compost (SPAdes)... ... | reverse complement strand
GACGATGCGCGAGATGGTCTGCACGGCGTTCTGCGTGTGCAGCGTCGAGAACACGAGGTGCCCGGTCTCCGCCGCCTTGATCGCCGTGTCGATCGTCTCCGTGTCACGCATCTCGCCGACGAGGATCACGTCCGGGTCCTCGCGCAGCGCCGCGCGCAGGCCGCCCGCGAACGACTCCGTGTCCGTCCCGATCTCGCGCTGCGTGATCGAGCTGTTGACGTCGCGGTGCAGGAACTCGATCGGGTTCTCGAGCGTGATGATGTGCCGGCGCTTGGTCGCGTTGATGTGGCCGATCATCGCGGCCAGCGTGGTGCTCTTCCCCGAGCCCGTCACGCCGGTCACCAGCACGAGCCCGCGCTCCGCCTCCGCGATGCGCGCCAGCACGGGCGGCAGCCCGAGCGAGTCCAGCGTGGGGATCTCGAACGGGATGACGCGCATCACGATCATGATGGATCCGCGCTGCCGCAGGATGTTGACGCGGAATCGCCCGACGCCGGGCGCCCCCCACGAGCAGTCGTAGTCGAGGAGCTGGTCGATGCGGTCCCGGTCCCACGGCGGGATGAGCTGGAGCGCGATCTGGCGCGTCTGATCCGGGCTGAGTCGCTGCTTGGTGAGCGGCACCAGCTCACCGTTCACGCGCGCCCGGAACACGTCACCGGCTTTGATGTGCAGGTCAGATGCGCCGCGCTGGACTGCGGCCTTGAGAATCTCGATCATGCTGCACGTCCGTTAGGGGTGCTTCGAGCTGACGGCCGGCCGGCGGGGAGAGCGCCGAGGAGCGGGCCGCCGAGCGAGACCTCGCCCAGCCATCCCCGGACTCCGGCGTACAATTTATCAGTAGCCCGCCTGCTTGTCGACCAGGTTCAGGAGGGGGCGGCCCGTCAGGTAGCGCGCGAGGTTTTCCTCGATCAGCGCGACCTCGCGCTCCCAGAAACGGTGGGTGGCCGCGGATACGTGCGGGGTGATCAGGACGTTGGGGAGCGTCCACAGCGGGTGGCCCGCCGGCAGCGGCTCGGTCGCGAAGACGTCGAGCCCCGCGCCGCGGATGCGGCCCGCGCGCAGCGCGTCGACCAGCGCGGCCTCGTCGACCAGTGAGCCGCGTCCCACGTTGATCAGGACCGCGTCCGGCTTCATTCGCGCGAGCTCCCGCGCGCCGATCAGCCCGCGCGTCTCCGCCGTCTCGGGCGCGGCCAGGACCACGTAATCGCTGGTCTCGAGCAGCCGCTCGAATCCGTCGGGGCCGCACACCTCGACGCCGGGCTCCGCCGGCCCCTGTGCACCCGGACGCCGCCGCGTGGCGATGACGGTCCCGCCGAGGGCGGTGACGCGCCGCGCGACCTCGCGCCCGATGCCGCCGTACCCCACCACACCGGTCTGGCTGCCGGCGACCTCGCGGACCAGCGCGTCCGCCTGCTGGAACGGCGCCGTGAACCACCGCCCCTCGGCCTGCGCCCGCACGGCGATGTCCAGGCCGCGCGCGAAGTGCAGCATCATCGCGATGACCGTCTCGGCCACCGCGGGGCCGTGCACGCCCGCCGAGTTCGTGAACGCGATGTCGCTTTCGACGAGCTCCGGCGTGAGCAGCGACGCCACGCCCGCGGTGCCTGTGTGCACCCAGCGCAAGGCGCGCCCCGCGCGCAGCAGCGCCGGCGACACGCCGAAGCCGAAGTACACCTCCGCGCCGACGATGGCCTCGAGGGCCTCGGCGCTCGCGCTCTGCGACCCGTCGCCCGCCCCATCGGCAGGCGCCTCGACGACGCGTACCTCCCAGTCCGCGGGGAGCGCCGCCGTGATGCGCGCAATCGCCCAGTCGGGGACTCGCCAGAGGGGTCGGCGGTCGGCGAAATCGATGACGAGCCGACGCATCACTCGCGCGACACCCTGCTGACGCCAGGGATCTCGAGGATGGCGGGGACGACGGTTTGCTCGCGCTGCCGCGTCCCGGTGAGCGAATAGGACGCCACGATGCCGTCCGGACCGCGCTCCACGTCCACGGCATCAATGCCGAAACCGGCCTGCGCAAGCAGCGCCTCGATCCGCTCGAGCGCGCCCGGTGAGCCCGCGATCACGATCCGCAGGTTCACCGGGCCGCGCCGCTGCTCCAACCCCACCTCGAGGCGGCGCAGCAGCACCAGCACGGCGATGACCAGGACGCACGTGCCGATCGCTTCTACGTACGCCGCCGCGCCCACGGCCATCCCGATCGCGGCCACGACCCACAGCGTTGCCGCCGTCGTCAGCCCAACGACGCTGCCGCGCGCCTGGATGATGGTGCCCGCGCCCAGGAAGCCGATCCCGCTCACGATCTGCGCAGCGATGCGCGCGGGGTCCGCGTTCGGCCGCTCCGGCGTCAACAGCCCGATGCCGACCGAGAGCTCCGTGAGCAGCGCGGCCCCCACGCAGATGAGGATGTTGGTACGAAGCCCGGCCGGCTTGCCGCTGATTTCCCGCTCGAGGCCGATCAGCCCGCCCAGGACCGCGGCGAGCAACAGGCGGATGAGGAGGTCCAGGCGCAGCCACGCCAGCGACCCGAAGCCCTCCATGAGCGCGCCCCAGTCCATCCGCCCTCAGTCGTTGAGCCGCCGCAGTTCCTTGAGCAGCGCCGACTTGTCACGCGTCTGCGCGTCCACCTGCTTCACCACGCGCGCCGGCTGACCCGCCACCACGACGCCGGCCTCGACATCCCGCGTGACGACGGCCCCTGCCGCCACGACACTCCCCCTCCCCACCCGGCACCCCTCGAGCACGACCGCGTTCGCGCCGATCAGCACTTCGTCCTCGATCACCACCGGCTGCGCGCTCGGCGGCTCGAGCACGCCGGCCAGAACGGCGCCGGCCCCGATGTGGCAATCCCGCCCGACGATGGCACGCGCCCCTACGACCGCGTTCATGTCCACCATCGTCCCGGCACCGATGATCGCGCCGATGTTGATCACGGCGCCCATCATCACGATCACGCGCTCGCCGATCTCCACGTGCTCGCGGATCACCGCGCCCGGTTCGATGCGCGCGTTCACGCCGCGCAGGTCGAGCAGCGGCACGGCCGAGTTGCGCCGGTCCACCTCCAGGTGGTGGTACAGGATGCGGCCGGCCTCACGCTCCATCACCTCACGCACCTGGTCCCACTCGCCCACCAGCAGCGTCGTGCCCGCGCCCGTGGGAAACACCATCAGGTCCTCGTGCGGCTCGACCTCCAGCTCGCCGTCGTGGCGCAGCCACGCACGCACCGGCGTGCGCTTTTTCGCGTCCGCGATGATCCGGGTGATGTCCCGATAGTCCATGTCAGAACCCCAGGACTTCGAGGAGGCCGTAGCGCCCGGGCGGCTTGCCCACCGCCCAGCGCGCGGCGATCAGCGCGCCCTCGGCGAACAGCGAACGGTCGTGCGCGGCGTGCGCGAGCTCGATCCGTTCGCGGGCTCCCAGGAACATCACCCGGTGTTCGCCCACCACGTCCCCTCCTCTCACCGCGTGAAACCCGATCTCGCCGACCGGCCGCTCCGCCTCGCTCCGCCCTGTCCGGCCATCCCGCCGCAGGTCCTCCAGCCGCGCAGCGCGCCCGCGCGCCACCGCGCCGCCGAGCGCGAGCGCCGTGCCGCTGGGCGCATCCAGCTTGCGGCGGTGGTGCGTCTCGACCACTTCCACGTCGTAGCGGTCCGCCGAGAGCAGGCGCGCCGCACGCTCGACCAGCGCGATCAGCACGTTGACGCCAACGCTGAAGTTCGCCGCCGTCACGATCGGGCTGCGCTCCGCCACACGGTCCAGCGCGCCGAAGTGCTCGGCGCCCAGCCCCGTCGTGCCGACGACCAGGGCGCGGCCGGCCAGCGTCTCGGCCTGGCTCATCAGCAACCGGCTGAGCTGCTCCGGCGAGGAGAAGTCCAGCACCACGTCGGCGGCCTGGATCACGGGGCCGGCCGTCTCCGGCGCCTCGACCTGATCGTAGCCCAGCGGAATGGTGTCCCGTGGCTCGTAGCTCGAGCGCGCGATGCCGCCCACCAGCCGGAGATCGTCCGCCTGCGTGACCAGACGAGCGATCTCCCGGCCCATGCGGCCCGTCGCGCCGGACACGGCCACGTTGATCGTCATCACGCCTCCACCACGGGCCGGACGCCAGCCTCCTCCAGAGCGGCGATCAGACGTTCGCGCGCTGCACCCTCAGAGCGCAATAGCGGCAGCCGCGGTGCGCCGACGGGGAAGCCGAGCCACTCCACGGCGGCCTTCACCGGGATCGGGTTGGACTCCGCGAACAACGCGCGCACCAGCGGCAGGTACCGGAGCTGGAGAGAGCGCGCGCCCGCGGTGTCGCCCTCCAGGAACAGATGGACCATGCGGCTCACGTCCCCCGGCACCACGTTGGCCAGCACGCTGATCACGCCGACGCCGCCCAGGGCCAGGATCGGCACGATCTGGTCATCGTTGCCGCTCCAGATGGCGAGCCGGTCGCCCACCAGCCGCGCCAGCTCGGCGACCTGCGAGATGTCGCCGCACGCTTCCTTCACGCCAATGACCCGCTCATCGGCTGCGAGCTCCGCGATCGTCGCGGGCAGGATGTTCACCGCCGCGCGCCCGGGCACGTTGTACACGATCAGCGGCAGGTCCGCCGCATCCAGCACCGCGCGGTAGTGCGCGATGAGCCCGCGCTGCGTCGGCTTGTTGTAGGGAGGCGCGCTCACCAGCAGCGCATCGGCGCCCGCCTCGCGGGCCTGCGCGGCCAGCCGCGCGACAGCCGCCGTATCGCTCCCGCCGCACCCGGCGATCACCGGCAGCCGTCCCGCGTTCTCGTCCACCACCACCTCGATCGCGCGCCTCTGTTCCTCGGCCGACATCGTGGCCGCCTCGCCCGTCGAGCCGCACACGATCAGCGCGTCCGTGCCTTCCCGGTGGTGGAAGCGGACCAGCTCGCGCAGCGCGCTTTCGTTCACGCCCGCGTCATCGAACGGCGTGACCAGCGCAACACCGGACCCCGTGAACCGCACGTCCGCCATCGTGCCGCCCTCAAAGGTTGTTGAGGTCAAGGATGTCCGTCCGCGTCACGTCGGACTCGTCGGCGTCGGGCGTCAACTCGCGCTCCGTCGCCGCCTGGAAGTCCGCTTCGACCTCGTCGTATCCGGAAACGCTGAAGAAAGAGCGGAACACCGCGTTCCCGCACCGCTCGCACACGAGGTCGCCGCGCGGCGCGCGATCAGCGAACATGTACTCCTTGCCGCACTCCAGGCAGACCTGCACCAGCACGCCCTGCGCCGGCTGGCCAACGCGGCCCACGGCCTCGCGCCCCGCCTCTTCCCTCAACTGGTGGGCGCGCAACGCCTCGAGGCTGCGCTGCTCGCCCCGCGCCTCGTTGGGCAGCTTCCGTCCGTCCACCACAGCCTCCCCTCCGGTTCCAGCGCCGTTCAGCCGCGCGCCGGCGCCATGCGTGTCAGCCCCACCAGGCCCATGCGCTCCCGCACTTCCCTCATCGTCTCGGCCGCGATCGCGCGACACCGCGCCGCGCCATCACCCAGGATCTCGCGGACCAGGTCCGGGCGCGCCCGGTACTCCGCAGCCCGCGCCCGCATGGGCTCGAACTCCCGCGCGATCGCGTCTGCCAGCTCCCGCTTGCACTCCACGCAGCCCAGCCCCGCGGACCGGCAGCCCCGGTCGATCTCTGCGCGCCGCTCCTCGGAGGTGAAGAACCGGTGCAGCGCAAAGACGTTGCACATCTCCGGCCGCCCCGGATCGCTGCGCCGGACCCGCTGCGGGTCCGTCACCGCGGTACGCACGCGCTGCGCGATCACCTCCGGCGAGTCCAGCATGCCGACCGTGTTGCCGCGCGACTTGCTCATCTTCGCCTCGCCATCCAGCCCGCGGATCCGGCCGGCGTCGCTCACGAGCCCCTGCGGCTCCGGGAAGTACTCCCCGAACTGGCGGTTCCACCGGCGTGCGATCTCGCGCGTCAGCTCGAGGTGCTGGAGCTGATCCTCTCCGACCGGCACCACCGTGGCGTGATAGAGCAAAATGTCTGCCGCCTGGAGGACCGGATAGTTCAGCAGTCCCGCCGGCACGGACTCCATCCCGGCCGCCTTGTCCTTGAACTGCGTCATCCGCTCCAGCTCGCCCAGCGGCGTGACGGTGTTGAAGACCCACGCCAGCTCCGTGTGCTCCGGCACGTCGGACTGCACGAAGATCGTGCAGCGGTCCGGGTCGAGCCCTGCCGCCAGGAAGCTGACCGCCATCTCGAAGATGCGGTTCGGCAGATCTGCCGCGTCGTAGGGTACCGTGATCGCGTGGTAATCGACGATGCAATAGATGCAGTCGGCCTGGTCCTGGAGCCGGACCCACTGCCGCAGTGCGCCGAGGTAGTTGCCGAGATGCGCTTCGCCCGTGGGCTGCATCCCGCTGAAGACCCGTGTTGCCGACATCCCCTTCTCTGTGCTGTGTTTCCGCTCGATCATTCCGTAAATTACCACGCCGCTGGAGGGGAAGCCAGCGACCCGTCGGGGCGGCGAGGCGCGATTGGCCCGCCCGCCGGGACGCGCCCGCCGGCGTGATGCGGGCGAGGATGCCCGCAGGTTGGTGCAAATGGAACGAGATCTACTGGACTGCGCGCTCGCGGCCGCCCGCGCGGCGGTCGCCGTTCACCGCCGCCACCTCGGCCAGGTCACAGCCGATCAATGGTCCGAGAAGGGCGTTGCGGACTTCGTGACGGACGTGGACCGTGAGGCGGAGGCCCGGATCGTGGAGGAGATCCGCGCCCGTTTCCCGGACCACGCCATCCTGGCCGAGGAGGGCGGTGGTGTGGGGTCTGCGTCCGCGGAATGGCTGTGGATCGTGGATCCACTCGACGGGACGACCAACTACCTGCACGGCTATCCGGCCTACGCGGCGTCCGTCGCCGTCGCGCACCGCGGCGAGCTGGTCGCCGGCGTGGTCGCCTGCGCCGCCACGGGCGAGGAGTGGTGGGCGGTCCGCGGCGGCGGCGCCTTTCACGACGGTCGCCCCATTCGCGTCTCCGGGCTCACCGACCTGCGGCTTGCGCTGATCGGCACGGGCTTCCCATTCAAGGCCGTGGACCGGCTTCCGGAATACCTGAGGCAGTTCGACGTCGTGCTGCGCAACACTGCGGGCATCCGCCGCGCCGGCTCGGCGGCCCTCGACCTCTGCCACGTTGCCACCGGCTACTTCGACGGCTTCTGGGAGCTCGTGCTCTACCCGTGGGACATCGCCGCCGGCCTCCTCATCGTGCGGGAGGCCGGCGGCGTCGTTTCCTCGCTGGATGGCGGGCGCGACCTGCTTGCGGGGCCCGGCGGCGTGCTCGCCGGCAACCCGGCCATCCACGATGCCCTTGGCCAGCTCCTCGCCTCCGTTGCATGAGGCGGCGCTGCATCGCTCGTGGGCACGCGGACGAAGCCTCCGCCCGCGGATGCGGTGGTGGTCCGGCTGCGCGAACGGGATTCGACCGGCCGTGAGCACGCGGGCGAAACCCCCGCGCGCGCCCCGGTGTAGCACCGGCGCCGGGTCTCCCCGCCTCAGCCCCTCGCGCTCCCGAACGGCGATGACCGGATCTCCAAGGCGGATCAATGAGTCAGCTCGGTAATCGCGCGCGCGGCGTCTACGATTGGCTACGGGCACGCCCACGCCTGCTCGCCCGCGTCGGTCTCGTGCTCGTGGCGGTGCTCTCCCTGTTCGCGGGGCTCGGGTTCGGGACCTGGTCCTCGGTGTGCCGCGACTGCCCGTCCATCGCCCAGATCTACGTCTGGGAGCCCAAGCAGGCCACGCGAATCCTCAGCCACGACGGCCGGCTCATCGCGGAGCTGTTCCAGGAACGGCGCACGCCCGTCTCTCTCGCCAACCTCCCGGCGCACGTGCCGCAGGCGTTCGTCGCCGTCGAGGACAAGAACTTCTACCGCCACCGCGGCTTCAGCCTTCGCGGAATCGCACGCGCGGTCGTGGTGCGCGTGCCGGTCCTGGGCAAGATGTTCAACCGCCGCGCCGGGGGCGGCAGCACGATCACGCAGCAGTTGGCCCGGCACATGTTCCCGGAGCAAATCGGCTTCGAGGAAAGGCTCACGCGAAAGCTCAAGGAGCTGAGGGTCGCGCTCGAGCTGGAACGCGTGTACACCAAGGACCAGATCCTCGAGGCCTACATCAACCAGGTCAACTACGGCCACGGCTGGCACGGCATCGAGTCCGCGTCGCAGCACTACTTCGGCAAGCCGGCGACCGAGTTGAACCCTGCGGAGGCGGCGATGCTGGCGGCCGTGATCAACCGCCCGAGCCGGCTCTCGCCGTTCCGCAACCCCGAAGCGGCGACGCAGCGGCGCAACCTCGTGCTGGAGCTGATGGCGGACCAGGGCTACCTGACCAGGGCCGAGGCGGAGGCGTGGAAGCGCGAGCCCGTGCCCACGGAGCCCAGCGGACGCGACGAAGGGCAGCTCGCGCCCTACTTCGTCGAGTGGGTCCGCGACATGCTCGACGACCGCTACGGCTACGACATCTACCGCCGCGGCCTGCGCGTCATCACCTCGCTGGACGTGGACATGCAGCGCGCGGCGCAGGCGGCCATCGAGGCCGGCTTCGCCCGCGTCGAGTCCCAGCCCGGGTACCGTCATCCGAAGTACGCGGCGGTGAAGGAGGCGGGCGGCCCCGGCAGCGACGTGAACGAGACGCCGTACCTCCAGGGCGTGTTGATCGCGATGGACCCGTGGACGGGCGAGGTCCGCGCGCTGATCGGCGGGCGGGACTTCAACGACTCGAAGTTCAACCGCGCGATCCAGGCGCGCCGTCAGCCCGGGTCCGTCTTCAAGCCCTTCGTGTACACCGCGGCGATCGCGAGCGGGATTCCGGCCTCCCACGTGATCTTCGACACGCCCGTGATGATGGATCAGGTGGACGGCACGACGTGGGCGCCCGAGAACTACGACCGCGAGTTCCGTGGCCCCATGACGCTCCGTGACGCGCTGAAGCGGTCGATCAACATCCCCGCCGTGAAGCTCGGCCAGGAGGTGGGGATCGAGACCGTGGCGCAGTACGCGCAGCGAATGGGCATCGAAACGCCGATCCCGCGGTACCCGTCCACGGCCATCGGCGCCGCCGACGTGATCCCGATCCAGATCGCGACGGCGTTCACGACGTTCGCCACGCAGGGCATCCGCGCGCGCCCGCGCCCCATCCTCCGCGTGGAGGACAGCGACGGCCGGGTGCTGTGGGAGACCCGGCCGGACACGGCGCGCGTCCTGGATCCGCTGGTCGCGTCCGTCATGCTCGACATGCTGCGCGACGTCGTGGACCACGGCACCGCATACGGGATCCGCGACCCCGCGCGCGGCAATCTCTCCTACGACGTGCCGGCCGCCGGCAAGACCGGCACGACCAACGACGCGACGAACGTGTGGTTCGCCGGGTTCACGCCGGACCTGCTCGCGGTGGTGTGGCTGGGGTTCGACCGGCCGAAGACGATCCTGCCGGGCGCGGACGGCGGGCGTTACGCCGCGCCGATCTGGGCGGACTTCATGCGGGCGATCTACCAGGGCGACGCGCCGCTCCGGCCCATCCCGCAGCCGTGGGAGATGCCGCCCGAGTTGAGGAGCCAGGCCGTGGACCGCGAGAGCGGCAAGCTCGCCACCGAGTGGTGCCCGCCCACGCTGGTCTACCAGGAGATCTTCATCCCGGGCACGGAGCCGACCGAGGCGTGTGACATCCACGGCCCCGGCATCTTCGGCGGCCGGCTGCGGGGGATCATCCCGGACACGGCGATGATCGACACGACCTCCGCGCGGATCGACACGACCTCCACCCGCGGAGGCTGGCCCGACCGCTACTGACCGCCGGCGGCTTCAGCTTCCCCTAGAGGCCGCCGGCGCGACGTCCGCAGCCGTGATGCGGCGCCCGATCAGCGGCAGCGGCTCGGGCGCTTCGTCTTCATCGATGCGAATCGCTTCGCGCAATGCCCGCAGGCCGGCCTCCGCATCGGACCCGCGCCTCGCGTGAACCGTTGCCAGCGGTTCTCCCGCCTCGACGCGCTGGCCCGGCTTGGCGGTGATGTGGAAGCCCACAGCGGGATCGATGGCGCCTCCCAGCGCCGTGCGGCCCGCGCCCAGACGCACCGCCGCCTCCCCGATCCGCCGCGCGTGCACCTCGTGGATCCACCCTGACGCATCTGCTTCCAGCACCATGCGCACGGGCGCCTGCGGCAGCAGCGCCGGGTCCTCGAGCACCGCAGGATTGCCGCCCTGCGCCTCGATGATCGCCGCCATCCATTGCAGCGCGCGCCCGTCCGCCAGCGCGGCCTCAGCTTCGGCCCTCGCGCGCGCCGCGTCCGCCGCAACGCCGCCGAGCACGAGCATCTCCGCGGCCAGCGTGAGCACCACCTCGCGCAGGTCCTCGGGGGCTTCGCCCTGGAGCATCAGGATCGCTTCCTCCATCTCCAGCGCGTTGCCGACCGCGTAGCCGAGGGGGCGGTCCATCGCCGTGGTGATCGCCGTCACTTGCTGGCCGCGCACCCGGCCGATCTCGACCATCGTGCGCGCGAGCTCCAGCGCGCGCGCTTCATCAGGCAAGAACGCCCCGTTGCCCAGCTTCACGTCCAGCACCAGCGCTTCCGCGCCTTCCGCCAGCTTCTTGCCCATGATGCTGGACGCGATCAGCGGGATCGACTCGACGGTCGCCGTCGCGTCCCGCAGCGCGTAGAGCCGCCGGTCCAGCGGCGCGATCTCGTCCGTCTGCCCGATCAGCACGCACCCGATGCGCTCGAGCTGCGCGCGCATCTCGGCGATCGTCAGGTCGGTCCGGAATCCCGGGATGGTCTCCAGCTTGTCCAGCGTGCCGCCCGTGTGCCCCAGGCTCCGCCCGCTCATCATCGGCACCACGACGCCGAGCGATGCGACCAGCGGCGCAAGCACCAGCGAGACCTTGTCGCCAACGCCGCCCGTCGAGTGCTTGTCCACCTTGGGGCCCGGGATCCCGCTGAGGTCCAGCACCGTACCGGACTCGAGGATCGCCTGGACGAAGACGGCCAGCTCGCGCGGCGTCAGGCCGCGGAAGAACACGGCCATGAGGAACGCGGCCATCTGCTCGTCCGGGAGCCGACCCTCGGCATACCCGTCCAGCAGCGCGCGCAGCTCTTCCGCGGAGAGCTCGCCGCCGTCGCGCTTGCGCCGGATCAACTCGTAGGGGATCAACGGTCCACCCGCACAGGGCTGCGCGCCCCGAGGACAGGCGCGCGGGGCGCTGAAGGAGGAACGTGGCCGGCGTCCGTGGTCGGGATCACGTCGCCCCAAACCTGGAGCACGTCCGCCAGCCAGTCGTAGATCGTGCGCAGCGACCGCCGCATTCGCTCCATGCGCGTGCGCCTCTCGGCAGCCGGCATAAGGAGCGCGTCACGGATGCGTTGCGCGAAGTCCTCCGTCGCGTACGGGTTCACCTCGATCGCGCAGTCCAGCTCCTCGGCGGCGCCCGCGAACTGGGACAGCAGCAGGACGCCGCGGCCGTCGACCTGGCTCGCGACGAACTCCTTCGCAACCAGGTTCATCCCGTCCTGGAGCGAGCTCACGATGCAGAGGTCCGCCGCACGGTAGAGCAACGCGAGCCGTTCCGGCGGCAGCGAGCGCTTGATGAGACGCACCGGCCGCCAGCGTCGGGTGCCCCAGCGGTCGTTGATGTCCCACGCGAGACGCTCGACCTGGTGCGTGAGCTCGTCGTACGCATCGATGTCCGTCCTGCTCGGCACCGCGACCTGGACGAAGCTGAACCGCTCCCGGAACTCCGGGTAACGCTCCCACAGCAGATCGAGCGCCTGGAGCTTCTCCGGCAACCCCTTCGAGTAGTCCATCCGGTCCACGCCGATGCCGAACTGGCCATCCCGCGGCGCGTAGCGAGCGCGGAGGCGCGCGCATTCCTCGTCCGCGCCCTCGCGGGTCGCGATCCGCTCGAACTCCTCGACATCGATCGAGATGGGGAACGCACGCACGTGGGTGACGCGCCCCCGATGCACCGCCGTGCCCTGCTCCAGGTCCACGTCCGCGCCCAGGATCTCCTGCGCGCAGCGCAGGAAGTTCTCCACGAACTGCGGCACGTGCAGGCCCACGAGGTCGTTGGCCAGCAGCCCCTCGAGCAGATCGGCGGCCTGCGGCGCCACGCGGAAGATCTCGATCGGCGGCCACGGGATGTGCCAGAAATGGGCGAGCGCCGCCTCGGGCGCTTCCGCGCGGACCAGCGCGGGCGCGAGCGCGAGGTGGTAGTCGTGGAACCAGATCGCGGCATCCCCGTCCCGCGCCTCTTCCAGCACTGCCCGGGCGAACCGCCGGTTGACCTGACGGTAGCGCGCCCAGTCGGCTGACCGCAGCCGCGTCAGGTTCGGCCGCAGATGGCACAGCGGCCACAGGAACTGGTTGGCGAAGCCGAGATAGTAGTGCCGGACGTCGGCGCGGTCGAGCCAGATCCGGCGCAGTGTGTACCGGGGCGCTTCGACCGGGACGCGGATCCGCCCCGAGCTATCCGTGACCTCCGCGTCCGCATTCCCGCTGCCCCACGCGATCCACACACCGCCGACCGCCTGGAGCAGCGGGTCCAATGCCGAGGTGATCCCGCCCGCGGGCCTGGACGTGACGATCTCGTCGCCGCGCCGACGATGCTCGTACGGTTCGCGGTTGCTGACCACAACGAGACGACTTCCCGGGAACGCGTCCCGGAAGAGCGGCCCTGCGTCCTCGGGCCCGAGGCGAGCGGGTTGCGCGGTCCCCGCCCCCATCTCCTCAGAGCCTGAGGCGGCGCCGGCCGGCGTCCATCGCCGAACGCACCTCATCCGCCATCTCGCCGAGCCGGTCTCCCGCCGTGTCGCGCGCGCTTGCCATGGCCTTCACGAGCTGACGCCGGGTGCGCCGACCGCTCTGCGGGGCCAGCAGCAGGGCGACCCCTGCGCCGAGCGCCATGCCGAGCGTCAGCCCGGCCACGAAGCCGAGGGCCCGCCACTCCTCGTCGTAATACATACCGACCTCCCCCTGTCGCGGCTGTTCGAAGGAAGCAACTCCGGTGCCGCAGAGTGCGTGCCGCGGCTGCGCCGCGTTCGCGTAGGGCGGCGGCAGCGCCTGGCGCCATGACGCCTCGGCGCGCCCGGCCTTGCCCTGGCGAGTGAACGAACCATACGTTCTTCCGGCGCATCGCGTCAACCGCGGACGGGGCCGCGGTTGGCACCCGTCGTGCATTTCCTCCGCTCCAGGAGCAGCGCCGGGACCGGGACCCGATGCCTGGACGAGAGGCTGGTATGCAGGGAGGATGGATGCGGCTCGTCTCCGAGGC
>Ga0207873_1002879_pt1 | contig 13274 bp, 7 predicted proteins | sample BGWIniCompost_FD_187373 | JGI IMG/M metagenome (GOLD analysis project Ga0207873, IMG submission 187373) | Cellulose adapted compost microbial communities from Newby Island Compost Facility, Milpitas, CA, USA - BGW Initial Compost (SPAdes)... ... | reverse complement strand
CGCTTCCGGTTCGTGAAGGGGCCGATCTTCGCGAACATCGTTCTGGCGGACGAGATCAACCGGACGCCGCCGCGGACGCAGGCGGCGCTGCTGGAGGCGATGCAGGAGCGGCACGTGACGGCTGCGGGGCAGACGATGCCGCTGCCGCGTCCGTTCTTCGTGCTGGCGACGCAGAACCCGATCGAGCAGGAGGGGACGTACCCGCTGCCGGAGGCGCAGCTCGACCGCTTTCTCTTCAACATCCGGATCGACTATCCGGCGGACGAGGAGGAGGTGGAGATCCTGCGGGCGACGACGACAGCAGTGGAGCCGGAGCTGGCGGCGGTGATGGGCGCGGAGGAGGCGCTGGCGCTACAGCGGCTGGTGAGGGAGCTTCCGGCGTCGGATCCGATCCTGAGGTATGCGGCGGCGCTGGCGCAGGCGACGCGGCCGGTGCGCTCGGACGTGCCGGAGTTGGTGAAGGAGTACGTGCGGTGGGGTGCGGGACCGCGTGCGGGGCAGGCGCTGGTGCTGGGTGCCAAGGCGCGGGCGCTGCTGGAGGGTCGTCATGCGGTCTCGCCGGAGGATGTGCGCCGCGTTGCGCTGCCGGTGCTCCGGCACCGTGTGCTGCTGAACTACGCGGCGGAGGCGGAGGGTGTGACGACGGAGCAGGTGATCGAGGCGATCCTGGCGCACGTGCCGGAGCCGTCGAGCAAGATCGCGCTCTGATGACGACCGGGAAGGCGCCGGAGGGGGTGACCGGAACGGCCGGCCGGCCGGAGCCTGCTGTGGCGTCGTCGGGGAGCGCAGTGCGCTCGCTGCTCCGGGTGTATGCGCCGGTGCTGGACGCGGTGCGGGGGATGGGCTGGCCGGCGCGCGAGCGGGTGCGGAGCGCGGTTGCCGGGCCGCACCCCTCGACGGTGCGTGGCACGTCGGCGGAGTTCGTGGAGTACCGGCCGTACCGGCAGGGGGATGATCCGAGGCGGATCGACTGGAAGCTGCTCGCGCGGACGGACCGGGTCTACACGCGGCTTTCCGAGGAGCACGCGATCCTCTCCACCGTGGTGGTGGTGGACGCGAGCGCATCGATGGCGTTTCCTCCGAAGACGCATGGCAAGTGGGAGTTTGCGCGGCGGCTGGCGGTAGCGCTCGCCGCGGTGGCGCGGCACCGGGGTGATCCGGCGGGGCTGGTGGTGGTGGGCGAGGATGGCATGCGGGTGATCCCTCCCCAGACGCGGCGCACGGTGCTGGAGGAGATGATGCGCGCGCTGGAGGTGGTGCCGGCCGGGAGCCCGGCGCTGGCCCCGGCTGCGGCGGAGGCGTTCCGGCTCGGAAGGCGAGTCGTCCTGATCACGGATTTCCTGGGCGACGCCGAAGCGCTGCTGGCATCGGCGAAGGCGGCGATGGCGTCGGGCCGGGAGGTGTACGCGGTGCACGTCGTGGATCCGGGCGAGCTGGATCCGGACCCGAAGAAGCTGCTGGTGACGGACCCGGAGGCGCCGTCGATCCGGCGCCCCTTGCCTGCGCGGGTGCGGCGCGAGTATCAGCGCAGGTTCGGCGAGTGGCGCGAGCGGCTCGCGCGGGAGTGGCGGCGTGCCGGGGCGGTCTACGCCATGGTGGTGCCCGGGGCCGAGCCGCTACGCCGCACGGTGCGGCGCATCACGGAGGCCGGGGGCGCTCCGGCGGGCGTGGCCACGGGTGCGTGATGGTGACGCTGCTTGCGCCGGCGTTCTTCTACGTGGCTCTTGCGGTTGCGGCCGGGACGGTTGCACTCCACTTCATTGTGACGCGCCAGCCGACGTCGAGCCCGCTCCCGACCGTGCGGTTCGTTCCGCGGGGCACGGTGCGGGTGGTGACGGTGGAGCGGCCGCGTGACCTGCTCCTGCTCCTGCTCCGGGTTGCCCTCGTCCTCCTGATCGGGCTGGCCTTCTCGCAGCCGGTGCTGGTTCCGGAACGGCGGCCGGTGGCGCGCATCGTCCTCGCCGATGTCTCCCGTGCAGTGGGTTCGATCGAGGAGGTTCGGGACAGCGCGCGCTCGCTGCTCGGCGAGGGCGACGTCCTCATCATCTTTGATACGCGCGCGCGCGTGATCCGGGCCGGCGCCGCGGACACGGCGGCGGCGCTGGTGCGCTCCGGTGAGGAGGGGCGGCTCACTCCTGCGCTCGTGGCGGCGCTGCGCGCGGCCGGGGAGCTGCGGGCGGAGGCGGATTCCATCGAGATCGCGATCGTGTCCGCGTTCCGCGCGAGCCAGGTGGACGGCGCGACGCAGGCGGTGCGCGCGCTCTGGCCGGGTCGGATCCGGCTGGTGCCGGTCGCGGCGGGCGCGGACACGCTCGGCGTCGCGCACGGCGCCGAGGTCCGCGGGCCGGGCGGCGATGCCGGGGCGCAGGATGGGGTGGTGCTGGCGGCGCGGCTCGCCGGGCTCGCAGCGGCGGACTCGGCGGTGCGCGTGATGCGGGGCGCCGTGACGGCAGAGGACAGCATGTGGGCCGCGGCGGGCCGTCGCACCCTGGTGCGCTGGCCCGTGGAGGGTGCGCCGCCGGGGTGGCGGGAGCGCGCGCGGCCGGACACGGCGGGCGCCGTGGTCGCAGGCGGGGCCGTGGTGGTCCATCCGCTGGAGCGGCGCTGGGAGCCCGACCCGGCGGCGCCGGCCGCGCGCGTGGTGGCGCGGTGGGTGGATGGCGAGCCGGCGGCGGTGGAGCGCGTGGTTGGCGAGGGCTGCATCCGGGACGTCGCGCTGCCGGTGCCGGAGCGAGGCGACCTGGTGCTGCGCCCCGCGTTCGGCCGGCTGGTGCGCGCCCTCGCGGCGCCGTGCGGTGCCGTGGCCTCGATCGGCCCGGGCCTGGGCGAGGATGAGCTGGCGGCGCTGGCGGGCGAGGGGCCGCTCGCGACGCAGGAGGCGATTGCGCGCGCGGAGCGGGTTCGGCTGCCGCTCGTGCCGTGGCTACTCGGGCTGGCGCTGCTGCTGGCGCTGCTCGAGCTGTGGGCGCGGCGCGGGGCGAGGGCGGGCGCGTCGGCCGGCGATGGCGGCGCTGAGCCGGAGGAGGCGGTAGCGCCGACACACGGCGGCAGCGGCGCTGGCGCCGGTCGCAGCCGCGGCGTGATGGCAGGCGGGGAGGCGCAGCGCGCATGACGACGGCGCTCGAGCTGGTCCGGCGCGCGCGGCGGCGGCTTGCGGCGGTGGTCGCGCTCTCGGCTCTGCTGTGGGGTGTCTCGGCGGCGCTGGCGGTGGTTGCGGCTGCGGCGCTGGTGCGGCTTGTGGTGCCGCTGCCTGCGGCGGTGTACGCGGCGCTCTGGCCGCTGGCGGGGTTGGCGGCGCTTGCTTCTGCGGGCGTGGTTGTCTGGCGCGGGCGTGGAGTGCGCTCGCTCGAACGGGTGGCGCTCTGGATCGAAGAGCGGCAGCCGGAGCTGCGGTTCGCGCTCGTGACGGCGATCGATCCCCGGGTCGCGCCCGCGCACAGCCACGCGGCGCTGCACGCAGAGGCGCAGCGGGCCGACGTTTCGGGGCTCGTGGGCCGGGCCACGCGCCGCGCCCTCGGTCGGGCGCTCGGCGCCGTCGCCGCATTCGTGGTGGTGGTCTCCGTGCTCCAGCCGCAGGCGCTGCTGCGCGCGGCGGGCGAGGAGCTGGTGCGGCGCACGGTCCCGGACGCGGAGGCGGCGCTGGCGAACCGGCTGGCGCGGCTCACGGCGCGGGTGGTGCCGCCTGCGTACAGCCGGCTGCCGGAGGCGACGCTCGAGAACCCGGACGGCATCTCCGCGCTCATCGGCAGCCGGATCACGTTCGCGGGCAGCGGTCCTGCGGACGGCGTGGTGGCGGTCCTGGGTGGCGACACGCTGGCCGCCGCGTCTGACGGCCGCAGCCGGTGGGGAGTCGAGGTCACGATGCCCGACGCGCCCACCGTGGTCGCGTTCCACGACCGGGAGTACCGGCGGCTCGTGGTGCTGGAGCCGCGGGCGGACTCGGTGCCGGTGGTGCGGTTGCGCTTGCCGGCGCGGGACACGACGTACCAGACGGTGCCGCGTGGACGGCTGGTGGTCGAGGCCGAGCTCGCGGACGACATCGGGCTCGACTACGGCGTCGTCGAGTACATGGTGACGAAGGGCGGGCAGGAGAGCTTCGAGACGAAGCTGAGCTACGGCCCGCGCGTTGCCTTCGGCAACGCGCGGACGGCGGTGCTGCGTGAGGCCGTCGACCTGGACACGATGGGGCTCGGGCCCGGCACGGTGCTGCACATCCGGGTGGTCGCCTTCGACGGCAACGATGTGACGGGTCCGGGCAAGGGGGTCTCGGAGACGCGCACGCTGCGGATCGCGGAGCCGGAGGACTCGGTCTCGATCAACCCTGCGCCGCCGCTCCCCATCGACTCGATGTGGATGAGCCAGCGGCGGCTGAACATGAAGACGGACACGCTGATCCGGAACAAGCCGCGGCTGGATCTGAGGACGTTCGTGAACACGTCGTCGGCGTACGGGAACGCGCAGGATGAGATCCGGCAGCGCGCGATCGCGGTGATCCGGCTGCTGGAGGACGACGGCGTGGGTGGCACCTTCGAGACGCAGGTGAGCCGGATGCTGCGCGAGGCGGTGGACCTGATGTACGAGGCGCGGGTGTACCTCGGCATCGCGCAGCCGGACAGCGCCATGCCGTACATGGTGCGGGTGCTGGAGATCCTGGACGAGATCCGGCTCGCGAACCGCTACTATCTGCGGGGGGTGGTGCTGCCCGAGGTGGTGAACGTGGAGCGTGTGCGGCTGACGGGCGAGGATCCGGCGGGGAAGGAGGTGCGCGAGCCCAGACGCGTGCTCGAGGACGTGCGGCTCCGGCTCGCGGCGCGGATCGAGCGGGCGGCGGCGCTCGCGCGGAGTGACCCGCAAGCGGCGGCGGACTCGCTCGTCTACGTGCGGGTCGCGGCGCTGGTGGAAGCGCCGGCGGTGGCGGAGGCGCTCGAGGGAGCGATCGAGCAGCTCCGGCGGGGAGTGGCGGCGGACAGTGCGCTGGCGCGGGTGCGGCGCGCGCTGGAGCCGGCGCCGGTGCGGCTGCGGGGTCCGGTCGAGTGGGGAGGGATCCCGTGAGCAGGTTCGTGTTTGCGACGGCGGAGTATGCGTCGGGGGACTGGGAGAGTGCGCCGGCGCTGCCGGCGAACCTGATCGACTCCGTGGCGCGCTACACGTCCATCGAGGTGGCGCCCGCGGGAGTGAGCGTGCGGCTGGATTCGGACGAGCTGTTCAACTACCCGTTCGTCTGGCTGACGGGTCACCTGCCGGTGCGCTTCACGGAGGCGGAGCGGCGGAACCTGAAGCGCTACGTGGAGCGTGGCGGCTTCATGATGGTGGACGATCACAACCACGACATCACGGGCGTCTTCCACCAGACGGCGACGGAGGAGATCGAAAGGTTGTTCGGCAAGCTGGAGCAGGTGCCGAACGACCACGAGATCTACCGCTGCTTCTTCACGTTCGAGAACGGCCCGCCGCACACGAACCACGAGTTGAACGGCTGGGGCGACGATCTGTTGCACCCGCACCTGTATGCGATCTTCGTGGGGCCGAGCACCGGGGATCGGCGGCGGGACCGGATCGGTCTGCTGTACAGCAACAAGGACTACAGCTCGGAGTGGAACTTCCACCCGGAGACGAAGCGGACGATGCAGCAGGACCCGACGAAGTTCGGGGTGAACCTGATCGTCTATGCGCTCACGCGCTGAGGTGCGGGAGAGCGGCGTGTCTGGTATGGGCGGGGGCGCACGGCTGGGTGCGCGGCTCAGGGTGGCGGGCGAGTGGGCGCTGCGGGCGCTGGTGCTGGCGCTGCTCGTCTGGTCGCTGGCGCTGGCGCTGGGCTGGGGCGGGAAGGGAGCGGTCGAGCGGGCGAGCACGGAGACGCTCTCCGAGGCGCTGGTGCGCTGGACGACGGTGGCGGGCCCCGAGCGCGTGCACGTGGCCTTCGATCATGCGCCGAGCCTGGTCGAGCGGGACTGGCTGGCCGCGCTGGTGGGCGCGGGTACGGCGGTCGGCTGGAGCGGGCCGTCGCTCTTGCCGACGGCGCTCGCGATCGAGCCGCGGGCGGACCCGGCGGGCGGTGTGGAGGTGAGCGTGGCGGCGCCGGCCGGTGCGCTGGTGGTGCTGCGGGATACGCTCGGGCCTCTGGACAGCGCGCGGGTCGAAGCGCTGGGCGGAGTGCGGGCCTACATCCCGCGGCCGAGGGCGACGCTGGATGCGGCGGTAGGCGCCGTGGTGGCGCGTGCTGCGCTTGCCGACTCGCTCGAGCTCAAGCGGCTGCTGGTTTTGGGAGCTGCGGGCTGGGAGACGAAGTTCGCCGTTGCGGCGCTGGAGGAGCGGGGCTGGCGTGTGGATGCCGAGGTACGGGTCTCGCCGCAGACCACGGTGCGGCAGGGGAGCGTCACCGCGATCGACACGTCGCGCTACTCGGCGGTGCTGGTGCTGGACACGACGGCGGCGGCGTATGCGGAGCGGATCGGTCGCTACGTGCGCTCGGGCGGCGGGCTGGTGCTGTGGTCGCCGGCGGTGGATGCGCCGCGGCTTGCGGCGCTGGCGCCGGGCCGAGGCCGAGGTGCGGTGATCGAGGACGAGGGCCGGCCGCCGAGCGACAGCGCGCCGAGGGAGGCGCTCTCGATTGCGCCGATCACCGGACTCGTGCCGGACGCGGTGGTGCTGGAGCGGCGGGGCGAGCACGTGACACTCGCGGCGCGCCGGCTGGGCGCCGGACGGGTGGTCGAGACCGGGTACGTCAACACATGGCGCTGGCGGATGGCGGGCGGGGAGGACGCGCCGGAGCAGCACCGGACGTGGCTTGCGGGGCTGGTGGCGAGCGTGGCGTACGTGGGGCGGCTGGAGGCGGGCCAGGTGCCGCCGAGCAACGCGGCGCCGCTGGCCACGCTGATCGACCGGCTGGGTCCGGCCGTGGTGGCGGAGGAGGTCGAGGCTGGCGGTGGGCTGGATCGGGCGGTGCTCGCGCGCTGGCTCTTCGCCTCACTCTGCCTCGCCTTGCTCGCGGAGTGGGCGTCGAGGCGCACACGTGGGGCGCGGTAATTCGGTCCTCGTCCCTGGAGGAGGGCGCCCTCAAGATCTCCCGGGCGCTGCCCGAGGTGGGCGTGCCCGGGCCTGCCTACCACTGCTGATTCCTCCCTTCGATCTGCGTTCTCTTGCGCTGGCGGTTGGTCGGTGCACGTGGTGAGCGTGTGCGCCCCCGCCTGCCGCATCACTGGTTTGTAAGGGTCCTGCCACTGCCAGGGGTTATCCTGACGACACGCAGGGAAGCGCTCGTGATGGGCGAGGCAGTGACGTTCTAGCACCAATCCACCCCGGGAAGAGGCGATGCAGCCCATGCGATTCGCGAGTTGGTCCGTGGCGGTGCTGTGCGTGCTGGTGTGGGGAGGCGTGCGGGATCTCGGCGCGCAGGTCGGGGACGGCCGGAGTGGCGCGAGCGGGCCGTACTTTCTGCTGAGTTCGGCGCAGGGCCGTGAGCCAGTTCGTGTGGAGCCAGCTCATGTGCCGCAGTTGCAGGAGCGGGTGACGTTGCGGCTTGGGGAGACGACGCTGGGGGCGGTGCTCGACACGCTGTCGGCGCGAACGGGGCTGCGCTTCGTGTACAGTGCGCGGGTGGTGCCGGTCGGTCGGCCGGTGTCGATCGACGTCGCGCATGTGACGGTGGCGGAGGCGCTCGTGCGGGTGTTGCGCGAGACGGATGTGAACGTGGTGGTGTCGGGGAATCAAGCTGCGTTGGTGCCGAGGGAGTCGACAGTCACGAGTGTTCCGACGCCGGGGACGATCGTCGGGCGCGTTGTGCAAGCTCGCAGCGCTGTGCCGGTCGTGGGTGCGCAGGTTCTTCTGGACGGATCGGTTCGGACCTTCACGAACGACGAGGGGCGGTTCCGCATTGGAAACGTGGAGCCGGGGCGACACACGGTGGAGGCGTCGGCGCTCGGGTATGCCTCGGCTACGCGAGAGGTCACCGTGGCCGATGGCGCGGTGGTCGAGGTCACGTTGGAGCTCGAGGTGCAGCCGACGAAGTTGGCGGACCTGGTGGTGACGGCGACGGGCCAGCGCAGGTGGGTCGAGCTCGGGAACGACATCACGATCATCCGTGCGGATTCGATCGTTGCGACGGAGCCGGTGGCGTCGGTGACGGATCTGCTGGAGGGGCGCGTTCCGGGGCTGGTGGTGCAGCGGACGTCGGGCGCGCCGGGTGATCCGGCGAGGATCCGGCTACGGGGCGCGAGCAGCCCGAATCTGAGCAACGATCCCATTGTGATCGTGGACGGCGTGCGCGTCTACTCCGAGCAATCCGACGAGCGAGGCGGGAACCTGGCGGATCGACTCGCAGCAGCGCCGTCTCCGCTCGACTACATCGATCCGCACAGCATCGAGACGATTCACGTGGTCAAGGGTCCGTCGGCGGCGACGCTGTATGGGCAGGATGCGGCGAACGGCGTGATCGTGATCACGACGAAAAAAGGGCGACAAGGGCCGGCGCGCTGGACAGTGAACGTGGAGCGCGGCACGGCGGAGATCCCGGGTGAATATCCGGAGCTCTACATGCGCTGGGGCCGGCCCCTCTCCGACAATCGGCGAGTCTTCTGCCCGGTGAACAATCGGATCGGTGGCGGTAGCAACGCCGAGCCGGTATGCGAGCCGGATCGCACGGTGCGGTTCCAGCTGTTGAACGATCCGGAGCTCACGATCCTGGATCGGGGCTCCAGTACGGGGGTGAGCGTCGGCGTGAGCGGCGGCAACGCGGCGCTCACCTACGGCGTGACCGGAAGCTATCGCGACGAAGTGGGCATCGTTGCGCTTCCGGCGTACGAGGCCGAACGGTACCGCCGCGTTCAGGGCGCGGAGCCGCCGGAGTGGCTTCGACGGCCGCAGAACCTCACGCAGTGGGGTGTGTCGAGCCGGATCCAGGCGCGCGTGGGCTCTTCCGGCGACGTGGCGCTCACGTCGATGCTCTCGCGCACCGCACAGCAGCGCTCGTCGCTGGAACGGCAACTCGGCGTGCTCATGAGCACCTACCTCGACAAGGAGACCGGAACTTACTACCAGGCGCGCGGGAGCGGCGTGATCAGCGTTACGGACGACATTCTGGCCGACTACTACGTGCGCGAGACTGCGACGGCGACGCGGCTGACCAACGGGATCAATCTGAACTGGCGACCCACTGATTGGTGGACGCTCACGGCGGATGCGGGGCTGGACGTGGTCCAGCGTGAAGATGAGATCTTCCGCCCCGCGAACGCCTTGGGTTCGGGGGCATCGAGCCACGGGGCGCTTCAGCGCGGCCAGGGTACCTCGCTGGTCAGCACGCTGAACGTGCGCGCACGTACCCAGGTGCCGCTCGGACTCGGTTTGCAGCTCGGTGTTGCCGCGGGGGTTAACTACACCGATCGGTCGATCAGCGATGTCATCACCCACGCAGAGGGGCTGGCTCCTGGTACGGAATCGCTGAACGGAGCGGCCAGGATCACCGCCGTGCGTGAGCGCCGCCAGGATCAAGCGACGTTCGGCTGGTACGTCGAGCCGCACGTCAGTCATCGTCGATTCTGGCTTTCGACGGGACTGCGGTTCGATGGCGCCAGCACCTTCGGGACGCGCTTGAAGATGCCGAGTTTCCCGAAACTGAGCCTCTCGTATCTGATCTCGGACGATTCGCACTTCCCAGAATCGCTCCGCTCCGTATTCAACACGCTGCGGTTGCGCGCCGCCTACGGCCAGGCCGGACGCCAGCCGGGTCCGACGGACCGCCTGCGGCTGTACGGCGCCCCCGTTTCAGAGTGGTACGACGGAGAGATCGTCAGCGCGGTGGGCCTCGAGACGGTGGGTAACGGCGAACTCAAGCCGGAGCGGTCAACCGAGTTCGAAGGAGGCTTCGATGCGGACATGCTGGATGACCGGATCTCAGTGAGCTTCACCGGCTACCGCAACACGACGAAGGATGCGCTGCTGGACGTTCCGCTCGCTCCGTCGGTCTACGGAGCGGGCGTCACGATCCTGGAGAACGTCGGCGTGATCCGGAACGAAGGTATCGAGGTGGCTCTGACCGTCGAGCCGGTGCGGAGCGATTTCATCACCTGGCGAGCGCTAGTCCAATTCAGCCACAACCGGAATGAGGTCGTCGCGCTTGGGCCCGGGGTCGAACCGTTCTACACGGAGATGAACGGAAGGAGTGGGATCCGGGTTGCGCCAGGCTATCCGCTCTTCGGTCGATGGAGCGCGCCGGTTCTCGGTTACGCGGATGTCAACGGGAACGGCGTGCTCGATGAAGGCGAGATCGTGTTCGGCGACACGCTGGTCTACGTAGGTGGAACGCTGCCCGAGTACACCGCGAGTATCCAGAGCACCGTGTCGCTGTTGCGGGGCGTCCTCTCGGTGACCGTCGGATTGATGTACGAGGACGGTCTCACGCAGCGTAACGAGGTTGCTCAGCAGCTCGCTCCGTTCTCCAGGGGCTGGAACGATCCTCGGGCGAGCCTCGCCGAACAGGTCGGTGTCTTCGATACGAGCGAATACACATGGATCCAGACCGTCAACTCGCTGCGGCTGAATAGCTTGTCGGTGCGGCTGAATCTCCCCACGCGATTGGCGCGGCGCATGGGAGCGCAGGCTATGAGCCTCGCGCTCCAGGGGACGAACCTGGCGTTGTGGACGAATTACTCGGGACTGGACCCCAACGTCAACGCCCGGTCGACCGGCAACAACGTGATCGACACTGGAGTGCTGCCGGCGCCGCGAGTGTGGCAGCTCCGTCTTAGCGCGACTTACTGAGGCCAGGACACGCGGGTCAGAACGATGATGTACACGAACAGGAGGGGATGCGCCGGGAGCGGGCGTGCCAGGGGAGCGGAAGCGCTCGCCGTCGGCGCTGCAATCTGCCTGGCGCTTGCCGGCTGCTCTCTGGATGAGCTCCTGGGGAACGACGATCTCCCGCCGGATGTGATGGCCCCGGATGCGATTGAGACCCCGGAGGGTGCCAGGGCGGCCTACCACGCGGCGCTTGTTCAGTTCCGGCGTGCGTTCGCCCAGGAGCCGGGTGGATACGTGGCTGTGAGTGGGCTACTGACGGATGAGCTGGAATGGGGCAGCTACGTCGAAGCAGGGCTCGGCACCCCTGGGATGGCCGATATGCGGCGAGCGTCTGAGGGCGGCACCGGTGAAGCGGGTAGCATAGGATCTTATACCTACTCTGCCTTACAGCGTGCGCGGAACCAGGCGGAGCAGGCCGCCGGCCTGCTGGTGCGGCACTTTCCAGGCGGCGAACCCCTCGCGGCCCACGCGTACGCGGTGCGGGCGTACACGGAAATCCTGCTCGCGGATCTCTTTTGCTCGGGAATCCCGTTGAGTTCGCTGGATCCGAAGGAGGGATTCACGTATCGGCCGGGCTCGACGACCGAGGAAGTCTACGAACATGCCCTGGCGCTGCTGGACACCGCCACAACCCTGGTTGGTGACAGCGCGCGGATCGAGCACCTGATTCGAGTGGGGCAGGGACGTGCATTGCTTGCACTCGGGCGTTTTGATGCCGCGGCGCACGTGGTTGCGGGCGTGCCGGACGATTATCGCTACGAAGTCGCTTACGGGGCACAGAACGGGGCCCAAAGCTTTGCCGCTCTGGAAGGGCACGGCAGCGAGACCTGGCCATACTCGGTCGCTGACCGCGAAGGGATCAACGGCATCGACTTCATCACGAGCGGGGATCCGCGGACCCGGGTGACGACGCAAGGGACGAATGTACGCGGTCGCACCGTTCATCATCCGATGAAGTACGGCGGCGATGGATCGGCGCGGATCCCGCTGGCGAGCGGGATCGAGGCGCGGCTCATCGAGGCGGAAGCGGCACTGCGGGCGGGTGACGTGTCGGGCTGGCTGGCGAAGCTGAACCATCTGCGCCGGACGGCGTGGCCAGCGATCGAGCCGGCGGTATCCGGCCCTCTGCCGGATCTCGACGATCCTGGCACCGATGCCGCGCGTGTCGACCTGCTCTTCCGGGAGCGGGCGTTCTGGCTGTTCCTCACGGGCCAGCGCCAGGGTGACCTGCGCCGACTCCTGCGCCATTACGGACGGACGCAGGACCAGCTCTATCCCGTTGGGCCCTACCACCATTCGAGAACGCCGGGGCTCAGCTACGGTGCCGCGGTCGATCTTCCGGTCCCGGCGGAAGAACGGGTGTCCAACCCGCATTACAACGGCTGCATCGCGCGTGGGGCTTGAAGCGGAGGGAGGTCATCATGTGCTCTACTCGTGTGACGGAGCAGCCGGGTTGGTGGGGAGGCGGTCCTGTGATCCTCCGGTTCGCGGGTTTCATCGCCGCAACCCTGACGCTCGTTGCTTGCGGAGAAGTGCAAGCCCCCGCCGTTTACGAGCCCACCACCGACCCCAAGCGCCTGTTCATGGCGCTCACACTGGATCATCGGGCGATAAATCTTTCGACAGTTGCACCTTACGACACCTTCAGGCTCGTAGCGACGGCCAGGAACGCATTAGGCGAACGCATGGACGGGCTGCCCCAGCCGACGTTCCGCTCGAGCGACACGACGCGTGTTTGGGTTGGAGCGGACGGGCTGCTCCAAGCCCGGAGGGCGGCGAGCGAGGTGCTGGTCATCGCCGAGGTCGTCACCGAGGACAACATCCGGCGCGCGGACACTGCGCGGGTCAATGTCATCACCACTCACCCGCCCGAGATCGGAGTGTTCTCCATCGCCCCGGAAACCCCCGAAGAGGCGATCCGATTCATGATCCCCGATGCGGCCCGCATTTACGTCCTCCCGTTTCTGTTCGCCGGGATCGATATGCTGCGGTCGCAACCCCTACGAGTCTTTGATACGTCCGGCAGTCCGATCTTCGGCCTGGCCGTCGAGTATCGCTCGTTGGACCCTGAGATCATCGTCATCCAGGAGGAGGGCATCGGGATCCCGACCCAACCGGGCGAGGCGAGGATCGAGGCGCGCACTGTGGCGTACGGTGTCGTAAAGGCCGATACGGCCACATACACCGTGCCCCCCGCGCCGCTGCTGCATGTGGTGATCATGGAGGAGCGCGCCGGCGGCGATCTCACGCTGGGTCCGGAGGAGGTCACCATTTACAAAGGTGGTTACGTGCTCTGGCACAATCGGACCAAGACTCCCCTGGACATCGAGTTCGAGCGGCCCGACGACGTAGCAGAACTGCCGCCCATGGTTTGCCTGCTGCTCGGCGCGTGTGGGTCGGGTGACATTGAGCCCTTTGCCGTGGATCCGTCGAGCGATGGTACCGACTTCTTCGAGGCGCTCCGGGGCCGTTCGTTCCCC
>Ga0207873_1002877_pt1 | contig 13284 bp, 12 predicted proteins | sample BGWIniCompost_FD_187373 | JGI IMG/M metagenome (GOLD analysis project Ga0207873, IMG submission 187373) | Cellulose adapted compost microbial communities from Newby Island Compost Facility, Milpitas, CA, USA - BGW Initial Compost (SPAdes)... ... | reverse complement strand
CCCGTGCGGCCGTGCTGCCGGTGCGCGCGGGGCTTCCGGACGCGAGCCGTGGGGTAAGCTGCGCTCGACGCAGGAGGGAACCGCATGCCCGCCCGACTCCGCACCAGATTTCCGATCGCCGCATCGCTCGCGCTCGCGCTGCTCGCATCCGGCTGCGGCTACAACCGCATCCAGGGCGCGGACGAGCAGGTGAAGGCCGCCTGGGCCGAGGTCGCCAACCAGTACCAGCGGCGCGCCGACCTGGTGCAGAACCTGGTCAACACCGTGAAGGGCGCCGCCGACTTCGAGCGCGAGACGCTGGAGGCGGTGGTGAACGCGCGTGCGCGCGCCACCAGCATCCAGGCGACCCCGGAGCTGGTCGAGGACCCGGAGGCCTTCCGGCGCTTCGAGCAGGCGCAGGGCGAGCTGTCGGGCGCGCTGTCGCGCCTGCTCGTGACCGTGGAGCGCTACCCCGACCTCAAGGCCAACGCGAACTTCCGCGACCTCCAGGCGCAGCTCGAGGGCACCGAGAACCGGATCGCGGTCGCCCGCAATCGCTACATCCAAGCGGTCGCCGAGTACAACAAGCTGGTGCGCTTCTTCCCGACCAACCTGACGGCTCGCTTCCTGCTCGGCGCCGAGGTGCGTCCCACCTTCGAGGCGCGGCCGGGCGCCGAGACGCCGCCCGAGGTCCGGTTCTGAGCCGAGCGCGCGCGTGCGCCCTCGCGCTGGCGGCGGCCATCGCCGGGCTCGCGGCCGCACCCGCCCGCGCCGAGCTGCCGGTGCCGCCGCTGCGCGGGCGCGTCAACGACCTGGCGGGCGTGCTGGATCCCGAAGCGGCGCGCCGGATCGAGGCGCGTCTGGCCGCCTTCGAGCAGGAGACTACCCACCAGATCGCGGTGCTGACCGTGCCCGGCCTGGAAGGCGAGCCGATCGAGAGCTTCGCGTTCCGCGTCGCCGAGGTCTGGCAGCTCGGCCAGAAGGGCGTCGACAACGGCATCCTGCTCGTGGTGGCGCCGCGCGAGCGGCGCGCGCGCATCGAGGTGGGCTACGGGCTCGAGGGCGCCGTTCCCGACGCGATCGCCAAGCGCGTGCTCGAGGACGTGATGTTCGCGCACTTCCGCCGCGGCGACTTCGCGGCCGGCATCGAGGCGGGCGTCGAGGCGCTGATGCAGGCGGCGCGCGGCGAGCGCGTGACGCTGCCGCCGGCGCGCGAGCGCGCCCCGCACGCGGATCCCACCGCGGTGGTCTTCTTCGCGGCGCTGCTCGGCACCCTGCTCACGGCGCCGCTTCGCCGGAGCAGGCGCCCCCTCGCCTCGCTGGTCGGCGGCGGCATCGGCGGCGGGATCACCTGGCTGCTGCTCGCGAGCCTGGGCTGGTCGGCGTTCGCCTTCGCGCTTGCCGCCGTGTTCAGCCTCCTGGGCAGCGCGGCGCTGCGCGGCCCGCGCCGAGGCGGCGTCTTCGTGCCGGGCGGCGGCTGGAGCGGAGGCTTCGGGGGCGGCGGCTTCGGCGGCGGCTTCGGCGGGGGAGGCGGCGGCTTCGGCGGCGGCGGCGCCTCGGGGAGCTGGTGAGCCGTGCGCGCGACCGAGCTGATCGATCCCGCCGCGCGCCAGCACCTCGAGGCCGTGATCACCGAGGCCGAGCGCGGGACGCGCGGCGAGATCGTGGTCGCCGTGGTGCGCGCCTGCGACGAGTACGGCGCGCTCGGCTGGCAGCTCGGCGTGGCGCTCGCGGCGGCCGTGTTCCTCGCGCTCGGCTGGTTCGTGCCGCCCCTACCGTGGAGTGCGTACCTCGGCGCGCAGCTCGTCGCGCTGGTCGCCGGGCACGCGATCGGGCGCATCGAGACCGTGCGGCGCCGGCTGCTGCCCCCGACCCTCGTCGAGCAGCGCGTGGCCCAGCGCGCGCGCCGCTGCTTCGCCGAGCAGGGCCTCACGCGCACCCGGGGACGGACCGGCATCCTCATCTTCGTCGCCCTGCTGGAACACCGCGTGGTGGTGCTCGCCGACGAGGGCGTCGACCGCGTCCTCGATCCCGACGAGACCTGGCAGCAGGTCGTGGAGCTCGCCGTGGCCGGCCTGCGCGAGGGGCGGGCGGTCGCCGGGCTCGAGGCGGCGGTGCGCCGCTGCGGCGAGATCCTCGCCCGGCACCTGCCCGCAGATGCTGCGGATCGCGACGAGCTGCCCGACCGCCTCGTGGTGCTGGAGGACTAGAACGGCGCCACGCGATCGCGATGCGCCAGAACGCCGTTTGTAGCAGATTGGACACGGCCTCCGACCCACTCCGGCGCATCTTGTAGAAAATCCCATCGCGAGCCATCCGTGCTCGCACGTTCTTCCCTGGTTCGCGGCACGTCGCTTGCTTGCGTGCAACGCACGATGCCGACCCAGCTCTCCACGGGACCGTGCCCGGGGCCGTGCGCTTCGCCGCGCCGGCCGGCCCGCACGAACCGCTGGGCCCGGCGTCCGGCCCTGTCGCGGGCCGACCTTGGTGCGCCGGCTCGCCGTTCCGGCCGGCGCGCTGCCTGGCCCGCCGACTCCGGCGCGTTCGTATGGGAGCCGAATCATGTCCAGCAGCGTCACGCCCGTCGACGAGCGACCGCGCTCGCGGCGAGGCAAGCGACGTCCGCCCTCCGCTGAAGCGTCCACCGTCGCCTCGAACACGGGGCTCGATCGCAACCAGCTGCTGGAAGCGCTGCTCGTCCTGCGCGCGTGGCTGCGGAGCCAGCCGTGACCGCCGTCGCCGACGATCCCGCGATCCTGGTCGTGGACCACCGGCCCGATCAACGCCTGTCGCTGGCCGCGCTGCTCTCGGAGCTGGACGTCGAGGTGGTCGAGGCGGGCTCCGGTCGCGACGCGCTGCGCTGGCTGCTGCGCCGCGAGTTCGCGGTGATCCTGCTCGACGTCGACATGCCGGGCATGGACGGCTTCGAGACGGCCGCCCTGATCCGTCAGCGCAAGAGCTGCGCGCACACGCCGATCGTCTTCGTCACCGCCTACGCCGACGACGCCTACGCGGCGCGCAGCTACTCGCTGGGCGCGGTGGACTACATCCTCGCGCCGGTCGATCCGCAGGCGCTCAAGTCCAAGGTGTCGGTGTTCCTCGACCTGTACCGCAAGAGCGCCGAGCTGCGCCGGCACGCCGCCTCGCGCGAGCGCCATGCCGAGCAGCTGCGCCGCCTGGCGGACGCCGCGCTCGCCATCCACGGCGCCGGCTCGCTCGACGAGCTGCTCAAGCGGCTCGCCGACGCGGCGACCGCGATCATCCCCGCCCAGCAGGTGGCGGTCGCGCTCGACGCCCTGACGCTCGGCGCCCCGCTCGAGCCGGCGCGGCGCGCGCGCTACGCGGTCGCGCGGCCCGAGCACACGCCGCTCGTGCTGCTGGCCGGGCGCGCGCTCGCCGACGCGCCCGCACGCCCGGTGCGCATGACCCGGGCCGAGCTCGAGGGCCACCCGGACTGGGCCGCGCCGAGCGGCGACGGCCCGCCGCTGCGCGGCTGGCTCGCCGCGCCGCTCTCCGATCGCCAGGGACGGCCGATCGGCTGGATCCAGCTCTCCGACAAGCAGGGCGGCGACTTCACGGACGAGGACGAGACGCTGCTCGTGCAGCTGGCCCAGATGGCCGCCATCGCGGCCGAGAACACCCTGTTCGACGAGGCCCAGGAGGCGAACCGGATCAAGGACCAGTTCCTCGGCACGCTCTCGCACGAGCTGCGCACGCCGCTGCAGTCGATCCTGAGCTGGGCGCGGCTGCTGCGCGAGATGCCGCCGGACGAGGCGCACCTGCGCCGCGGGCTGGAGGTGATCGAGCGCAACGCGCGGCTGCAGACCCGCCTCATCGAGGACCTGCTCGACGTGTCGCGCATCCTGAGCGGCAAGCTCCTGCTCGAGCAGCGCCTGCTGCGGGTCGCCGACCTGGTCCAGGCGGCGCTCGACGACGCACAGCCGGCCGCGCGCGACAAGGGCGTGCGGGTCGCGATCGAGCACGTGGACGAGGCGCAGATCGCGGGCGACGCCAACCGGCTGCGCCAGGTGCTCGGCAACCTGCTCTCGAACGCCCTCAAGTTCACGCCGGCGGGCGGCTCGGTCACGCTGCGCGCCGACGCCGACGCCAGCCACGTCGAGCTCTGCATCCGCGACACCGGCAAGGGGATCGCCCGGGCGTTCCAGCCGCACCTGTTCGAGCGTTTCCGCCAGGCGGACGGCGGCACCACGCGCGGCAAGGGCGGGCTCGGGATCGGGCTCGCGATCGCCCGCCACCTGGTCGAGCTGCACGGCGGCACGATCCGCGCCCACAGCGACGGCGAGGGGCTCGGCGCGAGCTTCTTCGTGCGCTTCCCGCTCGCGCACGAGGTCGGCGCGCGCGCTCCCGCGCCGGCGCCGCCGCCCTGCGCGGAGCGGGAGTCGGTGCGGCTCGACGGGCTGCGGGTCCTGCTCGTCGAGGACGACGACGACACGCGCGAGTGTCTGGCGCTCGGGCTGCGCCAGCACGGCGCCGAGGTGACCGCGGCGGCGTCGGCCCTCGAGGCCGAGGCGGCGCTCGCGCGCGACCGCTTCGACGCCCTCCTCTCCGACCTCGCGATGCCGGGCGAGGACGGCTTCTCGCTGGTGCGGCGCGTGCGCGCCCGCCCGCCCGACCAGGGCGGGCACCTGCCGGCGGCGGCGCTCAGCGCGCACGTGCGCGCCGAGGAGCGCGCGCGCGCCCTGCTGGCCGGCTTCGACCTGCACGTGGCCAAGCCCATCGAGCCCGACGAGCTGGCGGGCCTGGTGCGCGACCTCGTCGCGCGGCGCGATTCCTGACGGGCTGCCGGCGGCCTCGACCGCCTCCAGGCGATCGCCGCGCTCGCTCCTGCCGCTGCTCCAGCGCACCGTCCTCGCGGGTGCGCTGGCTCGTGGGCGCGCCGACCCTACTCGGGCTCGAGCGGGGCGCGGCCGCGCGCCGGCGGGCGCCCGCCGGACGGCGCATCGCCGCCCAGCGGCCAGTGCCAGTCGCGGATCGCGGGCAGGTCCTCGCCGTACTCCTCGATGTACTGGCGATGCTCGACCAGGCGATCGCGGATCGCCTGCTTGGCGTAGGCGGCGTGCGGCGCGAGCTTCGGCACGCGATCGAACACGTCGCCGAACAGGTGGAAGCGGTCCAGGTCGTTGCGCACCGTCATGTCGAAGGGCGTGGTGGTGGTGCCCTCCTCCTTGTACCCGCGCACGTGCAGGTTGCGGTGGTTGGTGCGCCGGTAGGTGAGGCGGTGGATCAGGTACGGATAGCCGTGGTACGCGAAGATGATGGGCTTGTCCCGGGTGAAGAGCGCATCGAAGTCGCGATCGGAGAGCCCGTGCGGGTGCTCCTCGCGCGGCTGGAGCCGCATCAGGTCCACCACGTTGACCACCCGCACGCGCAGATCGGGCACGTGCTCGCGCAGCAGGGCCACGGCCGCCAGCGTCTCGAGCGTCGGGACGTCGCCGGCGCAGGCCATCACCACGTCGGGCTCCTGGCCGCGGTCGTTGCTGGCCCACTCCCAGATGCCGATGCCGGCCTGGCAGTGGGCGATCGCCGCCTCCATGTCGAGGTACTGGAGGGCCGGCTGCTTGCCGGCCACCACGATGTTGATGAGCTGCCGGCTGCGCAGGCAGGCGTCCATCACGCACAGCAGCGTGTTGGCGTCGGGCGGCAGGTAGACGCGCACCACCTCGGCCTTCTTGTTCACGGCGAGGTCGATGAAGCCGGGGTCCTGGTGGCTGAAGCCGTTGTGGTCCTGGCGCCAGACGTGCGAGGTGAGCAGGTAGTTGAACGACGCGACCGGCCGCCGCCAGGGCAGCCGGTTGCTCACGTTCAGCCACTTGGCGTGCTGGTTGAACATCGAGTCCACGATGTGGACGAAGGCCTCGTAGGTGTTGAACAGCCCGTGCCGGCCGCTGAGCAGGTAGCCCTCGAGCCAGCCCTGGCACGTGTGCTCGGAGAGGATCTCCATCACGCGCCCGTCGGGCCCGAGGTGCTCGTCGTCCGGGGAGCGTTCGGCCACCCACACCCGCGTCGTCTCCTGGAACAGCGCGCCGAGCCGGTTCGACTGGGTCTCGTCGGGGCCGAACACGCGGAAGTTGCGCGCCGCCCGGTTGCGGTGCACGACGTCGCGGAGGTACGCGCCGAGCACGCTCGTCGCCTCGGCGACGTCGACGCCGGGCCGCTCCACCGGCACCGCGTAGTCGCGGAAGTCGGGCAGGCGCAGGTCGCGCAGCAGCACGCCGCCGTTCGCGTGCGGGCTCGCGCTCATGCGCCGCTCGCCCTTGGGCGCGAGCGCCAGGATCTCGGGCACCGGCCGCCCGTCCGCGTCGAACAGCTCCTCGGGCCGGTAGCTGCGCAGCCAGCGCTCGAGCGCGGCCAGGTGATCCGGGCGCCGGGCCAGCTCCGCGAGCGGCACCTGGTGCGAGCGGAAGGTGCCCTCGATGTGCTGGCCGTCGACCTCCTCGGGCCCGGTCCAGCCCTTCGGCGTGCGCAGCACGATCATCGGCCAGCGCGGGCGGCCCGCCGCGCCCTCCTCGCGCGCGCGCCGCTGGATCGCGGCGATCTCCTCGATCACCGCGTCGAGCGCCGCCGCCATCGCCTGGTGTACCGCGGCCGGCTCGTCGCCCTCGACGAAGTGGGGCTGCCAGCCGTAGCCGACGAACAGGCACTCCAGCTCCTCGTGCGGGATGCGCGCCAGCACGGTCGGATTGTGGATCTTCCAGCCGTTGAGATGGAGGATCGGCACCACCGCGCCGTCCGTGCGCGGGCTCAGGAACTTGTTGGAGTGCCAGGCGGCCGCCAGCGGCCCGGTCTCCGCCTCCCCGTCGCCGACGACACAGAAGACGGTCAGATTCGGGTTGTCGAAGGCGGCGCCGAACGCGTGCGCGAGCGCGTAGCCGAGCTCGCCGCCCTCGTTGATCGAGCCCGGCACCTCGGGCGCCACGTGGCTCGGGATCCCGCCCGGGAACGAGAACTGCTTGAACAGGCGCCGCATGCCCTCGGCGTCCTGCGAGACGTCCGGGTAGAGCTCGCTCCAGGTGCCCTCCAGCCAGGCGTTCGCGACCGCGGCCGGCCCCCCGTGCCCGGGCCCGATCACGATCATCGCCTCGAGGTCGTGCACGAGGATCGCCCGGTTGGCGTGCGCGTAGACGAAGTTGAGGCCGGGCGAGGTGCCCCAGTGGCCGAGCAGGCGCGGCTTCACGTGCCGCAGCGCGAGCGGCTCGCGCAGCAGCGGGTTGTCGAGCAGGTAGATCTGCCCCACCGACAGGTAGTTCGCCGCCCGCCACCAGCGGTCGAGATCGGCGAGCGCCGCCGGTGAGAGCGGCTCGCTCACGGCCGGCGACGCAGCCGCCGCAAGTGGCGGATCAGAGCGTTGGTGGAGGCGTCGTGGCGCAGCTCCGGCTCGGCTTCCGCCAGCAGCTCGGGTGCGATGCGCGCCGCCAGCTGCTTGCCCAGCTCCACGCCCCACTGGTCGAACGAGTTCACGTTCCAGACCACCCCCTGGGTGAAGACCTTGTGCTCGTAGAGTGCAATCAGCGCGCCAAGCGTGAAGGGCGTGAGCTCCTCGCCGATCAGCACGGTGCTCGGCCGGTTGCCAGGGAAGGTCCGATGCGGCACCAGCTCGGGCGCGACGCCCTCGGCCGCGACCTCCTCGGCGCTGCGCCCGAAAGCGAGCGCCTCGCTCTGCGCGATCAGGTTGGCGAGCAGCAGCTCGTGCTGGTCGCCGATCGGGTGGCGCGAGCGCGCGAAGCCGATGAAGTCGCACGGCACCAGCCGGGTGCCCTGGTGCAGGAGCTGGAAGAAGGCGTGCTGGCCGTTGGTGCCCGGCTCGCCCCACACGATCGGCCCGGTGTCGGTCTCGACGGGCCGGCCGTCGCGCTGCACGCGCTTGCCGTTGCTCTCCATCTCGAGTTGCTGGAGGTAGGCGGGGAAGCGGCGCAGCGACTGGTCGTAGGGCAGCACCGCGTGGCTCTCGGCGCCCAGGAAGTCGGTGTACCAGACGCCCAGCAGCCCGAGCACGACCGGCAGGTTGCGCGCCAGCGGCGCGCTGCGGAAGTGCTCGTCCATGGCGCGCATGCCGGCCAGGAACTGGCGGAAGCGCTCGGGCCCGATCGCGAGCATGAGCGAGAGGCCCACCGCCGAGCCCACCGAGTAGCGCCCGCCGACCCAGTCCCAGAAGCCGAACATGTTGGCGGGGTCGATGCCGAACTTGGCGACCTCGGCCGCGTTGGTCGACACCGCGACGAAGTGCCGCGCCACCGCCGCCTCGTCGCGCAGCGCGGCCAGGCACCAGGCGCGCGCGGCGCGCGCGTTGGTGAGCGTCTCGAGCGTGGTGAAGGTCTTCGAGCACACGACGAACAGCGTCTCGGCGGGATCGAGATCGCGGACCGCCGTGCTGAAGTCGGTGGGATCGATGTTCGACACGAAGCGGAACACGAGCCCGGGGTCGGCGTCGGCGGCCAGCGCCTCGGTGGCCATCGCGGGGCCCAGGTCCGAGCCGCCGATCCCGATGTTCACCACCGCGCGGATGCGGCGGCCGGTGTGGCCGGTCCAGCGGCCCTCGCGCACCTGCGCGCAGAAGGCGGCCATGCGGTCCAGCACCTCGTGCACGCCGGGCACCACGTCGACGCCGTCCACCACGATCCGCTCCCCGCGCGGCGCGCGCAGCGCCACGTGCAGCACCGCGCGTCCCTCCGTGGTGTTGATGCGCTCGCCGGCGAACATCGCCTCGCGTCGGGCGGGCAGCTCCACCGCCTCGGCGAGCGCCACCAGGAGCGCCATCGTCTCGTCGTCGACGAGGTGCTTGGACCAGTCGGCATGGAGGCCGGCGGCTTCGCCCGAGAAGCGCTCGGCGCGGCCGGGATCGGCGGCGAACAGCTCTCGTAGCGAGAAGCGGCGCGCGCGCTCGCGGTGGCGCTCGAGCGCCTGCCAGGCGGGCAGCGCGGCGAGGCGGGGGGCGTCGTCGGACATGGCGAGCTCCTCAGCGGCGGGCGGCGGGCGGCGGGGGCGCGGTCGCGGCGCGCAGCTCCGGCTCGAGCGCGGCGAGCGCCCGCGCGAGCGCCCGCGCCCAGGCATCGACCAGCTCCTGGGGCGTGCCGGCGCCGGCCGGCTCCCGCTCGTCGAAGTCGACGGCGAGCACGAGGCGCAGCCCCGGGCTGCGCAGGTCGAGCAGGCGGAAGCGGCCCTCCAGCACCACGGCGGGCGTCTCGCGCTCGCGCAGGTCGGCGTAGAAGCGGTCCACGTCGGTCTCGAGCAGCCATTCGGCGCCCGACACCGTTCCACGTTGAACGGAGGCGAACGGTCCGGCCTGCGCCAGCCAGTCCAGGATCGCCTCGCGCAGCACGCCGGCGGGCGGCGCGAACCACTCGTTGCGCGGATCGCTGGCGAAGGTGCTCTCGCCGGTGCGGTACACGAAGCCCTGGCGGTCGAAGAGCGAGGAGACCCGCACGCGGCCGAGAGCGAGCGCGCCCGCCGTGCGCGCGCCCGCCGCCGGCGGCTCGAGCTGGAGCAGGAAGCGGGTGGTCTCGAGCGCCGGGCGCGAGAGCCCCACGCAGCCCGCGAGAAGCAGGGCGGCCGCCAGCGCGAGCGCGAAGCCGCCCCGCCTCATCGCGCCTCCCCGCTCGGCAGCGCCGCCGGCGGCGGCTCGCCGAGCAGCAGGAAGGAGGGGTAGTCGCGCGCCGTCTCGCTCAGCTCGCGCAGGTTCTGGGTCGCGATCCGCAGGTTGTCGAGCGCCGCGGCCAGGTCCTCGCCGCCGCGGTCGAGCAGCAGCTGCAGGCGCACGAGGGTCGACGACGCCTCGCGCAGCGTGTTGCGCGCCTCCTCGCTCACCGCCGGCACGCGCGCCTCCTGGATCGTGCGCCGCAGCCCCTCGATCGTGCGCTCGAGCTCGCGCAGCGTCTCCGACACCGATCGCTGCACACCGTCCACGTCGGCGCTCTCCACCGCCCGGTTCACGTTCACGAGCAGCTTGTCGAGGTTGGTGAGCAGCCCCTCCACGTCGAGCCGGTCGATGCGGATCATGAGCCGCTCCGCGGCGCTGGTGATCTGGGTGATCGTGCTCGGCACCGACGGCACGTAGGGAACCTCCGGCGTCCAGGAGATGGCCGGCGGCGGATTGCGCTCGGGGTCCACGAAGTTGGCCTCGATGAACGACACGCCGGTGATGCCCTGCGTCGCGAGGCGCAGGCGCAGGCCTCGCTCGACCAGCCGGTGCAGCTCGCGCGCGCGCTCCGCGCTCGAGAGGCCGCCGTCCGCGCCCGTGATCTCCATGCGCACCAGCACCCGGCTCGCCTCGCGCGGGTCGCCGCTCACCTCCTCGTACTCGTCGCGGACGAAGCCGATCCAGCTCACGCTCCCGAGCCGCACGCCGCGCAGCCGCACCGGCGCGCCCACGTCGAGGCCCTGCACCGACTCGTCGAAGACGGTCTCGATCAGCACCGGGCGCGCGAACAGCTGGCCGCCGGCCACGACCACGATCACCGCGACCGCGAGCGCGATCCCGAGCAGCACGAACAGCCCCACGCGAAAGGCGCGCGCCTCGCTCACGCGGCCGCCTCCGGACGGCTCTCGCGCCGGAAGAACCGGCGCACCCACTCGATCTCGCAGTGGTCGCGCAGGTACTCGGGCGTGCCGATCGCGGCCACGCCCCGGGTGTCCTTGTCCAGCATCAGCACGCGGTCGGCGATCTTCTCGATGCTGGCGAGCTCGTGCGAGACCACCACGAAGGTGATGCCGAGCGTGTCGCGCAGCAGCAGGATGGTGTCGTCGAGCTCGGCCGAGGTGATCGGGTCGAGGCCGGCCGACGGCTCGTCGAGGAACAGGATCGCGGGGTCGAGCGCCATCGCGCGCGCGATCGCCGCGCGCTTGCGCATGCCGCCGCTGATGTCGGACGGGTAGTAGTCCTCGAAGCCCTCGAGCCCGACCAGCTTGAGCTTGCTGGCCGCGATCCGGTCCATCGCCTCGTCGGGCAGATCGGTGAGCTCCTCGAGCGGCAGGCGCACGTTCTCGAGCAGCGTCATCGAGCCGAACAGCGCGCCCTGCTGGTACATCACGCCGATCCCGCGCAGGATCTTGGCGCGCTCCTCGGGGTCGTCGCTGGTGACGTCGCGGCCCTGGATCCACACCTTGCCGCGCCACGGACGCAGGAGCCCGATCATCACCTTGAGCAGCGTGCTCTTGCCCGAGCCGGAGCCGCCCAGGATCACGAACACCTCGCCGCGCAGCACCTCGAACGACACGCCGTCGAAGATGGTGCGGTCGCCGTAGCCGGCCACCAGGTCCTCGACGCGGATGATCGGCTCCCGTTCCGCTGCGCTGCTCATGGGGCCCTCAGATGCCGAGAACGTAGAACACCACCGCGAACACGCCGTCCACCAGCGCGATCGCCACGATGCCGCTCACCACCGCGCTGGTCGTCGACAGCCCCACCGCCTGCGCGCCCTTGCCGGTCTGCATCCCGCGCAGACAGCCGAGCGCGGCCACGATCACGCCGAACACGCCGGCCTTGAACAGGCCGCCGACCACGTCGCCGGGCTCGACCATGTCGACGATGCGGCTCACGAAGGTGACGGGGGGATAGCCCAGCGATCCGTAGACCAGCAGCCCGCCCAGCAGGCCGGCCAGGCTCGTGATCATGGCGAGCGCCGGCACCACGGCGACGGCGGCCACCACGCGCGGCACCACCAGGAAGCGGACCGGGTCGAGCCCCATCGTGGCGAGCGCGTCGAGCTCCTCGTTCACCTTCATCGTGCCGATCTCGGCCGCGAACGCGGAGCCCGAGCGCGCGGCCAGCAGGATCGACGCCATGAGCGGCCCGAGCTCGCGCAGCATGGCGAGCCCGAGCAGGTCGGCGACGAAGATGTCGGCGGCGAAACGCCGCATCGGCATTGCGCTCTGGAACGCGAGGATGAGGCCGAGCAGGAAGCCGACGCCGGTCATGATCGGCGTGGCGCCCGCCCCCGCGCGCTCCGCCACCAGGAAGGCGTCGCCCCAGCGCACGCGGCCGGGATGGCGCAGCGCCCAGCCGAGCGCGAGCACCACCTGTCCCACGAACGTGACGAGCGTCCGACCCGCGGCGAGCGCGCCCAGCGCCGCGCCGCCGAGCCGGGCGACCAGCGAAGGCGCCCGCCTGGGCGCGGCGGCCGCCGCGCGCGGACTCGGCGCGACCAGCGCGACGAGCCGGCGCAGGTCCTCGCGCAGACCGCGCAGCTCGAAGCGCCCGCCCGCCTCGCGCACCTCCTGCTCGAGCGCGGCCAGCAGCGCAGCGCCCGAGCCGTCGCAGTAGTCGACCGCCGAGGCCTCGACCACGAGCGCCGCGCCGCGCGCCGCGCGGGCCGCCTCCATCGCGGAGCGCCACAGCCGCGCGGTCGACTCCGCGTCGAGGCGGCCTGCGAGGCGCACCACCCGCTCGCCCCCGGCCCCGACCTCCGTGCGCAGCCCGGCGTCGGGTGCGGAAGCGGCCGGGCTCACGCCGCGCGGCAGTCCGGGCAGTGGCCGTAGAGCTCGTGGCGGTGGCGCAGGAGCCGGAAGCCGTACTCGTTCGCGATCCGGTCCTGCGCCGACTCGATCATCCGGCACTCGAACTCGACGATCCGGCCACAGCGCACGCACACCAGGTGGTCGTGGTGCTCGTGCGGGATCTCGTAGCGGGTGATCCCGTCCTCGAAGGTGCGCTCGACCGCGAGCCCCGCCTCGCAGAAGATCTTCATGGTCCGGTAGACGGTGGTGTAGCCGATGTGCGGGTGCTTCTCGCGGACGCGCTGGTAGAGATCCTCGCTGGAGATGTGCCCCGTCACCTCGAGGAACACGTCCAGGATGGCGTCCCGCTGCCGCGTGCGCTTCAGGTTGTGCTCTTCGAGGTAGCGGGCCAGTGCCTCTCGCTCGACCTCGTGGGCCATGGCGGGAACGTAGGACAGAAGTGCGCCGGCGGCCTCCTTCGGAAGCCGACTTCAGCCGCCCGCGAGCACCGCCTCCGCGGCCTCCGCGAGCTCGTCGTCGAGCCCGTCGGCGAGGCTGCGCAGCCGCGCCCGCAGGCCCGGCGTGAGCTCGATCTTCGCCCCCGCGAGGGCGTCGGCGAGCGCCGCCAGCGCGGCGCGCTGCACTTCGCGGTCGCCGCTGTCGAGGAAGGCGGCGAGCAGCGCCGGCTCCGTCGGCGGCCCGAGCGCCTCGAGGTACGCGCGACAGGCGTCGGCCAGTCCCGGCGTGCCCTGGGCGGCGCGCACCGCCGCGGCCAGCTGCGCGCCGCGCGCGCCGCCGGGCGCGCCTTTCGCGAAGAGCTTCTCGTCGATCGAGGCCAGGTACTGGCGGGTTGCG
>Ga0207873_1002876_pt1 | contig 13287 bp, 8 predicted proteins | sample BGWIniCompost_FD_187373 | JGI IMG/M metagenome (GOLD analysis project Ga0207873, IMG submission 187373) | Cellulose adapted compost microbial communities from Newby Island Compost Facility, Milpitas, CA, USA - BGW Initial Compost (SPAdes)... ... | reverse complement strand
CGGCGACAACGTGACGGTCGAGGTGGAGCTGATCACGCCCGTGGCGCTCGAGTCGCAGATGCGGTTCGCCATCCGTGAGGGTGGCCGCACCGTCGGCGCCGGCGTCGTCTCCGAAATCATCGAGTGAGGTAGCTCAAGTTGGCTCGAGCGACCGGGAATCGTCGAACCCAGAGGATCCAGGTCGCTCTGAGCTGCACCGAGTGTGGCTCGAGAAACTACAAGACGACCAAGGCTCGACGGGAGGGAGCTCCCGCCCTCTCCCTGAAGAAGTTCTGCAAGACCTGTAACCGCCACACGACCCACATCGAGAGCACTTAGTTTTCCCGATTCATCGAAGGCCCGCCTCGCGCGGGCCTTCGTGACCCGGGCAACCGACGCGACCGACTCCCCCGGGAGTCACGACGAAGGACGAAGGACGCCGGCCCGCGGGTCGGAACTCCACGAAATCACAGGGGTATAGCTCAGTCGGTAGAGCAGCGGATTCCAAATCCGCAGGTCGGGAGTTCGAGTCTCTCTGCCCCTGCCAGAAGCGTCCGGACGCTGCATCCACCCACCTTCCGCGGTCACCGACCCGTAGAAGGGCCCCCAACGAGGCAGTCACCATGGCCAACGACGACGATCAAAGCTCCCGTAAGCCGCCGCAGGGCGGTAGTCCGTCGTCCGACAGGCCCTCGGACCAGCCCGAGCGTGACTCCGAACCGGCGAACCTGGCGGCCACGGAGCCTGCCGAGCTGGAGCGAGGGGCCGAGGCGGAAGGCGAGGAGGAGCTCGTCCCGGCGGAGTTGGGCGCCCTGCGCTACGTGCACGCGGCGTTCCTGGCGGCGGCCATTCTGAGCTCCTACCTCCTGGGCCAGATCCTGCTCAGCATCTGGAACACCCTGGCGGATTGGCCCGCCGCCGTGCGAGCGGTGCCCCAGCTGATCCAGTTCGCCGAGGACGAACGGAGCAGCTGGACCATGATTGTTGGTGCCGTCCTCGGCTGCCTGCTAGTGCTCAGGTACTACCGCAGGCCAGAGACGCGGGCCTGGGCCAACGACGTGGCGGTCGAGCTGAGCCGTGTCACCTGGCCCGGTAGGGACATGGTCACGAACGGCACCATCGTCGTGCTCATCGCAGGTGCGGTGGGGACGCTCTACATCGCCGTTCTCGACCGCTTCTGGGGATATCTGACCAACCTGGTGTACGGCGCATGACTTCGGAGACGGAACAGCAACAGCCCAGCGGCGACGCCCCCCCCATGCGGTGGTACGTCGTCACGACCTATTCCGGCTACGAGAACAAGGTGAAGGCCTCACTGCAGGAGCGTATCCGCCAGTACAAGATGGAGGACCGCTTCGGGGAGGTGCTCATCCCGACGGAGACGGTGACGGAGACCACGAAGTCCGGCAAGCAGCGCCTCAAGGCGCGCACCACCTTCCCCGGCTACATCTTCGTGGAGATGGTGATGGGCGAGGACGCCTGGCACCTCGTCAAGAACACCCCGCGGGTGACCGGGTTCATCGGCAACCAGAAGCCGGAAGAGGTCAAGCCGCCGCACATCGAGGATCTGCGCAAGGGCATCGTCGAGGGCGCGGTCAAGCCGAAGCCGCGTTACGAGTTCCGCGAAGGCGACGAGGTGCGTGTCGTGGTCGGGGCGTTCGCCAACTTCTCCGGCACGGTGCAGGAGGTGAAGGCCGACAAGCAGAAGCTGAAGGTCATGGTGAGCATCTTCGGCCGGCCCACCCCCGTCGAGCTGAACTTCTCCGACGTCGAGAAACGCTAAAGCGAGAGCTGAAATGGCTGCATCCAAGAAGAAGATTACCGGTTACATCAAGCTGCAGTTGCCGGCCGGTAAGGCCAACCCTGCGCCGCCCGTGGGTCCTGCCCTCGGTCAGCACGGGGTGAACATCATGGGCTTCTGCAAGGACTTCAACGCGCGAAGCCAGAAGCTCGGCGACACGATCGTGCCGGTGGTCATCACCGTCTACGCGGATCGCTCCTACTCCTTCGTGATGAAGTCGGCGCCCGCGGCCGTGCTCATCAAGAAGGCCGCTGGCCTCTCCATGGGCAAGCCGGGTTCGGGCTCCAAGGAGCCGAACAAGCACAAGGTCGGCAAGATCACCTGGGATCAGGTGCGTGAGATCGCGCAGACCAAGCTCGAAGACATGAACGCGGTGGACGTGGAGGCAGCCGCCCGCTCCATCGCCGGGACCGCCCGCAGCATGGGGGTCGACGTCGTCTGAGGTGCATCGCGCGGAGCGCCCTAGGGCCCTGCGCGAGACCTCGCGGGTGCGGTGCTGACCCGGTCAGCGGCTGCACCAAGTTCCGAACCAAGCAACTGGGGCTCACCCGTCGGATGCCGAGGGCTCCCGGCCTGGAGTGAAGTCACCAGGAGTCGAAAGACGAAACCAATGCCGAAGAAGATCGCAAAGAAGAGGGCGAACGCCCTCGCCGGCTTCGATCGCCAGCAGCAGTTCTCCGTCGACGAGGCGGTGAGCCTGGTGCAGAAGCTGGCCTACGCCAAGTTCGACGAGAGTGTCGACATCGCGGTGCGCCTCGGGGTGAACCCGAAGCACGCCGACCAGATGGTTCGTGGTGCGGTGGTTCTGCCCCACGGTACTGGTAAGAGCGTCCGCGTGGCCGTCTTCGCCCGGGGCGAGAAGGAGCAGGAAGCTCGGGATGCCGGCGCGGACTTCGCTGGCGCCGATGATCTGGTCGAGAAGGTCCAGGGTGGCATGCTCGACTTCGACCGCGTCATCGCGACCCCCGACATGATGGGCGTCGTCGGTAAGCTCGGTCGTATCCTCGGTCCGCGTGGCCTGATGCCGAACCCGAAGGTCGGCAGCGTGACCATGGATGTGGCTCGCGCCGTGGCCGAGGCGAAGGCCGGCAAGGTCGAGTACCGCGTGGACAAGGCGGGTGTGGTGCACGCCCGCATCGGTCGCCGCTCCTTCGAGCCCTCTCAGCTGAGCGAGAACGCTCGCGCGATGGTTCAGGAGCTCATTGCTCGCCGTCCGCCGACGGCGAAGGGCGTCTACCTCAGGAGCATCACGCTCTCGAGCACGATGGGCCCTGGCGTCAAGGTGAACACGGCGTCGCTCGCCACCACCGCCGAGGAGGATAACTGATGCTCCGCTCTGAGAAGGAAACAGCGGTTTCCGAGATTCGCGATCGCTTCGCGCGCATGACCTCGGCCGTCTTCCTGGATTACTCCGGGATGAACGTCGAGGAGATCTCCAAGCTCCGTGACCAGTTCCGCGCCAAGGGCGTCGAGTACAAGGTGCTCAAGAACACCCTGGTGAAGAAGGCGCTGAGCGAAGAGTCCTGGGCGGCCAAGCTCGACGGCGTGCTCAAGGGCATGACCGGCGTGGCCTGGAGCTTCGAGGAGCCGAGCGCCGCGGCCCGCGTGGTGAACGACTTCGTCAAGGAGAACGAGAAGCTCAAGGTCAAGGCCGGCCTCCTCGAGGGCGAGGTCCTGACGGCCAAGGCGGTCTCGGACCAGCTCGCCAAGCTGCCGAGCAAGGACGAGGCGCGCGCCATGTTGCTCGCGACGATGATGGCCCCCGCGCAGACCTTCGTGCGGTTGCTCAACGCCCCCGCGCAGCAGTTCGCGTTGGTCCTCCAAGCCAAGAAGAACAAGGACGGTGGCTGAAATCAGCTGCCTGAAGATTCCTGGATTAAACCGATTCCCTCGCGCGTCTTCACCACCCGGCCCGAGTGTCGGAGGGGTGACGCCGAAGTCAACCTGAGTAAGCAAACCGAAACATCGAACGCATGGACCGCACATCGTTGTCTGCCCATCGGGGTCACCCCGCGGGGCTAGCCGACGACCTCTGCGGCAGTTCAAGGAGCAAAAATGGCTGATATTACCAAGGAACAGGTCGTCGACTACCTCTCCAACCTCCCCGTGATCCAGATCGCGGAGCTCGTGAAGGAGCTCGAGGAGAAGTGGGGTGTGAGCGCTGCGCCCGTCGCGGTCGCTGGTGTCGCCGCTGGCGGTGGCGCTGCTGCCGAAGCTGCGGAAGAGCAGACGGAGTTCGACGTGATCCTCGCCGATCCCGGCGCTCAGAAGATCAACGTCATCAAGGTGGTGCGCGAGATCACCGGTCTCGGTCTCAAGGAGGCCAAGGACCTGGTGGAGAGCACCCCGAAGGCCCTCAAGGAGGGTGTCAGCAAGGAAGAAGCAGAAGAGCTCAAGAAGAAGCTCACCGAAGCCGGCGCAAAGGTCGAGGTCAAGTAATCCTGTCTTTGCAGTTGGCTTCTCAGGCAGCTTCGGCGCCCACGCGCGGCCGGTCCCCCGCCCCAATTTCGGGGCGAGTGCCGCGCGTGGGAGGCTTTCGTGAGGGGATTGCCTCGCGGGGCGGCGCTTTTTGCCGTGCCCGCTAGGCGTGTTTGGAGGAACCCATGGCGTCCAAGGTCCAGTCGAACTTTCGGCATCGCACCAACCTCGGTCAGGTGCGGTCCATCGTTGATGTCCCCAACCTCATCGACATCCAGAAGCGGAGCTACGACAAGTTCCTGCAGTCGAACGTCGATCCCAAGGCACGGCAGGAGATCGGCCTCGAGGGGGTGTTCCGCAGCGTGTTCCCGATCCGGGACTTCGACGGGACGAGCGAGCTCGTCTACGTCAACTACGCGCTGGAGAAGCCCAAGTACGACGTCGACGAGTGCCGCGCGCGCGGCATGACGTTCGCGGCGCCGATCAAGGTGACCACCCAGCTGATGGTGTACGACGTGCGCGAGGGTGGCGAGCGCATCGTCCGGGACATCAAGGAGCAGGAGGTCTACTTCGGCGAGATCCCGCTGATGACCGAGACCGGGACCTTCATCATCAACGGGACCGAGCGCGTGGTCGTCTCCCAGCTGCACCGCAGCCCGGGTGTCTTCTTCGATCACGACAAGGGCAAGACGCACTCCTCCGGAAAGCTGCTGTATTCAGCGCGAATCATCCCCTACAGCGGCTCGTGGCTCGACTTCGAGTTCGACCACAAGGACGTCATCTACGTGCGCATCGACCGGCGCCGGAAGATGCACGCGACCGTGCTGCTGCGCGCCCTGGGGTATGGGACCCAGGAGCTGCTCAACTACTTCTACGACACCGAGACGGTCACCCTGGAGAAGGGCGGCAAGTTCTCGAAGAGCATCGAGTTCGATCTGTTGCTCGGCCAGCGCGCCACCCGCGACATCAAGATCGGCAACGACGTGATCGTGCGCAAGAACACCAAGTTCACGCGCGCGTCCATCCGGAAGCTCCAGAACGCGGGCGTCACGACGCTGCCGATCGAGGCGGACGACCTGATCGGCAAGGTCAGCGCCGAGGACGTGATCGACAAGGAGACCGGCGAGGTCCTCCTCGAGTGCAACGAGGAGGTCACCGAGATCACCCTCGAGCGCCTGCGCGAGGCGGGCATCGAGACCTTCAAGGTGCTCTTCATCGACGGCCTGAACGTCGGCTCGTACCTGCGCGACACCCTGATCGCGGACAAGGTCACCACGACCGAGGACGCCATCATGGAGATCTACCGGCGCCTGCGCCCCGGTGATCCGCCCACCCTCGAGACGGCCAAGCAGCTGTTCAACAACCTGTTCTTCAACCCCGAGCGCTACGACCTGTCGGCCGTGGGGCGCTTGAAGTTGAACTACAAGTTCTACCGGGATCTGCCCGAAGAGGATCGCCCGGCGCTCGACCAGAAGGTGCTCACGGAGCGGGACATCTTCGAGACCGTCCGTCACCTGATCGAGCTCAAGAACGGCCGCGGTAGCGTCGACGACATCGATCACCTCGGCAACCGCCGCGTGCGCGCGGTGGGCGAGCTCATGGAGAACCAGTACCGCATCGGTCTGGTGCGCATGGCCCGCGCCATCAAGGAGCGCATGAGCGTGTCGCAGGAGATCGACACGCTGATGCCCCACGACCTGATCAACGCCAAGCCCGTCGGCGCGGTGGTGAAGGAGTACTTCGGCAGCTCGCAGCTGTCGCAGTTCATGGACCAGACCAACCCCCTGAGCGAGGTGACCCACAAGCGGCGCCTCAGCGCGCTCGGGCCCGGTGGTCTGACCCGTGAGCGGGCGGGCTTCGAGGTGCGCGACGTGCACGCGACCCACTACGGCCGCATCTGCCCGATCGAGACGCCGGAAGGTCCGAACATCGGCCTGATCGCGTCGCTGTCGACCTACGCCCGCGTCAACGAGTACGGCTTCGTCGAGACGCCGTACCGCCACGTCGAGGCCGGCAAGGTCACCGACAAGGTGGATTGGTTCAGCGCGCTCGAGGAGGAGGGCAAGTTCATCGCCCAGGCCTCGAGCCCGCGGGACGCCAACGGCCAGTACACCGACAGCCTCGTGTCGGCTCGCTTGAACGGTGACTACCGCATGGCGATGCCCGACCAGGTGGAGCTGCAGGACATCGCGCCCAACCAGATGGTGAGCATCGCCGCGGCGCTCGTGCCGTTCCTCGAGCACGACGACGCGAACCGCGCGCTCATGGGCGCGAACATGCAGCGCCAGGCGGTGCCCTGCCTGCGCTCGGAGGCGCCCTTCGTCGGGACCGACATGGAGCGTCGGGTCGCGATCGACTCGGGCATCTGCGCCGTGGCGCGCCGCGACGGCGTCGTGGAGAGCGTGGACGCGGAGCGCGTCGTGGTGCGAGCCACGGCGGGCGGCGGTGAAGAGGTCCCCGACATCTATCACCTCACCAAGTACATGCGCTCGAACCAGAGCACTTGCTACAACCAGAAGCCGATCGTTCGGCCTGGCGAGGTGGTCAAGGCGGGTGACGTCTTGGCGGATGGCCCGGCGACGGACCGGGGCGAGTTGGCCCTGGGGCAGAACGTGCTCGTCGCGTTCATGTCCTGGCAGGGGTACAACTTCGAGGACTCCATCCTCATCAGCGAGCGCATGGTGAAGGAGGACGTCTACACCTCGGTGCACATCGAGGAGTTCGAGTGCGTCGCTCGCGACACGAAGCTCGGCAAGGAAGAGATCACCAAGGACATCCCGAACGTCGGTGAAGAGGCCCTCAAGGATCTCGACGACGCGGGCGTGGTGCGCATCGGCGCCGAGGTGAAGCCGGGCGACATCCTCGTGGGCAAGATCACGCCCAAGGGGGAGAGCCAGCTGAGCCCGGAGGAGAAGCTGCTGCGGGCGATCTTCGGCGAGAAGGCCGGCGACGTGCGCGACAGCTCCCTGAAGGTGCCCCCGGGCGTCGGCGGCATCGTCATCAACGCTCGGATCTTCTCTCGGAAGGGCACCGAGCGCGACGAGCGCGCCCGCGCCATCGAGGATCAGGAGCGCGCCAAGCTCGAGCGGACCCGGGACGAGGAGGTCAAGGTCATCCGTGACTCCTTCTACCGGAAGATCCGCGACGTGCTCAGCGGGAAGACCACCACCGGGAAGCTGGTGGACGACAAGGGTCAGGTCCTGCTCGAGAAGGGCGTGAAGCTGACGGCCGAGACCCTCGACGGCGTGCCCCGGAAGTACCTCGGCGAGATCGCCACCGACAGCGGCTCCGATCAGGTCGCGCAGCTCCTGCACGATCTGGAGGAGCTGGTGCGGACCCGCGAGGAGCACTTCCGCGACAAGATCGAGCGTCTGAGCCGCGGCGACGAGCTGCCCCCGGGCGTGATCAAGATGGTCAAGGTCTACGTGGCCATCAAGCGGAAGCTCCAGGTCGGCGACAAGATGGCCGGACGCCACGGGAACAAGGGTGTGGTGAGCCGCGTCCTCCCCGAGGAAGACATGCCGTACCTCGCGGACGGCACGCCAGTGGACATCGTGCTCAACCCGCTCGGCGTGCCGAGCCGCATGAACGTCGGGCAGATCCTGGAGACCCACCTGGGTCTGGCCGCGCGGGAGCTCGGGCAGCGCGTCGGTGAGGCCCTCGAAGCCGGATGGGGCATCGAGAAGGTGCGTGGGCGCCTGCTCGAAGCCTACGGGGACGACCCGGAGTTCCAGGAGTTCATCAAGGGACTCTCGGACGGCGAGGTCGTCTCCCTGGCGGAGAAGGTCAAGCGGGGCGTGTTCTTCGGGACGCCGGTGTTCGACGGCGCCACGGAGGAGCAGATCAAGGCGGCGCTGGTGACGGCCGGTCTACAGCCCTCCGGGCAGCAGATCGTGTTCGATGGCCGGACCGGTGAGCCCTTCGACAAGGACGTGACCGTGGGCGTGATGTACATGCTCAAGCTCCACCACCTCGTCGACGACAAGATCCACGCGCGGTCGATCGGACCGTACTCGCTCGTCACGCAGCAGCCCCTCGGCGGCAAGGCCCAGTTCGGCGGGCAGCGGCTCGGCGAGATGGAGGTCTGGGCCATGGAAGCCTACGGCGCCGCTTACGCGCTGCAGGAGTTCCTCACCGTCAAGAGCGACGACGTCCAGGGCCGCACCCGTATGTACGAGTCGATCGTGAAGGGCGAGTACGCGCTCGAGGCAGGTCTGCCCGAGAGCTTCAACGTGCTGCTCAAGGAGCTCCAGTCCTTGTGCCTCAACGTGGAGCTCGTCGAAGGTCCCGGCGGCGCGCCGGTGGCCGCCGAGGACTGAACCGTTGGGCCCTCGTCGCCCGTCCCCCGAGGGACGGCGCCGCGGGGGCCCAGCCGAGCCTGCCGCGAGCGGGTTCGTCCTCATCGTCACGAAAGTTTCAAGCGTCGAATTCTAGATCGTAGGAGCCGGAGCAACCCATGCGCGACATTTTCTCCTTCTTTGAGAAGCCGAAGGATCCGCTTTCTTTCTCGGCCATTCGGATCTCCCTGGCGAGCCCCGAGAAGATTCGGGAGTGGTCCCACGGTGAGGTGAAGAAGCCGGAGACGATCAACTACCGGACCTTCAAGCCGGAGCGGGACGGCCTGTTCTGCGCGAAGATCTTCGGGCCCGTGAAGGACTACGAGTGCATCTGCGGCAAGTACAAGCGCATGAAGCACCGGGGGATCGTGTGCGAGAAGTGCGGCGTCGAGGTGATCCAGTCCAAGGTGCGTCGTGAGCGCCTCGGGCACATCAACCTGGCGTCTCCCGTGGCGCACATTTGGTTCCTCAAGAGCCTGCCCTCCCGCATCGGGAACATCCTCGACATCACGCTCAAGGATCTCGAGAAGGTCCTGTACTGCGAGGCCTACATCGTCATCGATCCGATGGAGACGGGGCTCGAGTTCGGCGAGCTCCTGACGGAGGAGCGTTACGCTCAGCTGCTCGAGGAGTACGGCGACGATCGCTTCTCGGCGGGCATGGGCGGCGAGGCCATCCTCGAGATGCTCAAGCGGGTGGACGTCCACAGCCTGAGCGAGCAGCTGCGCGAGGAGATGCGCGGCGCGACGAGCGAGGCCAAGCGCAAGAAGCTGGCCAAGCGGCTCAAGGTGGTCGAGGCCTTCCGTGGGAGCGGGAACCGACCCGAGTGGATGATGCTGACGGTGATCCCGGTGCTGCCGCCGGATCTGCGTCCGCTCGTGCCCCTCGACGGTGGCCGCTTCGCGACGAGCGATCTGAACGACCTGTATCGCCGCGTCATCAACCGCAACAACCGCCTGAAGCGCCTGCTCGAGCTGAACGCGCCGGAGATCATCATCCGGAACGAGCGCCGCATGCTGCAAGAGGCGGTGGACGCGCTCTTCGACAACGGCCGCCGCGGCAAGACGATCACGGGGCCGAACAAGCGTCCGCTCAAGAGCCTCTCCGACATGCTCAAGGGCAAGCAGGGGCGCTTCCGCCAGAACCTGCTCGGCAAGCGCGTCGACTACTCGGGGCGTAGCGTCATCGTGGTGGGGCCGACCCTGAAGCTCCACCAGTGCGGCCTGCCGAAGAAGATGGCGCTCGAGCTGTTCAAGCCGTTCATCTACAACAAGCTGGAGGAGCGCGGCTTCGTCAACACCATCAAGAGCGCGAAGAAGATGGTGGAGAAGGAGCGTCCCGAGGTGTGGGACATCCTCGACGAGGTGATCAGCGAGCACCCGGTGATGCTCAACCGCGCGCCGACGCTGCACCGCCTCGGCATCCAGGCGTTCGAGCCCATCTTGATCGAGGGCAAGGCCATTCAGCTGCACCCGCTCGTCTGCGTGGCGTTCAACGCGGACTTCGACGGTGACCAGATGGCCGTGCACGTGCCGCTCTCCATCGAGGCACAGATGGAGACGCGCGTGCTGATGATGAGCACGAACAACATCCTCTCGCCCGCGAGCGGTAAGCCCATCATCAACCCGACCCAGGACATCGTGCTCGGGCTGTACTACGCGACCCGCGAGCGCCGCTTCGCCAAGGGTTGCTACCGAGAGGGCAGCCTGCAGGTGGACGTGGAGAAGAACGAGATCAAGGGCTACCTGCGCGGCGTCTACTCCTCCATCGAGGAGGTGCGGATGGCCTACGACGCGGGCACCGTCGATCTCCACTCGGGGATCCGCGTGCGGATCACCGAGAAGGACGCGGAGGGCAAGGAGGTCAAGCGGCTGGTGCACACCACCGTCGGCCGCGTGCTGATCAGCGAGATCGTGCCGCCCGGCGTGCCCTTCGAGGCGGTCAACAAGGTCCTCAACAAGAAGGCCCTGAGCCAGCTCATCGACATCTGCTACCGCCTCCACAAGAACAAGGAGACGGTGCTCTTGGCGGACCGCCTGCGTACGCTCGGCTACAACTTCTCCACCAAGGCGGGCATCAGCGTCTGCATGGACGACATGGTGATCCCGGAGAAGAAGAAGGAGCTGGTCGAGAACGCCCAGGCCGAGGTCGAGCGCGTGCTCGAGCAGTACCAGGAAGGCCTCATCACCGCCGGCGAGCGTTACAACAAGGTCGTCGACGTGTGGGCCGGCGTGGCCGATCGGGTCACCGAGGAGATGATGAACGGCATCGGTCGAGAGACCCTCACCGATCCGGAGACCGGGGCGACGGTCGAAGACTCGAGCTTCAACCCGATCTACATCATGGCCGACTCCGGCGCGCGTGGTTCGACGCAACAGATGCGGCAGCTCGCCGCCATGCGCGGCCTGATGGCGAAGCCGTCGGGTGAGATCATCGAGACGCCCATCATCGCGAACTTCCGCGAGGGGCTCACGGTGCTCCAGTACTTCACCTCGACCCACGGTGCTCGTAAGGGCCTCGCGGACACGGCGCTCAAGACGGCGAACTCCGGTTACCTGACGCGACGCCTCGTGGACGTGGCGCAGGACTGCGTCATCACGGACTTCGACTGCGGGACCCTGGACGGGATCCGCGTGGCGAAGCTCGAGGAGGCCGGCGAGGTCATCCAGCCCCTGAGCGACCGCATCCTCGGCCGCGTGGCGCTGGAGGACGTCGTGGACCCGCTCACGGGCGAGGTCATCGTCGAGGCGAACACCGAGCTGGACGAGGCGAAGGTGCTCGCGATCGAGGAGGCCGGCATCGAGGAGGTGGTGATCCGCTCGGTGCTCACCTGCCAGACCCGCCGTGGCGTGTGTGCGATGTGCTACGGCCGAGACCTGGCGCGCGGTGAGCGGGTCAACATCGGCGAGGCGACGGGCATCATCGCCGCGCAGTCGATCGGTGAGCCCGGTACGCAGCTCACGATGCGGACCTTCCACATCGGTGGTGCGGCGGCTCGCGGCAAGATCGAGGCGAACAAGCTCGAGACCCGGACCGAGGGTACGGTCAACGTGCGCAACGCCAACCTCGTGCGTCGCCAGGACGGCACGCTCGTGGTGATGAACCGCCACGGCGAGCTCATCGTCATGGACGACACCGGCCGGGAGCGTGAGCATCACCGCCTGCTCTACGGCGCCACCCTGAAGGTGGAGGACGGGACCCGCGTCAAGGCGGGCACCGAGGTCGCGGAGTGGGACCAGTTCGCGCAGCCGATCCTCACCGAGGTGGGCGGCGTGGTGAAGTACGGCGACCTCGTCGAGGGCGTCACGGTGATGGAGAAGGTGGACGAGGTGACCGGCCTCAGCCGCAAGATCGTCATCGAGTCCCGTGCTGCGGACCTGCGCCCGCGCATCACCATCACGGATCCGGAGACCGGCGAGCCCGTGAAGCTGCCGGGCTCGGGGCTCGATGCGCGCTACCTGCTCCCCGTGGGTGCGAACATCGTCGCTCAGGAGGACGAGGCGCTCACGCCAGGCGAGGAGATCGCCCGTATGCCGCGCGAGATGTCGAGGGTGCAGGACATCACCGGTGGTCTGCCCCGCGTCGCCGAGCTCTTCGAGGCCCGCAAGCCGAAGGATCACGCCATCATCAGCGAGATCGACGGCGTGGTGGACTTCGGCAAGGACACGAAGGGCAAGCGCAAGGTCATCATCACGCCCATGTCCCTGGACGGGAAGATGCTGGAAGATCAGTCGCGCGAGTACCTGATCCCCAAGGGCAAGCACATCCAGGTGCAGCCGGGTGATCACGTGCGCGCCGGTGATCCGCTCCAGGATGGTCCCGCGAACCCGCACGACATTCTGCGGGTCAAGGGTGAGAAGGAGCTGGCTGCATGGCTCGTCAACGAGATCCAGCAGGTCTACCGGCTCCAGGGCGTGACCATCAACGACAAGCACATCGAGGTCATCGTGCGTCAGATGCTGCGCCGCGTGCGAGTGAAGGAGGTGGGTGACACCAACTTCCTCATCGAGGAGCAGGTCGAGAAGCACATCTTCGAGGCGGAGAACGCGCGGGTGATGGAGCGCGGCGGACAGCCGGCGGTGGCCGAGCCGATGCTGCTCGGGATCACCAAGGCGTCGCTGTCGACGGAGTCCTTCATCAGCGCCTCCTCCTTCCAGGAGACCACGAAGGTGCTCACGGAGGCGGCCATCAACGGCAAGACCGACGACCTCCTCGGGATCAAGGAGAACGTCATCATGGGTCGCCTGATCCCGGCGGGCACCGGGTTGCCGGCGTACAAGCGCCTCAACCTGGTGGTCGAAGAGGGCGAGACCTTCATGCCTCCGGCGCTGCAGCGGCCCATCCCGGTGCAGGCGGTGGCCGAGGACCTCGGCTAACCGACGGCGAACGAGGGCGCCCCTGCACGCTCGTGCGGGGGCCCTCCTCCTCGTGCGGGGGCCCTCCTCCTCGAGGTTGTTCCCTGACGCCCTGCGCGCGTTGTGCGTGCAGGGCGTCGTCGTGTTTGAAGAGCGGCCTGGCGCGTCGCTGCGCGCCGATGACCCACCGCGCTCGGGCCGTCGCGCGCCTTGGGCCGTGCCCGTGCGCGGGGGCGTTCCCGAGGTTGCCTCTCCCCGCTTGGCGCGCGTGCGTCCTGCATGCGCGGGGGGCGCGTTCGACGTCGTTGGATGGGGGAGGGGATCGTTGGTGGGCCGGTAGTGGAGACTGGGTGGCCGCCCGGGGAGAGGAGTGGTTGGTGGCGCGAGGGGGCCCGGG
>Ga0207873_1002871_pt1 | contig 13307 bp, 12 predicted proteins | sample BGWIniCompost_FD_187373 | JGI IMG/M metagenome (GOLD analysis project Ga0207873, IMG submission 187373) | Cellulose adapted compost microbial communities from Newby Island Compost Facility, Milpitas, CA, USA - BGW Initial Compost (SPAdes)... ... | reverse complement strand
CATAGTTCAGCGCGCTCCCTGTCGTTATACGGGAAATTGGGTCTTCTCATCGCAACTCTCCTTCAGTGGGGGATGTTGCGTTGACCGATTGAAACCACCTCGCAAAGGCCGCAAAGTAAGATAGGCAAATCTCTTTGAAATAAATCTTCTTTGTCTTCCTTTGCGAACTCTGCGAGCTTTGCGAGAGTTCTTCTTCTTCAAGGCATCACGCGCGTTGCCCGGCGGGCAACGGTTCCTCGAAGGAGCGAAGGAGTGTGCGGAAGAAGTAGTAGAGCGTGCCGATGCGCGCGAAGTAGTGGATGTGAAGAGAGGCCCATAGGCCGTGGTTGGCCCAGGGTGTGAGCAGCCACCAGCCGGCGAGGAAGATCGCGAGCGAGGCGAGCATGGCGTTGCGCATCTCGCGGCTGCGTGTCGCGCCGATGAAGATGCCGTCGAGTTGGAATGCCCACACGCCGAGGAACGGCGCGATCGCGGCCCAGGGCAAGTAGATACGCGCCGTTGCGCGCGTCTGCGCGTCGACCGTGAGCCAGTCGATGAAGGTGTCGCCGAAGATCGCGATGATCAGCGACGCGAGCACGGCAATCAGTACGGCCCACAGCGTAGTGAGGCGCACGGCGGACACGAAAGTGGCGCGATGGCGCGCACCCACGGCGCGCCCGACCAAGCTCTCGGCGGCGAAGGCGAGGCCGTCCAGAAAGAAGGCGCTGACGGAGATGAACTGCATCAGCACGGCATTCGCCGCAAGGATGACATCTCCGTGGCGCGCGCCCTGCGAGACGAACCAGGCGAACACGAAGATCAACGCCAGCGAGCGAATCATGATGTCGCCGTTCACGGCGAGCGTCTTCCTGAGTCGCTCGGGTAAGAGCACGTGGGCCCAGTCCCAGCGGCCGTCGAGGCTGCGCGCATAGCGCAGTGCGAACACGATGCCGGCCGCCGCGGCGACGTACTCCGCGATCAGTGTGCCCGCAGCGACGCCGCGCACGTCCCAACCGAAGACGAGCACGAACAGCGCATCGAGCGCGATGTTCGTGATGTTGAGGATGAGCTGCAGCACGAGCCCGATGTCCGTTCGGCCGAGACCGACGAACCAACCGAGCAACACGTAGTTCGCGAGCGTCGCGGGTGCGGCCCAGATGCGAATGTCGAAGTAGGACTGCGCGAGCGATTCGACGCGTTCGCTGCCGCCGAGTAGATGAAAGGCGACGATGCGGATCGGCCATTGCAGCAGGATCAGTACGAGACCGATGACGGCGGCGATGAGCAGCGCACGGGCGAGGCTCGAGAGCACTTCGTCGTGGTCGCCTGCACCGCTCGCCTGCGCGGTCAATCCCGTCGTGCCCATGCGCAGGAAGCCGAACGCCCAGAACAGGAAGGTGAAGACGAGCGATCCGATCGCGACCGCGCCGATATACGCAGGATCGGGCAGGCGTCCGACGACGGCCGTGTCGACGACGCCGATCAGCGGCGTCGACACGTTCGACAACATCACGGGAACCGCGATCGCCAGCACGGTACGGTGAGTGAGCCGACCGGGCTGCGATGCGCGTGAGTCGCGCTGCTCCATGCGTCAGTGTTCGGCGAGGTGCCGCACGAGATCCTGCGTGTAGAGCGGCAGGTCGGCGAGCTTGCGCACGCAGATCGAGAGATTGCGCAGCGCCCACTCGTCCGTGAGCTGGATGCGGTGCAAGGACATCGTCTTCATGTTGCGCGTCGCCGTCGTCTGCGGGACGACGCCGATGCCGACGTTGCACTCGACGAGGCGGCAGACTGCATCGAAGCTGCGCAGCTGCACGCGCAGCTTCAAGCGCCGCCCGATTCGCTCGGCCTTATCGGACAGGAAGCGCTGCAACGAGCTCGTGCGATCCAGGCCGACGAAATCCGCGTCCAAGGCGTCGGCAAACGCGATCTCCTCCACTTTCGCAAGCGGGTGCGTCTTCGCGGTGACGAGCACGAAACGATCGACGCGGAACGGGAACACTTCCAATCCCGTCACGTCTTCGGTGCCCGCGACGATGCCGATGTCGGCTTTTCCGTCGGCGACCGCGGCGACGATCTCGTCGCTCAAGCGCTCCTCTAGGTCGATGTTCACGTGCGGGCGGGAGGCGAGGAATTCGCTCAACGGCTCGGGCAGGAATTCCGTGAGCGCATTGGTATTCGACATCAGTCGGATGTGACCCTTGAGACCATCCGCATATTCGCTCAACTCTCCGCGCATGCGCTCGGCTTGCTGCAGGATCAGGCGGGCGTGATGTACGAGCGTGAGCCCTGCGGGCGTCGGGTGTACGCCTTGGCGCTCGCGGTTCAACAGCGAGGTGCCGAGCTCGATCTCCATGTTGCGGATGCGCGTGCTCGCCGCCGCAACCGCCAGATGCATGCGCTCAGCACCTGCCGTGATGCTGCCGGCTTCCACGACGTGGAGGAAGAGCCGTAAATCGACGAGGTCGAAACGCATGAGTCGAATGGACCAATGAACGAGGCGCGCATTGTATCCCGTTGCGAGCGCGCGTGCCTGCGCCGCCGCCGCGCCCTAGGTAGGCTTTGGCTCTGAAATCTCAGCGCGCGGCCGAAGGGGCACCGCGGGTTACCTCCCTCTGGCCGTCAACCGCCATCAGAACTCCGCCCGCAATCCGGCCTGGAAAGATCTGCCCGGCAGCGGCGCGATTTCCTTCAGCGGCGAGGTATGGCGCCGTGCGTCCTCGTCGAGCAAGTTCGTCGCGCGCACGAACAGCAGGAGCGTGCGCTCGCCGAGGGACCAGCGATAGCTCGCGTCGGCGTCGAGCATCGTGTAAGTGTCGGTTGACCGTTCGTTCGGTGCGGTTCGATCCTGCTTGGCGTAGCGGTAGCCGGCGAGCCCCAGATGCAGCGGCCCGCTCTCGTAGTGCAGCTCGACACCGTAACGAAGCGGCGGCATCTGGGGCAGGTTTCCGCCGCGATCGAGCCGACCTCGCACATAGTCGCTCGCAAGCCGCATCTCGAACGTACGGCCGCCTTGTCGCAGGAGCGGGAAGGTGATTTCGCCTTCGAAGCCGTAAAGTGCCGCATCGGCCTGCGCGTATCTGAATACCGGCAAGCCGTCTACCTCGAAACCGGCGTCTGCCGCAAAGATGAAACCGCTGAAGTCGTTGTAGAACGAGGCGAGCGACCAGTGGACGCCAGCATTCGCATGCCGGTGCAGCGTTACATCGATCGTGCGCGCCGTTTCCCTTTCGAGCGTTGGATCTCCGATCTCGAAGCGCGCCACCGCAAGGTGCGGTCCGTTCGCGTAGAGCTCGGCGCTTTGCGGATGCCGCTGCGAACGCGTCGCGTTCACCGCGACCGTGTAGTCGGTCGCGAAGCTCCATACGGCGCCGGCGGAAAAGCTGTAAGCGATCTCGTCGTAGCGCCGGTGGTCGGTCCGCGAATCCGGATCGATGCGTTGATTCTCGACCCGTGCGCCGAGCTCGAGCGAGAAGGAATCGAAGTCGCGCTGCTCGAACACGAACAGCGCTGTCTGCGCGGTCGCGGACGCCGGCACGAACGCTTCCGCTCCTCGCGCCGCGAAATCGATCTCGACGTGCTGTGCGCCGACCGTGCCGCGCCAGTCGGCGATTGCGCCGTGATCCAAACTCATGCGTACGTCGAACGCATCCTGCTCGAACAGCGTGCCGAGCTCGGTGCCTTCGATCTCGCGGTGCTCGTAGTCCGTGTACGAGCCGCGGATGCGCAGGCGCTCGAATGCGCCGGCCTCGAGCACGCGCTCGGCTTTGACATCGTAGCGATCCTGGCGCATGTCGATGCGCACGCCGCCGGCATGATCGTGCTGCTCATCGGCATCTTCTTGTGTTTCTTTGTCGTGCTCGTGATGGCCGCCCGGAATGCCGTAGCGCGCTTCATAGCGGCCCCATGCGACTCCGGCGAAACCGAGATCGTTGCCGGCGCTGATGCCGAAGGCGCCGCCGCGATGTTCGCTCGCGGAGTTCGCGAGCCTCCCGCGAGCGAGTTGCTCGTCGGGCTCTTCCGCGAGATGCTCGCTTCGCTCCCGCGGCGAGAACGCGTAGCCGGGAATCTCCAGATCCTCGGTGTCGCGCCGAAACGCGTCGACATGCATTCGCAGCGCGTCCGTGCCGAGTTCCAAGCGCCCGACGCCGGTGCGTTCCTCTGCGGCCGTATCGCCTCGAATCTCCACGACGGCGCGGTTCGCGCGTTGCGCGAACTGCGTTGGGATACGTCCGTCGACGACATTCACGACGCCGCCGACCGCGCCGCTGCCGAAGAGCAGTGTGGCGGGTCCTTTCAGGATCTCGATCTGATCGGCCAACACGGATTCCACGGCAACCGCGTGGTCCTGGCTCAAGCTCGACACATCCAGCGCGCTCACGCCGTCCTGAAGCATCAACACGCGCTCGCCACCCAAACCGCGGATCACGGGGCGGCTCGCTGCCGGTCCGAAATAGGTCGCGCTTACGCCGGGCTCGCGAGCGATCGTTTCGCCGATGCTCGATGCGGCCTGCCGGCGCAGCTCATCGCCGCTCAAGACGCTGGCCGGCTGCGCAAGCTCGAGCGCGGTTTCGCGCAAGGCGCTGGAGGTGACGACGATTTCTTCGGGATCGGTTTCTTGGGCGGAAGCGGCTGACGAGACGAGCAGTGCTACGCACGCTGCGCAAATTGGGAGACGCGGATGCATGGCGGTTTCCTGAAAGACGAGACGACACGCCGCGTACGCGGCGAGCCAAAGGAAGCCGGCAACAAACCGGCGATGGGCGGTCTTCAGGAAACCGGAGGAGCACGCGGCTGAGCGGCGCGCTCGGGTCGCTGGATGACGGGCGGGCGCGTTCGCTCGCACACCTCGTACGTCGTCGGTGCGGCGAGTGACGGCGCGGCAACGTGCGAGGGGGTGCCCGCGAGCCCGCCGAAGTGCGCGCAGTAGCCGCAGGAAAGGTGGCTCGTCGCGAGCGCGGAGACATCGTGCGTGTGCGAGACATGCGCGATCGCGTTCAGCGCGAACGCGAGCATGAGCCCGGCCAGGAGAACCTGGAGCCGGCGCGGAAATACTCGATGGCGGCCGAACGGGCGCATGGGAGCAGACTAGCGTGCGAAATCGGGCGTGTGAAGGACACCCCTGGAGCGAGGAGCGCGCAACCACGGCCGCGGGCACGGCAACCTATTCGCCCCTGGCAGGCCGGGGGGCGGATCCGCCATAATCGTCGCACTCTTTTGCAACGATCCCTCGGCGAGTGTCGACGAACGCCATTTTTCCCTTCGCAGCATTGTTAAATCGCTGCCCGCGCCGTCAGTGAAGATTTCCGGCGACAACCTTCCGGCCACACTCAACAGGCAGCTCGGACGCATCTACTTGCTGTCCGGCGACGAGCCGCTGTTGGTCAACGAAGCGGCCGATGCGGTGCGTGCGAAGGCGCGTGCGGCAGGCTTCACCGAGCGTGCCCTGCACGTCGTCGAGCGCGGCTTCGATTGGCAGGAGCTGCTGATGGACAGCCGCTCGCTCTCGCTGTTCGCCGAGCGCAAGATCGTCGAGATCCGCATGAACAATCCCACGCCCGGCGAGCAAGGCGCGAACGCGATCGTGACCTTGGCGGAGGAAGGATCCCCGGACACGCTCGTCATCGTGATCACCGGCAAGCTCGACGGTCGCACCATGAATTCGCGCTGGGTGAACGCGATAGACAAGCACGGCGTCGTCGTGCAGCTCTGGCCGATCGATCTTGCTCGGTTGCCCGGTTGGATTCGCGAGCGGCTCGCTCGCCACGGACTGCAAGCCGATCCCGCGGCCGCGTCGCTCCTCGCCGAGCGCGTCGAAGGCAACTTGCTCGCCGCGCACCAGGAAGTGGAGAAATTGGCGCTGCTGTTGCCGCCGGGACCGGTCAGTGCGGACGCGGTGAACGATGCGGTCGCGGACAGCGCGCGCTTCGATGTGCTGCAGCTGGGCGAGGCGGCGATGAAAGGACAGGCGTCGCGCGCGCTGCGGATTCTCGACGGGCTCGAGGGCGAGGGCGTCGAGCCGACGCTCGTCCTATGGGCGCTGAATAAGGACCTGCAATGGATCGCGCGCGCACAAGCGTTGATGCGCGCGGGCCAGAGCGCCGATTCGGCGATGAACGCGCTGTACGTCTGGCGTCCACGACAGGCCGCGATGAAGCAAGCGCTGCATCGGCTGTCCGCTGCGGCGGTGCGACACCTGCTGCTGGATGCCGAACGCGTCGACCGCGCGATCAAAGGCGTCGAGCGCAAGGATCCTTGGATCGAATTCGAGGCGCTCGTGGCGCGTTTCGCCGGGGCGCGATTGGGCAGAGCGGCATGATTCTTTCTTCGATTCGCAACGGTCGCGCGCAATGAACCCGATCGGCATCTTCGGCGGCACCTTCGATCCGATTCATTTCGGACACTTGCGCACGGCGTTCGAGCTGCTGCGGGCGCTGCGCCTGAGCGAGATGCGCTTCATGCCGGCGGGTAATCCGCCGCATCGCGATGTGATCGTGGCGAGCGCGGAGCAGCGTCTGGCGATGGTGCAGGCAGCGACGCAGGATCAACCCGGCTTCGTCGTCGACGACCGCGAAATTCGTCGCGAAGGGCTGTCCTATTCGGTCGACACGATGCGCACGCTGCGTGCGGATTTTCCCGATCGCTCGCTGTGCATGATCGTCGGCATGGATGCGTTCCTGGGATTGCCGAAGTGGCATCAATGGCGCGAGCTGCTCGAGTTGGCGCACGTGGTCGTCGCGCACCGCCCTGGATGGCGCGCGCCGAGCATGGGGCCGCTGGGCGAATTGCTCGTGGATCGCGGGACGGGGCGCATCAACGACTTGCACGAAGCGCGTGCGGGGTGCATTTACATTCACGCCGTCACGCAATTGGAGATCTCATCCACCGAGCTGCGCAAGATGATTGCAGCCGGACGCGATCCGCGTTATCTGATGCCCGATGCGGTCCGAGCCATCATCGAGGAAACCGGTTGTTACAAGCGCGCGTGACGTGCGTCGGGCAGCGAGCGGACGGCTCGATGGACGAGCCGCGGGGACAGCACGCGGTTGCGCGTTGCGCGCTGTTCGACGCTCGAATCTCTTCTCATGGTCTGTTCGAGACCGATCCGTTTTCATCCTCCACTCGAGGTAAGCATGGTCGCTAAGCGAGCGAAGCGTTCCGGACGTCCCAGCACGAGCACAAAAGCGAAGACGAAGGCGGCGAAGAAGCCCGCTGCGAAATCTGCGAAGGCGCCGCGCGCCGCGAAGAAGACGACGAAGAGAACCGCATCGTCCGCGACGTCGGTGCTGAAGGTCGTCGAGAAGGCGCTCGACGAGATGAAGGCGGTGAACATCAAGGTGCTCGACGTGCACAAGCTCACCGATATTGCCGACACGATGATCATCGCGACCGGCAACTCGGATCGTCACGTGCGTTCGATCGCGGATCGCGTCGTGGAATATGCAAAGAAGGCGGGTTTCCGCCCGATGGGCGTGGAAGGCGAGCGCGACGGTGAGTGGGTGCTCGTCGATCTGCAGGACGTCGTCGTGCACATCATGCTGCCGCGCGTGCGCGAGTTCTATCGGTTAGAGAACCTGTGGGATGTGAGCGCCGCGCGCCGCGAAGCCGCGGCATCGTGATGAGCGGATCGCCGACGGTCCGCTTCTGACTGTCAACCGTCAACGGCGAAGCCACATGCGCTTGCTCCTCGTCGCCGCCGGCACGCGCTTGCCCTCCTGGGTCAACGAAGGCTATCGCGAGTATGCCTCGCGCCTGACCGGCGAGTATCGACTCGAGCTCAAGGAAATCGCGCTCGGCACGCGCAGCGGCTCGGACACGAAACAAGCGATCGCGAAAGAAGCCGAGCGCATGTCGGCCGCGATCCCCGCGAATGCCTACGTCGTCGCGCTGCAAGTTCACGGCCGCGCGCTGACCAGCGAGCAGCTCGCCCAGTTTCTCGAAACGCGCGCGCGCGAGGGCCGCGATGTCGCGTTCTGCATCGGCGGTCCCGACGGCCTCGCCCCGCAGATCGATGCCCGCGCCGATCTGCGTTGGTCCCTCTCCGCGCTCACCCTGCCGCACGCACTCGCGCGGGTTGTCGTCGCGGAAGCGTTGTATCGGGCGGTGACGATTATCAAGAGACATCCATATCATCGCGGCTAGCGCCGCGGTGAGGCTGCGGGCTACGGGCTACGGCCAGAAGATCACTGGTGAGGTTGATCGCCTGTAGCCTAATCCCGCTTGCGCGTGGTGTTTCGAAAGGGATCGTGTCGGTGGGGCGATGGGCTACGGGCTACAGCCAGAGGAAGACAGAGCACGATCGAGCGGCGGTTAGAGCGACATGGGCGATCGGCGTCGAAGTGCTCTTCCGGCCGTAGCCTGTAGCCCGTAGTCCGTAGCCAGTCGCCCAGCAGGGTGGCTAAACCTTCATCCTCGCCAACTCCGCCAACGCCGATGCCGCGCTCGGGAAGCGCTCGTTGGGATCCTTTGCAAGCAAGCCGTCGATGAGCCGTTGAAAGCGGCTGAGCTCAGGCGGCAGTACGGGGATCGGATCGTTGCGATGCGACTGGATGATCGCGATGACGGTGCTGCCTTTGAACGGGCGTTGTCCCGTCAGCATCTCGTAGAAGATCACGCCGAGGCTGTAGAGGTCGCTGCGCTGATCGACCGGTGCACCCTCGGCTTGCTCGGGGCTGATGTAGTAGGGGGAGCCGCGCACTTCGCCCGCGACGGTCAGGTGAGTGCCGCCGTCGAGGCGCTTCGCGAGCCCGAAGTCGATCAGCACGATGCGTCCGTCCTCGCGCATCATCACATTCGCGGGCTTCAGGTCTCGATGGCACAGACCTGCCGAATGCACGATGTTCAGCGCGCCCGCGACTTGCAGGAAGATGTCAACGCTGTCGCGCACCGTCATCAAGTTGCGAATGCGCAGCTCGAGACTGCCGCTCGGGAAGTATTCGGTGACGATGTAACGGAAGTCCTCGCCGTGTCCCCAGTCGTATACATCGACGATGGAGGGATGCTTGATGCGCATCAGTAGCTCGCGCTCGCGCTCGAAGCGTTCTTCCTCGCCGGCATCCGCGGTGGAGAGCGCGCCGGTCCTGAGTACCTTGACGGCGACGTTGTGGCCGAGCTCGACCGAGTGCGCGACATGAATCTCCGATTTCGGCGAGCGTGCGATCGTGTGCAGGAATCGATAGCCCTCGATCACCGGAAACGAAGAAGCGCGGCGGCTCAAGCCGGCGGTAGTGGTTTTTTTATCGTTGCCGTAGCGCATCGTCTCTGACGCAGTTCGGTTCAAAGGGCCGTCCGTCGGCTCGGGATTCATGCAAGGTAGGTGCAGGGCTCCCGGCGCGCCACGCACTATGTCACGAATACTCGTGCAGCGTTGTGTGAGGGTGCGAGAGCCGGTTGCTTTGGCATCAGTTTGGTTATGATACCGAGCCTATAGGACATTCAACGAGTCTTTGAGTGTCCCGGAGGGTGTTTCGGACGGTGGTTCGGGGCACCGGGGCAGGAAAGCTGCAGCGCGTGAGAACCCGGGGGGGGGACGTCAATCGTGCAGGCGAAGTATTCAATCGATCTCCGCGAGCGGCTGGTCCGCTTGCAGATCTCGGGCGAGCTGCGCGCCGCCCAGCTCATTCACTTGATGCGCGAGATCGCGGCGGATCCCAGGCACGCGCCGGAAATGGGCGCGATCGCGGACCTGCGCGAGGCGCACGGGAACTGGGATTTCTCCGAGGTCCAGCGTTTCCGCGATTACGTCGTCAGGATCGCCGTGCCGAACCAGGGCCGATGGGCGGCGATCGTCCGTCCAGGCGCGCTCGTGGCCGCGGCGCATGTCCTGATCGTGATCAGCGAGCCCGCCGCGGGCGTTCGCATCCAGCTATTCGAGGATGGCCGATCCGCGCTGCGCTGGGTCAAGCAACGAGACGCCGAGGGCTCGCGCAGGCTGGCGTGGGAATGTGCCGCGGAGCCCGGGGTTTTAGGAGAAGTGCCCAACCTCTGATCGACCCCGCCCGGGGGACCGCTGGCCGATTCAGTGCGAGTTAAGGCGTCGGCCGTTAATTCGGCCGTGTGCTCCCGCGGTCGTCACACATCACGCATGCCGGCATTGTGCCTCGCGTTCGCGGTCAATTTGCGAACCCGAGCAATTTCCTCGCGATTTCATCGATCGGGCAATGCAATCGGCCGGCGCGGGGCTGTATGCTTCGCGTCATGCAAAGTTCTTCACCCAAGCCATTGATCTATCTGGCCTCAGCCTCCCCCCGTCGCAGCGCACTCTTGACCCAAGTCGGCATATCGCACGCCGTTCGCCCGGTCGACATCGACGAGACCTGGAGCGCCGGGGAGTCGCCCGAAACCTATGTCGCTCGGCTCGCCGCCCAGAAGGCGGAAACGCTTTGGCTCCAGCTCGCCTCCGATGAGCGCCTGCCCGTGCTGGCAGCCGATACCTCGGTCGCGATCGATGGGGAGATTCTGGGCAAGCCGCGCGATCGGCAGGACTGTGAGCGCATGTTGCGGCGCCTGTCCGGACGAACGCATCGTGTCTACACCGCGGTCGCGCTGCGACATGCCCGAGGGTCCGAGGCGCGCTTGAACGTCAGCGAAGTGGTCTTCCGGCCCCTCGAGGAGGCTGAAATCGCGGCGTATTGGAACAGCGGAGAGCCGGCCGACAAGGCGGGCGGCTATGCAGTGCAGGGCATCGCCGCGCTGTTCATCGAGCGTATCGCCGGCAGCTTCTCGGGCATCATGGGGCTGCCGTTGTTCGAGACCGGCGAAATGCTGCGGGCGATCGGCTGGCGCTTGCCTGGGATGGCGGCAGCATGACGGCCGAGATCCTGGTGAACGTCAGTCCGCGCGAAGTCCGCGCCGCCCTCGTCGAGAACGGCGTATTGCAGGAGATCTTCCTGGAACGGGCCAACCGCCGCGGCCTGATCAGCAATATCTACAAGGGCCGAGTCTCGCGCGTGCTTCCGGGCATGCAGGCGGCGTTCGTGGACATCGGTCTGGAGCGCACCGCCTTCCTGCATGCTTCCGACATCGTGCACCCCGCCGTCGGCGAAAACGGCCAACCGGACCAGCCGGTCGACGAGGGTCGGGCCGCGGACATCCAATCGCTCGTCACGGAAGGGGGCGAGATTCTCGTGCAGGTTCTGAAGGATCCGCTCGGCACGAAGGGTGCCAGATTGACGACCTTCATCACGATTCCGTCGCGTTATCTGGTGTATATGCCGAAAGGACGCGGAATCGGCATTTCCGCCCGGATCGAGGACGAGGCCGAACGCCACCGGCTACGCGAAGCGGCGGCGCTGTTCATTCGGCCCGAGGAACCCGGCGGCTACATCGTGCGCACCGCAGCGGAAGGCGCGAGCCCGGACGCGCTGCGCGCCGACATGATGTTCTTGCAGAAGCTGTGGGCCGTGATCAGCGAGAAGGCGGCGAACACGAAGCCCGGCAACCTGGTACACGAGGATCTGGCGCTGCCGATCCGTGTGCTGCGCGACGTGGTTTCGAGCGGCGTCGACAAGGTCAGCGTGGATCATCCCGAGACCTTCCAGCGCATGCAGGAGTTCGCGCGCACGTTCATGCCGGATCAGGCCGCGCGCATCGAGCTGTATCGCGGCGAGCGGCCGATCTTCGACCTGTACGGTGTCGAGGAGGAGATCCAGCGTTCGCTGGATCGCAAAGTGCCGCTCAAATCGGGCGGCTACCTGATCTTCGACCAGACCGAGTCGATGACGACGATCGACGTCAACACCGGCGCGTACGTCGGACATCGCACGCTCGAGGAGACGATCTTTCGCACCAATTTGGAAGCCGCGGTGGCGATCGCACGCCAACTGCGGCTGCGCAACTTGGGCGGGATCATCATCATCGACTTCATCGACATGGAGGAAGAGGAGCATCGCAAGCAGGTGCTGCAGGCGCTGGAGAAGTCGCTCGCGGCGGACCATGCAAAGAATCACATCTCGTCGGTCTCGCCGCTCGGTTTGGTCGAGATGACGAGGAAACGAACTCGCGAAAGTCTGGAACACATGCTGTGTTGTCCGTGTCCTACGTGCGAGGGGCGCGGTTTCGTCAAGACGAGCGAAACCGTGTGTTACGAGATCTTTCGCGAGATCCTGCGCCAGGCGCGCCAGTTCCAGTTCCAGGAGCTGATGGTGCTCGCGCACCAGGACGTGATCGAGAAGCTGTTGGACGAGGAGTCGGCCGCGCTTGCGGAGCTCGAGGTGCACACCGGCAAGCCGATCCGACTGCAGGCCGAGGCGTTGTATCAGCAGGATCAGTACGACGTGGTCTTGATGTGAGACGCAGCGGGCGCCGCGCGTTGCAGCGCACGTTCGAGTCATCGAGTCGCGAGCTGATTGGCAAGACGTTGGACGAGTAGTTAGGGCAGTGCAGAACGTTTCCGAGCAGAGCGCCGTGCGCGATGTGCCACCGCGCCAGGCGAGCGCCTGGCGTCGCGTGCTCAGCGCGCTGCTGATCTGCGCCGGTACGTTGCTGCTCCTGATTGCCGCCGTCTTGGGCGCGTTCGGCGTCGTCGTCGGCCGCGTGCCCGAATACCGGGTGCAGGTGCAGGAGTGGGTGAGCGATCGCGCGGGGCTCGATGTGGAGTTTCGCGCGTTGAGCGCGCGGTTGCGTTTCTTCGGTCCGGAGCTCGTGTTCGAAGACGCCGTCGTGCGTACGCCCGATCGCAGCCAGGTGCTCGCGACGGCGCGGCGCGGCAGCGTGGGCTTCGATATCTGGAGCTCGATACGCAACGGCCAATTGAGCGCCGGACGCTTTGCATTGTACTCGCCGCAAATCGCATTGATCCGCACGCGCGAGGGCCGCATTCAGCTGTTGGGACAAAGCGCGCTGCCCGAGCGCAACGACAGCAAGCCGATCGCGATCGAGCAGCTGCCCACCGGTCAGTTCACCGTCGTCGACGCCGTCGTGAGCTTCAGAGACGAAGTCACCGGTCGCGGCCCGTGGTCGATCTCCGGCGTGAGCTTCGACCTGGCGCGCACGACCGACGCCATCGAGTTGCAGGGCGGCGCATCGCTTCCGGAAGGTTTGGGCGGCGAGCTGAAATTCTCTGCAACGGCCGAAGGCCGCTTGCACGATCCGCACGCCGTAGTGTCGCGATTTTCGGTTTCGGGCGAGGCGCTCGATTTGGCTGGCTGGGCGGACGTGTTCCCCGACGAGTGGCCGGCACCCGAAACGGGCCGCGGTTCGCTTCAGATCAGCGGCGCGCTGCAGGGCGCGCGGCTGACGCAGCTCACTGCGAGCGTCGATTTCCGCAACGTCGCGACCGCGCTGCCGATGTGGTCCATGGCATTGCCGGTTGCCGAGCCGATGCAGAG
>Ga0207873_1002870_pt1 | contig 13308 bp, 12 predicted proteins | sample BGWIniCompost_FD_187373 | JGI IMG/M metagenome (GOLD analysis project Ga0207873, IMG submission 187373) | Cellulose adapted compost microbial communities from Newby Island Compost Facility, Milpitas, CA, USA - BGW Initial Compost (SPAdes)... ... | reverse complement strand
GACCGCTCCCGATGATCAGAACGGAGCGTATACTTCTGTCTCTAGGCATCTCTGGGGATAAAGGGATGGATAAATTGGGGGCAAAAATAAAAACAGATTCAAAAAATCAGCGCACATCGATCGTAATTATTATCCACTCTTTAAACCCTGCCTCTGCCTCTGCGCCTGCCTCTGCCCCAGGACCCGCCTACTACAGGAAGGTTCCGCTCCGCTGAAATGCTAGGTTGAAACACTTACCACATCTCCCGGGCGAACACCGGGGAAATTTGTTATGTTTTGCAATCGAATGAAGTAGCGGATCCCGATTTTGCAGATGCAAGGAGCTTTTGATGTAATCGTGGTCGGCTCCGGAATCACCGGCGGCTGGGCAGCTAAGGAATTTTGCGAGATGGGACTGAAGGTCCTGCTCCTGGAGCGTGGAAAAAATCTGGAGCATCCCAACTATCCCACTGCAACGCTTGATCCGTGGGCGTTTCAACATCGCGGCAGGCTCACGCAAGCGGATCGCGAGAAGCATCACATCCAGGTCCGCCATTTCTCCATTCACGAGGAAAACAAACATCTTTTCGTCAACGACCTCGAAAATCCCTATATCGAAACCGAACGTTACGACTGGATTCGCGCTGATGTACTCGGCGGAAGGTCTGTGCTGTGGGGACGCCACTGCTATCGGTGGAGTGATCTCGATTTTGAAGCCAATGTACGCGACGGCATCGCGGTCGACTGGCCCATCCGCTATCGCGACATCGCGCCGTGGTATGACTACGTCGAGCGGTTTGTGGGCATATCAGGGGCACGAGAAAACATCCCCCACCTTCCGGATGGCATTTTCCTGCCTCCAATGGAATTCAACTGCGTTGAGCAATATTTCAAAAGCAAAGTAGAAACAGCATTCGCCGGGAGAAAGGTCACCATAGGGCGTGTCGCTAATCTCACTGAAGCCCAACGGGCGCGCGGGCAATGCCAATTCAGAAATCGATGTGATCAGGGATGTCCCTACGGAGCTTATTTCAGTACGAATGCAGCAACCTTGCCTGTCGCCATGGCGACCGGAAACCTCACGGTTCTCACGGATACGCTTGTCAACCGCGTTGTGTATGATGAAGTGAAGGGCAGAGCGTCCGGCGTTGAAGTCATTAACACAATAACCGGAGAAGTTCGCGAATACCACTCGCGTGTGATCTTTCTCAACGCATCTACATTGGGGACAACATTCATCCTGTTGAACTCTACATCGAATCGCTTTCCCAATGGCCTCGGCAACGGCAGCGACCAGGTGGGCAGAAATCTCATGGATCATCACAAAGGATCCGGCGCTACGGCTCGCGTTGAAGGTTTTGGAGACAAATACTATTACGGACGACGCCCAAATCAGATTTACGTGCCGCGATTCCGAAATATTAATGAGAAGCGAACTGATTTCATCCGCGGATACGGCATGCAGGGCGGTGGAAGCAGAGGCGGATATTCGCACGCCCTGTCGATGGGCATCGGCGCGTCGCTCAAGGAAGCTGCTTCAGAGCCTGGTCCCTGGCACTTCTCGCTGCAAGGATATGGGGAATGTCTTCCTCATCCTGAGAATCGTGCTGTGCTCAATCGGAGCAAGACTGACAAATGGGGTCGGCCAGTACTTGAAATCAACTGCAAGTTCAGGGAGAACGAGATTGCAATGAACAAAGACATGGCGACGGCTGCCGCGGAGATGATGGAAGCCGCGGGCTTTCGCGATGTTCGACCTTACAACAATATGTCGTTTCCCGGCAACGCCAATCACGAGATGGGCACGGCGCGTATGGGAAAGGATCCAAAAACGTCAGTACTTAACGCGTTCAATCAAATGCATGAAGTTCCGAACGTGTTTATTACCGACGGTTCGTTCATGACTTCGTCATCCTGTGTAAATCCTTCGCTAACTTATATGGCCATGACGGCCCGCGCATGTCATTACGCTGCTTCCGAGATGAAAAAGCTCAACATCTAACCCATATTGCAAGCACCTAAACCGATCGCCATGAAAAACTCACGGAGAAATTTTATCAAGACCACTGCCGCTGCCACCCTCGGTGCGATGGCGTTTAGTCCACAAAGTTACGCTCGCATACTTGGCGCGAACGATCGCGTGAATGTCGGCGTTGTGGGTTACTCCGATCGCTTCCGCAGTTCCCTGCTTCCCAGCTTTCTGCATCATAATAAAGAGCTGAACTTCGACATGATCGCAGTTTCGGATATCTGGAAGTATAAGCGCGAACAAGGATATGCCGAAATCAAGGAAAAGATCGGTCATGATATCAAAGCGTGCGTCAACAACGATGAGTTGTACTCGATGAAGGATCTTGATGCCGTGATTATCAGCACGGCCGACTTTCAGCATGCGCTGCACTGTGCTGAAGCCGTACGTGCGGGATGTGACGCTTACGTCGAGAAACCGTTCGCTGAAACCATGGATGACGCGCGTGTTGCACTCAAGGCAGTACGCGAAACAAAAAAGATCGTGCAGATCGGATCGCAACGACGTAGTGGCAGTAACTACCATGCTGCTAATGAATTCATCCGTTCAGGCAAGTTCGGTAACATCACGATGGTGGAACTGACCTGGAATGTCAACCAGCCGGGACGCTGGAGGAGGGTTGAGCTTGTGAAGAAAATGAAGGAGCAGGACACCGACTGGAAAAGATTCCTAATGAATCGACCCTATGAACCATTTGACGCCCGCAAGCACCTCGAGTTCCGGCTGTTCTGGCCTTACTCGTCGGGATTGCCGGGACAATGGATGTGTCACCAGATCGATACGGTACACTGGTTCACAGGACTGAATCATCCGCGCAGCGTTGTTGCGAACGGAGGAATCTACCAATGGAAGGATGGACGCAAAAATTGGGATACCATCACAGCCGCGTTTGACTATGGCCCGGCGGATGATCCATCGTCAGGATTTCAGGTTGTATTCCTTTCGCGAATGCACAACGGTGAAGAAAATCCTTCAGAAATATATTACTCGAATGGCGGCGAATTAAATCTCAACACCAACATGGTAACGCCAAAGGGCGGTCTTTCAGAACGCCATGCGAAGGCGATGAACATGGAAGCTAATTTGCTGCCAACGGTGGATCTGACTAAAGTGAAGGAAACAGTTGTCGCTTCTGCCAACACGGGAGCGGATCCGCTTACTTCGAGCCACATGAGGAACTGGATGGAATGTGTGCGAAGCCGTAAGGAACCCAACGCACCGGTTGAAGCAGGTTACGCGCACTCCATCGCGTGTATCATGACTACGGCAGCATCCCACACGGGAATGAAGGCTACCTTCGACGAGGCAACACAGGAAGTCATGGTAGGAGGAAAGCCCTTTAAATACTGATGTGGCGTGGCGCGATTTATACTTTGCTCGTCGCTCTGGTTGCGACCAGCAGTAATCCTGCGCGCGCACAGAAGCCAGGATTTTCTTTCGTAGACAAGCCCCGCGAAAAGAAGATCGATATCCTGTATGACGGGAAGCTGCTCACTGCTTATTGCTACTTCGACTCAGTAATGAAGCCGGTATTGTTTCCGGTTAAGACAGTGTCCGGCATCACAGTCACGCGAGGGTACCCATTGGAGCCCAGGGCTGGTGAGCGGGTGGATCATCCGCACCACATTGGATTGTGGATGAACTATGAGAGTGTAAACGGTCTCGATTTCTGGAATAACTCAACAGCGATACCGTATGAGCGAAGGCCGCGCTATGGCACGATCTACCATGACAAAGTCGTCTCAAGAAAAGCATCCGAAAGGAAGGCAACGCTGGAGGTTGAGGCCTTGTGGAGGGACCATTATGATAAGCTTCTGCTGATTGAGACGACCACCTACAATTTTATGGTGGATGACAATGATTTCATCATCGATCGTGCCAGCACCCTGCGGCCGGCTCCAGATACGGAGGTGACATTTAAGGATGTAAAGGATGGATTTCTTGCCATACGCGTAGCGCGTGAATTGGAACTTCCGTCTGAGGAAACAGCGAAGTACGTTGATGCGAACGGCAACATTACGGAAGGAAACGTGGCGGAGTTTGTGCCTGCGACGGGCGACTATCTGAGCAGTGAAGGCATACGCGGTAACGAGGTGTGGTCAACACGTGCGAAGTGGGTGACGCTCGCCGGCCGGAAAGATGGACGCGATGTGTCAATCACTATCATCGATCATCCGAAAAATCCCGGGTACCCTGCGTACTGGCACGCGCGTGGCTATGGTCTGTTCGCAGTTAATCCCCTGGGTCAGGAAGTGTTCAGCAAAGGGAAGGAAACACTGAACCTTAAACTCAAGTCAGGCGAATCCGTAACCTTTCGTTACAGGATTGTGGTCCATGAAGGTCAGCCTTTGACCGGCGAGCAGGTTGCAGCTATGTCAAAATTTTGATTCGGTATCGGGCTAAGACGAACGTCCGCGTGATCGTTTCAGTGCATAGCGGTCGTTCTTCATCCCTTCCGCTCATCAGGTAGTATCAAATCATGCCCCTGGCTTTCAGCTCCAGGTACTTGTTTATCGTGTCAACAGTCAGGCGGTCAGGACTCGTCAACAACGCTTGTATTCCACTCTTGTTAAGCTCTTTAACGATCAATTTCTTTTCGTAAATGAATTTCTCTGCGATGGTCTTGTAGTAAATGCCCCGCACTGAAGTAGCAGGTTCTTCTACCATTTGTGAGATCTCTGTGTTCTCGAAGAAGATCACAACGACCAGGTGATGGTGTGCGAGCTTTCGGATGAAGGGAAGTTGTCGCTGTAAGCCAAAAATCGATTCAAAATTTGTGAATAGTAGCAGCAGGCTTCGCTGATTGATCTTACGACGCACGTGTGTGAAGAGGGCGGAAAAATCCGATTCACGGAAGGCCGTCTTCTGGTTGTACAACACCTCCATAATCTGCGTCATCTGTTTCCCTTGCTTACCTGCTGCGAGCGTGGTGCCGATTTTATCCTGAAAAGTAATTATGCCTGCCTTGTCAGACTTTCTGATCGCAATGTTGGAAATCACGAGGCTGGCGTTTATCGCATAGTCCAGAAGACTCATACCATTGAAAGGCATCTGCATCACCCGTCCCTTGTCGATTAACGAGTAAACCTGTTGCGAGCGCTCGTCCTGGTAGTGATTCACCATGAGCGTCGACTTACGTGCGGTGGCCTTCCAGTTTATGGTCCTGAAGTCGTCACCTGTCACGTACTCCTTAATCTGTTCGAACTCCATATTGTGCCCCAGACGCCGAATCTTTTTAATGCCGGTTTCCGTAAGGCGGTCTGAAATCGCCAGCAATTCGTACCTCCGCATCTGGATAAATGAGGGATACACTGGCACCATTACCTCGCTTCCCATCTTGTAGCGTCTTCGAAACAGTCCGAGTGGTGAGCTTACGAAGACGTTGACGACTCCAAAATGGTACTCGCCTCTTTTTACAGGTCGCAGGGTATAACTGATGGTGGACGTTGTGCGCGGTGCCAATTGCAATTTGAAATTGACGTCACGACGCTGAAACTGGTGGGGAATCTCATCGATGACGTTAAGGCTTACGCGAAACGGATAAAAGTTTTCCAGGAAAATTCGAATCTCGTTTTCGTCGCCATTCGAGAGCTTCTCCGGTACGAAACGAACAGCGTGTATTCCTTTCTTGACCCGATATAGTACGATGATGTCAGCAATGGCGACTGAAACGAAAAGGAAGAAGAGAATCTTAGGAATCAGGATAAGCGAAGGGAAAATAAACGAAGTCACGAACATCGCGACCAGCACGCCAACGCACTGGAAAAAACGGTTATTGATATAGAGACTTCGCAGCACCTGCATGTTAGCGGGGAACTTCCACCTTTTCCATGATCTGTTTGAGAACCTCGTCACTGGTTACCCCTTCCATTTCCTTGTCGGGTGTGAGAATCACGCGATGGCGTAGGGCAGGAATGGCAACGTATCGGATGTCCTCGGGTGTGATGAAATCCCGGCCGCTGACCGCTGCAAATGCTTTCGCGCTGTTGAGGATGGCCACCGAGGCGCGTGGTGACGCACCGAGGAACAGTGCAGGACTATTGCGAGTCTCATGAATAATACCGGCAATGTAGCGGAACAAGTGATCTTCGCAGTACACCTCGTGCACCTTCGCGCGGTACGCTGCAATCTCCTGAGGGGTAAGTACGCGTGACACCTTTCCGGTGGGCATCTGGCCTTTGCGTTCCTGATGACCCCGCAGAATGTCGACTTCCTGATCCATGGTGGGATACTGGACTGCAATCTTGAACAGGAAGCGGTCGAGTTCGGCTTCAGGAAGTCGGTAAGTACCTTCATGCTCGACCGGGTTTTGTGTGGCGATGACCATGTAGGGTGTTTCCATAGGGTACGTATGGCCATCGACCGTTACCTGCCGCTCTTCCATTACTTCAAACAGCGCAGCCTGGGTCTTGGCAGGCGCGCGGTTGATTTCGTCAATGAGGACTATGTTGGAGAATATTGGTCCCGCCTTGAACTCAAACGCGGATGTCTTGAGGTTGTAAACAGACGTTCCCAGTACATCCGAAGGCATTAGGTCGGGCGTAAATTGTATCCGCGAAAAGTTCACAGAGATGACGCTGGCCATCAGTCGCGCAGTTAACGTCTTCGCAACGCCAGGCACGCCTTCAATAAGTACGTGACCATCGGCGAGGATTGCTGTAATGAGTAGTGTGATCATTTCGTCCTGGCCAACGATTACCTTTCCAACTTCGCTTCGGATCTTCTCAACGCTATCGCGAAGCGCGGTAAGGTCTACTCGGGTTTCAAATGTGTTATCTTCCATGAGGTGAGGGTATGGTAAAGCTATGGTTTGTGGTTAGTTCCAGTTTGTATTTCAAATTTTTCCAGCGCCTGATTCAGGGCCCTAAGTTCCTCGGCGCTAATGGTGCTTCGCGATTGAACATGCCGCACCTGTGAAAAAATTTCGTACGCGATTTCCGGAGCGGTCCCGCTGCGACGGGCCAGAGACATCATAAACTCCTCATCAAGTCTTTGAGTGTTTAACCAGTACTTTGTTCGTATGCGCTCCAGGAAATATGCGATTCGTTTTTCCGCTATGTCCTTGTGATCGCCGTTCTGAAAGTACAGGTTGCCAATTGTCGTCACAAACTCCACGCTTGTGTTGGTCAGCGGCTTAATCACGGGGATGATGCGCTGCTTGCGCTTCGCCTCGAAAAACATGAACAGCAGTATTGCGCCGATTGTGAGATAGTACGCCCACCGCAACGGTTCTGTGGTGAGGATGAACCGTAGCGGTGTCTCGACTTCCGCGCGACCGAGGTGATAATACTCCGTCCAGATCAAATCAGCTTTTGGCAACAGGGAAAGCGACAGGGCGGTGAAATCCGGATTCTCGCCCAAAAGTATGTACGCATTGGTAAAGGCCATTGGCGTGCTGTTGATAATCACGCGACCTTTACCCCAGGGGATGCTCACTGTAACAGGAAGACCGAGGTCGTTCGTAGCGATCACCCTGCTTTTTAGCGTGTCGAACTCCTGTACATAATGCCGAATAGTATTTCGGGGAAATCTAAATTCGGAGGGGCTGTGCAACGCCGGATTGGTGAAGACGAGCGCAGCTGTATCTTCTTTGTTTATGTTAAAAGAAAAGTTGCCGTCCCAGTAGTAGTCGCTGAATTCAATCGAGAGCGTATCGGCAAGCGGTCCGTAGATCCATTCTGTTGAAATAAACGCGTTACCACCTTCATATACATTGGCGAGGAGCGCCTCGGTGTCCTCCTTTGCCATATGAAGGTACGATGAGAGACTGAGGAAGTTTACGGGCGCATCTATGGTATCATAGAGTTCATAGATCGTGCGATAGGAATGCAGAATCCGATTTTCCGGGAAGACGTCGTTGATAAGTTCGTTGAGGACGTATCCTCCAAAAGGGTTCTTGTCGTGGATGTTAAAAGTGACGGTCCAGTCGTAATCGCGGGGCGCAAATAGTTTGAAGAGGAGATAGATCAGCGCGGCAACTCCAAGCAGAAGCAGGTATTTCAGTTCCTTTTTCACTTAGACCGTCGTTTTCCAGTCGTTAAAAAGCCCGCTAACCTTCTTGAACAGTTCGGGTGTAACGGAAAAATTACCGTACCACGCGTATTCGAAATAATAGCTCAGCTGACGAAATCCGTTCTTCAGATCGGAACTTTTTATCTCACGGAGGTAGTCGTAATTCGTTTTACCGGGTACCCACGTCACGTGGTTTGCATCGGTGAGCAGCTTAAGCGCCCAGAGGTACAACAAGCGTACCGCGAGACGATAATTTCCTGCAGTTGTTGCTTCCTTCACGAGCGTTTCGAAGTCCATTTCGTGAATATTCTCCTCGGCGACGGCGTGTTCCAGGGGTTTCTGTTCTTTCTCCCCATAGAAAATCTTCAGGCTGTTGATTTTCAGCAACCGAATGATCACATACACCAGGGCTGAAGTAAACAGTACAAACAGGATCAGCCGATCCCATTCGGGTGAGACTCCGCGATCCTTGAAAAGGCCCTGTAGTTGATGCGCAACCCACAGCCAAAAGGCATCCCACAGTGTCATGGGTGCACGCGTGTATCCATAGCTGAGTTCCGGGTCTTCCTTGAGGCGGGCGATCTTATCTTCATTGTATCGCCGCACATCTACTGAGGATGAATCGTAATTCCGGTAGTACGACCTGTACGAATCGAAAGCTTCCTGTGTGGTGATTAAGGGAGTTTCCTGGGTGGTTCCGGCGCTGGCGATAAGCGGGAGGCCAGCCAGAAGGCAAATCATGAGACCAACGCAAAAGGGGATTTTAATAGTCCTCATGCTGACTCGCCACTTGAAGCTGTTGACCGAAGTTCTCGATACGCGAAAGCAGTCCCCTGGACTCCTGCCTTTCAGACAAGCTGTAGTACTGTACTGCTAACGCAGTAAGCGGCAGCGCGGAAAGCAGGGTGCCTGCCAGCATATTGATCATAAAGAGCACCGTTCCGATCGCCTCGTGCCAAAACGATGGTGACGATGCGGTGTGACCGAATAAGGTAGCTACGTCGTGAAGTTGGTATAAAAACAGGAAAACATACCATGGGATCATGAACAAGGCCGAAAACACTATCTGAATGTAAACGTTGATGGCTCCTACGCCTACCGTACTCCAGAATTTTCCTTTAGTAAGCTTTGTCAGCCGGCTGAGGCCGGCAAAAAAACCGATGCCTTCCTTGTTGCAGATGAAGAAAATCATTGCGAAGTAGATGCATAGTATGAACAAGGCGGCATAATACAGCAACATGGAAAGACCGGAGAGCAGCGGACTGATCATGTTCGTGACAACGATGAGGATGGCTACAGGGATCATGAGCATTCCCAATGCCATGGATGCGCCCACATGGTAAAGGAACATAGCACCGAAAGTCTTCCAGAAGAGGCTTCGCGATTTCTTCCAAACCTCACCCAGGTCGACAGGTGCGTCCGGTTTTTCACGATACTTGAGGATATAGGCGTGAGTTGTCGTAACCGTGAATACACCGCCGATAAGCATGAACACTAACGCGGCCAGTAAGGAAATCCAGAAATTTATGGAAGTAAAATACTCGTCAACACCGAAAGGTGAGCTATCATACGGGGAAGTGGATAGCTTGAGCATCCGGGTGACAATTTCATGATAGAATACGCTGGCGAGAAGCACCGCAGGCGCGGCAAAAAACAGGAGGCTCTTGCCGAGTCCTTTGATGTTTTCGCGTATGAATCGGTAAGTCATGTTCATGACCCCGCCGAAGTCGCGCGCCGCTCTAAAATCAATTGGTGTTTGATATTGCATTCCTGGAAAGCTGCCGTGGATAGATTACAAAATAGTACATCATAACGAATGCGGACCCCAGAAGGATAACAAGCTTGAAGCTCCAATGCATATCGGCATATCGGGTGATGAAAGATTCAATGAAGCCCGCTACGATAAAAAACGGTAGCAGTCCTAACACGATCTTAAGTCCCTTGAACGCTCCACGTCTGAACGACTCAAATCTCGAATACGTTCCGGGAAACAATATGCCGTTGCCCATCACGATTCCCGCAGCACCTGCGACGACAATAGCGCTTAATTCGATGGTGCCGTGGAGCATCACCACTGGCGCTGCGTGGAGGAGTACGCTTTCCTTGTAAAACATCGTAAAGAATGCCCCCAGCATCACTCCATTATAAAAGAGCATCAGTCCGGTGACGACTGACGTGAACACGCCGAGAATGAACACCCGGAACGATACCATAATGTTGTTAAACGTGATGTACAGGAACATGTCCCACGCGTTGTCGCTCGCGTAAACACCAGTCGGTTTACCTTCCTTGATATTCTCCATCGTCATGTTGACGTACCAGTCTCCCAGGATGAGTCGGACAAAGGTGTCATCATACAGCGATGAAACCGTCCCGATAAGGCCGGCTGTGAGAAAAATGATGAGGGAGTAGAGCAGAGGTTTCCGAACCTCCCACATGACAGAGGGCACTTCGTACTTCCAGAAGTTAATGATTCGGTTGCTCCGTTCCCGTTTGTTTCGATAGATCTCGAGGTGGATTCGCGAAACAAGGTTGTTGAGATAGGTTGTCGTGCGGCTGGAAGGATACTGCGTTCTCGCGAAGGCGAGGTCATCAGTCAGTTGGATGAACATTTCAGCGAGCCTGTCCGGTGAAACCGGCTTGCCCGGCTCAAGGGCCTTTTCAATTCCTTTCCAGCGGTCCTGGTTCAGTTTTATGAAAGCAGCCTCGCGCACAAGGAGTCATTTTTAGGAATGACAAAATAACACTTCTTCGCCAAGCTACTGTAAGGGAGCGCCTTGCCATGTACTATTTTCCCTGCGATTGCTGAATTACGGCATTCCAGACGCGCGCAATGTTGCCGTAGCAAATTTTTTGGATGTCGGTGTGACTGTATCCGCGTTTCAGCAATTCCAGGATCAGATTAGGATATTGGCTGACGTCTTTTAATCCAACGGGCAGGGAGTCGTCAACGCCATCATAGTCGGAACCGATGCCCACGTGGTCAACGCCTACCAAGGCTACAACGTGATCAATGTGATCGGCGACGCGCTGAACATCCGAGTACAACTCATTTGCTGTCTTGCCCGAAGCTTCAATGATCGGCTGTGCTTCCGGATCACGTGAAGTGAGCTTCTGACGCTTGAGTTCGGCCATCACATTGTCAAGGATGGCTTCGTTCTTCCGGGCAACCGAATCAACGAACGTCGCACCGAAGTTGATCTGGATAACACCGCCGTTGCGTGCAAGGGCGCGGATCATGTCATCCGACATGTTGCGTTCAAAGCCAGGCGTGAAATGGCGACAGGATGAGTGAGAAGCGATGACCGGGGCGCTCGTCACGGCAATAACATCATAAAATGCGCTGTCGGATACGTGTGAGATATCAATCATAATGCCCACACGATTCATTTCTTTAACCACCTCCACACCGAAGGGACTCAACCCGTTCCAGGTGTGCTTGGTATCGTAAGAGGAGTCGCAGATTTGGTTGTCCCTGGAGTGCGTAAGTGTGATATACCGTATGCCGCGATCGTAAAAGTATTTGATGTTTTCAAGCGATCGGCCAATGGGCGCTCCGTTTTCCATACCCATGGGAAGGGAAATCTTTCCTTCCGCAGTATTCTTCTCGATGTCATCAGGAGTCAGCGCAAGCGCGAATTTGTCGGGAAGTCCGATTGTGATCTGGCGAACCATGTCGATGAGCGAATCGGCCAGTGCCTTGCCAAAGTCGGGTTTGTTCTGATATGACGCGGGAATATAGATAGACATGAAAGGAGCATCGAGGCCACCTTTCCTGGCGCGTTCATAGTCGAAGTCGCCCTCGCGTGTTGACAGTATGACATTCAGACCATCACCCGTCGGTTTTATCTTTTGTTCAACGAGGCGGTAGGGAAGGTCGACGTGCGTATCAGCAATAATCAATGCCTGAGCCAGAGAATCAGCTTGTTCACGCAGCTGCTCTTCTGTGAGCACTGGAGCGGTTTCGTTCGTTTCCTGTCCGGTAGGTTTTGAGCATCCGACCAAAAGCAGCGACAGAAGTAAGATGAGCGGCGTGAATTTCATTTTCTTTGAGGAATTACTTGGTAAATTGAGTTCTGGAACGATGTTAAAGCCCCTAATTTAGAAAGTTAAATGGAAACCATCCGGGTCCGCACGACACAGAATGTATTCATTGAGTATCCGGTTGCAAGCCTGGGCGATCGCATGCTTGCGTTTCTCATAGACTCAATCATTCTCACTGCATACAATTTCGTCTGCTATTTCATCCTCCGGGAGTACACCTTTTCAACCACCGTAAATATCCTGATCATCACGGTACCTTTTTTTCTGTATCATCCCGTTTTTGAAATACTGATGAACGGGCAAACGCCGGGCAAGAGGCAAATGCGCATCAAGGTTGTCAATCTTGATGGCTCATCGCCTACCATTGGGGGATACCTGATGCGCTGGTTGTTTCGACTCGTTGAAGTCTTCCTCCTTCGCGGTGCGCTCGCAATCGTCACGATTGCCGCTAATGGCAGAGGTCAACGATTGGGTGACATCGCGGCGGGTACCTCGGTTGTCAAGCTCGTGCCTGCAGAAGCAACGCGCTCCGCTAACGTTTTCGCCAGTGCCGAAGAAGGTTATGAGCCAACCTTTCCTCAGGCAGCTCAACTCAACGATAGCGATCTGGAGGTCATTTACGAGGCGCTCGAAGTCAATCGTGACACTGGAAACGCCGTTCCTGCCACGCTGCTCACCGAGAAAGTGAAATCGCTCCTCGGGATTGAGTCCGACCTGCCGCCTGTAAAGTTCTTGTATACCATCATCAAAGACCATAACCAGCTCGTCAGTTCCGCATGACGAACGACCAGGTGCCTGTCTACAGCCGTCGGCAGCTTGCCCTTCGCAACGGCCAGGACCGGCCAGAAATCTGGATTGCATACAAGGGCGTCATCTATGACGTTACCTCCTCAAGGTTGTGGCGCAACGGCCATCACTATGAACATTGGGCGGGGCAGGATTTGACCGAGGAGCTGCCCGACGCGCCACACACCGAGCGTGTGTTCGAACGCTTCGGCATCGTGGGGCGCCTTGAATGATACAATCAAATCGAATTTTGGCGTTTGGGTTGTGTGTGTTTTGGATTTCTTGGGGAGAATGTAGTAAATCGTACTGCGTTTACCAGTTAGGACCCTGATGATAATTATTGCTGACAGCGGAGGCTCCAAAATCGACTGGAGGTTTTTGCATAACGACGGGGCAATCGGCCAGGCTAACGGCCCCGGCTTCAACCCATATTACCAGCCGATCGAAGACCTAAGAAA
>Ga0207873_1002869_pt1 | contig 13313 bp, 12 predicted proteins | sample BGWIniCompost_FD_187373 | JGI IMG/M metagenome (GOLD analysis project Ga0207873, IMG submission 187373) | Cellulose adapted compost microbial communities from Newby Island Compost Facility, Milpitas, CA, USA - BGW Initial Compost (SPAdes)... ... | reverse complement strand
GGGAGCCGGGTCCTGACGATGACCCTGCACTCGCCCCAGGTGCACGGCTTCTTCTCGGTGCCGGTCGACCATCTGCACGCCCTGCGGGAACTGGCCGCGCACTTCAGCCAGTACGACCTCAGCCGCACCACCGTCGTCTCCCCGGACCTGGGCAACGCCAAGGAGGCGGCCCACTTCGCCCGGCTGATCGGGGCCGACGTGGCGGCCGGGGCCAAGCAGCGGTTCGCCGACGACCGGGTGCGCATCAGCTCCGTCATCGGTGACGTGGCCGGGCGGGACGTGATCGTCCTGGACGACGAGATCGCCAAGGGCAGCACGGTGTTCGCCCTGCTGGAGCGGCTGCGGGAGCTGGGCGCGCGGTCGATCCGGGTCGCCTGCACGCACGGGCTGTTCGCGGCCGGCGCGCTGCGGCGGCTGAGCGAGCAGCAGGACGTCCTGGAGATCGTGTGCACCAACACCGTGCCGGTGCCGGCCGAGGAGCACACCGGCAAGCTGCGGATCCTGTCCATCGGCCCGGCGCTCGCCGAGGCGGTGCGGCGCATCCACAACGGGGAGTCGGTCAGCGCCCTGTTCGACGCACAGCCGATCGCCTAGCGGGCGGGGAGCGGCGCTGCGGACACACCCCCGGACGGTCAGACGGGGTCGGTCGTCGCCTCCGGCTGCTCCCGGGCCGCCTCCAGCGCGGCCTTCAGGGTCGGCCGGGGCGGCAGCAGCCGGGACAGGCCGGTGATCCGCAGCATGCGCAGGGTCAGCGGGTGGGCACACACCAGCTGCAGCCGTCCACGACGGTCCGCGACCCGGTGCCTGGCCCGGTAGAGCAGCCGCAGACCCGAGCAGTCGAAGAACTCGATCCGCGAAAGATCGATGACCACGCGCGGGTCCGGGACCGCGGTCGCCGCGTCCAGATGCGGCACGATCTCCTCGGCCGCGGCGATGTCGATCTCACCGCGGAACTCCAGTACCGTGTGCCCCCGCTCCCGCAGGACGCGCAGATGCCGGGTCAGCGGTGCAGATTCGTGCCGCACGACGCCATCGCCTCCAGCCTGCTCCGTGCGCGGGGGTACCACGGGGACGGGCGGACGACGCCAACGCCGTTCGCCGTCAAGCAAGTTACCCTCGCTCGACAGATTTTGAGCATGTTCGATTGACATATGTCTTCGATTTGCGGTCGCTGGTGCGCCGGCCGACTGATTCTGCTCTCTGGGGATAACCGTTCTCCACCGGGCGGGGCGCGGGCCGCCCCGCGAGCGGCGAACCTGAGCGGAGGAGACATGACGGTGGTGACGGCGGGCGTGGTGGTGCTGGACTGCGCCGAACCCGAGAAACTGGCCGAGTTCTACCGGGAGTTGCTGGACGCGGAGGAGACCGAGGCGGGCGCCGGCCGGGTGGAGCTCCGCTCCGCCGACGGCTTCCGGCTGGCGCTGCGCCGCGACATGAACGCGACCGCTCCCAGCTGGCCCCGCCCGGAGAACTCCCTCCAGGCGCACCTGGAGTTCGTGGTGGACGACCTCGACGCGGCGGAACGCAGGATCGTGTCCCTCGGCGGGCGCCCGGTGGAGGCGTCCGACACCGGCGGCCCGCTGGAGGAACGCGGCTACGCCGACCCGGCCGGCCACTCCTTCACCCTGCGCTGCGGCCCGTCCACGGCACCCAAGCAGGGCTGAGTCCTCCCCGCCCCGCCCGCGGGGCGCACCGTGCGGGGTGCACCCGGCACGGCCTCCGGGCATTCACGGCACGGCCGGGCGCGGGGAACACGCTCCCCGCGCCCGGCCGTCGTGCGCCCGAAGGACCTCGGCGGCAGGTCAGTCGCGGCCCTTGTCCTTGTCGGTGACCGGCCACACGCCGGTGCGGCGCTCGATGGCCTTGGCGCCGGCCCGGTCCACGGCACTGCGCACCGCCGCGAAGATCGCTCCCTGGATCGCGGCGGCCAGCAGGATCTCGCCCCAGCGGCGGTCCCGGTCCAGCGCGTCCGGCGCGTTGTCCTCGTGCCGGATCATCTTCCAGGTCTTCTGGAAGGCGAGCCCGGCCAGGGTTCCGCCCGTCCAGCTGAGGGCGAACCCGATCGGTTTGTACGCCAGCGGCAGCTTCGGCTTCTTGCTCTTCTTCGCCACGTGGATCTCCTAGCTCGGTGGGCTGTGTGCGGTCGGTGGGTCGGGGTCAGGGGCGCCCTCGGGCGGGGACCTCCTCGTCGGCGCGGACCGGCCCCGGCGGGGTGCCGTCCCCGAACGGCCGCCCGCCCAGCTCCTCGCGGTGATGAGGCGTCAGCCAGCCCGACAGGTCGGGGCCGAGGGGGACGATGCGGGTCGGGTTGATGCCTGTGTGCACCTGGTAGTAGTGGCGCTTGATGTGGTCGAAGTCGACGGTGTCGCCGAAGCCCGGGGTCTGGTAGAGGTCGCGGGCGTACGCCCACAGCACCCGGTTCTCCGTCAGCTTCCAGCGGTTGCACTTGAAGTGACCGTGATACACGGGGTCGAACCGCACCAGCGTGGTGAACAGCCGGATGTCCGCCTCGGTGATGGTGTCCCCGACCAGATACCGCTGCCGCTCCAGACGCTCGGCCAGCAGCTCGAGACGGCGGAACACGTCCCGGCAGGCCGCCTCGTACTCCTCCTGACCGGTGGCGAACCCCGCACGGTAGACGCCGTTGTTGACGTCCCGGAAGACGTCCTCCATGATCGCGTCGATCTCCTCGCGCCGCTCCTTCGGGTACAGGTCGGGGGCCCCGTCCCGGTGCAGGGCCGTCCACTCGGTGGCGAAGTCCAGGGTGATCTGCTGGTAGTCGTTGGTGACCAGCTTCCCCGTGGGCACGTCCACGATCGCCGGCACGCTCACCCCGCCCGGGTAGTCCCGCTCGCGCCGGTCGTAGGCCTCGCTGAGGTAGCGGATGCCGAGGACCGGGTCCCGGCCACCGGGGTCCAGGGTGAAACGCCAGCTGCGGTCGTCCTGGAGGGGATCCACCACGGCCAGTGACAGCGCGTCCTCCAGCCCGAGCAGCCGCCGGGAGATCAGCGCGCGGCTCGCCCAGGGGCAGGCCCGGCTGACCACCAGCCGGTAGCGGCCCGCCTCCACCGGCCAGCCCTCCCGGCCGTCCGCCGTGATCCGGTCCCGGAAGTGTGCCTTCGACCGCCGGAAAGCCTTCCTGCCGTAGGCACTGTTGCCTCCGTCCGCGCCGTCGCGGCTCATGGTCGCCTCCTCCTCGCCGTTCCCGTTCGCAGGTCCCAGTGACCGCGTTCCCCGTTTTCCGCGGCCGGCACGGTGTGGCCTAGGCCGACCGGGGCAATCGCCCGACGTGAGTACACGATCGGATCGCAGGACCCGGATCACCGTGCTGGTGGCGCTCGGGGCCAATGTGGTGATAGCGGCGGCGAAGGCCGTGGGCGGGCTCGCCGTCGCCTCGCCGGCCCTGCTGTCGGAGGCCGCGCACTCGGTGGCCGACAGCATGAACGAGGTGTTCCTGCTGGCCGCCCTGCGCCGCAGCCGACGCCCACCGGACCGGCGCCACCCCTTCGGCTACGGCAAGGAGCGGTTCTTCTGGTCGCTCCTCGCCGCCGTGGGCATCTTCATCATGGGCGGCTGCTTCTCCTTCTACCAGGGTGTCGAAGCCCTGCACGGCGGCGGAGCACAGGCCACCGGCGGCTACACCGCCGGACTCGTCGTCCTCGCCGTCGCCTTCCTCGCCGAGGGAGCCTCCCTGCTGCGCGCCCTGTACCAGGTGCGACGGCAGGGCGGCGGACTGCGCGACCCCGCGCTGCGCACGGTGATCGCCGAGGACGGCACCGCCGTGCTGGGTGTGAGCCTGGCCGCCGCCGGCATGCTGCTGCACATGAGGACCGGGCAGGCGGTGTGGGAGGCCGCCGCCTCGCTCGCCATCGGCACCCTGCTCGTGTACGTGGCCTACCGGCTCGGACGTGACGCCCGCAGCCAGCTGATCGGCGAGGCCGCCGACCCGGAGGCCGACGAGCGGATCCGGTCCCTGCTGCGGGCCCAGCCGGAGATCGACAGCGTGGAGGCGCTGTTCACCATGAAGACGGGTCTGGACACGGCTCTGGTGGCGGCCCGGGTCGATCTGGCGCCGGGGCTGGACAGCGAGCGGGTGGAGGAGGTGGCCGTGCGCATCAAACGGTCCATCTCCGGCGTCGCGCCGGAGGCGGAACAGATCTTCCTCGATGTCACCGACCACCGGGCCGCCGAGGCGTGCGAGGCATGGGAGAGCCCCGCCGCGACGGGGGAACGCGGCGGGGCCTGACACTCACGTGCCCGTCCCCGCGGAGTTCATGCACACCGGACGGCAAGGAATAGGCCGAATCCCCTCCCGAGCCGTCCGCCGGGGCATGAGGTCCGCTTCACGGCGGCGGGGAGGTCACCCGCCGTCGACGGGCTCGAGCACGAACACCGGGATCTCCCGGTCGGTCTTCTTCTGGTAGTCGGCGTACGGCGGATAGGCCGCGACCGCTCGCTTCCACCACTCGTCCTTCTCCGCCCCGGTGACCTCACGGGCCGTCATGTCCCGCTTCACCGGGCCGTCCTGCAGCTCCACATGAGGGTGGGCCTTCAGATTGAAGTACCAGTACGGGTGCCTGGGTGCCCCGCCCAGCGAGGCCACCGCCGCATAGCGTCCCTCGTGCTCGACCCGCATCACCGGCGTCTTGCGCAGCTTCCCGGACCTGGCCCCGCGGCTGGTGAGCACGACCACCGGGTAGTCGGTCCCCTGCAGGGTCGTGCCCTTGGTGCCGCCCGAGCGCTCGTACAGCTCAACCTGCTCACGCACCCACTGGGTCGGGCTCGGTTCGTACTCTCCCTCAAGAGGCATGCTCATCCGTCCCCTCGTCGTACCGGCCTCGGCTGTCCCTCCCAGATACAACACCGAGGACCCCCGGGATCATCCGTGCGACACGGCCGTCCGCAGGGGTGGGGGAACGTCATCACCACGACGGCCGTCAGGGCCGTCACCAGCCGCCCGCCCGCGTGCCCGGCCCCGGAGCCGGGAAGCGGACGACGGCGGCGGGGCCGAGCAGCATGACACCGAGCGCCGCGCGGACGCCGGTCGCAGCGTGGTGCGGCCGACCGTTTTCCGGCGGGCGGGAATTCCCGGCACCGAATGGCATTGACAAAAAGTCAATGAACACCGGGCTGCGGGGGTGGAGGAGAAACCGTGGAATCCCTTGTTCCCGCTCGTCGTACTGTGCAAAGGTGTGACGCCGTCGGCGTGCAGACAATGCATTCTTGAACGTCCCCGAGAGGAACGCAGCCGTGAAGCGCACCGGCCCGTCCGATTCCCGGGACTCGTCCCGCTCCTACGGCCTCACGGACGAGCAGCTGAGTACCGAGCTCAGGACCTGGACGGGGGCCGCACCCGCGCTGCACCCCGCCGGGGAGCTGCTGGACCGGCACTGGGAGGCGGTCTTCGCCTACGCGGGCCTGTGCACCGACGGCGCCCACGCCGCCGGCATGCTCACCACCGCCGCGTTCACCCGGCTCTTCGGCGAGACCATGCGGCTGAGCGGCCCCACCTCCGCCTGGCGGCCGCGGCTGCTCGTCACCGTCCGCCGAATCGCCGCCGAATGGCACGCCGACGACCGGCGGGACCTGCTCCACCCCTCCCTCAGGGCCGCCGCGGGAGACCCCGGGCGACTGGCCGCGCTGCTGCTGCCGCGCCCCGAACGCCGTCTGCTCTCCGGGGCGTTCCAGCGGCTGAACGAGTCCGCGCGGTGCCTGCTGTGGCACGCCGAGGCCGAGTCCGAACCGCTCGCCGTGTTCGCCCGGCTGCTCGGCACCGACGAGGAGAACGCCCGCCTCCAGCTGGAGCGCGCCCGGGCCCGGTTCCGGGACGAATGCCTCCAGCTGCACCGCGAACTCGCCCCGGACCAGGAGTGCCGCAGCTATCTGCGCATGCTGGACGTCAGCTGCCGCCGCACCGGCGTCGCCCTCGACCCCGACCTGCGCCGGCACCTGCAGAGCTGCACCCACTGCCGGTACGCGGCGGACCAGCTCACCCGTTTCAACGACGGGGTCGGCACCGCACTGGCGGAGGCGGTGCTCGGCTGGCGCGCCCGGGACTACGTGGCGGCCAGAGCCGAGACGGCCGGCGAACCCGCACGACCGGGCGGGATACCGCCGGCCCGGCAACTGATGGATATCGCGCTGGCCGCCGGAGATCTCACCGGCGAGCGCACATTCGAAAACATCGCGGAATTCTCTGGAGCAGGCGCGGAGGCGTTCGACCAATTCGGTGCGGAAACGGACCGTTCGCGTCCCGCCGAGTCCTTTTCGCACCCCATTGCAGAGCCGTTTCCGGGGCAGTCGTCCGATTCGTTCCCGGTGCCCCGCCGCAGCAGCCCGCCGTCCCGGCGCGACCACCACCTGGCACCGGGACCCCGGCACGCCGCGCCCCGCCGCCGAGCCGTCCGCCGGGGCCACCTCGTGGCCGGGGCGCTCGGCCTGAGCGGCCTGATCGTCCTCCCGCTCGTCCTCTGGGCCGTCCTCGGGTCCGACGACGACACCGGCCGCACCCCGCCGCGCGCCGGCGGCCCGGCCTCCCGCACACCGGGGGCGGGAGCCACCCCTCCGGGCGGCCGCGACCCGTCCTGGATCGGCACCGGCAGGATCATCGAGGGCGCCCTGCGCGGGCAACTGCGCAACACCGCCTCCGGCCTGTGCGTCGGCCTGGCCGGCGGGCGGGCCGTCACCGGCGCGGAGGCGGTGCTCGCCCCCTGCTCCGGCGCCGACGACCAGCTGTGGACGTACGAGACCGACGGGCGGCTGCACAACGCCGCGGACCCCGAGCTGTGCCTGGACTCCCGCGTCGGCTACGAGGTGCGCCTCGGCGCCTGCACCGGCGGCCCGGGAGAACGCACCGACGACGTGCGCTACGACTACACCGTCCAGGGCACCCTGGTGCCCCGCTCCGACCAGCGGCTGGCGCTCGCCCCCGCCGCCACCGACGGCTCGGGCGCCCTCGTACTGAAGGTCCGCACCGACGACGACCCCCAGCGCTGGACGCTCGGCACCGTCGTCCCGGCCGACCCCCGCCTCAAGGCCGTCCACTGGGACACCGAGCCCACCGGACCCGCCCGGCTCACCGGCGGCCGGCCCCGTTGATCATGCCCCGGGTGTCCCGGGTGTCAGGGCCCGGTGCCGGGCTGCAGCACCGTCAGGAACACCGTGGAGTGGTTGCCCGCCACCGGCACCTCACCGGCCTTCCAGGGCACCCGCAGCGGCTCCCGCTCGTCCGGCGGGGTGACCAGCAGCGCGGCAGGACGGGCCGTGCGGGCGCCGGAGATCTCCGGGCTGGAATAGCGCAGTCCCGCCCAGGCGCTCTCGCCGGGCTCCAGCGTCACCCTGCGCAGCTCGCCGGGAGTGCGCACCGGGTCCGGGCCGAGCTGCCGTCCCGCCGCGTCCACGAACGCGGCACCCGGATAGCCGTACACCGTGCAGATGCGCGAGGAGGCGTTGGTCAGCACCACCGGGACGTTGCGCTGCCCGGCCCCCGGATCCATCCGGCCGGCGCTCGCGCTCAGTTCGGACGTCCGGCAGCGGCTCGCGGACCACGACGACGCCGCGGACGAGCGGGACGCCCCGTCCGGCTCGGACCGCTCGGCCGCATCCGCGGCGGGGGTGCGCGCGGCGGAGCGCACCGAGGCGGCGACGGTGTCGCTCGGCATCGCGGGCGCCGGCGAGGCGGCCGAACTCCGTCCGGCGGGAGCGGACGCAGCCGGGTCCGCGCCGCCGGTCCGGGTGCCGCAGGCCGCGAGGGCGGCGAGCACCGCCGCCGCGCTCGCGAGCCACACCGTGCGTCGTGCGTACGCCATGGTCCACCTCTCTTCCCGGGCCCCGGACGCGGTGCGGCGGGCCCGCGCTCACCGCTCCTCCAGCACCCCGAGTTCCGCCCAGATGGTCTTGCCCTCCGCGGTGTGTCTGCTGCCCCAGCGCTGGGTGAGCTGGGCGACCAGGAGCAACCCCCGGCCGCCCTCGTCCCAGGTCTTGGCCCGGCGCAGATGCGGCGCGGTGTGATTGGTGTCGGACACCTCGCAGATCAGCGTGGAGCCGTCGTGGATCAGCCGCAGCCGGATCGGCGGGGCGCCGTACCGGATGGCGTTGGTGACCAGCTCGCTGACCACCAGCTCGGCCGTGAAGGAGGCGTCGGTCAACGACCAGACGCCGAGCTGGTCGAGGACCTGCTTGCGGATGGGGGCGACCAGCGCCGGATCGGCGGGGATGTCCCAGGTGGCGACCTGGGAGGCCGGCAGCCCGTGGGTGCGGGCGACCAGCAGCGCCACGTCGTCCGCCGTGCCGCCCGGCTGCAGCAGCGTGTGCAGCACCCGGTCGCAGGTCTCGTCCAGCGGTCCCGACGGCGCGTGCGCCAGCGCCTCGCACAGCAGTGCGTGGCCGGCCTCCACGTCCCGGGTGCGCGACGCGAGCAGCCCGTCGGTGTAGAAGGCCAGCACCGTGCCCTCGGGCAGGTCGATCTCGGTGGACTCGAAGGGCAGCCCGCCCAGCCCGAGCGGGGGCCCGGTGGGGAGTTCGAGCTGCCGGGCACGGCCGTCGGGCGGGACGATCACGGGCGGCGGATGCCCGGCCCTGGCCAGGGTGCAGCGGCGCGACACCGGGTCGTACACCGCGTACAGACAGGTCGCGCCGATCTCGCCCGGGCTGCCGTCGCCCGACTCCTGCGACAGGTGCAGCACCAGGTCGTCGAGGTGGGTGAGGAGTTCCTCCGGTGCCAGGTCGATGTCGGCGAGGGTGCGCACGGCCGTGCGCAGCCGGCCCATGGTCGCCGACGCCGTTATGCCGTGCCCGACGACGTCCCCGACCACCATCGCCACCCGCATCCCGGACAGCGGGATCACGTCGAACCAGTCGCCGCCCACCCCGGAGCGCGCGGCCGGGAGATAGCGGGAGGCCGCCTCCACGGCGGCCGTGCTGGGCAGATGGCGGGGGAGCAGACTGCGCTGCAGGGTCAGCGTGGTCTCACGCTCGCGGGAGTAGCGGCGGGCGTTGTCGATGCACACGGCGGCGCGGGCGCTGACCTCCTCGGCCAGCAGCACGTCGTCGTGGGTGAACGTCTCGGGGCGCCGGTAGCGGGTGAAGGCGGCCACGCCGAGCGTGGTGCCGCGCGCCTGGAGCGGTACCGACAGCATCGAGTGGACGCCGAACCGTTCGATCTGGGCGGCCCGGACCTCGTCCACCTGCAGCCACGGGTCGAGATCGCCTGCGGGCACCGAGGCGATGATGCTGTGCCCCGCGATCAGCGAGTCCGCCTGGGGCGCGGCGGCCGGGTAGACCACCACCTCACCGGTGTCGGTGACCGACTCGGGGCTGCCGGGGATGACGGAGTGATGGGCGACCCGGCGCAGCACGACGGGCGGGTTCAGCGGGCTGACGGGGTCGCTGCCCGGCTCCTGCGGCTCCAGCAGGTCGACGCTGACGAAGTCGGCGAGCGCCGGCACACAGACCTCGGCCAGCTCCTGGGCCGTGCGGGTGACGTCGAGGGTGGTGCCGATGCGGATGCTGGCCTCGTTGACCAGCTGCAGCCGTTCTCGCGCCCGGTACTGGCCGGTGAAGTCGTGAGCCGTCACGCACACCCCGCGCACCCGGCCGGCCTGGTCGGTGAGGGGCGCCATCCTGGCCAGCCAGGCGTGCGCGCGCGCCTCTCCGGTGGCCTTCATGAAGGTCTCCATGTCGTGCCGCCGCCCGGTGCGCAGCACCTGACGCAGGTGCTGCTCCAGCTCCGCGTGCTGGTGCCGGCCGCCCACGTCGGTGGGCCTCAGGCCGCGCAGGTACTCGGCGGGCAGCCCGAGCAGCTCGGCCATCTCGTCGTTGACCCCGCGCAGCCGCAGATGCTCGTCGAACACCATGGTGGCGCAGGGCGACTGGGACATGGCCGCCCGGACCAGCGGGTCGTCGGACTGCTCGTCGTCCGGGGGCTTCAGCGGCGACACCGCGAGCCAGTCACCGGGGCCCTCCCCGTCCGCGTCCCTGCGGTGGGCGAGGACCCAGGCGGTCACGGTGGTGCCGTCCCGGTGCCGCAGGGTGAGGGTGCCGCTCCAGCGGGCGTCCACCGGCGGCCGCGGCGTGTCCTCCTCCTCGGCCAGCAGCTCGGCGGCCGGACGGCCGACGACCTCCTCCGCCGTGTGGCCGAGCAGCAGCCGCGCCCCCTCGTTCCACTGTGTGAGGGTGCCGTCGGCGGCGATCACGGCCCGGGCCGTCTCGGCATCGTCGAACGGGTCGTCCGGACTCATCGTCGCCACTCCATCGCGCACACTCACCGTGAACCGGTGTATCGCCTGAGTTCCAGCCTAGTGCGTCGGGAGCCCGCGTGGTTCCGGAGTACCACCCGACCCGGGGACCCGGCACGCGCGATCGGCGGCCGCCCCCGCGTCAGCCGGACCCCTCGTCCGGTCCGGAGGGTGCTTCGGGCGGCCGGCCGGTCCGGGCCCGTTCCACGGCCGCGGCGGGCTGCCGGTGCGCGGTCAGCGTGTACCTCCGGGCCGGGTCGAGCGGCCGGCGCACCTCCACGTACCCGCCGTGCGGCAGCCGCTCGATCACCCCGGTCTCCCGGCCGTGCTCCGCCAGCTCCGCGTCGCGCAGCTGCAGCCCGAGGCAGATGCGCCGGGTGACCACGAAGACCACGGCAGGCACGACGAACACCGCGACGCGCACCGCCCAGGTGACCGTATTGATCGACAGATGGAGCCGGGTCGCCACCAGGTCGTTGCCGCCGCCCGCGAGCAGCACCAGATAGAGGCTGATCCAGACCGCGCCGATGCCGGTGCGCACGGGACGGTCGCGCGGCCGGTCCAGGATGTGGTGCTCGCGGTCGTCCCTGGTGAACCGGGCCTCCAGGAACGGATACGCGCCGATGAACGCCAGCAGCAGCGGGAAGACCACGACCGGGACGAACACCCCGGGAGCCAGGGTGTGTCCCCAGGCGTCGATCTCCCAGCCCGGCATGATCCGCACGAGGCCCTCGGCGAATCCCAGGTACCAGTCGGGCTGCGCGCCGGTGGAGACCTGGTCGGGGCGGTACGGTCCGTAGGCCCAGACCGGGTTGATGGTGGCCACCCCCGCGGTCAGCGCCAGCACCCCGAAGACCAGGAAGAAGAAGCCGCCTGCCTTCGCCAGGTAGACCGGCAGGAACGGGGCACCCACCACATTGCGTTCGGTCCGGCCGGGCCCCGCGAACTGGGTGTGCTTGTGGTGGACGACCAGCAGCACGTGGGCCACCGCCAGCGCCGCCATGATCCCCGGGATCACCAGCACGTGCAGGGCGTAGAAGCGGGCCACCACGTCGTCGCCGGGGAACTCGCCGCCCAGCAGGAACATCGACAGGTACGTCCCCACCAGCGGCACCGACAGCAGCGCGCCGTCCACGAACCGCAGCCCGGTGCCGGACAGCAGATCGTCCGGCAGCGAGTAGCCGAACAGGCCCTCGAACAGGGCGAGGAACAGCAGCAGCCAGCCGAACAGCCAGTTGACCTCGCGCGGCTTGCGGAACGAGCCGGTGAAGAAATGCCGCATCATGTGCGTCAGCATCCCGGCGACGAACACCAGCGCCGCCCAGTGGTGCAGCTGCCGGATCAGCAGCCCGCCGCGCACATCGAAGCTGATCTCCAGCGTGGAGGCGTACGCCTCGGACATCCGCACCCCGTTCAGGGGCGTGTAACCGCCGTGGTACGTCACCTCGTTCATCGACGGATGGAAGAACAGCGTCAGATGGACGCCGGTGAGGACCAGCACCACGAAGCTGTACAGACAGATCTCGCCCAGCAGGAACGACCAGTGGTCGGGAAAGACCTTGCGCAGATACCTGCGGCCCAGCCGGTGGATGCCGAGCCGCCCGTCGGACCAGTCGGCGAGCCGTTCCCCTCGCGCGCCGTCCATGGGCGCCCTCCCGTGTACGCACCTGACAGCCCTGTGACGGAGACGGGGGTCCGGTCCGTGACATACCCGCACCGGCGTGTGGCGCGGGTCTCACCCGCAGCTCACCGCCCGCACCCGGCAGGTACCGCTGCGTATCGCCTGTGACCTGGGGCTATTTACGGCCCAGTACCCGAGCGGTACCGTGAAGCCATGCCAGCTCTCAACGTGGAGTTCAGCGACCGCGAGCTAGAGGACCTGCGGCAGATCGCCAAGGAGCGCGGTACGTCCATGAAGGCGCTCGTGCGCGAGGCGGCGGCTGCCGACATAGCCCGCCACCGGGCGCTTCAGGAGGGGGCGGAGGCCTTCCGCCGCTTCTTCTCCTCCCATGCCGACGAGTTCGCGGCCGCCTTCCCGGACGACGAACCTCCCGCCAAGGGTGAGGGGCGGGTCGCCTGACCCATGGCATCCGTCCTCCACATCGACGTGCCCTGGCTGCTCCAGCGGCACGAGGAGGTCCTCCCGGACCAGCCCGTCATCAACGACTTCTCCGCGCTGGTCGCCGCCGTCGCCCGGCACCGCGTGGACCCGCCGCGCCTCGGTGTGGACTCGGACCCCGCCTGGCGGGCCGCGGCGCTGCTGCACACCCTCGCGGTGCTCCGGCCGCTGCCGTCGGCCAACGCCCGCTTCGCCTGCGCGACCGCGGTGGCGTACATGTTCGTCAGCGGCGTCGGTATCGACCCGCCCTACGGGGCGCTGGTCGACCTGGCGCGCGATCTGATGTCCGGTGAGACCGACATCTACGGGGCCGCCGACCGGCTCCGCTCCTGGCAGATCTGACCGCCGCAGCCGATGGGGCGGATCCGGCGCCGGGACCCCCGGCGGATCCTGCCGTCGGAGCCCCTGACGCCTTGGGTGCCGGACGTGTGCGGCGCCGGAGCGGGGAGGGCCCCTCGGGCCGCCGGCCGAGGGCGGGAGGGAGAACAGGGCCGGCGGCCGTTCGCGCAGGAGAGCCGCCGTCCTGCGCCTGACCTCCGAGAAGGGCCGTGACCAGTTGACTACGCCCCGGCGTGCGCCGGGAGCGTGCGCGGCGCGGTCGGCTGGGGCGTGCCGTTCACACGGGGTGTGCGGGCCCGTCCGAAAACCCGGAGCGAAAGTCGTTTCGAGGAAGAACGCACCCCTTTTTCTTTCTGACTTTTTGTCAACGCGCAGATCTTCCTCATGCACCTTGTTGCACATGTGCCGCTTGTGCGAGAGTGAGCCATCCGCGGGGGGTAATGACCGGGGATCGCACACGTGTTGAGCAACCGGGTCCGATTCACCGGCGGTGAATTCGCACCCCCGCGCTCACGCCAAAGAGGTATGAACCAATCGGGCTTCCTTTTCGGCGTACCGCAACTCCTGTGTCACCTGCGCGTGGGAAGGAACCATCTCAGTGCCCACCCCCCACCCCCCTC
>Ga0207873_1002867_pt1 | contig 13329 bp, 10 predicted proteins | sample BGWIniCompost_FD_187373 | JGI IMG/M metagenome (GOLD analysis project Ga0207873, IMG submission 187373) | Cellulose adapted compost microbial communities from Newby Island Compost Facility, Milpitas, CA, USA - BGW Initial Compost (SPAdes)... ... | reverse complement strand
CTCGGCGCGCGGCTCTTCATCGGCGAGCACACGCGTCTGCTCGTGGATCTCAATCGCTCGCCGTCGCATCCGCGGCTCTTCTCGGAGCTCACGCGCGCCTTGCCGCGCGACGAGCGAATGCGCATCGTCGCGAACTTCTACCGCCCGTATCGCGACGCGGTCGAGAACGAGATCCTGCGCGCCGCGGCGCGCGGCTCGGTCGTGCTGCACATCTCGGCGCACAGCTTCGTGCCGGTGCTCGACGGCCGAGCGCGCCGCGCGCACGCGGCGCTCTTGTACGATCCGCGGCGAAGCGCGGAGAAGGCATTCGCCGCGGCGTGGCGTGCGGCGCTTGAGGAGATCGCGCCTCGCGAATGGGTGATTCGAAGGAACTATCCCTATCGCGGCCGCGCGGACGGCTTGACGACGCATCTCCGCAAGCGGCTCGGCGACGACGTTTACTTGGGCCTCGAGCTCGAGGTCAACCAAACCCTCGTCTGCGGTGCAGATTGGCCGGCGCTCGTTCGGCTTCTCGCCGATGCGCTGGCGGACGCGCTCGAGCGATGGCGAACGCGTGCGCGAAGAACGGTCTGAGAGCCCGATGCCCCTTGCGTGCGGCGATGCGAATCGTCGAAGATGCCGAGCAACCTAGGCCCTTCGGGGCGCCAGCGTACCGAGCATGGACATCAGCCAGCACTCAGAGCCTACTATCGCGGTCTTCGTGGATTTCGAGAACCTCGCGCTTGGCGCCGAGCAAAGCAACAAGGGCCGGTTCCAGATGGAGCCGGTCATCAAGCGGCTTCTCGAGCGCGGCCGGATCGTGTTCAAGCGGGCGTACTGCGACTGGAACCGGTTCCAGAAGTTCATGCGCGAGTTCCACATGCTCGGCTTCGAGATGGTCGATATCCCGCACTCCGGCGCGAGCGGCAAGAACAGCGCGGACATCCGCATGGTCGTCGACGCGATCGATCTTTGCTACTCGAAGTCGCACATCGATACATTCGCGCTCCTGACGGGCGATAGCGACTTCTCGCCGCTCGTCTCGAAGCTCAAAGAGAACAACAAGCGCGTGATCGGCTGCGGAGTGCGCAGCTCGACGTCCGATCTGCTCGCATCGAGCTGCGACGAGTTCATCTATTACGACAATTTGATCGCCGAGCAGAAGCGTCCTCGACGGCGAAGCGCGCAGCAGGTCTCGCAGGTGACGGACAAGCAGCGCGAGGCCTTCGAGCGGCTCACGGCGACGATCGCGTCGCTCGAGGAGGAGTACGATCCGCTGTGGGGCTCGGTCGTGAAGAAGACCCTGAAGCGCGTCTATCCGGATTTCTCGGAAAGCTATTACGGCTACCGCAGCTTCTCCGAGCTGCTCGCCCATGCGCAGCGCGAGGGGCTGATCGAGCTCGAGCAAGGCGAGGGCGGCAACTACAAGGTTCGCTCCGCCGCGAGCTGAGCCGCCTCGCGATGCGCGCGCCCGTTCCGACGGCGCTGCGGCCGGACGACACCCTACAGCCGCGTCGCCCTTCGACCGTCGTGCGCTGCTTCGCAGAAACGCGTAAGCGGCGGCGGCATACTCCGCGACGGCCAGGGACGGCCCCCCTTTGCGGAACCAGAGCCATGTCCCGAGCATCGACGGTCATCAAAGAGGGCGTACGCATCATTCAGGGCACGCCTACGTCGCCGCTGCAGAAGCCCACGCTATTCCTCAACATCGTGCGGCATACCGTTCCCGGGGAGCCGCCGCGCACGATCGCGTCGTTGTCGATGGCGCGGCCCGGCCGGGCAGGTTATGTCATCAAGGAACTGATCGCGGATCTCGCGGTCGAGCCGAAAGCCGCCGTCGAGAAGGCCGTCGCGATCGCGAAGCGCGGCGACGTCGAGGAGATTTATCTGAACGCCGACCTGTCGAAGCTGCCGTTCTTGAAATCGGCGGCTGCGGGCTGAGCGCGCCCGGTTACGGACGAGTCGAGCGCGACGCGAGCGGCGCGAAGACGTCGCTGCCGGTCGCGTCGACGCCCCCGAGCGGCGCTGCCGCGTGATCGCCGGAGCGCTGCTCGACGAGCAGCTCGTTGCCCGCGTGGCGCAGCCGCCGCCACAGCGTCTCGGGCTGCGGCGTGAAGATGCGCGGCGCCGAGCCCGACGTCACCGTCCAGAAGCCGTCGGCGATTTCCCGCGCGAGCTGCCCGGGCGCCCATTCGACGTGGCCCGCGAAGAATCGCAGATCCTCCGGACTCGCGTGGCCGAGCTCGACGAGCCGCGGCAGCGTCGACAGGTCGCCGCTCGCCCGAATGCCGTCGACGATGAGCGGCGCGGACGGCAGAAGCCCGAGAGGCGGATTGCGCACGAGGAAGACGAGCTGCGTCGGGCCGACCGGCCCGCCGCGGAAGACCGAGCCCGCGTACTCGACCGGCTCGAGGTCGGGGACGATCTCCGCGAGCTTGACCCGAGTCGGCCGGTTGATCGCGACTCCGAGCGAGCCGTTCGAGTCGTGGTGGAGCAGGAGGACGACTGTCTCGGCCCAGCTCGGATCGCCGATCTCTTGCGAAGCGACGAGCAGCACGCCTTGCGCGAGCTGCGGCTGCGGGGCCTGCGCCGCGGCCTCGCCGGCGAGTGCCCACGCGGCGGCGAAGAGGCAGGCGGAGAGCGCGTCGAGCACGAGCCTCCCGCGTCCGCCGGATCGTTTCGGTTCGGATTTCATGCGGAGCATCATACCGTCCCGCGCGGCTCTTGTGCCGGGGCGGCGCGGCGTTATCATTGCGCGCTTTCCCGCACTGTCCTCCCGGAAGAGCTCGAGGAGTTGAGCAACACAGAGCACTCGCCCGCGCAGCAGGGTTACCGCATGCCTCCGGAGTGGGCCCGTCACGAGGCGACCTGGCTGTCGTGGCCGCACAATCGCGACACGTGGCCGGGATGCTTCGAGGGCGTGGAGCCCGCGATGGCCGAGGCCGCGGCCGCTCTCGCCGAGGTCGAGAACGTCTATATCAACGTGCTCGACGCCGAGCACGAGGCGCACGTGCGAAGGCTCCTGTCCCCGCGCGTCCCGCCCGAGCGCGTGCGCTACTTCAGGATCCCGACGAACGACGCGTGGGTGCGCGACCACGGCCCGATCTTCGTGACGCGCGAGGGTCCCGATGCGCTGCTCGCGCTCGATTTCGACTACAACGCGTGGGGCGGCAAGTATCCGCCGTACGACCTCGATCGCGCCGCCGCGGCGCGCATGGCGGACGAGATCGGCGTGCCGCGCTTCGAGTACGACATCGTTCTCGAGGGCGGCTCGATCGACGTCAACGGCGCAGGCGCGCTGCTCACGACCGAGCAGTGCCTGTTGAACCCGAACCGCAATCCCGAGCTGTCGCGGGCCGAGATCGAAGGCGTGCTGCGAGACGCGTTCGGCGTGGACGAGATCCTGTGGCTCGGCGAAGGCATCGTCGGCGACGATACGGACGGGCATATCGACGATCTCACCCGCTTCGTAGGCGAGCGCACGGTCGTGACCGTCGTCGAGCCGAACGAGCGGGATCCCAACCATCGGGCGCTCGCCGCGAACCGCGAGCGGCTCGCGGCGTTGACGATAGGCGGCTTTCCGCTCGACGTGCTCGAGCTGCCGATGCCCGAGCCCGTCTACAACGGCGACGAGCGCTTGCCGGCGAGCTACGCGAATTTCTACATCGCCAACGAGATCGTCCTGCTGCCCGTGTTCGCGTGTCCGCAGGACGACGTGGCCAAGGAGGTGCTCGCCGCGTGCTTCCCCGGACGGCGCATCGTGCCGATCGACTGCCGTGCGCTCGTCGGCGGGCTCGGGGCGCTGCATTGTCTGACTCAGCAGGTGCCGGCGGTCGCCGGGCGGTGACCCCTTTTGCTCGGCCACGCCATCCCCTAACCTTGACCAATTCTCCTACCGCGCCGTTTTGGAGATCGTGATGGGCGCCATTTCCAAGTTCATCGAGCACCACTTCCGTCATTTCAACAGCGCTGCGCTGGTCGACGCCGCGCGGGGGTACGTGCGGCATTTGGACTCGGGCGGGCAGATGCTCGTGACGCTCGCAGGCGCGATGAGCACGGCCGAGCTAGGGCTCTCGCTCGCGGAAATGATTCGGCGGGGCAAGGTGCACGCGATCTCCTGCACCGGCGCGAACCTCGAGGAGGATCTGTTCAACCTCGTCGCGCACGAGCATTACGTGCGCATCCCGGAGTACCGGCATCTGACGCCGGAGCAGGAGCAGGCGTTGCTAGAGCGCAACCTGAACCGCGTCACGGATACCTGCATTCCCGAGCACGAGGCGATGCGGCGGCTCGAGAAGGTCATGCTCAAGCGCTGGATGGCCGCGGACGCGGCCGGCGAGCGTTATCTGCCTCACGAGTTCATGTACGCGGCGATCCGCGCGGGAGACCTCGAGCCGTACTACCAGATCGATCCGAAGGACAGCTGGCTCGTCGCCGCGTGCGAGGCGGATCTGCCGCTATTCGTGCCGGGATGGGAAGATTCTACGCTCGGGAACATGTACGCGAGCCACTGCATCACCGGCGAGATCAAGAACCCGCTGACCGTGAAGTCGGGCATCGAGTACATGATCACGCTCGCGGACTGGTACCGGAAGACCGCATGGGAAACGCCGATCGGCTTCTTCCAGATCGGCGGCGGCATCGCGGGGGACTTCCCGATCTGCGTCGTGCCGATGCTCGAGCAGGACCTCGGGATCGAGGACGTCCCGAAATGGGCTTACTTCTGCCAGATCAGCGATTCGACGACGAGCTACGGCTCGTATTCGGGGGCGGTTCCGAACGAGAAGATCACTTGGGGCAAGCTCGCCGTGGATACCCCCAAGTTCATCATCGAGTCAGACGCGACGATCGTCGCGCCCCTGATCTTCGCCTACGTACTCGGAGAGTAACGCACTCATGGCAACCCGTCCCGAAGCGATCGAGCCGCAGCAGGAACGCGTCGGTTGGACCATCGAGGATTCGGCGGACCTCTACAGAATCACGAGCTGGGGCGAGCCGTACTTCTTCATCAACGATGCCGGACACGTCGCTGTGCGCGCGCTCGACGCGGCGTCGACGACGATGGACATCGTCGCGATCGTCAATGAGCTCAGGCGCCGCGGTATCAAGTTCCCGATCCTGATCCGCTTCCAGGACGTGCTGCGCGCGCAGGTCAAGCGCATCAACGAGGCGTTCCGCGAGGCGATCGCCGAATCGGGCTACGAGAACATCTATCTCGGCGTCTACCCGATCAAGGTGAACCAGCTCCACGAGGTCGTCGACGAGCTGCTCGACGCCGGCAGGCCCTACGGGATGGGCCTCGAGTGCGGCTCGAAGGCGGAGCTGCTCGCGACGTTGCCGCACGTCGACAACGACACGCTGCTCGTCTGCAACGGCGTCAAGGACCGCACGATGCTGACGCTGATGATCAACGGGCAGCGGCTCGGGCAGAACGTGGTGCCGGTCATCGAGAAGTACTCCGAGTTCACGGATCTCAAGAACCTCGCGCAGGCGGCCGGCTTCAAACCGCAGCTCGGGGTGCGCGTTCGGCTCTTGTCGCGCGGGTCGGGGCGCTGGTCGGAATCCTCCGGTGCCGGCTCGAAGTTCGGCCTCACCTCCACGGAGCTGATGCGCCTCGTCGACGAGCTCGAGAAGAACGACCTGCGCGACAAGCTCGTGCTGCTGCATTGCCACATCGGCAGCCAGATCGCGGACATCCAGGCGCTGAAGCGCGCGACGAAGGAGGTCACGCAGATCTACGCGGCGCTGGTTCGCCGCGGCATGAAGCTCAAGTATCTCGACGTCGGCGGCGGCCTCGGCGTGAACTACGACAAGGGGCACTACGAGGAGGATGCGGGCATCAACTACAGCCTGCAGGAGTACGCGAACGCGGTGGTGTTCACCGTGAAGGAGGTGTGCGATGCGAACGAGGTGCCGATGCCGATCCTCGTCACCGAAAGCGGCCGCGCGCTGACCGCGCACCATTCCGTGCTGATCGTGCCGGTCATCGGCGCGCAGTCGAAGGACGACTCGTCCGTGGAGCTCGTCGTGCCGAAGGACTACGAGGATTCGGTCCAGGCCTTGGGTCGCATCCTCGACTATCTGCCGACGATTCAAAGCCCGGGCGAGCTGCTCGAGGCCTATCACGACGCGAAGGAGCGGCTCGACGAGGTCGGCACGCTGTTCACGCTCGGCTACCTGCCGCTCGAGCAGCGGGCGCTCGCGGAGGCGCTCTACTGGCGGGTACTGAACCGCATTCTCAAGGCGGCTCAGCAAGACGAGGAGCTCGCGAACTCGCCCGAGATCGCCGATCTCGAGGCGAGCTTGACGGATCAGTATCTCTGCAACTTCTCGGTGTTCCAATCGATGCTCGACCATTGGGCGATCGGGCAGCCGTTCCCGATCATGCCGATCGACCGGCTCGCCGAGGAGCCGCGGCGTCGGGGCGTGCTCGTCGATCTCACGTGCGACTCCGACGGCAAGGTGCGTCACTACGTCTCGAGCCGCGACAACCGCTACTTGCCGCTGCACAAGCTCGATCCGAAGCAGCCGTACTATCTCGGCTTCTTCTTGATGGGCGCGTACGAGGACATCGTCGGCGACGCGCACAATCTGTTCGGCCGAGTCGCGGAAGCCCACGTCTACGCCGACGCCGAGGAGCCCGGCAATTTCTGGATCGAGAAGATCATCCCCGGCACGGCGGTGCAGGACATGCTCGCGCAGGTGCAGTACTTCCCGAACGATCTGCATCGGCGCATGAGCGAGCTCGTCCGCGCGAAGATCCAGGCCGGCGTCGTGCGCCCGACCCAGGGCATGGAGATCCTCGACTACTACATGGCGACGTTCTCGGCGAACACTTACTGCGACTCGCGTAACATGGAGCGCGAGGAGCATCGAGTATGAGCGGACAGGGAAACGGTTCGGCGGGGCCCGCGGCAGGGACCAAGCCGCTCGCCGTCGGCCTCGTGCAGATGGCGATGTCCGAGTCGCCGGACGAGAACCTCGCGCGCGCCGAAGGCTTCATTCGTGAAGCCGCCCAGCGCGGCGCGAGGCTCGTCGTGCTGCCGGAGCTCTTCCGCTCGCGCTACTTCTGCCAGACCGAGGACCCCGCACAGTTCGCGCTCGCCGAGCCCGTGCCCGGTCCGACAACCGAGCGCCTCGCGCAGCTCGCCGCCGAGCTCGACGTCACGATCGTCGCGAGCCTGTTCGAGCGGCGCGCGCCGGGCCTCTACCACAACACGGCGGCCGTGATCGACGGTAGGCGGGGCTATGTCGGCAAGTACCGGAAGATGCACATTCCGGACGATCCTCGTTACTACGAGAAGTTCTACTTCACGCCGGGCGATCTCGGCTTTCGCACGTTCTCGACCGCCGCCGCCGAGCTCGGCGTGCTCGTCTGCTGGGATCAGTGGTATCCCGAGGCTGCGCGATTGACTGCGCTGCGCGGCGCCGAGCTTCTGATCTATCCGACCGCGATCGGCTGGCATCCGGAGGAGAAGGACGAGTACGGCGAGCGGCAGCACGCGGCGTGGGAAACGATCCAGCGCAGCCACGCGATCGCGAACGGCTGCTTCGTCGTCGCCGTCAATCGCGTCGGATTCGAGCCGTCGCCGGACGGAAACGGCGGGATCGAGTTCTGGGGGCAGAGCTTCGTCGCGGCGCCGGACGGCCGCGTGCTCGTGCGTGCGCCGGCCGATCGCGAGTGCGTGCTCGTCGAGCGGGTCGACCTCGCCGACATGGAGGCGTTCCGGATCGGTTGGCCGTTCTTCCGCGATCGAAGAATCGACGCGTACGCGAGGCTCACCGAGCGCTTCATCGAGGGCTCGGAGCAGTGACGACGAAGCGCCGAAGCCGGGTTTCGTTCGGAATCGCGGCTGCGGCGCTTCTTGCCGCGGGGATCACGGCGGGGCAGGTGCATCGGGGTGCCGGACCGATGCCGGGCGGCACGTCGCTGCCGGAGGCCGAGTTCCACATGGCACGCATGGTCTACGCGACGCGAGGCGGCGGCGGCTCGCGGGGGTTCTTCATGCCCTGGTGGGCGATCGATTACCCGCAGGCCGAGATCAATTTCCTCCCCGCGCTCGAGCGCGTGACGCGCCTCTCCGTCGCCGGCGACAGCCGGCACATCGAGTTGACCGACGAGCGTCTTTTCGATTATCCGTGGCTGTTCGCGCAGCAGCCGGGCCGCGGCGACTGGCATCCGACCGACGATGAGGCGTCGCAGCTGCGCGAGTACCTGCTGCGCGGCGGGTTTCTCGTCGTCGACGACTTCCACGGCGACTACGAGTGGGCCGTGGTCGAGTCCGCGCTGCGCAAGGTGTTCCCGGACCGGCCGATCATCGATATCCCGGACGACGATCCGCTGCTCCACATCCTCTACGAGCTCGACAAGCGCACGCAGATCCCCGGCGAGCGCCATCTCCGATGGCAGCAGATGGAGGGCCCGCCGCGCTGGCGGGGCATCTACGACGATGCCGGTCGGCTGATGGTCGCGATCAACTTCAATATCGATATGGGCGACGCGTGGGAGCACGCGGACGATCCGGGATACCCGCTGCCGATGACCGCGCTCGCCTATCGTTTCGGCACGAACTACGTGATCTACGCGATGACGCACTGAGGCGACGGGTCCGCCGCGTGCGGCCGCGGCGCGTCTCGCGAAACGACCCTCACGCGATCACTCCGTTAGGAGCGTTTTCCCCAGATCTCGTCCCACGCGGACGAGCCGCTTTCGGTCTCGTCGAGCGGCCGCGACTCGTCGAGGCGCCGCGACAGACGCGTCGCCGCGCCGAATGCGCGGTACGCGAGCACGGTCGACAGGAGCGCAATCAGCCCGTAGATCGAGAGCGCCCACCACGCGGCCCGGGGCTCCGCCGTCAGCGCGTTGACGCCGGCGATCCAGCCGAATATCGCGGCGGCGGCGAATGCCGCAAAGTACATCCACGCATGATCGCGAGAGCGCCTCATGCGCTCATGACGCGCGAGCGTCTGCTTGACCCGGTTGCTCATGCCGATTCTCCGTTGAGCTCGGACCTATTCTCCCATCAGGCGAGGGCCTCGGTCGACCGGGGAGGCCGCGGCACGGCGGGAGACCCGCCGTGCCGCGCAGCCGCCTCAGAACACCATCTTCAAGCCCAAGTACGCCCGTCTGCCCAGAATGTCGTAGTAGTTCGGGTCGGTGTTGGCCGCGTTCCGGTTCGGATTCACCGGATTGTTCGGATCGCTGCCGACGATCGGCGGCTGCTTGTCGAACAGGTTGTCGATACCCGCACGCAGCGTCATCCGCTCGTTGATGTCGAAGCGGCCGAAGAAGTCGAAGATGTCGTACGACGGAACGCCGAGCACCGTCGCCTCGGGCGAGCGGGCCTTCGCCGCATCCTCGGCCCGAGGCAGATGCCGCCATCCGAGCCCGAGCGTCGTTCTGCCGCCGCCCAAGGTGTAGCCGAAGGTCGAGCTCAGCCGATAGTCGAACTGACCGCCCTCGGCCAGCGTGCCTTTGAAGTCGGTCGCCGGCTCGCCGGGTGCGTCCTGCCGTTTGTACTCGTTCAACACCGTTGCGATCGACGAGATCGACAGCGAGCCCGGTCCGATATTCTTGCTCCAGCTGATCTGCACGTCGATGCCCGACGTCTCGAGAATGCCGGCATTCGTGAACGGCGCGTCGACCTGCTCGCGCTCGCCGGTCGTGGGATTACGGCCGATCATTCGGCAGTACTCGTTTTGCGGGTCGAGCGTCGGATTGCTCCTGCCGTCGGCGTTGAAACACTTCTGATAGACGAACAGCGAGTTGATCGGCGCGATGACGTCGGTGATCTCGATGTCGTAGAGGTCGATCGACGCGGTCAGGTTCTCGAACCGGCCGATGCCGTTCAGCACGATGCCGAGGGTCCACGTCTTCGCTTCCTCGGACTTCAAGTCGGGATTCCCCCGCTGGATCTCGATCTCGAGCGGGAAGAACGGTGCGCCCGGCCTTTCGAAGGTATTCGCCTCGTCGCTGCCCGGCACGCCGAACGGCGTGTTCGGGTTGCCGATCAGCGCGAAGCAAAGCTCCTGGACCGCCAGACGATTCGGGTTGTCCGCACGGTTGCCCCACGGCGCGAGCGTCGTGTGCTGGCAGGGGTCGCTCGGCCCGAACGGCACGACGAGCAGCAGCGGGCCTTGGAACAGCTCGGCCGTGTTCGGTGCGCGGTTCGCGACCTGGTAACCGCCGCGCAGCTTGATCCGTTCGGTCGCGGACCAGTTGAAGAGCGTTTTGTAAGTGCTGACTTCACCGACCGCGAGGCTGTAATCCGAGTATCGATAGCCGAGCTCGAGCTCGAGCCGCCGCGACGCCGGAACGAGCAACTCGCCGTAGATCTCCGCCACGTCGGTCTCGCCGAGCGTATTGTTCGACGCGAACAGGCCGATCGGATGGTCGGCGATCGAGACGTCGTCGTTCAGCGGATCGAAACGGAACGTGTTCTCCCGATACGCCGCGCCGGCCGCGAAGCGGAGATCGCCGGCGGGCATCTTGGCGAGCCCGCCCTGGATATTCGCCTCGACCACGTTCTGCGTGAGCTTCGACATCGCCCTCGCCTTGGAGTCGATCGATTCGAGACATCGCGGGTCGAAGCCGCCTTGACCGAAGAAGATCGGCAGCCCGGTCGGGCACTCGAGACCGTAATTGCGCCCGAACGGGAACGTGCCCTGACCGAAGCTCGGCTGCGCGACGAGGGTCTGGTAACGCTGCAGGGACGGTAGATTCATGTAGGCGTTCAGCGTCTCCGTCTCGCCGGTCGAGACGTACGCCTCCCATGTCCAGTCGCGGTTCGGAAAGCCGCCTTCGAGGCCCGCCATGATCTGGTAGACGTCGTTCGTCGTCGTCTGCATCTGCGGGGCGCCGAAGAAGTCGATCACGCGGAACAGCTGCCAAGGCTCGTCGGCGGCGGACTCCGTGCCGATGATCTCGCCCGTATCGGGATCGCGGACCGGCCGCTGGCGCGACTCGAGCAGCGTCTTGAGCGCGGGAGGAATCTCGCGCTCGTCGTGCGGGATCGTCGCTTGCCATACCGTGATCGCCGGCGGATAACCGCCGTTCGTCGTGACCTCGACGTTGCTGTACGTGACTTGCGCGAACGCGGTGACGTTGTCGGTCAGGCGATAGAACGCCCTGCCGAACGCGGCGCGCCTCTCGAGCGGCGTCGACGCGATACCGTCGAAGAAGACCTGCCCGAGATTCCCGTTGGGATTGATCCGCATGCCCGCGAAGCCGTAGCCGCGCTCCGTGCTGCCGAGCGGACCGCGATAATTGACCGCGCCTTGCAGAATGAACGGCGAGCCATCCGGGTTGAAGTAGATTTCGTTGACGACCGGCCGGTCGGGATCGGCGGTCACGTTGACCGTGCCCGGAGGGATGCCGTACTCGGCGAACACGGCGTCGACCGCTTCCTGGGTCGGGCGCGGCGCACCGGCGCCGAACGAGAAGCCCGCCGGCATCAGAAAACCGCCGGCGGTCGTCTGCGGGTCATACCAGCCGTTCATGTAGAAGTCGCGGTCGCGCTGCCAGACGATCTCGCGCTTGTACCACTCGACGCCGAGCATGACGTTGCCGCGGCCGTCGTCGGCGTTGAGGCCGATCAACGTCGTGAAGCGGGACTCCTCGCCGTCACCCTCCGCGGTGATGCCGCTGTGGAAATCCATCTCGACGCCTTCGAAATCCCGCTTGAGAATGAAGTTGACGACGCCCGCGAGCGCGTCGGCGCCGTATACCGCCGATGCCCCGCCCGTGATTGTCTCCACCCTCTGGACCGCGGCCGCCGGGATCGTGTTGACGTCGACGACCAGTGCCGCGTTCGCCGGCTGCGGCCGCCGCCCGTCGACGAGCACGAGGGTGCGGTTCGTGCCGATTCCGCGCAGGTTCATGCTCGCTATCCCCAGCGATACGGTCGGGCTGCCCTGCGTGCCCGATACGAATTGCGTGCCGGCCGGCGAGAATTGCGGCATCTGATTCAGCACGCTTTCCATGCTGAGCGTGCTCGAGCTTTCGAAACGTTGCGTGTCGAGCGTCATGATCGGGCTCGCGGCCTCGAAGTCGCGTCTCACGATGCGCGACCCGGTGACCCGGACTTCCTCCATGACTCCCGCCGACGCGTCTTGCGCCTCGGCGAGATCGGTATGCGCGGAGCCGAGCGCCGCGGAGATTGCCGAAGCGAGCACGGCGATGCGCGGTCGTAGCGATGTCGATGCATGACGGACGCCTTTCGTAGAAATCATCGGATCCTCCCCCTCTGAGTTGAGCCTGCTGCCGTGCTCGACAAGGCGGGATGGTCTCACACGACAGAACGTCTAGTGTGCGTAAAGGACGTGCCGCGGCGGATGAGTGTCGATACCTATTCCCTGCACGGGCGGGGACGTCATCCCGTGCTTTCTCGGAGGGACGCGCGTCGTCGGCGTCGTTGCGCCAATCCGCCCGAACACGCGCTAAACTGCTCGGGCGCCGCGAGACGTGCGGTGCGCCGCCGGAGCCGAGGAGGGGGGCATGAAAGGGAAAATCCGCTGCGCGTTGCTCGCCGGGGCGCTGCTTTCGGGCGCCGCCCACGGGCATCACGGCGTTGCGAACTTCGATCTCAATCGCGACATCGAGCTCGAAGGCGTCGTGACCCGCGTCGAGTTCATCAATCCGCATTCGTGGCTGTACTTCGACGTCACCAACGACGACGGCGGCACGACCGCATGGCGCTGCGAGATGCGGGGCGGAACCGTGCTCAGGCGCTCCGGATGGACGGAGGACATGTTCCGTCCCGGCACGCCGATCCGCATCCTGGGCTCGCCGGATCGGCGCGATCCGACGACCTGCTATCTCGCGACGGCCTATTTCCCCGACGGATCGAGCGTCGACCGCTACGGTCAGCTCGTCAGGCCTTCGCGTCCGGCGACGGCCGAGCGGCCGGCGCGTCTGCCGAGCGGCGTTCCGAACCTGAACGGCGACTGGGCGGCCGAGCAGCGCGTGATGACCGACCCGCGCGGGCAGGCCGGCACGCTCGTGCCGATCAGCGTCGCGAGCGAGCTCGAGCCCGGCGAGGTGCCGGGAGGCGGTGAGGGCTTCCCAGGTGCGCGCGGCACATCGCTGTCGATGGCCGACGACCCGGTCGACACGTACTGGAACCGCAGGCCGAGCGTGATGCCGCTGACCGACGCGGGGCGCGCGGCGATCGAAGGCCTCGATCTGTCCTCGACCGACAATCCGCGGCTGCGCTGCGAGCCGACGAATATCCTGTTCGATTGGGTCTTCGAGATGGACGTGAATCGCATCGTCCAGACCGAGGCGGAGATCAAGCTGCTGTACGGCTCGATGGGCATCGAGCGCACGATCAGGCTCGACCTCGACGAGCA
>Ga0207873_1002865_pt1 | contig 13357 bp, 9 predicted proteins | sample BGWIniCompost_FD_187373 | JGI IMG/M metagenome (GOLD analysis project Ga0207873, IMG submission 187373) | Cellulose adapted compost microbial communities from Newby Island Compost Facility, Milpitas, CA, USA - BGW Initial Compost (SPAdes)... ... | reverse complement strand
CAAAGCAAAAAAGCCCCGCGTCTCGGGGCTTTTTTGTTACCTAAACCTAAACCTATGAGAAGAATTACTCTACTCTTGGTTTAGAAAACGAATACCTGGCTTATAGGTTTCGTCCGAACGAATAATTTTTTTTATTGGGTTTGCTTCTCGGTTTTCAGTTTGTGAGCGAACACTTTTCTGAATTTTTCCACCTTAGGTTGTATAACAAATGTGCAGTAAGGTGCGTTACTGTTCAGGGCATAATAGTTCTGGTGGTAATCCTCCGCCACGTAGAAAGCTTTGAACGGCGCGATCTCCGTTACAACGGGTTTACCATACACGTTTTCTTCATTTAGTCTCTGCTTGTAGTGCTCCGCCAGCTTCCTCTGCTCTTCGTTGTGGTAGAAGATCACCGAACGGTACTGCGTACCCACATCGTTGCCCTGGCGATTAAGCGTCGTGGGATCGTGTGTGTGCCAGAAGATTTCAAGCAGTTCATCGTAGGTGATCACTGATGGATCATAGGTGATTTGCACCACTTCAGCATGGCCCGTAGTGCCGGTACATACCTGTTTATAGGTAGGATTCTCAACTGTACCGCCTGAATATCCCGATTGAACTTTCAGGACACCTTTCACATCAAGAAAGATCGCTTCCGTACACCAGAAGCATCCGGAGCCGAAGGTCGCCAGCTGGCTGCCCTCAGGAATTGGTTGATTGGACATAGCGTTGACCGAAGTTTGATTATTCCGCTGACCACAGGAACTGCCGAAGAAAAGCAGGACGAGCGCCGCAGATGCAAAAGAGTATTTCATACCGCGAAGGTAGTGTTTGAATAGAAAACCGCGGTAGGAGGAAAAAGGTTTTGATCTGCGATTAGTGATTTGCGATTTGCGATTTGATTCCCAACAACGCAGTGTAGGGTGAAATGAACGCTTAGCTGATACGGAACGCGGTTTCAGTGGACCAAATCGAAAATCAAAAATCGCTAATCTCTAATCAATAGTTCTGGTAGAAACTCCGAATCGCCGGAATGATCTGATTGTATATCGGCCGTGTGAATTCCAGGAAGAGTTCCTGGGGCACGGGAGGCTGCATTTCTCGGAGTTTACAGAGGGCTAATTGTTCGTCCGTCAGCGCCCGCTCATCGCCGTTGAAACGAGCCCAGCTGCTTACCCACGTGTACTGGCCGTTGAACTTGCGATGGGTGAGGACCCCGCCCGTACGGGCATCCAGGATCACCATGCTGAGCAATCCCGAAGAAAGGACTTCCTTCCTGTAGGTGGTCAATTTGGCCTTTACCGTGCCGTAAACAGGAATGGTTTTGCCTTCCACCTTAGTCTCGCCCAGCTTAACGCTGTCGCGGGTAACGGTTTCTTCCCGCTCAGTCATCCGGACGTTCCCCACGGTGAAGTCGTCAAAGGCGATACGCATGATCTGGTCGACCTCCTGAAGGTTTACCGACTGCGCTTCCTCGGGAGTGAAAAATTTCACGAATCCGTCGTCTGTGTAGTTGCGGTGCAGAAACTCTTCAATCTGGTCCTGGAAAAATCCTCCGCTCAGGTCATAGCGGGCGGGAACGGGAATCTGTTCAACCACCACCTTGACGGTCGCCAGAAACTTGGCTTTGTCCATATATTCCAGGACGTCGTTATAACCTTCCACGTACTGATTGGCCTCCTGGAATAGGAAATACGCCCTCTTGGCTTCTTCCCGTGTGCCCTTCATGAGGGCAGCAATTCCGGAGTTGTAGCTTTCCTCGGCCGCTTTTTCCTTCAAGGGCCCGATTTCGGAATAGTATTCCTTGGGATTCCGGATCACTTTCAAGCATCCCGGGCACTGCCGGATAGCCTCATACATGGCATTAATTGAGGAATAGGCCTGTATCGCGTTCCGCCACTTGTAGGGAGAATTGGAGGCGATCTCGTTTTGTGCCTGTGTCGCAAGGAAGTCCACGGCCAAAGGATAGGCGTTTTTGAGCGTTTCCTGCGATTTTTCGTGATCGGGGTTCTGCCTGAGCCGCTGAACCGACTTCATTACCGATTCAAAGTAGTCACCGCGTTCGTAGGCCTTCTTGCCAGAACTGCACGCGGCCAAAAAAAGTACGGCGGCCGCTAACCAAAAAAATTTCTGCGCCATAGCAATTTGAGTAAGGAATAAAATCCGTGCCGAAGTTACATACTTGGGTGCGACAAAACCGGACAGAAACACGTCAAATCGTACGTGGTACCGTTCAGGCAGTTTTACCCCTGAGATCTACCGGATCGTACACGAAAATCACGCTTGCCGCTGCGGAAATGAAGAAAATACCGGACAGCACCAGGGCGTAGACCGGCTCATTATTGTATATGTGCCGCACCATCGGCCCACCGATCAGGCCATTCAGGATCTGGGGGATGGTGATGAAAAAGTTAAAGATCCCCATGTATATGCCCATCTTGCCCGCCGGGATAGAGCTTGACAGGATCACATACGGCATCGCCAGGATGCTGGCCCACGCAATACCCACCAGGACCATCGAGAAAATGAGAAACTCTTTATTCGGCGCGAAGTAGAACGACATCAGCCCGATTCCACCCAGGATCAGAGAAAAGGCGTGTGTCTTTTTCCTACCGATCCGGGCGGCGATCCGAGCCAGGAAGAGGGCGTAGATGGCCGAGACCAGATTATAAACTCCGAAGATGATCCCCGTCCAGTTTTGCGCTTCCCGATAAGCCGGAGAGCTTCTGTCGGTAACCGGAAGTCCGAAGATGTGGGTCGCGATTGTATCCGTGGTAAACACCCACATGCCAAACAACGCAAACCATGAGAAGAACTGAACGAGTCCAAGCTGTCGCATGGTACGCGGCATCTTTGAAAAGTCGCGGAATATGGTGAGAAGTCCGCCGCGCTTGTCTTCTGACTTCCCATGATAGCGTTCGTAATCTTCAGGAGAAAATTCACGCGTCCGCATCACGGTCCACAGGATGGTAAGGATAAACAGCACCGCACCGATGTAAAACGCGAGCTGTACGTTGGGCGCTACTTCTCCTTCAGGCGCTGTGTCAGCAACACCAAAGCGTGCAAGTGCCCACGGAAGCCAGGAGCCCACCACTGCACCTACACCGATAAGCGATGTCTGGACTGAGAACCCCAGCGTGCGTTGCTCTTCAGGTAAGTTGTCGGCAACCAATGCGCGAAATGGTTCCATCGCGAGGTTGAAACTCGCATCCATGATCATGAGGAATCCCGCTCCGATAAACATAAGGGGCGCAAGTGATCCAAGTATCCACGCATTGGGCATCAGAATGAGCGCGCACGAAGAAAACAATGCGCCGGCAAGGAAATAGGGCTTACGGCGACCCAACCGGTTCCACGTGCGATCGCTGTAGTGACCAACAATGGGTTGTACGATCATACCGACAATGGGCGCGGCAAGCCAGAACCACGACAACTGCTCAATCTCTGCACCATAGTTGCGAAGAATTCCGCTCGCATTACTGTTCTGCAGTGCAAAGCCCAACTGAATCCCCATGAAACCGAAGCTCATATTCCAGATTTGCCAGAAGGTCATGCGTGGTTTGGGAACGGGCGCTGTGGTCATGAGCAGTGCGGGGTTGGCGATCTTACTAAAATCTGGAAAAGAAACGAAACCCACAACACCTTATAATTCGATAACCATCGCTCCACTCTCGTACGTCAGCTCCGCGACGCGCACTAACTCTCCGCTTACAGGCGCTGGGTCATAAAAGGGATCAAACTTTTCGAGTGGACCAAAGAAGTGAAGGTTCTCCTGGCGAAGCTCATGGGGTACACCGTTAACTGCGATGCTATCGCCAATGTCATCAAAGCCGTGAAGGGCAAGACGCAGCGTACGAACCGGCGACGGGTATGTTCCTTCAACTGCGCCCAGGGTGAGCGTCCGTGCTTCGGGAACGTAGGCAATAGCACGACGGTGATAGTGTCCCTCAAGGTAATCAAACGTTTCGCCATCGTCCGTGTAATACAAGAAGGTTGTAGCATCCTTGCCCTTGTACAAGTGAATCATTAAAACATCTGGAGTCATCGCAGTGTTTGGCATCACGGGCTGCATAGGAAGGATGGCTCCGGCCTTTACGAACACAGGCAAGCGGGCAATGGGGCAGTCGACAGCCACTTCGCTGTTGCCTTCGTAGCGTGTTCCATCGTACAGATAGTACCATTCGCCTTCAGGAAGAAAAACACGCGCAAGATCGCGGGAGCTCTCGATCGGACATACCAGCAGATAAGGACCAAAGAGATACTCGTTGTGATATCGGTGGTCGTAAACACGATGATCAAAGGTGTAATCGATCGCCAGTGAACGCTGCACCGGCATTCCGGTCTGTGACGACTCGTAGAACACCGAGTATAGATAAGGCATCAGCTGATAGCGGAAGCGAATGTAGTTGCGCGCAATCTGTTCAACTTCCTCGCCGTACGACCATGGCTCCGAGTCACGACTGTTAATCATGGAGTGACCGCGGAAAAACGGTGCGAAGGATCCGATTGAAACCCATCGCGCAAAGAGCTTGGCGTGTGCGTCTCCGACAAACCCGCCGACATCATAACCGGCAAATGAAATTCCAGCGAGCCCCATGTTACTGGTCATTCGCGCGCCAAGCAGCATGTGCTCGTCGTATGCCACGTTATCACCCGTCCAAACAGCTGCGTATCGCTGTACTCCGGAGTATCCTGCACGCGTGAGATTGAAAGGACGCTTGCCATTGAGCTGATTGCGGGCGGCTTCATAGGTACTCCGCGCCATCATAAGACCATACACGTTGCGGCCTTTTCGCATGGTACCACGATTCCCTTCAAATGAAAATTCAACGTTCTCGGGTATCATGTTTCCCCACGTTGCGATTTCGTTCATGTCGTTCCAGAATCCGCGCACTTCCAGATCGGTGTAAACGCTGAATAATCGTTTCCACCATTCACGTGTTCGAGGATTTGTGAAATCCGGAAAGTGACACCATCCGGGCCAAACCTGTCCGGTGTATGGACTGCCATCCGGATACTTGAGGAACACGCCTTCGCGCATGCCTTCGTCGTAGGCGTGATATCCGGGCTCGACCTTGATGCCGGGATCGCAGATTACTACAACCTGGAATCCCATGTCGCGAAGCTCACGGATGAGCCGCACGGGATCGCGGAAGTGACTTTTATTCCAGGTGAATATTTTATACTCGTCCATGTGGTGAATGTCCAGGACGATCGCGTCAGCAGGAATGTCTTTTTCACGAAACGTTCGGGCTACGCTTAAGACTTCAACATCCGGATAGTAGCTGTATCGACATTGCTGATAGCCAATGCTCCATCTTGGCGGCAGCGGGATTCGGCCTGTCAGCCATGTGTAGTCGCGAAGTATGTCGCCCACACCGGAATCGTGCATAAAGTAATACCGCATCGTTCCTGAGTCGGCTGAAAAGCTGGAGAACTGGTTGTTAGACGCGCCAAAATTGAAGAAGGACTTATGGCTGTTGTCGAAAAATATTCCGTATACCAGCCGACTGTGTATGCCGATATAGAACGGAGTCGTACAATACAGTGGATCGGCATTGAGAGCGAAACCGTAGCTGTCGGTATTCCAGTTTTGAAATCCCATGCCGCGTTTGTCGAGTGGTCCGGTCTTTTCTCCCAGCCCGATAAACCGTTCACCTTCCTGGAGCCTTCGATAACTTGTTACCTGTTCGCCGATCCAGCTGATGCCAAACGGATGGTCTTCGTTGATAACGCGTCCGTCATGGGTCAAAAACGAAAAACGTACAGGGTACTTGCTGATGCGGACATTAAACGCGGGAAGCGAGATCTCTAGCATGTCGCCGTTGTCTCTGACGGCAAGAGTGTCTTCAGTAGGATTGGCCGTTACCGCATAGGAAAAATCATCAAACTCGTCCCGTGTTGCATCGATGCGCACTACGGAACCTGAATATGCGGTTACGCGAAATTTTCCGAAGGTAGTGTCACCCTGAAGCGCTGAGCCGTGTGTGACAAATGAAATGAGATCACCCAGACTCCTGGATGTAATTCCCTGCGACATACACAAAATTTGCTGCAAGGTAAATCAAAATTGATATACCAACAGTCGAACTGTCACGCAGAGAAAATGGAGTTAGCGACTGAAAACGATTGTTCACCACGAAGCGATCGTCAGATCTGCTTCAGGACGATTTCTTCAACGAAGATTCCCGAATGATGAGTTTTGTTTTCAGCACTTTCGTCACCGGCTTCGGATCGACGTCCTCCTTCGAGCGGCTTTCGATCTGGCTGATGAGGAGCTTCGTAGCTTCCTGACCCATTTCGAATCCAGGCTGGTCGACGGACGACAGGGGAGGATCCATCATGGAACTGAACAGCCAGTTGCTGAATCCTACTATTGCGATATCGCCCGGGATGGAAAGGCCCTTGCTGCGAATCACCTGCATGGCACCCATGGCCACAGGGTCGTTGGTAGCGAATATTCCATCCGGCAGGGGCGACATGCTGAGTAAACGCTCGGTGGATTTCTTGCCTGCTTCGATGCTCGCGTCAGGGCAGGGAATGATGAGACTCTCGTCAATTGGAATGCTGCGTTCCTTCAGCGCATCGAGATAACCTTCCAGGCGTTGACGCGTGATGTCAAGGTTGGGTGATCCTTCAATGTGAGCGATCCGCCTGCATCCCTGGTCGATCAGGTGCAACGTAGCTTCGCGAGCGCCACCGCGATCGTCTACGATAACCTTGCTGGTTCCGGGGTGGTCGTACACGCGGTCGAAGAATACCATGGGAACGCCTTTAGCCAGCATCGAGTCGATGTGGTCGAAGTTTGTAGTCTCACGCGACAACGAAAGGAGCATGCCATCCACACGGCTGTTGAACAGCGCCTTCATGTCGGTGATTTCGCGCTGAGATGATTCGTTCGATTGCGTCAGGATCACGTTGTATCCGGCGCTATAGGCAACGTCTTCGATTCCGCTGATGACGGTAGAAAAGAAAAAGTGGACAATCTCCGGAATGATAACACCCAGCGTGTTGGTCTTGCTCTGCCTGAGGCTGAGCGCAACAATGTTGGGCTGATAATTCAACTTTTCTGCGAGCTCATTTACTGCACGCTTAGTTTCCGGACTGATGTCAGGATGATCTTTAAGTGCACGGGATACCGTCGAGGGCGAAATGCCCAACTCCCGGGCAATATCCTTGATAGTTACTTGATTGTATTTCATAGATAGTTAGGTACTGGCTCTGGTAGCATCGGTGGCGCTGTCCTCCTTCCCGACTCAATCGTTACTCCCCAAAGTAACAAATTTCGGTCGATATAATGCCGGAGTGTTATCGTATTGCCACGGCTGATACTAACAGCAATAATACGTACGGAAGAATCGATGTCCAACCATTGAATTGCAGAGAAAATGTGCCATCGTTTCCGCGCTCGTTTGCATTGCCCATAATATGCCCCAGCCAGGTGCGATTGTTTTTCTAAGTTTATTACTTTTGAGAACGTTGAGTACGAATCTATCCAAATGAACATCAGATTGGCACAATCGCTGTTGCTCGCCGTGCTCGTCGCGGGCTGCAGCAGTCCGGTGAATGAGGCTTGGAGAACGGAGGCGGAAAATCCTGAATTCCTGCACCGCACGATCCGACAGGTGACCAACATTATCATTCACGACATTTTCTCTCCGCCAGTGGCTAGTCGTATATACGGATATACGAGTATAGCTGCTTACGAAGCGGCAATTAAGGGGAATCCGCATTTCAGGAGTCTGGCAGGCCAGATTAACGGACTGGAGCCCGTACCGAATCCGGATCCCGATGGGGAATACTGCCTGAGTCTGTCAGCCGTCGAGGCCGCGATCCGGGTTGGTCGTGCGCTTGTATTCTCAGAAGACAAAATGGACGAATTCCATGCCCAGATTCTGGACGACTATCGCGCAACGGGCATGCCTGAAGAGGTTTTTGACCGATCCATCGCCTACGGCGAAAAGGTCGCCCAGCACATCATGAAGTGGTCCAGTACGGATAACTACAAGCAAACCCGCTCCTTTCCCAAATACACGGTAGACAACGACCCGGCGACCTGGAAACCCACACCTCCGGCGTACATGGATGGCGTGGAGCCTCACTGGAATAAAATTCGGCCCTTTGTGCTCGATTCCGCTACGCAATTCATGCCCGAGCCGCCGCTCCCGTTCTCTACCGACACGGCGTCTCCTTTTTATAAAGAGGCACACGAGGTGTTCACAACGGGGGTAGCACTGACGGAGGAACAAAAGGAAATTGCGCGGTTCTGGGATTGCAATCCTTTCGTAATGAACGTCAAAGGTCACGTCATGTTCGCCACCAAGAAAATCTCCCCCGGAGGTCACTGGCTTTCCATTACGGAACATGCATGCAAGAAGACTAAGAAATCCCTGGTAGAATCCGCCGAGGCGTACGCCATGGTATCCATGGCTCTCATGGATGCCTTCGTCAGCTGCTGGGACGAAAAATACAGGAGTGTTCTGGTACGGCCCGAAACGTATATCAACCAGTTCATCGACGAAAACTGGACGCCACTCCTTCAAACGCCGCCGTTTCCGGAGTATACGAGCGGGCACAGCATGATATCAAACGCCGCCGCGGTAGTCCTGACGGACTTGTTCGGAGACAATTTTAGTTTCACCGACAGCACGGAGGTGGAATTCGGCATGTCAGCCAGAAGCTTCAACTCATTCAAGGAAGCCGCAGCTGAAGCGGCCATCAGTCGCCTTTACGGAGGCATTCACTACCGCCGGGCATGTGAAGTGGGAACGGAGGTAGGTACCAGGATTGGAGAGTTTGTCCTCGGTCGCGTCAACACGCGCGATGAAACCCTGGCACGTGCTGAGGATTAGAGCGGTATTACCAGGAATCTAGTAGTTATCTATACCCCTATGTCCCCTTACCTTGGTGAATACCTGGGAACCCTCCTCCTCATCCTTCTGGGTGACGGCGTCGTCGGGGGTGTCCTCCTCAAACATTCGAAATCAGAAAATGCCGGGTGGCTCGCCATCACGGTTGGATGGGGACTTGCAGTCAGCATGGGCATTTACGCCGTGGGACAATACAGCGGTGCCCACATCAATCCTGCTGTAACGCTGGGGTTGGCCATCGCGGGCACCTTTCCCTGGGAGCAAGTCGCCGGTTATTTCGCCGCACAGTTGGCCGGAGCTTTCACCGGAGCCGTCCTTGTTTGGCTGCACTACCTTCCGCATTGGTCGAGAACACCTGACCCTGCATTGAAGCTCGCAGTTTTTTGCACTGGTCCCGCCATCCGATCGCCTGGGAACAACTTCGTCAGCGAAGTTATCGCTACCATGGTCCTCGTTATGGGCGTACTTTTTATAGGAGCGAACCGCTTTACGGAAGGTCTCAATCCGCTGGTTGTCGGAGCACTTGTCACCATCATCGGTATCGGACTTGGAGGAACTACTGGTTTTGCGATAAATCCGGCACGCGACCTGGGCCCTCGCATTGCTCACGCTGTACTGCCTGTCAGCGGAAAGGGATCGTCCGACTGGTCCTATGCCTGGGTACCCGTCGCAGGTCCGCTTACGGGTGCGGCCGTGGGAGCCGGTCTTTATATGCTCATTTTCTGATCGCCATCTGCTATGAATTATGTTATCGCGCTCGACCAGGGAACGACAAGTTCCCGGGCGGTATTGTTCGACGAAAGGGGTCACATCAAGGGCATTGCTCAACAGGAGTTCCGTCAGATTTTCCCACGTCCCGGCTGGGTGGAACACGACCCAAAGGAGATATGGAGTTCCCAGATGGGCGTGTTGCAGAAGCTAATTCAGGAGAACAACATCAAGGCATCATCTATAAAAGCTATAGGCATCACCAATCAGCGCGAGACTACGATCGTGTGGGACCGCAAGACAGGTGAGCCAGTATATAACGCCATCGTCTGGCAAGATAAGCGAACGGCCCCGCTATGCGAGGATCTCAAAGAGCGTGGCCTTGAATCTTATGTGCGTGAAAATACGGGGCTTGTTATCGACTCATACTTCTCCGCAACCAAGGTCCGCTGGATTCTCGACAACGTCGAAGGTGTGCGTGCTCGCGCGGAGAAAGGTGAGCTTGCATTCGGCACAGTCGACTCGTGGTTAATCTGGAATCTCACGGGCGGGGAATCGCACGTGACAGACTATACCAACGCGTCACGCACCCTGCTGTACAACATCCGCAACCTCGATTGGGACGCGAAACTCCTTAAAGAACTGGACATACCTGCATCCATGCTTCCCGAAGTGTTGCCCTCTGCAGCGCATTTTGGATCATGGCAAGCGAACGGCGCTGAAGTGCCTATCATGGGTGTTGCAGGTGATCAGCATGCCGCGCTGTTCGGCCAGGCGTGCTTTGAACCCGGAATGGTGAAGAACACATATGGTACAGGGTGTTTCATGCTGATGAACACCGGCGATCGCATTCAGATCTCTAAGCATGGTCTTGTCACGACTATCGCGTGGGGTATGAATGGAAAGGTTGAGTACGCGCTGGAGGGAAGCGTGTTCATTGCAGGTGCGGCTGTACAGTGGCTGCGCGACAGCCTGCATATGATCGATCAGTCGAAGGATTCAGAATATTTCGCATCCAAGGCCCTGGGCTCGAACGACGTGTACGTCGTGCCCGCCTTTGCGGGCCTCGGGGCGCCGTACTGGGACATGTACGCACGGGGCGCCATCTTCGGGCTCACGCGCGACACCGGCAAGGATCATATCATCAAGGCCACGCTTGAGTCAATGGCGTACCAGACGCGCGACGTGCTGGAAGCCATGCAACAGGATTCCGGTATTCCATTATCGACATTGAAGGTTGATGGCGGTGCCAGTGCAAACAATGTGCTGATGCAGTTTCAGGCAGACATTCTCGGGGCAAGCGTTGAACGTCCGGCCGTCATCGAATCGACTGCGATGGGAGCAGCCTTTCTTGCAGGAATTGCCTCTGGAATGTGGACGAAGAAGGACATCGTGTCGGCTCGTACTATTGACCGTACGTTCACGCCGAATATGGATGAAGAAACGCGACTGCGTTTGTACAAGGGATGGCTTCGCGCCGTTGAACGTACGAAGGGATGGGCTAAGGAATAAATGGCATCACAAGGGTTTTCGGTAACCTTCAGAGAGCAGCTGCTGGAACGACTCAGGAGTGAACGATTCGACCTGCTCGTTATCGGCGGCGGAATCACCGGCGCGGGCATTGCCCTGGATGCAGTGTCGCGAGGACTTAAGGTTGCGCTCGTCGAACGTGAAGACTTTGCCTCGGGCACCAGCAGTAGGTCAACAAAATTGATTCACGGTGGCCTTCGCTATCTCAAACAGCTGGAGTTTGGCCTCGTGAAGGAAGTGGGCAGTGAACGCGCTGTCGTCCACAGTCTGGCACCGCACCTCGTGATTCCGGAAAAGATGCTGCTTCCGCTCTCTGAAGGCAAATCGCTGGGTTACCTGATCACGTCGCTGGGTCTCAAGCTGTACGACTGGCTGGCGGATGTAAAAAAATCAGATCAGCGACGCATGCTCACGCGGACACAAACGCTCCGATATGAGCCTTTGCTGAAAAAGGATTTCATCAAGGGTGGCGCCATCTACGCTGAGTATCGCACGGATGACGCGCGCTTGACGCTGGAGGTGATGAAGACTGCGTTTCAACTTGGCGCGATATGCGTAAGCTATCTCGCAGCGCGCGACTTTCTCTACGAAGATAAACGCGTTTCCGGTGCACGATTGGTCGACGAACTCACGAACCAGGAACTTGAAATTCGTGCGACGGCAATTGTCAATGCAACGGGCCCGTGGGTCGACGACCTCAGGTCTGCCGATGCGTCGCTTAGTGGAAAACGCCTTCATCTTACGAAAGGGGTGCACATTGTCGTCCCGCGTGAACGGCTTCCCGTACAGCAGGCGATTTATTTCGATGTGAATGATGGCCGTATGATATTTGCCATTCCGCGCGGACGCGTCTCCTACATTGGCACAACAGATACAAACTACAGCGGCGACAAGGATCACGTGGTGGCAACTGTAGAGGACGCAGAATATCTGATTCGCGCCGTCAACGACACCTTTCCTTCTGTTCACCTTACCCTTGACGACATAGAATCCAGTTGGGCCGGGTTGAGGCCGCTTATACACGAGGAAGGAAAATCCGAATCGGAGTTGTCGCGCAAGGACGAAATCTTCGTGTCTCCGTCGGGGTTGATATCCATTGCTGGAGGTAAACTAACGGGCTATCGGAAAATGGCCGAGCGCGTTGTCGATCTTGTCGTCAACCGACATTTCGGTAATGAAGTATTTCGTGAATGCTTTACGAACCGCATTCGCCTTGCAGGCAACACATTTGGCAGCTACGACGATGTCGTTGCATACCGCGGGGCTGTTGCGCGTCAGCTTTCGGGTGTAGGTCTCAATGAATATGTTGCCGAGTATCTGGTGGGAAATTACGGACAGCAAACCGATCTCATCATCCGGCATTTTCTGCAAATGGATGCGGATATTGACAAAGACCTTGCCCTGATCCTGTCCGAACTATGGTTCTGTTTCCATCACGAAATGATTGTCACGCTCGTGGACTTTTTCCTTCGGAGGACCGGATTGGTAAACTTTGACATCATGCGCGTCGAGCGGTGGAAGACTGAAGTGGCCGAAGAACTGGGGCGCTATGCCGGGTGGAACCCGGAGAGGAAGCAAGCCGAAATCAATGCACTCGACGCCTACATTGGGGAAGCGCGACTCACGAACAGACTCGCGCATATTAAGTAGAATCACGTCTTGTAATGACGCCCGAGTCTCTTATCTTAATCCACTTTTTCTGACAAAATTTAGCGCGGATAATGCGTTTGTATTTCTTCGTGAACTATGAGCAAGGACCGTCTTTGGGGTATTGATTTGGGGGGTACCAAGATTGAAGGGGCCATTCTGGAGTCAGGTGAGTCGCCGAACGTACTCTTTCGACAACGAATCCCGACCGAAGCGTTTCGGGGCTATGAGCACATTGTAGGGCAGATCGCCAAAATGTTCCGACTCATGACCGAGTTTGCCGGGACCAGGCCTGAACGTGTTGGCATAGCAACTCCTGGAGCGCGTGATCCCCAAACCGGGATGATGAAGAACTGTAACACCACTGCACTGAACGGAAAACCTCTCAAGTCCGATCTCGAACGGGCACTGGGTACGGAGGTGCATATGGCGAACGATGCCAATTGCTTCGCACTCGCGGAGACGCGACTGGGCGTGGTAAAGCAAAAATTTCCCGACGCACGTGTCGTGTTTGGGGTCATTATGGGAACAGGTGTAGGGGGTGGACTCGTGGTCAACGGTGAAGTGATTAACGGGCTTCACGGCATCGGTGGAGAGTGGGGGCATAATTTTCTCGATTCCTC
>Ga0207873_1002864_pt1 | contig 13362 bp, 8 predicted proteins | sample BGWIniCompost_FD_187373 | JGI IMG/M metagenome (GOLD analysis project Ga0207873, IMG submission 187373) | Cellulose adapted compost microbial communities from Newby Island Compost Facility, Milpitas, CA, USA - BGW Initial Compost (SPAdes)... ... | reverse complement strand
GGGGATCCGCAGCGTCGAGGTGCCCCTCGCGCTCGTCTCCTCCTCCTTGGGCCAGTGGCGGCAGGGCGCGGGAGACAGCCGCACCGCCATGCGGGCGGCGCTGCTCGCGAACGTGGTCAACGTCCCCCTGAACGCCGTGTTCATCTTCGTCTGTGGGTGGGGGGTGGTCGGCGCGGCCCTGGCGACGGTGTTCGCTCGCGCCGCGGAGGCCGCCTGGCTCCTGGCAGGACAGCGCCGTGAAGGTCTCTTCTGGCGGCGCTCGAGCTTTCGGCGAGCGCTGGGCGTGCTGCGGCTCGGATCGACGACGGGGGTGGAGCGTGTGCTCGACATGGCCGTCTTCCTCGTGCTCGCGGCCCTGCTGGCGCGGGTGGGCTCCGTGGAGCTGGCCGCTCACCAGATCGCGTTGCAGGTGGCGCTCTTCTGCTTCCTCCCGCTGATCGCCTTCGGGGAGGCGACCTCGGTGCTCACGTCGCAGGCGCGGGGGGCGGGGGCGCCCGCGGTCCAGCGCAGCCTGGTGCGCGCCGGGTTCGTCACCAGCCTGTGCTTCAGCTCCGTGGCGGGCCTCCTGTTGGTCGTGCTGAGCGAAGCGGCGCTCCGGCTGTTCACCACGGACGCCGCGGTGCTCGCCTCGGGGGGGCGCGTGGTCGTCTGGGCGGCGCTCCTGCAGTGGCTGTGCGCGCCCTTCAACGTGCTCAAGGGCCTCCTGCGTGGCGTGGAGGACTTCCACGTCGTGGCGTGGGTGGCGGTCGGTTGTGCGTGGATCGTGAGCCCGCCCCTGACCTGGCTCCTGGCGCACCGGCATGGCTGGGGCGCCGCGGGCGCCTGGATGGCGATGTGCGTCGAGGTCGCGTGCGGCGTCACGCTCCTTCTGCTGCGGGCGCGGCGGCTCGGTCTGCTGTGGTCGTCGGCCTCGTCGTCGTCGGCCCCGTCGTCGGCCCCGTCGTCGGCCTCGTCAGCGCCCCAGGAAGCGAGGGGCGCGCCGCGCGAAGAAAGCCTCGACGCCCTCCCGTAGATCGTCGGAGCCGAGGAGGGCGATCTGGCCGTCCTTTTCGCGAGCCAGGGCCGCCTCCAGCGCCTCGCGCCCCGCGCTGCGCACCGCGCGCTTGATGGACGCGACCGCCAGGGGGGCAGCCGCCGCCAGCTGCTCGGCGAGGCCCCGCGTGGTGACCTCGAGCTCCGCCACCGGAGCGACGCGGTTGGCGAGGCCGAGCTCGATGCACTGCTGCGCCGAGAGGCGCGTCCCCAAGAGCAAGAACTCCAGGGCGCGCCCCACGCCGACCAGGGAGGGCAACCAGAAGGTGCCGCCGCCGTCGGGCATGAGCCCGATGTGAACGAAGCTGTCCTGGAGATAGGCGCGGTCCGAGAGCACGCGGAGGTCGCAGGCGAGCGCCAGGTCCGCGCCGAAGCCCACCGCGGGGCCGTCGACGCAGGCGATGACGGGCTGCGGCGCGTCGACGATGCGGCGGATCACGTGGTGAAACTCCTCGATGCGCTCTCCGAGGTTTCCGTCGGAGAGGACCTCGGGCTTCATGCTCGACAGATCCGCGCCGGAGCAGAAGCTCTCCCCGGCGCCCTGGAGCACCACGACCCGCGTCTCCGGCCGCGCCGTCGCCGCCTCGACGGCCTCTCCCAGGCGCTGCACGAGGTCGCGGTCGAGGGCGTTCTTGCGCGCGGGTCGGTTCAGTCGAAGCCAGACGACTGGCCCCTCGGTGGTCACGAGCAGAGATGGATCCGTCCTGTGCATCGCCTGGTCCCCGCTCCCAGTCTGGGGCCCTCGGGGCTCAGGCGCCAGCCAGCACGGAATCCACGAGCGCCCGTGCTTCTTCCTGGATCCGCTGGAGGTGCTCCCGTCCCAAGAAGCTCTCCGCGTAGATCTTGTAGACGTCCTCCGTCCCCGAGGGGCGCGCCGCGAACCAACCGTTCGCCGTCACGACCTTCAGCCCTCCGATGGCGGCGCCGTTGCCGGGGGCGGCCGTCAGCTTGGACAGGATGGGCTCTCCGGCGAGCTCCGTGGCCGTGACGCGCTCGGGGGTCAGGCCTGCGAGCTGGGTCTTCTGCGGCCCGCTCGCGGGTGCGTCGAGTCGCTCGTAGACCGGCGCGCCGTGGCGCGCGGTGAGCTCGTCGTAGAGCACGCCGGGGTTCTTGCCCGTGCGCGCGGTGATCTCCGCGGCGAGCAGGTCGAGGAGGAAGCCGTCCTTGTCCGTGGTCCACACGGAGCCGTCCCGTCGCAGGAAGGAGGCGCCGGCGCTCTCCTCGCCGCCGAAGCCCAAGGTCCCGTCCGCCAGCCCGTCGACGAACCACTTGAAGCCGACGGGCACCTCCCGCAGCGGCCGCCCCACGTCCGCGGCGACTCGATCGATCATGCTGCTCGACACGAGGGTCTTGCCCACCGCCGCCTCCTTCGACCAGCCGCTGCGGTGGCGGAAGAGGTAATCGACGCACACGGCCAGGTAGTGGTTCGGGTTCAGCAGCCCGTGGCTCGGCGTGACGATGCCGTGGCGGTCGTAGTCCGTGTCGTTGCCGAAGGCGATGTCGTAGCGATCCTTGAGGGCGATGAGCCCCGCCATGGCGTGACGCGACGAGCAGTCCATGCGGATCTTGCCGTCCTTGTCGACGTGCATGAAGGCGAAGGTCGGATCCACGACGTCGCTCACGACGTCGATGTCGAGGCCATGGCGCTCCGCGATGGGACCCCAGAAGGCGACGCCCGCGCCGCCCATGGGATCGGCGCCGATGCGGAGCCCGGCGCCGCGCACGACCTCGAGGTCGACGACCTCTCCCAGCGCGTTCACATAGGGCGTCACGAAATCGAAGCGCTCCGTCGTCGAGGCGCCGAGGGCGCGCGCGTAGGGGACGCGCTTCACCCCGCGGTTGCCCTCCCGCAGCAGCTCGTTGGCTCGGACCTGGATGGGGCCCGTGATCTCCCCGCCGGCGGGGCCGCCGTGGGGCGGGTTGTACTTGAAGCCGCCGTCTTCGGGCGGATTGTGGGAGGGCGTGATGACGATGCCGTCCGCCAGCCCCGTGCTCCGACCGCGGTTGTGCTCGAGGATGGCGTGGGACAGGACGGGGGTCGGGGTGTAGCCGTCCTGGGCGCAGATCCGCGTGGGGACGCCGTTGGCGGCCAGGACCTCCAGGGCCGTGACCAGGGCCGGCTCGCTGAGGGCGTGGGTGTCCTTGCCGAGATAGAGGGGGCCGGTGATGCCCTGGGCGGCGCGGTGCTCGCAGATGGCCTGGGTGATGGCGAGGATGTGGGCCTCGTTGAAGCGCCCCTGCAGAGAGCTGCCGCGGTGTCCCGACGTGCCGAACGCGACCAACTGGGAAGGGTCCTCCAGGACGGGCTGGAGGGCGTAGTAGGCCGTCACGAGACGGGGAACGTTCACGAGGATCGAACGCGGTGCGGGCTTGCCGGCGAGGGGGCTCGAGCTCATGGGCGTTCGACTACATCGAGCCTCGGGAAATCTCCACAGCTGGGCGCGACAATCTCCGCCCTCGGCCGCCCCTCGGGATCACGTTTCGCGCGGGTGTCGCCCGGCGCGCGGCGCTCACTCGTGCACGATGAGGCGCGTCTGCGCGCCGTAGCGCGGCACGTGACGCACCGCGTGCCAACCCGGGGGGACGGGAGGCTCGGTGAACTCGTAGAGCCAGCGCGCGTCCCGCGGGGACAGGTTGATGCAACCGGCGCTCATGACGCTGCCCCAGTTGTCGTGCCAGTAGGCCCCGTGCAGCGCGTGGGGACCGCTGAAGTTCTGCGTCCAGGGCACGTCCGAGTGGACGATCTTCACGGGCGATTCCATCGTCGCCGTGGCGAACTTGCCGTTGATCCCGAAGGTGCCCGTCGGTGTCGAGGCGGTCTCCACCGGATCGCGATCGCCGTGGGGTGTCCCTCCGCGCCCCGAGGACGTGAGGGTGACGTAGACGGGGCGTGTCCCCTCGAAGGCGACGAGCCAACCCTCGAGCACGCTCACCTCGAGCCAGGTGCCGCGTCCGCGCGGCGCCTGCCCGGTCTCGTCGGGTTCTCCGACGGGGGCGCCCCAGGGGGTCTCCTTCCGCGGGGTGGGGACCACGGCGCCACCTCGACGCACCCACAGCCCGTCCCGCACGGTCTCGTAGTAGGTCTCGCGCCCGTCCTTGCGAGACTCACCGGTGAGCTTCACCCAGCTGAGCCGGGGGAACATCGTCTCGGTGCGCACGAAGGTGCCGTCCTCGGTGGGGCGATAGCCAGGCCGATCTTCGCCCTTGAAGAACGCCAAGGGGAGCTGGACGTCGCCCTCGAGCCGCAGCCCTTGGAACTCCACCTGGTCGTAAAGTTCGACCACGCTCTTGTCGACCCAGCTCATGTCCGCGGCGAGCAGGAACGTGCGATCGCCGCGCTGGACCTCGTCGACGTAGGCGAGGGTGGAGCGATCGCGCATCTGCAGCCGTCCTTCCTGGAGGCCCCTGGGGAGCTCGGGGAAGGGCTGGGGGCCGGGACCCGGTAACAAGGCGTGGCGGCGGATCGTCCGGGGGACGGCCGCGTAGCGGTGCGGCCAGGGCAGGTCGAGCTTGGCTCGGTAGGGAGCGACCGCGCGCACCACCGGATCGTCCGGATCGAGGGTGGCGCGTCGATCGTCGACGCACACCCAGCCGCGGGGCTCGATGGGGTACCAGCTCTTCTTGCAGCCCTGGCCCGGCACCGGCGAACCCTCGCGCAGAGGCACGGAGCCCCCCGTCCACAGGTACCCGATCCACTGGTTGTCGGTGTTGGGGGCGCTGCGGATCCACGTGAAGCGCGCCTTGGCGTACACCCGGGGCCCGTCGGGAGCGGGGGCGGCCGCTGGATCGTCGGACGCCGCGGCGGCCTCCGCAGCGTCGGCGCGTGCGTCGTCCCCCGCCGCGTCTCCAGCTCCGTCGGCGCCGCCTTCGGATTTCTGCGGAGGGAGGTCCGGGTCGTCCGCGGGGGCGTCGCCTCGTCCGCTCGGGGGAGAGTCCTCGGTGGGGAGCGCTGACTGGACGCCGCCGACGGACTCCTCCTCTTCGCTACAGCCTCCGACGGCGCAGGCGAGAGCGCACAGGAGGATCGCCGCAGCGGGCCCCGCCGAAACGACGCCCGCGGGATCTCGAACGAATGCAGCACGACGGGAATCATCCGCGTGGACCTCGTCCACCGCGGCCGCGATGGACCCCACGGGAAGAAATTCAACGCCGCGGGATCCACGGGGAGGGCGACGGCGTACGCCGCGGCTGACACCACGAGGGGGCTCCGACACGGGGCGAACTTAGCCGGTTCGGGCGCTCTGGCCAAAAAGGGACGACAGGCGCGCGGTACGTTCCGCGGGAGGGCGCCCTCGCGCTCGGGATCCGCCGCGCTCTGTATCCCCCGCGCTCTGGATCGTGCCGCCCCTGTCGCTCCGATCGGCGGCTGTGGTATCGTAGCCCCACTTGGGAATCCCTCGTTCGACCAGGGGGAAGAGGACGGCGCGCAGGGATTCGATCCGAGGGCGGACCGAGTTCTGCCATCAGTAGGAGAAGAGTGACCCGGGCACAGGACCTCCAGAGCTTCCACGGTGGAGCCGGGAGCGCACGTGCGAGGGTGGGAGTCCTCGTCGAAGACTTGGGGGACGCCTACACCGCGCGGGTGGTGCACGCGATGCATCGCGAGGGCGTCGCGAGGGACGTGTCCGTGGCGTTCTTCGTGGGGGGCCAGCTCGAGGTGGATCGCCTGCGCAACGACGCCTTCGCGGTCGTCTCCCCCGAGTCCGTGGACGCGCTCCTGGTCCTCTCCATCGCGCGGGGGTACGGCCCCGATCGCATGGCGGAGCTGCTCCGGCGCTTCCACCCCCTGCCCACGTGCACCATCGGCTTTCGCTGCCCGGGCTTTCCCTGCGTGCAGGTGGACAACGAGCCCGCCATGCGCGCGGCCCTGGAGCACCTGGTGCGCCACCATGGGCGGCGCAGGATTCTGTTTTTGCGTGGGCCCAAGAGCAACACGGAGGCGAACACGCGCTTCGCCATCTACCGGGATGTGTTGCGACGTCAGGAGATCCGTTGGGATCCGGCGCTGGTGGTGCAGGGGGACTTCGACGAGCACAGCGCCGAACGTGCGATGACGGACTACGTGCGGACCCGCGGGACGGATTTCGACGCGGTGATGGCCGGCAACGACTCCATGGCCCTCGGCGCCCTCCGCGCGTTGGAGCGCGCCGGCGCGCGGGTGCCCGAGAGCCTCTCCCTCATCGGCTTCGACGACGTGGAGGTGGCGTGGTCCGCTTCGCCGCCCCTGTCGACGGTGCGGCAGCCCTTCGGGGAGCTCGCGCGCGCCGCCTTCGACGTGGTGTTGTCGGAGCACGCGGTGAGCGCTTCGGAGCTCCACACGGTGACCGGCGAGCTGGTGCTGCGTCGCTCCTGCGGCTGCGTGTCGACGGCGATCGAGCGGGCAGGGGCGGCGCCGAGCGGCGGTCCCGCGCCTTCCTTGGAGGAGGCCGCCCGCGAGGCTGTGGCGGTCGCCGAGCAGTGGTTGGTGCGCGCGGGGGCGATGCCCCACCACGCGGGGGAGCTCGTCGCCGCGTTGCTGCACCCCTCGGCGGAGCGGCGCAACACGGTGTTCTCGCTCCTCGAGCGGATCGTCGCGGATCTGACGCGAGGGGGGACGCCCGTCCGCAACCTGCAGGAGCTCCTGACGGAGCTCAGCGCGTCGCTGCGCCCGGCGCTCGCCAACGCGCCGGAGGTGCGAGACAACGCCGAGCTGGCGCTCCACCAGGCCCGCATCCTCTGCGCGGAGGCGGCGGAGCGCGAGGCGGCTTCTCGCGCCCAAGAGGTGCAGACCCAGGCGGACGCGCTAATCACCGCGGCCCGCGCGCTGCTCACCACCTTCGACGTGGAGGCCCTGCGGCGGGCCGTCCGCTCGGAGCTCCCGCGCCTCGGCGTCCCCGCGTGCTCGCTGCTCCTCTACGACGAACCCGAAGCGAGCAGCAGCCCGCGGGGCAGCTCGCCCCCCGAGCCGCCCTGGGCGCTCGAGGTGCCTCTCCCCGAGCTGTCCCGGTGCTTGCTCGCCTACGAGCCGACCCTCGCCGGGAGCCTGACGCCCGGGGACGAGTGGGTGCCGACTCGTCGTCTGTGGCCGAGCCCTCGCACCGCGCGCACGACCCAGACGGTCCACGCCCTGTGCTTCGACGCGGAGCGCCTGGGCTTGTTGGCCCTCGACTACGTCCCCGGACACGGGGCGCTGCACCAGGCCGTGGCGGAGATGGTGAGCGCGGCGCTCCAGGGCGCGCGCTTGGCCCAGAGGCTCGCCGAGGAAGCCGCGCTCCGCGAGCGCGTGGAGCGGCAACGCCTGGAGCAGGAGCTGGAGATCGCCGCGCGCATCCAGAGCTCGATCCTCCCCCGGGACGTGAGCGTCGAGGGCCTCGAGGTCGTGGCCACGATGGAGCCCGCCGCGGAGGTCGGGGGGGACTACTACGACGTGCTGCCCTTCGAGGGCGGCGCTTGGATCGGCATCGGCGACGTGGCGGGGCACGGACTCCGCCCGGGGATCGTCATGGTCATGCTGCAGAGCGTGGTCGCCGCCGTGGCGGCGCTGGCCCCGCAGACGCGCCCGCGAGACCTCATCCACGTCGTGAACCAGGTCCTCTACGACAACGTTCGGAGGCGCCTCGAGCAGAACGAGCACGCCACGCTGTCCGTCATCCGGTATCGCAAGGACGGTAGCCTGAGCTTCGCTGGCGCGCACGAGGACCTGATCATCTGGCGCGCGGCGACGGGCAAGTGTGAGCTCATCCCCACCGACGGGACGTGGGTCGCCGCGACCCAAGACATCGACGCCGTCACCCACGACCACGAGGCGCGCCTCACGCCCGGCGACGTCCTGGTGCTGTACACGGACGGGGCCCTGGAGTCCCAGAACGCGGAGGGAGAGCGCTTCGGGATGGAGCGCCTCCTCGCCTTGGTCGAGCGCGCGGGGGAGCGCCCGGTGGCGGAGATCCGTGATCAGGTGCTGAGCGCGCTGCGAGACTTCGCCCCCGTGCGCGACGATGACGTGGCCTTGCTCGTGGCGCGGTACCGCCCCTGAGAGCGCGGGGGCGCGAGCAAGGGCGCCAGATACTTCCCGGTGAACGAGCTCGGGTGGGCGGCGATGTCCTCGGGGGTGCCTTCCGCCACCAACAGGCCGCCGTCGGGGCCTCCCTCCGGGCCCAGATCGATGACGTGGTCCGCCGTCTTGATCACGTCGAGGTTGTGCTCGATGACGACCACGGTGTTGCCCGCCTCGACGAGGCGCTCCAGGACGCCGAGCAGCTTGCGCACGTCCTCGAAGTGCAGGCCCGTCGTGGGCTCGTCGAGCAGGTAGAGGGTGTCGCCCGTGTCGCGCTTGGCGAGCTCGCGGGCGAGCTTGATGCGCTGGGCCTCGCCGCCCGAGAGGGTGGGGGAGGGCTGGCCGAGGTGCAGGTAGCCCACGCCGACCTCTTGCAGGAGCGCGAGGGGAGCGGCGATCGACGGGTGCGCCGCGAACAGCTCCACCGCCTCGTCTACGGTGAGCTCGAGCACGTCGGCGATGCTCTTGCCCTTGTACTTCACGTCGAGGGTCGCGTCGTTGAAGCGACGCCCGTCGCACTCCTCGCAGGTGACGAACACGTCGGCGAGGAAGTGCATCTCGATCTTGCGCACGCCGTCGCCCTCGCAGGTCTCGCAGCGGCCGCCCTTGACGTTGAAGGAGAAGCGCCCCGGTGAGTAGCCCCGGGCGCGCGCGTCGGGCAGCTCGGCGAACAGCTTGCGGATCTCGTCGAAGGCCTTGATGTACGTGGCGGGGTTGCTCCGCGGCGTGCGCCCGATGGGCTTCTGGTCGATGTCGATGATCTTGTCGATCGCGTCGATGCCCTCGATGCGCTCGTGCCGGCCGACGGGCGCCGACGCGTTGTGCAGGGCCTTGGCCAGCGCGGGGTAGAGGATGTCGTTGATCAGGGTGCTCTTGCCGGCCCCGGACACCCCGGTGACGGTCGTCAGCACGCCCAGGGGGATGGAGACGTCGATGCCGCGCAGGTTGTTCTCGGAGGCCCCGCGGATCACCAGGTGGCCCTTCGGGCTGCGCCGCCGCGTGGGCACCTCGATGCGCCGGCGGCCCGAGAGGTAGGCCCCCGTGAGCGACTCCTTCGAGCGCAGGAGGCTCTGGGGCGTCCCCGCGTGGACGACCCTGCCGCCGGCGGCGCCCGCACCAGGACCGAAATCGATGACGTAGTCCGCGGCGAGGATGGTGTCCTGATCGTGCTCGACCACCACCACGGTGTTGCCGATGTCGCGCATCTGCACGAGGGTGGCGATGAGCCGATCGTTGTCCCGCTGGTGGAGCCCGATGCTCGGCTCATCGAGCACGTAGATGACCCCCGTCAGCTCGGAGCCCACCTGGCTCGCCAGGCGAATGCGCTGCGCCTCCCCGCCGGAGAGGCTCGGGCCGGCCCGGTCGAGGGAGAGGTAACCCAGCCCGACGCGATCGAGGAAGCCCAGCCGGCTCTGCACCTCCTTGAGCACTTCCCCGGCGATGTGGCGAGCAGAGCCCTCGAGCTGGAGCCCCTCGAAGAACTCGCGGCAGTCGCGCACGGTGAGGCGCCCCAGCTCCGTCAGAGAGCGACCGGCGACCCGCACCGCCGCGCTCTCGCGGCGCAGACGCGTACCGCGGCAGGTGGGGCACTCGGCGTTGCCCACGAAGCCCTGATAGTACGTCTTCGCGCGCTCGGACTTGCTCTCCGAGAAGCGGCGCATCATGCGGGGGATGACGCCCTCCCAGCGCATGTTGAGGGTGCCCTGGCTGTTCTCCCCCTCCCAGCGCACCGCGTAGCGCTTCTCTCCGGTGCCCCAGAGCACGAGATCCCGTTGCTTCGCCGTGAGCTTGTTCCACGGCTTGTTCAGGGGGATGCCGAGCTGTTTCAGGATCTGCAGGCGCGTGCCGTTCTCCCAGCCAGTGTTCTTCTTCGAGATGCCCTCACCCCAGGGGACGATGGCGCCCTCGTCGATCGTCTTGCTGGTGTTCGGGACGATCCGCGCGGGATCCATCGCCACGCGGGTGCCGAGGCCGTTGCAATCCGGGCACATGCCCTGGGGGTTGTTGAAGGAGAACGCCTGGGGGGTCAGCTCGGGGTAGGAGCGGCCACAGCACGCCCGCTTGCTCGAGAAGATCCGGTCGCCGTCGTCGAGGGCGGCGATGAGCTCTCCGTCCCCGCGCTCGAGCGCCTTCTCGACGGACTCGGTGATGCGCGCCAGGGTGGCCTTGCCGATCACGATGCGGTCGAGCACCGCCTCGACGTTGTGTTTGCGGCGCTTGTCGAGGGCTTCGACCTCTTCGCTCGCGCGGATCTCGCCGTCGATGCGCAGGCGCACGATGCCGTCCCGCCGGGCCTCCGCCAGGAGCTCGCGGTGCTCCCCCTTGCGGTTCGCGAGCAGCGGCACGAGCAGGTGGACGCGGGTGCCGGGGTCGAGGGCGCCGAGGGTCTGCGCGATCTGCTGCGCGCTCTGACCGCTCACGGGCTGGCCGCACTCGAGGCAGTGCTGGACTCCCACGCGGGCGAAGAGCACCCGCAGGTAGTCGGCGATCTCCGTGATGGTGCCCACCGTCGAGCGCGGGTTGGAGCCCGCCGTCTTCTGCTCGATCGAGATCGTCGGCGAGAGGCCGCGGATCGAGTCGTAGCGGGGCTTGTCGAGGCGCCCGAGGAACTGCCGAGCGTAGGCGGAGAGGGACTCGACGTAGCGCCGCTGGCCCTCCGCGTAGAGGGTGTCGAAGGCGAGCGAAGACTTGCCCGAGCCGGAGACGCCCGAGAGCACGACGAGGCTCTTCTTCGGGATGCGTACGTCGACGGACTTGAGGTTGTGTTCCCGGGCCCCACGGATGCGGACGTGGTCGAGCTCCATGCGGCGCCTGCTCTACCGCCATTCTGGAGCGCCGCAAACCCGCTCGTGCGAGGCTGGGGTATGCCTGGGGATGCGTGGGTCGCGCCGCTACGGGGGGCGCGCCGCTACGGGGGTCGCGCCGCTACGGGGGGCCGCGCCGCTACGGAGCTCAGTGGGTGCTGGGAGGCTGCGCCCGGGCGGCGTCAGCGCCCGCCCCGTGGGCGTCTGCGGGCCGGGGGGGCCGCGTCGCGGTGCTCGGCTCGTGCCCTTGCGAGGGCTGCTCCTTCGGAGAGGCGCCCCCGTCCGGGGTCGGGCTCGCGTCCTCGTCGACGGGGGCCTCGTAGGGGGCTGCGTCCCCGAGGGCTTCGGCGACCTCCTCGGCCGCCTCCACCGGGGTGACCGCGGGCTCCCGCGCGCCTCCGCAGGCGGTCGCGGCCAGCAGCGGAAAGAGGGAGCACGGGAGAGTCCAACGCAGGAACGGGGAGGTCCGACGAGGCGAGCGGGCGCCGAGTCGTGGGTCCGAGAGAGCCGAGACGGTCATGGGTCCTCCCAAGCTCGCACATCCGCCGGGGCCGCTCTAGAGCCTCCTGCTAACCTGGGCGCAGCCGATGCCCTCCGAGCGCTCCCCCTCCGAACCGCCTCCCGAGCGGCCCCTCCTCCTCGAGCTGGCCCAGCTCACCCGGGCAGGCGAACATTTGCCACCTCCCCGCGGCGAGCAGGAGCTCACCGAGCGGGCCACGGCGCTCGCGGGGCGCCGCCTCGGTGAGGTGGCCGAAGCGCTGGACGTCCCGGTGCCCCCCGACCTGCGCCGCAACAAGGGCTGGGTCGGCCAGCTCCTCGAGCGGGCCCTCGGGGCCGACGCGAAATCGCGGGCGCAGCCCGACTTCACGGGACTCGGCATCGAGCTCAAGACGCTCCCCGTCGACGCGCGGGGTCGGCCCCTCGAGTCCACCTTCGTGTGCACGATCGAGCTCGCCGAGATCGGCCGCGGCGAGTGGGCCCACAGCCGGGTCCGGGACAAGCTGGCGCGGGTGCTCTGGGTCCCCGTCCAGGGGGAGCGTCACCTGCCCGTGGGGGAGCGCTGCATCGGGACCCCGCTCCTCTGGAGCCTCGAGGGCGAGCTCGAGGCGGCCCTGCGGAGCGACTGGGAGGAGCTCAGCGGGCTCATCGGTCGTGGCGAGGTGGAGACGCTCACCGGGCACCTGGGGCGCTACCTGCAGGTGCGCCCGAAGGCGGCGAGCTCCCGCTCGCGGCGCCTGGCGCGGGACGCGGACGGCGTGCCCTACGCGGAGCTGCCGCGGGGCTTCTACCTACGCGCTCGCTTCACGGCGCTCCTGTTGGAGCGACACTTCGCCTTGCCGGTCTCCGCGTCCCAGCGGCGCACCCGGCCAGGGTGAGGGCTGGGCGGGCGTTCTAGGAACCGCTCGGCGCTGGATCGTCCGCGATCGCCAGGTGGAAGTGATCGTGGTGGTCGCGGTCGTAGTCGGGGGTGAGCAGCTCGCGGAAGAGCTGGGTCGAGGACAGATCGCAGGCGACGCGGTTCAGCACCGGAGCGTCCGGCGCGCACGGAGTGTTGCGGGCGAAGTGCTGTTTGACGCTGAAGGTCGCGTCGACCGTCGCCAGATCGTGCACGTCGATGGCGAGCCCCCGCGCGTGGCGGCTCGGTCGACCGGAGCGGGTGGTGCGCAGCACGTAGGCTCCGGAGAAGCGCGCGCGAACCACCCCGTGCCCCCGGAGGATCGGCCCGATCTCGTGCAGGGCGACGGCGAGGCGACAGTCCAGGAGCAGCGGGCGCCGATCGCTCGCCCAGTACTCGACGCCTCCGAGCGGGCCGAGGACGACGATGGGGAGGTCCACGCCGCGGGTCGGTGCTGCCTCCTCGAAGGGCACCCCCGCGCGCCGCAGCGTCGTCAGGCACGCGTCCCCGCCGGGGAGGGGGCGGCCCGGGCCGATCGCGACGGGCCGCGCCGGCTCGGGAGCACCCCCGGAGGAACCGGCGGGCGGGGCAGAGCGCGCGCTGGGCGCGGACGAGGGCGGCGCCGGAGCGGCGGAGGTGCTCGCCGCGCTCGGGCGCGCAGGAAGCTCTCCGGCGGGCGGGGGCCAGCCGTATCCCGGGGTGTCCCAGTGGGCGCTGGCGGGCCACGGCTCGTCGGAGCCTTGGGGCGGCAGGCACCCCGTCGCGAGCAGAGCGACGCTCAGCGCGGCGATCGCGAGATCTCGAATCCGCGAGACCCCGGCACCAATGACGCCGGCCCCGAAAGCACGAGCGCCGAAAGCACGAGCGCCGAAACCCCGAGCACCCCGATCCCCCCGCTCACGGGCACCCGACGCGCGAGCGCTCGGACCGCGAGCACTCGGATCCCGTTCACCCACGTCCCGAGGAGCAGACCCCCGAACGGCAAAATCCCGAACGGCAGAATCTCGAACGGCAGAATCTCGAACGGCAGAATCTCGAACGGCAGAATCTCGAACGGCAGAATCCCGAACGGCAGAATCTCGAACGGCAGAGACGGG
>Ga0207873_1002863_pt1 | contig 13369 bp, 12 predicted proteins | sample BGWIniCompost_FD_187373 | JGI IMG/M metagenome (GOLD analysis project Ga0207873, IMG submission 187373) | Cellulose adapted compost microbial communities from Newby Island Compost Facility, Milpitas, CA, USA - BGW Initial Compost (SPAdes)... ... | reverse complement strand
CCCCCGCCTCATTCTCTCGTGTGTCCGCCCTGCGGATGACGGCTCAGTCGGCCGGGATCAGAGCCACCTCGTCGCTGCCCGACAGGGACGGCAGACCCTCCGGCGGCGTGTCCTGGTAGGTGGCGTTGAAGACCGCCCTCAGATTGTCCGCACCGGCATGACCGCCGTCCACGAACGTCTTGAACGACCCCGAGCAGCCGGTGCTGGTGGACAGCGGGTGGCCGTGGGTGTCGTGACCGAGGATGAAGGTCACGGTGACCTGGGAGCAGTCCACCGGCTGGTCGTCGGCGACGGCCACCTCCCAGCTGACCGTGTCGCCCCAGTGGAACGGTGTCCCGCTGTCCGGGGCCGGGTCGGTGGTGAGCGTGACCACCGGCGCCTTGTTGCCCACGACCACGCGCACGGAGGCGGAAGCGGAACGGCCCGTGCGGTCGGTGACCTTCAGCGTGGCCTCGTAGACGCCGTCCTCGGTGAACGTGTGCACCGGGTCCGCCTCGCGCGAGTCCACCCTGCCGTCCGCGTCGAAGTCCCAGGCGTAGCGGAGGGAGTCACCATCCGCGTCCTCGGTGCCCGCGCTGGAGAACTTCACCGTCAGCGGACTGTGGCCGTCCACCACATCGGCGCTCACCTTCGGCTCGGGGGTGCGGTTGCCGCGGGTGAAGTCGATGCGGGCGAGCTGGGCCTCGGGCAGTTCGGCGAAGTAGCCGGTGCCGTACTCCAGGACGTACAGCGCGCCGTCCGGGCCGAACTCGGCGTCGATGGGGCCGTCGGTGGTGATCGAGGGGATCGCGTCCTCGATCTTCCTGACCTCGTTGCGCTTGCCGAGGGTGATCGCCTTCACCTGGTCACGGGTCCACTCGTAGAAGAGCGGTTTGCCGTCGAAGTACGCCGGCCAGCGGTTCACCGCCTTGTTGTGCTTGTCGTAGCGGTAGGCCGGGCCGCCCATCGGGCCGATACCGCCCTCGCCCAGTTCCGGGAACTCCTCCGAGACGCCGTAGCCGTAGACGATCTGGGCGTCCTTCACCGGGGGCAGCTTGCTCAGGCCGGTGTTGTGCCGGGAGTCGTTGACCGGGGCCTTGCAGTCGAAGGCGCCGTTCGACTTCTGGGTGGCGAAGTCGTAGTCCTGGTACGGCATGTCCTGGGTCACGCAGAACGGCCAGCCGTAGTTGGCCGGGCGGTCGACGACCATCCAGCGGCCGTGGCCGGCGGGGCCGCGGTCCGGGTCGGGTTCGCCGGCGTCGGGTGAGTAGTCGGCGACGTAGAGCGCGCCCGTCTTGTCGTCCACCGCGAAGCGGAACGGGTTGCGCAGACCCATGGCGTAGATCTCGGGTCGGGTCTTCGGAGTTCCCGGGGCGAAGAGGTTGCCGCGCGGGACCGTGTAACTGCCGTCCGGCTTCACCTTGATGCGCAGGATCTTGCCGCGCAGGTCGTTGGTGTTGCCGGCGGTGCGCCGGGCGTCGTAGGCGGGGTTGCGGTCGGCGCGGTCGTCGAGGGGGGCGTAACCGTCCGAGGCGAAGGGGTTGGAGTCGTCGCCGGTGGACAGGAACAGGTTGCCCTTGCTGTCGAAGTCGATCTTTCCGCCGACGTGGCAGCAGATGCCTCGGTCGGCGGGGACGTCGAGAATCTTCTGTTCGCTGTCGAGGTCGAGCGTGTTGCCCTTGAGCTTGAAGCGGGACAGGCGGGTGACGCCCTTGTACTTCGCGAAGTCCTCGGGGCTGCCGAACTCCGGTGCGTCGCCCTCGTTGACGTCGGGAGTGTCCGGGTCGTCCACCGGGGTGTCCAGGCGGGGCGAGTAGTAGAGGTAGACCCAGTGGTTCTTGCCGAAGTCGGGGTCGACGGCGATGCCCTGGACGCCTTCCTCGTCGTGCTGGTAGAGGCCGGCGGGGCTCTTCTTCATGTCGGCGGCGAGGAAGTTGACGCCGCTCCTGGGATCGTGGATGCGGACCTCGCCGGTGCGTGCGGTGTGCAGGACGCGGCGGTCGGGAAGGACGGCGAGGGCCATGGGCTCGCCGGGGCGGTCGTTGAGGGTGACCTTCTGGAAGTCCGACGCGGGCGGCGGTGCCGGGTCGGGTCCGGCGGCCTGGGCCGGGGACAGCGGCAGGAGCCCGACGGCTCCGGCGAGCGTCGCCGCCCCCACGAGCGTGACGATCCGTCTGTTGCGCACTCGGAACTCCTCTGCTCTGCACGGTGGTTGCCTGAGCGTGAGGGCGCTGGGCTCCGGCAGCACCGGCTGGTCGTTGCGGAGTGAAGTGGGTGAAACCCTGTGCGTAGCGAGTCAGTTGGACGCTAAGGGGCGTACTTTCGACTCGTCAAGGACAAAGTTTCAACTTTCTTGCGGAAAGACGGTGCGCGTACGGGGAGTTGTGGGACCGGGGTCGGTGCCCCGCCCGGCCCGGCTGTGCGGGGCGGGCGGGGGCACCGTGAGGATGTCAGTGCGCTCCCTGCGGGGTGTGTGCCCGCCCCCCCGGAGCAGGGCCCGGTGGGTGTGTGCGAGCTCCGGGTCCGGGGACGGCCTCGGCGTCCTACGGCGTCACACTCACCTCGGGCTCAGCTCCTGGGTTCGCCCCAGGTGCCGGTCGAAGAACCGGCCCGCGTCCTCCTGCTCGAACCACGGGGTGCCGGTGTGGCCGCCCATGTTGGCGTGCAGGGTCTTCTCGGTGCTGCCGATGGCGTCGAACAGGTCAAGGGCCCGCTGCCTCGGGTTCCCCTCGTCGTCCCACTGCAGCAGCATCAGCAACGGAATGCTGATCTTCCGGGCCTCCTCGCGCTGGGCGCGGGGCACGTAGCCGCCGGCGAAGAGGCCGGCCACCGCGATGCGCGGCTCGGTGACCGCGAGGCGGATGCCGAGGGCGGCCCACCCCGAGTAGCCGACCGGGCCGTCGAGCTCGGGCAGCTCCAGCAGGGCGTCCAGGACCGTCCGCCATTCCGGGGCTCCCTCCTCGACGAGGGGGCCCGCCAGTGACTCCAGGAGTTCGTCGGCGGGCCTGCCTGCCCGCAGGGCCTCGCGGAGTTCGGCGCGGATCCGGTCGTGGGCGGCGGGGCGGGGCCGGTCGCCGCATCCGGGGCCGTCGATGGTCGCCACCGCGTAGCCGCGGGCCGCGGTGTGGCGGGCCCGGGCGACCAGCCGGGCCTCGCGCCGGGGCAGACCGTTGTTGTGGGCGGTGAGGATCAGCGGGGCCGGCGCGGCGGAGCCGGGTGTCCACAGGGTGCCGGGGATGTCGCCGAGGGTGAACTCACGCTCGAGGACGCCGTCGGGAAGCTGCTGTTCGGAGATGAAGAGCATGGTCGTCATGCCTTTCGGGAGTGCTCAGCTGCGGCGCTCCCGGGCGAGGCGTCGCCCGGCCGTGACTCCGAGGGGAGCACCCATGTCGGTCGTGTTCACGGGTACCACCTCCTCGTTCTGCCGGGCACGGCCCTGGTGAACGTAGCAGGGTTCGGGCGGGCGGCCAACGCGATTTCGGCCCGCCGCGCCGGGGCACGCGATAAGTCGTTGGACAACGCCGGCGGCGCCGGGGCACGTTGAAGGCATGCAGCAGGAGCAGATCTGGGACTCCGAGGCCGCCCGGCGGTACGACACGCCCGGGACCGGCATGTTCGCACCCGACGTTCTGGGACCGACCGTCGACCGTCTCGCCCGTCTCGCGGACGGCGGACCCGCACTCGAGTTCGCGATCGGCACGGGCCGGGTTGCCGTCCCGCTCGCCGAACGCGGTGTTCCGGTGACGGGCATCGAGCTGTCGGCTCCGATGGTGGAGCGCTTGCGCACCAAGGCCGACGAGGCGACGATCCCCGTGATCATCGGTGACATGGCGACCACGGCCGCCCCCGGCGAGTACAGCCTGGTGTACCTCGTCTACAACACGATCTCCAACCTCCTCACCCAGGAGGAGCAGGTCCAGTGCTTCCGCAACGCCGCCCGGCATCTCCGTCCCGGCGGGCGGTTCGTGATCGAGCTCGGGGTGCCGGACCTGCGCCGGCTTCCGCCGGGACGGAAGGCGACCGTGTGGCACACCGAGGACGGCTACATCGGCCTGGACACGTACGACACCCTGAACCAGCAGCTGGTCTCGCACCACTTCCACTACGACGAGTCCGGGCAGGCCCGGTTGTACCGCAGCCCGCATCGCTACATCTGGCCGTCCGAACTCGACCTCATGGGCCGACTGGCAGGCTTCGAGCTGGAGTCCAGGCACGCGGACTGGCTGGGGTCCGAGTTCACCGCCGAGTCGACGTCCCATGTGTCGGTGTACCGGCTGCCCTCCGAGTAGAGTCGCAACTCCGGTCCGGTGGCGCGCACCTGGCTGCGCGCTACCGTGGTTCTCTCGGACGCTGGACCCCGGCTGGAGGAGCGGTGGTGGCAGGGAGCGACCGGCGGGTGGTGCGCACGTACCGGCTGGGGGCGGGACCGTTGGCGTTCGTGACGCTGATGCTGGGGTGGCCGGCGGTTCTCTTCGTGCGGTCGGTCGTGCCGGATGACGGGCTTCCGGTGCTGTTCAAGGCGAGCCTGCTCATGCTGGTGGGGCTGGTGTGTGCCGGGGTGGTCTGGTTCTGGCGGGCGGCGACCGTGGTGTGCGAGGACCACATCGCGGTGCGGCAGTTGTTCCGGACGCGCAGGACCGCGTGGTGCGATGTGCTGAGCATCGAACGGGACCGCGATCCGGCGTCGGCCAGGACCCTGCTGCTGGACCGGGAGGGCAGGCTGTTCGCGCTGCCCGGGGGCGTGGGGGCCGGGAGCGATGCGGTGCGGGAGATCGTGGCGGTGTGGGAGCGGTCGCGCGGTGCGGAGTGGGCTCCTCCGTCCGCGGCCTTCGCTCAGGCGGCGCGGCAGCGGGCTCGGGGGCGGGAGTCGGCGGTCGTGTGGGCTCTGCTGGTGAGCGCGGGTGCGTTCCTCCTGACGCTGGGCTGCGGGCTGGCGGTCGGATACGCGGCGGAGTGGGGCGCGGACGACGTCCCGTGGGTGTTGCAGGCGGCCGGTTTCGAGCCGGTGGTGGTGTTCGCCGTGGTGTACGGGGTGGCGGTGCGCAGGGTGGGGCGGCGCCGGCAGGGCGTGTAGTGCGCCGTCCGCCCCGTCCGGGCGCACACGGGGAGCAGAGCGGGCGGGCGCCCGGACGGAAGGGAAGGGCGTGGGTCAGGCGGTGTCGTCCGCCGCGGCGAGGTCCGGTTCCTCGCCCGGGTCGCTGAGCTGTTCGCGGAGGTAGCCCCAGATCACGGCGATCAGTGCGGCGACGGGGACGGCGAGGAGACTGCCGACGATGCCGGCCAGGCTGCCGCCCAGGGTGACGGCCAGCAGGACCACGGCGGCGTGCAGGCCGAGCCCGCGGCTCTGGATCATGGGCTGGAGGACGTTGCCCTCCACCTGCTGCACGACCACGATGATGGCGAGCACGATCAGCGCGTCGGTGAGGCCGTTGGAGACCAGCGCGATCAGTACGGCGACGAGGCCGGCGAACAGGGCGCCCACGATCGGCACGAAAGCGGACACGAAGGTGAGGACCGCGAGCGGCAGGACCAGCGGCACGCCCAGGAACCACAGGCCGAGGCCGATGAGGACGGCGTCGATCAGGCCGACGAGTGCCTGGGAGCGGACGAAGGCGCCCAGGGTGTTCCAGCAGCGTGCGGCGACGGCCGGGACGTCGGTGGCGAGGCGGCCGGGCAGCTGGCGCTCCAGCCAGGGCAGGAAGCGCGGGCCGTCCTTGAGGAAGAAGAACATCAGGAACAGCGCGAGGACGGCGGTGACCACGCCGTTGAACACGGTGGTCACGCCGGTGACGGCGGTGGTGGCGATGCTTCCCGCGCTGTCCTGGACGCGGGCGGCCGCCGAGTCGAGGGCGTCCGCGATCTGGTCCTCGCCGATGTTCAGCGGGGGTCCTGCCGCCCACGCGCGCAGCCGGTCGATGCCGGCGACCACGCCGTCGGCCAGCTCTCCCGACTGGGACGCCACCGGCACGGCGATCAGCGCGGCCGTGCCGGCGGCGACCAGCAGGAAGAGCACGGTCACCAGCGACGCGGCCAGGGCGGGCGGCAGGCCGCGACGCAGCAGGAAGCGGGTCGGCGGCCAGGTGAGCGTGGTCAGGAGCAGGCCGATGACGAGCGGCCAGACCACGGGCCACATCCGTCCCAGGAGCCAGAGGACGGCCACCGACAGTGCCACGACGAGCAGCAGTTCCCCGGACACGCGCGCCGAGGTGCGCAGGGCGGCGCGGGTTCTCGCGGAGTTCAGGCGGGCAGACATGAGGGCACCCTATGGGGGCCGCGCCGCCCGCTGTCGTCGCGGGTCCGGCGCCGCCGGTCTCGTGGGTGTTCAGGTCAGTTCGAGCACGAGCTTGCCGATGTTCTCGCCGCGGAAGAGCATCTGCAGGGTGTCGGGGAAGTCGTCCACGGTCCCCTTGACGACGTGCTCCTTGACCTTGATGCGGCCGTCCTGGATCCAGCTCATGATGGCGCGGGCGGCCTCGGCGTACCGCTCGGCGTAGTCGAAGACGACGAAGCCCTCCATGCGGGCCCTGCGCACCAGCAGCGTGAGGTAGTGGGAGGGTCCCTGGACCGGTGTGGAGTTGTTGTACTGGCTGATGGCGCCGCAGATCACCACGCGGGCGTGCATGGCGAGCCGGGTCAGGGCGGCGTCGAGGATGTCGCCGCCGACGTTGTCGAAGTAGACGTCGATGCCGTCGGGCACCTCGCGGCGCAGTGCCTTGCGCACGTCCTCGGCGCGGTAGTCGATCGCCGCGTCGAAGCCCAGTTCGCCGGTGAGCAAGGCGCACTTCTCGGGTCCTCCGGCGATGCCGACGACGCGGCAGCCCTTGGCCTTGGCGATCTGGCCCACGAGGCTGCCGACGGCGCCCGCGGCGCCGGACACCACGACGGTCTCGCCGTCCTCGAGGGCGCCGACGTCGAGGAGGCCGAAGTAGGCGGTCATGCCGGGCATGCCCAGCGCGCCGAGGTAGGTGGAGGGCGGGGCGAGGCTGGTGTCGGCCTTCATCGCGCCCTTGCCGTCGGAGACCACGTACTCCTGGACGCCGAAGGTGCCGACGACGTGGTCGCCGGGCCGGTAGTCGGGGTGGTTGGAGGCGGTGACCTCGACGACCGATCCGGCGCGCACCACCTCGCCGAGGCCGACCGGGGGCAGGTAGGAGGGGCGGTCGTCGAGCCAGCCGCGCATGGCGGGGTCCAGGGAGATGACCAGCGTGCGGCCGGCGAACTGGCCGGGCCCGGGCTGCTCCACGGGGACGGAGCGGTGCTCCCAGTCCTCGGGCCTGACCTCGCCGACGGGACGGGCGGCCAGGCGGATCTGACGGTTGGTCGCAGACATGACGGCTCCTGTCGTTCCGGATGACGACGAGGGTACCGACCGGTAGGTATGGCGTGGACGGTGAGGTCCGTCACAGGGGGCACAGACGGCTCGCTGTGGAGCCGGGTGGAGCGAGCGGCCGTACCGGCCGGAGCCTCGGCCGCAGCAAAGAGGCGTCCCCGGGCTGCGGGGCAGGGGCCGGGGACGCCTCTCCGGTGTGATGTGCGGTGGCCGGTCTCAGGCCATGCCGAACTTCTCGGCGTGCACCTGTCGGCCGGGGACGCCGAGGTGGCGCAGGGTGCCGAGGACCGCGGAGGTCATGGCGGGCGGGCCGCAGACGTAGATGTCGCGTTCGGTGATGTCGGGCACCAGGGCGTGCAGGTTCTGCGGCTCGAACGGCCGGGCGCCCTCCCCGGTGCGGCCGGTGAGCAGATGGAGCCGTCCGCCGCGTACCGCGAGCAGCCGGCGGATCTCCTCGACCAGTACGGCGTCCTGCTCGGTGCGCACCCGGTAGAGGACCACGACGTCGCCGCCGCTCTGCTCCTCGAGGAGGGCCCGGACGGGGGTGATGCCCACACCTCCGGCGATCAGCACGGAGCCGGGCCGCGTGCGGTGCAGGGAGGTGAACGCGCCGTAGGGGCCCTCGACGAACACCCGTGTCCCGGCCGCCAGATGGCGCAGTCCGGCGCTTCCGCTGCCGACGGCCCTGGCGGTCAGGCGCAGCGAGCGGCCGTCCGGGGCCGCCGACAGGGAGAACGGGTTCGCCAGCCACCAGTTGCGGTGTCCGGGGAAGCGCCAGATGCAGAACTGCCCGGCCCGGGCGGGGAACCGGTCGAGGTGGCGGCCGGTGACGTACACCGAGACCACGTCGTGCGACTCCGGTGTCACGGCCGAGACCTGGAAGCGGTGGTAGGCGTTGCGCCACACGGGGATCGCGATGCGGCCGGCGACGAGCGCGCCGAAGGCCAGCAGCCACAGCGCCCACCAGTACAGCTCGGCGAAGGCAGAGGAGGTGAAGGTGGTCGTCTCCTGGAGCTGGTGGACGAACGCCAGCCCCAGAGCGAGGTAGATCAGCAGGTGCAGGCCGTGCCAGACCTCGTAGGGCAGCCGCCTGCGCAGCGCCCGGGTGGAGACGACCGCGATCGCGACGAAGACGGCGGCGGCCAGCATCCCGAGGAGCGAGGCGGGCACGCCTGCCAGTGCGAGGAAGGTCTTGGTCATCGACGCGTCGTCGAGTCGCGCGTAGCCGAGCACGACCAGGAAGGCGTGCGTGAGGACGAGCCAGAGCAGGGTGAAGCCCGTCCAGCGGTGCCACACGGTCAGCCGGTCCATGCCGATGCGCCGGTCCAGCCACGGTATCCGGGCGATCAGCAGCAGTTGCAACAGCATCAGCAGTGCGGCGTGGAGGCCGAAGAACTTGGCGACGGTGAGCGTGCCGTTCTTGCCGCTGCCCTCGGTGATGAAGAGGGTCTCGACGATGAGCAGGTTGAGCACGACGAAGGTGCCCAGCGCCCACCGCGCCGCGACCGCCGGCGGGACGGAACCCGTCCGGATGCGGGAAGTGGTGTCCGTCAAGTCTGCTCCCCCCTCGCACCGCGGAGCGGTCACCGGCGGCCGGCCGTGCGCAGGGCAGGGGCCGGCCTCGTCTCGGTCGCGGTGCGGTGACGCCGTAGAACTGGGCACAGAGTACGCGCACGGCGTCTTCACGTCCCCCGCGGAAAGGAAACAGAATCGCGACAGTCCGCCTCCGGTCGGGCCGGGGGTCAGGTCTCCTGGTCGCCGGACTCCGGGTCGGGGCCGCGGGTGTCCGAGGCGGAGGTTCCCGGGCCGGGTGCGGCCTCCCCGGCGGGGCGGTGATCGTCCGCTCCGGGGTCCTGGGCGGGGCGGTGGTGGTCTCCGCGTCGGGAGGTGCCGCGGCGGTGATAGGCCTTGTTGGCGATGCGCCATTCCTCGCCGACGCGGACCAGCAGGAAGATGTCGGTGAACGTGTCCGGTCCGTGATGGAGCGTCATGGTGGCCGTGGCGACGGTGCCGTGGACGTCGACGGCGTCGATGCGGCGGGACCGGCTCGGCTCGTCGGGCGCCGGACGGCCCGGGAACAGGGCGCAGTACTCGTCCAGGGTCCAGGAGGTGAAGGCGCCGTCCCGGATGCCCTCGATGCGGGCGGTGGGCAGGAAGGCGTCCCGGAAGTGGCGCGCGTCGCCGGTGGCGTGGCCGCGGATGTAGGAACGGAGGGGTCGGAGTACGGCGTCGCCGGGGGCCGGGGCCGTGGCGGCTGCGGCGATGTCGGCCTCGGGGTCCGCCGGGGTGTCACCCACGCCGGAGGCGCCGCGCAGGGGTGTGCCGGACGCGGCTGCCAGCAGGGCCAGGTCCTTGGCGAGAGCGCCGATCGTGAAGGTGGCCCGGCCGGCGCCGGCCGCTGCGGCATCGGAGGGGGGAGCCTCGAGGGCGTGGCGTCTGCTCGCCACGAGGCCGCCGAGATGGCCGAGTTCGAGGACGTCCAGTACCTGGGCGCGGGGCAGGCCGAGGGCGTCGGCCTGCCGCAGCGTGTCTCGCAGGGCGAGGACCGTGCCGGCCAGGCCCTGGTTGGCGATCAGCTTGAGTGCGGCCGCGGTGGCGGCGTCCGGGGCGGGGCGTACCGTGCCCAGTGCTTCCAGCACGGGGCGGGCCCGCTCGAGGGCGGTGGCGTCGGAGGCGGCGGCGAGGATCTGCAGGGTGCCCGTGGTGACGGCGGGCACGGAGCCGATCACGGGGGCGTGGACGTAGCACGGGCCGAGTTCCTGGGCCAGTCGCCTCGCCTCGGCGGGAGCGACGGTGCTGACGTTGACGACGATCGTGTCCGCTGCGAGGGAGTCGCCGGCCTCGTCGAGGACCTGCCGGCAGGCCGGGCCGTCGAAGAGGGCCAGCAGTACCAGGCGGGCCTGCGCGACGGCGTCCTTCGGGTCGGCGGTCGTCCGCACGGCGTCGGCGGGGCGTCCGGAGCGGGTCCAGCCGATCACGTCCCGGCCCTGTGCGGCGAGGCGGGCGGCAATGCTCGCGCCCAGGCGGCCCAGGCCGAGGACGGCGACGGTGTGCGCGGGTGGTGTGCTCATGGACGTCAGCCTGCTTCGGCAGCAGGTATGCGACAAGCGACGATTCCGCAGGTCTGCCCTGCTGGACACGCATAGCTCCCGGTCATACTGGGGGTCATGGATCTCACCGTGTGGCGCACCTTCGTGACCGTCTGCCGTCTGGGTTCGTTCTCGGCCGCGGCGGCCGAGCTGCATCACACGCAGTCGGCGGTGTCCCGGCAGATCGCCGGTCTCGAGCGGCAGCTCGGGGTGGCCCTGATCGAGCGCCACGCACGCGGCGTGCGGCCCACCGCAGCCGGCGAGGTGTTCCGGCGGCACGCGCTGGCCACGCTGAACGAGGCCGACCGTGCGGTGCGTGCGGCGCGTGATGCCGGTGACGGCGCGGTCGACCGGTCTCTTGCCATCGGCGCGACGCCGTCGCTGGCGGCGGGCATCGTTCCCGAGGCGGTCCGGGAGGTGCTGCGGTCGAGCGGCCCGCTGCGGTGGAGCCTGCTGCCCGGGCTGAGCGCGCAGCTGCACGACCGTCTGGTGGCCGGGGATCTCGATGTCGCGGTGGTGACGGATGCGCCGCCGGGGCTGCCGGAGGACGGGCGGTTCGAGCGGCGGTTCCTCGGCCTGGACGAGATGGTCGTCGTGGTGCCCGCCGGTCATCCGCGGGCGCGGGACGGACGGCTGCCCGTCGAGGCGCTGGCCGACGAGACCTGGGTCGAGGACAACGACGGCTCGGCCACCCTGCTGCGCCGGCAGGCCGCGCGCGCCGGGATCAGTCCCCGGATCGACCTCGCGGCGGCCGATCTGCACGGCAAGCTGGCCCTGGTGGCGGCCGGTCATGCCATCGCGCTGATCCCCGGGGTGCTCAGGGGCGCCCTGCGGCCCGACGTCGTCACGGTGCCGCTGGTGGATCCCCCGACCCGCGGGATCTACGCGGTCACCCCGCGCCGCGATCCCCACCCGTCGGCGCCGGCCCTGATCGACCGGCTGGCGGACTCCTTCGCCCCGTGAGACCTCGGCCCGTTGCGAGGCCGGTCGTCAGGACGGCGCGCGCCTCCTCGCGAGCCGCGTCGCCGCGTCCCTCGCGCCGGAACCGCGCGCCGTGGCGGCGCGCGAGCTCCTCAACGACGAGGAACCCGGCGTTGTGCCGGGTTCCCTCGAAACGGGGCCCGGGGTTCCCGAGCCCCACCACCACGTTCATGGTTACTCCTCGGCAGGCTCGCCCTCGGCCTCTTCGTCTTCCTTCTCGCCCACGACCTCGGGCTCGGCGGCCTCGGCGGCCTCCTCCTCCTCGACGACGCGCGGCGGCACGACCGCGACGATCGCCAGCTCGAGGTCGTCCATCACCTGCGCCTCGGACGGCAGCTTGGCGACGAGGTCGGAGACGTGCAGGCTGCTCCCGATCTCGAGGTCGGACACGTCGACCTCGACGTGGTTGGGGATGTAGCGCGGCAGCACGGAGATCGTGACCTCGCGGCGCTGGACGTCGAACTGGCCGCCGGCGCGCACGCCCACGGCGCTGCCGACGTACTCGATCGGCACGTGCACCACGACGGGCTCGTTCGCGGAGACGGCGAAGAAGTCGACGTGCAGCGGCTCGCGCCGGCGCTTGTCCATCTGGACCTGCTTGACGAGGACGCTGAGGACCTCGCCGTCGACGTCGAGGTCGATGAGGCTGGAGCTGCCGACGGCGCGGAACGCCTTGTCGAAGGCGCGCACGTCGACGCTGACGGGTACGTTGATCTCGCGGTTGTAGACGACCGCCGGCAGGCGGCCGTTCCGCCTCAGGTCGCTAAGGGCGCCCTTACCGCGCTTCTCGGCTGCAAGCTTCATCTGTCCTCCGAGGCGCGCCGGGCCCGAAGCCGCGCGCCGACCAAGCATTCAGCTTACTCGCAACGCGGGCCGCGTGTCCACCTGGGCCGCGCCGCCTCACCCGGCGCCGCCGTGGACCTCGAGCTCGCGCACGCCCGGGTTGGCGGCCAGGTAGAGGGCGGCCTCCACCAGCCGGGAGACCGGGATCCACCGCGAGGTGTCGGCGTCCGGCATGGCCGCGCGGTTCGCCGGCGTGTCGATCGTGCCCATGGGGTGGACGACGGCGGCATGCACGCCCGTGCCGGCGAGCTCGGCCGCCAGCGAGCGCATGTAGGCGGCCACGGCCGCCTTCGCGGCGGCGTAGGCCGTGCGGCCCGGCGCCGCCGAGCTCGCGGCGCCCGCGCCGAAGGCCAGCACGAAGCCCTGGCCCCGCGCCAGCATGCCCGGCAGCACCGCCCGCGTGGCGTTCACGACGGTAAGGAGGTTCAGCTCGACGAGCCCCGCGACGAAGCCGGCGTCGACGGTCGCGGCCGGGCCCGCGGCGAACCCGCCGACCGCGTTGAGGAGGACAGAGCACGCGCCCACGGCGCCCTCGAACGCCTCGAACTGGCGCCGGGCGGCGGCCTCGTCGCGCAGGTCGATCCCGGAGTAGCCGAGGCGCGCGTCGGGCGCGAGCGCGAGGACGGCGTCCCTGGCCGACTCGCCACTGCCCTCGCTCGGTCCGGCCACGAGCGCGACCGGCCAACCGCGGGCGGCGAGGGCGGCGGCCAGGTGGGGGCCCACGGCCCCGCTGGCGCCGGTGACGGCGGCGTAGGTGCCGGGCGCGGGTGAGGAGACGTCGACGGGCATGGGCCCAGTCTACGGAGCCGTCCCTCGTATACTCCGCGGATGAGCCAGACGCTGACCCTGGACACGCTGCTCGCCGCCGCACGCAAGGCGTCACGGGCGCTCGCCGGGGCCGACCGCGACGCCGGTCTGAGGGCGATGGCGGCGGGCCTGGAGCGCGACGCCGAGAGGGTACTGGCGGCGAACGCCGAGGACGTGCGCGCGGCCCGCGCGGGCGGCATGCCGGCGCCGCAGCTGGACAGGCTGACGCTCGCGCCCGAGCGCCTGCGGGCGATCGCCGCGGCCTGCGAGGAGGTCGCGGCGCTGCCGGACCCGCTCGGCCGGGTCCAGGGCGGCTGGACGCTCGCGGCCGGCCCGCGCG
>Ga0207873_1002862_pt1 | contig 13375 bp, 12 predicted proteins | sample BGWIniCompost_FD_187373 | JGI IMG/M metagenome (GOLD analysis project Ga0207873, IMG submission 187373) | Cellulose adapted compost microbial communities from Newby Island Compost Facility, Milpitas, CA, USA - BGW Initial Compost (SPAdes)... ... | reverse complement strand
CGGCGCTCAGTGCCAGAATGAGCCCCACCGCCGCGTGCACAATGTGCGGCGTGATGACCACCAGCAGAGCGCCCGCCACAGCCAGGGCAGCCAATAACCAGAAGAAAATAGCGGTCGCGTCCATAACAAGCAACTGACTAATGTTCTGCCATGCTTTTTACAACGTGAACAATAAAGTCGGTCGTTTCCGTTTTAGGATGCCCAATGCCAAGGACTCCATCTGGAAACGCGAGCATCCAAATCGTCACTCCGATTAAGCACAGTGCCGTCAGGGGAAAGCAATATTTCCAGCACATACTCAATATTTGGTCGATTCTCAGCCGGGGAAGCGTCCAGCGAAGGGCCATCATGAAAAGAATTCCGATCACGCACTTGACAAGAAAGTTAATCGCTCCGAGAAAATGCCCAAAAAAACCTGCCCAGGGCCCGACAGCGTCTGTGAGGCCGAGGATGGAGGCCAACGGGATCGGCCCGTTCCAGCCGCCTAAAAACAAAATGGCTCCCAGGCCACTCACCGCGGCCATGGCTGCGTATTCGCCCATATAGAAAACACTCCAGCGAAACCCTGAATATTCCGTATGAAAACCCGCGACCAACTCGCTCTCCGCTTCAGCCAGGTCGAACGGTGCCCGATTGGTCCCAGCCACGGCACATGTCACAAAGATCCAGAAGGCCACGAATGTGAACGGGTCATGAAAAACAAACCAGTTCCAGAACCAGCCACGCTGCGCTTCGCCGATGGCCACCAGATCCATCGTTCCTGCCAACAGGATGGGGATAAGGGCAGCAAAAGTGAGGGGAACCTCGTAACTGACCACCTGAGCGGCTTCGCGCATGCTGCCCAGGAAAGACCATTTCGAACCGGAAGCGTAGCCTGCCAGAATGATTCCAAACACTTCCAGGCCGAGGACGGCAAGGATAAAGAACGCAGCAGTGTTGAGTCGCTGCGCCACCCACCCATCGGAAAACGGCATGGCCATGAAAACGGCAAAAGCGGGGGCAAAGGCGAGATAGGGGGCTATCCGGAACAGTATCCGATCGGCATTGAGGGGAATAATGTCCTCTTTGGTGAGCAGTTTCAAGCCGTCCGCGACGGGCTGGAGCCAGCCGAATCGTCCACCCACCCGTGTGGGTCCCAATCGATCCTGGATTCGCCCTGCCACTTTGCGCTCGGCCCAGGTGGCGGCCGCCACCAGTGTCATGACGACGGCCAGGAGCACCGCAACCTGAAGGAGGGCCACACCGATGATGATGAGCCACCCCCCGCTCGCAGTTGTCTGGATCCATTGACCCACAATTTCGTTCATAAACCACCCGTTCACGTATTCGACTATTCCTCGACCTTTTTATATTTTTTGACAAGGCCAGGAATATGCGATGGCCGGGATATTACGCCCAAAAAATTATTAATCAAACTTGTGTTACTGAACCATGAACCGCTATCGATCGACTTCCCCCAACACGATATCGAGGGAGCCGATGATTGCCGGCACGTCCGCCACCAGGCAGCCCCGACACAACTTGGGAAGCACCGAGAGATTGCAAAAACTACTGCTGCGGGCGCGAACCCGCCAGGGAATGGCCTCGCCCAAACTCACGATCATGAATCCCATCTGCCCCTTGGGACACTCGGTTTCCAGATAAACTTCGCCGGGCGGCAATTTCTGGTTGAGCTTGATCGGCTTGCCGATATCGCCTTCAGCGGCCCGATATTTTTCGATGGCCTGCCGGACCAATTTGACCGACTGGACAACCTCCACCATCCGAACAAAGAACCGGTGCCAGCAATCGCCGAGCACAGTTTCCGTCGGAACCTCTGGACAGGGAGCAGGATAACGTCCGTCCTTACAGACGGCCACATCAAATTGATATCCCTCATACATGCGGGTATAAAAGGGATCGCCATCCCGGCGGAGATCCCAATCCACTCCGCTGCCCCGTAACACGGGCCCCGTGCATCCATGATCGATGGCCATCGCCGCAGGCAGCACCCCCACCCCCGCCGTCCGTTTGATGAAAATGTGATTGACAGAAAGAAGTTCGTGGAGGTCGTCGATGACGGGTTCGAACTGATCCAAAAATCTTTCGCACTCTTCCAGCCAGCCCGGCGGCAGATCAGCCATGAGCCCCCCCACTGTTATGTAGCTGTACGTCAGCCGGGCGCCACAAACCGCTTCAAAAAGATTGAGTATTTTCTCTCGCTCTCGGAAGCAATACATGAACGGGGTGAAACTCCCCAGATCCAGCCCATACGTCCCCGCCGCCACAAGGTGGCTGGCGATTCGCCCCAGCTCCACGATGAGCACCCGAAGGTGCCGGGCCTTTTCGGTGACCTGAAGCCCCAACAGTTTTTCCACCGTCAGGGCCCAGCCCAGGTTCATATTCATCCCCGCCAGATAGTCCATTCTGTCGGTATAGGGAATCCACTGCCGCGGGGTGACGTTTTCTCCAATTTTCTCCGCACACCGGTGGAGATAGCCGATATACGGCGTGGCTTCGAGAACGAGCTCCCCGTCAGTCCGCAGGACCACCCGTAACACCCCATGAGTACTGGGATGCTGGGGTCCCATGTTGATGAGGAGCTCCTCTGTTCGGAGCTCCCCTTCCGATTCCTGTTGCTGACGTTGAAGATCGGCTTCCGCCATGGGTATTGACGAACTCGTGGGGACAAAGGTCACTTGGGATTCACCAATCGGCTTCGATTTTGCTTACTGGGGGAATCAGGTGCTGGGACGTACGCGAAAGAAATCTCTCTCCGGCTTTTTTTTCATTCACTTCTCTGGTTATCTCCAGTACCCCCATTACCTGACTCTGATTCCGTGGTACTCTTTGGGCATTTGATAATCCTTGCGGAGGGGGTGTCCAACCCAGTCCTCCGGGCAAAGTATGCGTCGCAAATCGGGATGTCCTACGAACTCAACGCCCGAAAGGTCATAGACCTCGCGTTCATGCCATTCTGCCGCACTCCAGATGTTGCTCACCGTCGGGACCCGCGGCAACCGCCCTTCCACGTCGTCCTCCCAGCGGGGCAGCATTACCTTGAGAACCAGACGATGCCGCTTGCTGAGCGATGACAGGTGGTAGACCAACTCCAGATGTGGTTGAAAGGGAGCCTTGGCCGCCTTTTTGGGGTCCGTCTCGAGGTAATCCACCGCCGTGATGCAGTGGAGCATCTCGAACCGAAGGTCTGGATCGTCCCGAAGGAAGCGGCACACCTCCGGAAGTTTTTCTCGTGCGACTTCAATCCAGGGATCGATCGCCTGCACGTTGCCCAGGCGCACGGCCTCCCCGAATTGTTGCTGAAGTCGTCCAAATATCGCCTCGATATCCATTGTTCTACCAGGTCCCGATTCTCGCCTGTCCGCTCCTGCTGTCCTTCCCCATGCCCGCCCTGCTCATGTTTCACCTACAAGCAGGGAAAGATTGCTTGTCTCTTGCGGTGAGACCTCCGGCCGTGAAGTCGTCTCTCCAGGGAGGGCACGAATCCACTCGAGATCCCCCCGATACCACAAATATGCGAATCCAACCAGGAGGATGCCAAAGAAAACGAGCACATCGACCAGGGCCATCCCCATCAGACGGTTGCCGAATTCACGGATGACCTCCCGGTTTTCGCTCCTGAGGGAACCGGCGTCTTCGCCGCTTGCTACGGGCGTCGGGTTCCCCTCCTTCAATGGCGAACGGTCCGAGGGCGTTTGACCACCGACGTGTCGCAATCCCAGTTCCTCCAGCCTCGCGTCAAGCGCCTTATCGGACACACTTGTGCTGCACAAGTGGCTGGTTTTTCCAAAAACCACCGCCCAAGGGAAAAAGACGGCCACTTCCACATCGAAAATGAGAAACACCAGGGCGATCACATAAAACCGCAGGTCAAACTGAACGTCCGCCGGCCCGACAGAAGGCTCCCCGCACTCGTAAGTTTGAAGCTTTTCCGCAGTAGGACGATTGGGACGCAAGAGCTTCCCCAGCAGCAGGCCGCCGAAAACAACGGCCACGGCTGCTCCCATAAACAGCAGCAGATATCCAACAAGGAATGCCGAGTGCATTGGACTTTCGCAGTACGCAGGGGATTTTGTCTAACTGCACCATGAAAAATACCATTGTAATGTGTTCCATGGGGCATGCAATCAATCGGTGTAGGGAAGTCCGCTGCCGGCCACGACGGCCCCGCGAAAAATTGTTCTGACAACCCGTTTTCGGCACCGGAAGCGAATCTGGGGGAGGCGATCTGGGGCTCTTCCGCGTTCCGGGGGAATACTGGCAAAGAACGAAGAGCGATTTCCCTCCCGAGCGGCGTCCAACCGTACCGCGGGGAGGTCATGCGGAACCCGCGCACACTGTTAATAGACGCAAGTCCCCCGCTATCCTCCGTCGGGTGAGCTTCCACGGCGAGGATTATCGCCAACGCGGGCAACCGAATTCAAAACCCAATAGCGAGGCCGGGAATGGGCCGAGTTGCGATCCATTCGACCGCTAGTCGACCGGTGCGAGTCACCTCAATTCTTCGCTTCAGGTGGTCGACGATTCGAGCAGTTCGCAAACCGGCCGTCTGCCTGCAAAACCCGCGTCGACCTCGTGCCAGAACTCAATCTGCGGTTCCCCTAAACGCCAGCACAGAAAGATATCACGGCCATTGTACTGAGAATAGAAGTCGATGATCCCTTCCACGGGGCTTTTGGTAATCGCGCCTAACGAGGCAAGTTCTTCGACCCACTCCTTGAGTTTCTCGAAATCCCGCCGAATACCGGCCTCGATGTCGGCCAGCTCGTCTTTATAAAGGGGATGCCGTTCCCTTCTGGCGGCTGGGATCGCCGCCAATCTTTCATATCGGGCCTGGAGGTCCCGGGCGAGGTCCACCATGCGCCGGACCAGCGGCTCGATCCGAGGAATCAACGCATTGGCCTCGTCAATCGATAGATAGATTTTTCCTTCTCCTTCCGATATTGAGCCTCGGTTTTCATATGTCTCGCTCATAGGTGCTCTTTTTCGTAGATTTCGGACCAAAAGGATGACGTCAGAATTACGTCATTGTGTGCCGCCGGGGCCTTCATCGACAGGCTCGGTCACTTGTTTGGATAGCGCTACGGCGGTCGGATTGAGCGTTGCCTGCCCCCAGGCGATTTCCAACGGGAGCTTGGCAAAGTCAACGATGCAGCCGTCCCGCAAATAGCAGCTCAAATCGTACGTGGACCCCATGAAGATACAGTCCACGGGACAGTTCTCGGTACAGAAGGCACAGAACATACACTTCGTGTAGTCAATAACGAAAGCCGTCACCCGAAATCCTTTCCGGCCCGGCACGCGTTCTTTACTGATGTAGATGCAGTTGACCGGGCAATCCCTGGCGCAGCGATCGCAACCGATACAGGTCGTCAAATCGTACCTGTGGAATCCTCTGAATCGAGGCGTGACAACCGCAGGTTTTTCAGGATACTCATAAAGGTGGGTAAAGGTGCGTCGGCGAGGGTTGTAGGTACCGAACCACGTGCCGAGAGTCACCCGGAGGGCCTTGATGGTCGTCCAGACGGCACGGACGATATTGGCCCACCAACCGACAAAGCCAGTAGCTGCCTGAGTGATTGCCATAATTTATCGATTTCCTCCAGGCAACCTGATTTGCCTGTTTGGCGAAAAATTAGAAAACGGCCGACAAACTCGATAACCCCATCCTGCTGACCGAATTATAGAGTCGCTTGCCGCTGCCTGGCAACGAGCACCGACGTCGCCCCATTTGTGTTGCGGAACGACAACCGGTAACCATGCTCGCGTTTCTTTCCATCTTCATGCGAGGGATGGCGAGGGCGTGGCGTCCAACACGTTGAAGGCGATTTGCCAATCCGTTTTCCTTGAAATATGTCTCATTGCTGCCCGACACACTCTGGAGATCGGAGTGCAGGTTCGCCAAACCAATTTGTCCGTGATGGGCATTCGATTTGCTTGATTTTGGTCCAAAGGCAAGCTACAGTAAGATAAAGGGAAGGTGTGCGCGACGTAATTGGCGCCTCGGGCGGGTGATGCCCGGGCCCCCAGCAGCAAAGGAAGGAATGGAGGATGCTGGTCCTTTCGCGGAAAAAGAACGAAAGTATTATTATCGACGACCAGATCGTCATCATGGTCGTCGATATCCGGGGCGATCGCGTGCGCCTCGGCATCGAAGCCCCCAAGCACGTCACGGTGCACCGGCGGGAAGTGTACGAAATGATTCAGGCAGACAAAAAGCGGACACAAGAGACGCCGAACACAGAAACTGCGTCCGACTCCGCCCCAAGTGAACAAACCCCCGTTAAATAAACCGCATCGTTCCCGCCGTGCGTTGATCCCACCTTGAGAACTCTTTTCTGTTTTCTCAGGTGACCATTCCGTGATGATTGGTCCGGCCCAGGGGGGTCTTTACTCGGACCATTCGATTTTCCCGGCACTGAGGGCCGCCAAAGCGGGGGGAAACGAATTCGCGGCTGGCCCCACGCGGAAAAAATCGCCGATAACCCGAGATGAACACGTGCCAGGAAAAAGTTCGCGAACCGACCGGTAAGGAAGCTCAGTTCCGCGAACATCAGGCACGGGCGGTTGACGCAACACCGCGAAGGTCGTAATAATTAGGTTTCACGACGGCCCCGTCGTCTAGCCAGGTTAGGACACAGGCCTTTCAAGCCTGTAGCACGGGTTCAAATCCCGTCGGGGTCGCTGAATCTTCTACCCAGGCGTATGATTTTCGCGCCCGGGAAGCTCCAAGCTCGCAAGCTTCTCCAGGATTCTTCAGAAGTTTCGCTCTGGCGTGGCCGAAATTGCGGCGCAGTTTCTGCACAGCACGTTTGGCTTCCGCGGCCGGGCCTCGATCGCCGTGCCTCTCGCTTGCTTTCTGGGCAATCATCGGGGTGATCCGCCTGCCTTGTCCAGTTTTGGAGCATTTGACGCGCCCTCCCAAATCGCCGCCTGATGCCTGCCGTAACCGGATATCAGTCCCGCCTGCGGAGTAGCCATGAAGGCCGACCGCCGGCCGCACGAGTCCCCGCATTGGGCAATCTTCAGGCCACGTTTAACTCCCCGGCCGACAAGTTGTGTTGCGTCCGCTCGGGATGGGCCGATATTATTGCGTGGACACGCCGACTCGCTATCTGCATGAGGCAACTCCATGGATACGGACGTCCCCGAAAACCTCTCACCGGAATCCCTCGACCCAAGCCCAGAACCACTGGATCCGCGGGAACGCAGCCGATCAGACATGTGGCGGGCTGTAGCCCTGTTTGCGATTTTTGTGGGGACCGTGGGCCTGGCCCTCGTTCCACCAACCCGGCTTCCAGTCGTCCTCTCCGTTCTCTTCTCCATGCAAGAAAATGGGCAAACTTCGGACAGTACAGAGAAAGAAGCTAAACCAGAAAAACTGTCGGCGAAAAGAGACTCTTTTGAGATTCCGAGTGTGGTAAGCGAACCGGGCCGCCGGCATCCATTCGTCGGGAACCCCTTTCAGGAAAGCCCCGCCCAAATTGTGCAGGCCAGTCCGGTTCCCCCCATTGGCTCGGCATCGCCGATGGACGCCCTTGCCGGGCCCGTCAAACCCAGCCGAGAGGGAAGCCCAGCGACGGCGGAGCCAACCTTTCCCCAAGGTTTGAGCAGCGCTCTCACCGTGGAAACGAGCAGAAACCGCCCGGCCAACGACGGCAACGGCTCGAGAGCAGGTGTCGGCCGACCTCCGTGGCAATCGGCCACCGGGGGCGGGTTCCACGGGGGTGTTTCGCCCGGAGACACGCGGACACCAGCGTCCGTCCCCACTTTGGATTCGTCGTACGCGTCGGCGGAAGTCTCGCCTCAAACCGAAGGACCAAATCGCCAGCAGCTCCCATCGATGGAGGGAATCGAGCGCCTGGAAGAGCTTGCGCGTCAGTTTCGCGCCCTTGGTGCTGTGCGCTATCGGTTGGAGCGGTGGGGAACCGACGGGCAGCTCTTTCGGTTCACCTGCGAGATGCCGGTCAACGGCGTCTCTCACATGACGCGCCTCTGGGAAGCTATTGCCCCCAGCCCTGAGGAGGCCATGAGAAGGGTTCTGGCTCAGATTTCGGGCGGTTCTTCCGATGCCGTCCCTTCTTCTTCCCGGGGTTTCTAGCCAAGCATCACGCAGGTGTCTTCTCGCTGTCGCCAGCGAAGCGGGATCCGCGGAGTGGTGCGGCGTGGGGGGAGAAACCGCAACTCGCCCAATGGGGTCATTGATCGTGAGCATAGCCGGTCGAGAACGCACCTTGCACCGAGGCCCCAGGCAGCCGTATTCTTGTCTTGTGAGTCTGCTGTGACCAGTCCCAGAACGTCGGCCCATCCTGAGCCACGGAAATGCAATATTTTTGGCGCAAGAGATTACGCTGCGAGACAGGCTTGTTGCAACGCCGCCGTCCGGATTGGCGGCTGTTTGCTCGGCGCATTCCCTCGGCACTTGCGCCCAGCGCGTCCTTTCGCCCCCCTGAGGGTCCGGTATGGGGAGAAGGGGTACGCCGTGTGGAGGCAGCACTCTTTGTTGCCCGTCAACCATTAACACCAAGGAAAATTGCCCAAATTTGTGGATTTGAGAGTACCGCCGAGGTGAGAGGCTACCTCCGGCGACTCGGCAAGCTGTATGATGAGGTTGGGGCCGCATTTTGTCTGGTGGAAGTGGCCGGCGGTTTTCAGTTGCGCACGCGGCCGGAATTCTACCCCTGGGTGGCACGACTGGCACGCGATCACAGGCCCATTCGCCTGTCACCGCCAGCGATGGAAACGCTGGCCATCATTGCGTACAGGCAACCGGTGCTCCGTGCCGAAATAGAATCCATCAGAGGCGTCCAGTGTGGTGAGATTCTCCGTCAGTTGATGGACCGGGGACTGGTAAAAATTGTCGGGCGATCCGAAGAGCTGGGACGACCCTATCTTTACGGAACGACTGATACGTTCCTGGAAGTTTTTGGCTTGCGGGGACTGGACGAACTTCCTCACGCTGAGTATCGTAACTCCGCAGTCCGTCGGTCTCCCACCTCCGGGACATCGGAGAACGCACCACTTACCGGCGAGGGTTGCATCTGATATATTAAACGTTTTTATAAACTGGCAAGTGGTGAGAGCGATCACAGTTCTCGCGCAGCCGGGAGTGACGGAAAGTGAATGGTTCGCGGTGAAGTGAGGGTTCTCACTCCACCGCGAGGGGAAATATCTCGAGATTGGTCCTTTTTTGAATCAGGGGTGTTCACCGTGAAACTTGCTTTCGAAGACATTGTGGCTTGCCTGAGAGCGACCCACGCGATCTCCGAACTGCCGACGCGCTTGGCAGAGACCGGCCCCGCAGGCTTGGGGCGTCGTGGTTACATCCTCGCCCAGGATGAGGATGATGAGGATTGGGAAGACGAAGAGGACGAAGATTGGGAGGATGAAGACGAGGACTGGGACGAAGACGAAGAAGATTGGGACGAGGATGAAGACGAATGGGAGGATGAAGAAGATTGGGACGATGAAGATTTAGACGAGGACGACGAAGACTACGAGGAGGATGAGGACTGGGAGGACGAAGAGGACGAAGACTGGGAGGATGACTACGACGAAGAAGAGGACGAGTGATCTCTCCCACCTCTGACGGCCGTGGTGCGCCCCTGCGGGTGGCCTACCGGCACCAGCGTTTTCAATCTGCCTTTTGAGTTACGGCGTGACGAATACAGAATCACCCGGTGATCTGACTGGAGATCACCGGGTGGCGTCTTTTTGAGCCGCGTCTGCTGCGGTTTACTTCACGCTTAGGCGAAGCACAACGCACGAGAGGGCGGGCAGTTCCATGGTCGCCGCCCCGTCAATAAGTGCGACGTCTGCTTTCTCCGCGCGGACGGCATCAGGCTGGTCAAGCGTGTTTCGCGCGAGCAAATCTCCCGGGGCCACTTTTTGCGCTGTCGCCGATTCGATGGCCTGACCGGCGAGCTTGATAGAAACTCGGCGCGCTTCTCTGCCGGGATTGACAACCTTCACGATCACCACACCCTGCTGCGGATCCCTGGTGGCCACGAGGTTAAGGTCCTCGGGCACGCCCTCCGCGGCAATACGTTCCGGTGCGAAATTATCCCGCCAGAGTTTCATAATCACATAATTGGGGGCCGGGAACCATCGCCGATGATCGAAATTGATAAAGGCGTTGTCCCAGGCCGTTGCCGAGATATGCCGCAAAAAGAGCGCCGGAGACGCGATTTCGACCACGTCGCCGGTCCGTTCGAAGGCGTTGAGGATCCCACCGCAGTAGAGCCCCGTCCGCCAATCCGTGCTCTGGGCATTCCACTCTGAGATGAACAGCTTCAGATGCGGATTTCGCGACTGGGCGATGAGCCTGGCAGTTTCCTCAAAGAAGGCTTCATAGCGATACGGTCCCCGGGCAAACTGATCCGGGTTTTCATAATGGTGAAGACTGAGGTAATCGACAAGGTCCGCGCATTGCTCGATGATCACCCGATTCCAGTGATGAGCATTCTCCCCCATTCCGCCGCTGCCGCAAGCGATGAGCTTGATGGACGGATCTTTCGCCCGCATCAGAGGAGCTATCTTGCGTACCGCTGCTGCATAATTTTCAGCGCCAAAGCCCCAGGTTTCGTTGTCGATCTCCCAGTACTTGACGTGGTACGGTTCGGGGTGGCCGTTGGCGGCTCGCACTCGACCCCATTTGGAGTCGGCGGGACCATTACAGTATTCAATCCAGTCCAAGATATCCTGCAAGAATTCGTCGGGATCAGGATCGGGATTCCACTGGGGGGTGCCGATGTTCACCACAACGCACGGTTCTGCCCCGACGCGGCGGCACAGCTCCATGAACTCGTCGGTGCCGAATGAGTTGACATCCACATCGTCCCAAATTTCGCGGGGATAAGAAACCCGTTTGGATTGCGGACCGATGCCGGACTTCCAGCGGTAAGCCGAAGCAAAACAGCCACCCGGCCAGCGAATGAGCGGCGGCTTCAGCTCGGCCACTGCCTGAAGCAAATCGGGTCGGAACCCACCGTTTCGCTTCCAGGATTCCGGCATGAGGCTGACCTGATCCACCCACAGGGTACCCGGACCACGCAGGGCGATTTGCAGTGTCGCATTATCAACGTTGCGGATAGCCCGGAGGCGGAGAGGGACTTCCTGCCAGTTTTCGCTCGGCCAGGGGAGACTCTGCATGGCCAGCGGCTGCACACCATCCATGAGCCGAACAACCGGCGCCTGCTCCGTCCTGCCACGAATCCACAGTGAGCCCACGTACCACTCATTGGCCTTCAGAGCAAAGGGCGTTTGCTGGATCCCGGTCTCTCCCGGTGCCCCTTCGATCTTCACCGAGAACTGACTGTTGGCTGCCGATGTATCGTCCAGAGAAACGCGTCCCTGCCCAAACGCTTCCCAGTGCCGGGCCAATCCACTGACAGGCGAAGAATCAGGAACGCCGCTGAAAAGGACTCTTCCTTCCAAATCGGTCACGCGAAGATTGCGGAATCGCGCCCGTGTGGCCCAGGTGCCAATTCCGACGGCACCCGCCAGGTGGCCTTCGCGATCGGTAAAGTCGATGATTTTCTGTTCATCCAGCCACACCTGGATGTGAGGTCCCTCGCAGCGAACACGGATTTTATACCACCGGTTCCGTTCGATTTGCCCATCGATTCGGGGGCCGACCGGATGCCACCGCCCTTCCCCGGATTTGCCGCGCTCCAGTTGATGCCATCGATTGCCCCAGCCGCCGAGGTTGCACCAGTAAAAATTGTCGTTGTCTCGGACGCGGAACAGGATGAGAAACCCCTCCTCTCCGTCGATTTTCTGCGCCTCGAGGGTGAACTCATAATCCCGCCAGCCAGGATCACCGAAAACCCAGCGGCGGTTGACATCGCGACTTCTCTGGACGATGGTATCACCTTCCACGCGCCACTGTCCGGCATCGTTATGCTCAAAGCTGCGGTTCCAGACGAGTTCGCCCCACAACCCACCATTCACGGAGTGGTAGATATGTTCCAAAAAATGTCCGTAGACTTTGACATCAATGTGATTGACCACTCTGTCCGGAAGCACAACGATGGTGGCGACATCTTCTCGGGCGACGCTGAGCTCGACTGACAGCCACCATCCCAGAAGAAACAAAACTGCCGAGCAACCTGACCGGCATATACGCTTGCACCAACGTTGATCCATGGGCACACCTCCAACGTCTGCGTCAAACTTTCACCAAATGCTTCCCCCATGCCGGAAAATCCAAACGCCTCTGACGTTCTCCGCCACGGTCCGTCCCGCGAGAACGAGCATTTCGCGTACCCAAACATGGCCGAAGGCCAAGCCTGCTGGCCATTCAGTGGGCTGGCGGGCCAGCCAATCGCATCAGCCACGGAAGTACAGGTAAGCCGCGAGAATGCAGATCAACACAAAGACGGATGCCGCGACATCCCGCCAGTTCCATGTCGCCCTCGATTGACGGCGCTGTTCTTCGGTGATTGTCCCGAACGTCAATCCCTGGATTTTGGATTCATCCGGGGGCGCTGACAGGTAACTGGCAACAATCATCACGGTCACGCTGACCACGAAAATAAGCACGGCGAAGTACTGGAAGAAGATGTTATTCACAATCCACAGGAAGGAGCCCTCCGGGTACTGCACGCCAAACAGCTTCACGGGAGTATCCACAGCGAGTCGGAAAACACCGATCGCAAAACCCACGGCCAGGGCCCACAGGCAACCTTTGGCGTTGAGGCGTTTCCAGAAAACTCCCAGGAAGAACACCGTGAAAATGGGCGGCGCGAGGTAGCCCTGGACACTCTGTAAATAATCGTACAGTCCCCGCGCTCCCTGGATGACCGGGATCCATGCCAATCCGATCAGCACCATCGTGGTGGTGGCCACCCGCCCGGTCCACACCAGTTCGTGCTGAGAAGCGTTCGGCCGAAGTTTGCTGTAAAAGTCCATCGTGAAGAGGGTGGAAGACGCGTTGAACACGCCGGACAGCGAGCTCATCAGAGCGGCGAGCAGTCCAGCCACCACAATCCCGCGCAACCCGGGCGGCAACACGTACCGCACGATGAGCGGAAAGGCAGCCTGCGTAGCCTGGGAGTTGACATACACCACTCCCTTGGTGACAGCCAGGCCGCCCTCCACAGGTTCCACCGTCCCTCCGACAACGGCAACCTTCCCGTTTGTTACGACGGACTGACCGGCAATGATCTTCTGCTCACCATTGGGAACGACCACTCGTCCGATAGCAACTCGCTTCACTTCGGCCTGGGAAGTTTCTTCGCTGCTTAATATCTTTTCCAAATCGGCCTGGAAAAATTCGTTGCGCAGGGCTTCGGATCGGCCGCTGACAGAAAGGGCCAGGCAAATCATCCCCGGGATGATGAAGATGAAGACGGGAAGCAGTTTCAGAACGGCA
>Ga0207873_1002859_pt1 | contig 13390 bp, 10 predicted proteins | sample BGWIniCompost_FD_187373 | JGI IMG/M metagenome (GOLD analysis project Ga0207873, IMG submission 187373) | Cellulose adapted compost microbial communities from Newby Island Compost Facility, Milpitas, CA, USA - BGW Initial Compost (SPAdes)... ... | reverse complement strand
GCCGAAGACCTGGCGGCCGGCGCGCAGCGCACGTGGCGCGCGACGGGCGCGCTCACCGCCGTCGCGGAGATCGATCTCGGCCGCGCTGTCGAAATCGGCATCGCCGACCTGCGCGAGGACATCGCGCACGGCCAGTACGTCGCACGCTACACGCTCGAGGGGCTCGGCGACGACGGCTGGACCACGCTCTCGCGCGGTACGACCATCGGCTACCGCAAGCTGGATCGTTTCACTCCGGTGCGCGTGCGCCGCGTGCGGCTCAGGATCGAGGACGCGGTGGCAGCGCCACGCCCGGTGCGGATCGCACTCTACCCCCTTCCTGGAGGCACGACATGACGGCGCACCGCTTCGCGCTCAGGATGCTCACGCTCGCGCTCGTCCTGGCGCCGTTCGGCTGCGGCGGCGCGGCGAGCAACGCCGGCGCCGAGGACGAGACCGCCGCGGCAGGCGACACGGCGGCCGAATCCAGTGACCTGTTCGACCTCCGGCGACTGGTGGCAGGGCAGCGGATCTCGGTGAGGATCGAGATGGCGAGGCCGTACACGGAGACGCTCCCGCCGGCGAAGGATGTGCCCGCGCGGTTCGAGGTGGAGGGCAAGCCCGGCGACGTCGGCACGTGCGCCCCGCAGCTCGTCGACCGGGAGCGCGGCGTGAGGCTCCGCATCGGCGCCTCGAGGCGGGAGTCGCGCAGCACGCAGCGCGGCGACACGACGATCGTCGTCCACAGCGGCTACGGCGACTACCACGTCGAGCCGCCTTCCGCGTACGGCCTCGGGCCGGACGAGATGCTGCGCGTGGATTGCAGCCAGAACGTGCCGATCGGCCGGGTCCTACAGGAGCGTTAGGCCCGACGCGGCATGCTCCGTGCGTGCCGGCCCCCCCGATTCTCCCGCACAGGGTGGGTGCGCATGGCACGGTACGCGAGCATCGTCGACACGATCGGCAACACTCCGGTGGTCCGCATCAACCGGCTCGCCCCGCCCGGGGTCGAGCTGTACGTCAAGATCGAGGCGTTCAACCCGGGCGGCTCCGTGAAGGACCGGCTGGCGCTGGGCGTGATCGAGGATGCGGAACGCTCGGGCAGGCTGAAGCCAGGCCAGACGGTGGTCGAGGCGACGAGCGGCAACACCGGCATCGGCCTCGCCGTGGTGTGCGCGGCGAGGGGCTACCCGCTCGTCGTCACGATGGCGGAGTCGTTCAGCGTGGAGCGGCGCCGCCTGATGCGGTTCCTGGGCGCGAAGGTGGTGCTCACGCCGGCGGCGGCGGGCGGGACCGGCATGGTGAAGAAGGCGGTCGAGCTCGCGGAGGCGCACGGCTGGTTCCTGACGCGGCAGTTCGAGAACGAGGCGAACGCGGACATCCACTCGCGCACGACCGCGCGGGAGATCCTCGCCGACTTCGAGGGCGAGCGCCTGGACTACTTCGTCGCCGGGTACGGCACCGGCGGCACGCTGAAGGGCGTGGCGCGCGTGCTCGCCGCGGAGCGGCCGGAGACGCGCATCGTGCTCGCGGAACCCGCGGAGGCACCGCTCGTCGCGAGCGGCACACCGCAGGAGCGGAACCCGGACGGCTCGCCCGCCGCGCGGCATCCCGCGTGGAAGCCGCACCCCATCCAGGGCTGGACCCCAGACTTCATCCCGAAGCTCGCCGGCGACGCCATCGCCGCCGGGCAGGTGGATCGTGTGATCGCCGTATCTGGCGCGGACGCGATGGCGTGGAGCCGGCGCCTGGCCCGCGAGGAGGGAATCCTCGTCGGCATCTCGGCGGGCGGAACGTTCGCCGCCGCCATCGAGGTTGCCGCGGAGGCGCCGAAGGGATCGACGGTCCTCTGCATGCTGCCCGACACGGGCGAGCGCTACCTATCGACCCCGTTGTTCGAGAGCATCAAGGCCGACATGACGGATGAGGAGCTGGCGATCCTGCGGTCGACGCCCACCTACGCGGACGCGTTCGAATCCGCGGCCGGCCTGCCGTGAATCGGCCGGCCGCGCGCCTTCACCACACGTCGGGCGAGCGGTACGCGTTCACGCCGAGCGCCTGGAAGCGCGGCCAGTGCGCGCGCAAGCGGCGGCGGAAGTCGTTCCACTCGCGCCTCTGCGGCGGCGACCACGCGAGCTCCGCGACCGCGAGGAGGCGCGGGAACGCCATGAACTCGTAGTCGTGCACGGTGCCGAGGGTCTCCGCCCAGAGCGGCGCTTCGACGCCGAGGATCGCGCTCTCGGGCACGCCATCGAGCCACGTGGCGGGCTCCCAGTCGTAGGCATGGCGCACGTCGATCAACCCGGCCCAGCTCAGGCCGATGGGCGTCGCCGCGTCGTACTTCATGTCCAGGTAGACGCGGCTCGAGGGCGAGAGGATGACGCGCGAGCCGCGCGCGACCGCGAGCTGCACCGAGTCCCGCCGCCAGTGCTGCACGACCGCGTTCGGCGTGAGCCGCGCCGGCGCGATCTCGCCCCAGCCGATGATGCGCTTGCCGTGAACCGCGACGATGCGCTCGACCCGCGAGATGAATTCGAGGTAGCGATCGTGCGGAATGCGCTCGACCTCGTCGCCGCCGATGTGGAAGTAGGGGCCCGGGATGAGCGCGGAGATCTCGCGGACGACGTCGTCGATGAACCGGTACGTCACGTCCTTGTCCACGCACAGGGCGCTGAAGCCGACCTGGATGCCCTCGTAGAGCGGCGGCGCGACGCCGTCGCAGTTCAGCTCGGGGTATGAGGCCAGCGCCGCGTTGGTGTGGCCCGGCATGTCGATCTCCGGCACGATCGTGATGAAGCGCGCCTGCGCGTAGGCGACCAGGTCGGCGAACTCCTCCTGGGTGTAGTAGCCGCCCGGGTGCCCGCCGACCGCGCCGCTGCCGCCGTGCGCCGTCAGGTTCGGCCAGGAGCGGATCTCGATGCGCCAGCCCTGGTCGTCGCTCAGGTGCAGGTGCAGCCGGTTCATGCGATAGAGCGCGAGCAGGTCGATGAAGCGCTTGACGTGCTCGGGCGGGAGGAAGTGGCGCGAGACGTCCAGCATCATGCCGCGCCACTCGAAGCGCGGGCGGTCGACGATGTGCGCGGCCGGGATCTCCAGCGGCGCGGGCCGGCGCGCGGTGTGCTCGACGGCCGGCGGCATGAGCTGCCGCAGCGTCTGCACGCCGTAGAACAGCCCGGCCGGGCCGCCGCCAACGACGGACACGCCTTCCGGGTTCACGGTCAGCTCGTACCCCTCGGGGCCGAGGCGTGCATCGTCGGGGCGGATGCGCAGCGCGATCGCGCGCGCGGCCACCGCCGGCTCCTCGACGACCCGTGGCGTCGACTCGCGGGTACTGCCGATCAGGTCTGCGAGCCACTCGCCGATGCGGCGGGCCTCCGCATCGCCGGGCTCCACCGCGATCACCGTGACCGTGTCGACGACGAACGGCGGCCCCCCTGACAGCGTAAACGAGACGGGCGCCGGGATGACTGCGACCGCGGCGCGTGGTGTAGGACCCTCCGGCCGCGCCGGGCGGCATGCCGCGACGGCGCCAGCCGCGGCGAGCAGGGTGAGGAGTCTTAGCGTGGCTGTGGTGTAGGAGTGCGGGAGCATCTCGGCAACGCGTCCGTCGGAAGCGCTTGCGAACGCGCCGGACCAACGCCCGGCGCGGCAGGACCGCGCGCAATGTATCCGCGCGGCCGTCGCGGGCAAGGCCCGGATCGGCGCGTGCCGGCGCTTGCGTGGCGCGGCGCGCCGCGCCAGGATGATGGACGTTCCCGCTCAGGATGGAGTCGAACCGAATGTTGCGTAGCCGATTCCTCACCGCGCTCGTGCTGCTCGCCATCGCGGCGCCGTGCGCCGCGCAGATCCCCGCGTCCGAGTACGCCGCGCGTCGCGCCGCGCTGGCGGAGCGGATCGGCACCGGCGTGGTCCTGGCGTTCGGCGCGACGCAGCCGATGGATGATGCTGCGAACTACCGCCAGCTCCCTGCGTTCAACTACCTGACCGGCTTCGAGGAGCCCGACGCCGCGTTCCTCATGGTCGTGCGCGACGGGCGGCCGGCGCAGGCGATGCTGTACGTGCCCGCGCGGGACCCACGCATGCAACTCTACGACGGCTTCCCGCCGGATTCCGCGGAGACGCTGGCGCGGCTGGGGCTGGGCGTCCGCACGCTGGACGCGCTCCGGCCGACGCTGGACACGCTCGTCGCGGCCGGGCTGCCGGTCTACTCGGTGTGGGACTTCGCCTCACGCGATTACGCGCGCGCTGACTCGCTGACGCGGGGGCGCCGGTTCATCGAGCTGCTGCGTGAGGCGCACCCGGACGTCGATGTACGGGACGCACACCCGCACATCGATGCGCTGCGCGTGGCGAAGAGCCCGGCGGAGATCGCGCTGCTCCGCAAGGCCATCGACATCACGGTGGCCGCGCTGGAAGAGGCGATGCGGTCGGTGCGGCCGGGGATGAACGAGGCGGAGCTCCAGACGATCATCGAGTTCGGATTCCGGCGAGGCGGCGCGGAGGGGCCCTCGTTCCATTCGATCATCGGCTCTGGCCCGAACTCGACGAGCTACCACTACCGCGCCAACGACCGCGAGATGCAGGCGGGCGACGTCGTCGTCATGGACGTCGGCGCGCTGTACCAGGGCTACGCGGCGGATGTCACGCGCACGATTCCGGTGAGCGGCACGTTCACGCCGGAGCAGCGCGCGATCTACCAGATCGTGCGGGAAGCGCAGGCGGCCGCCGAGCGCGAGGTCCGGGCCGGCGCTCCGGTCGCCGCCAGCGACAGAGCGGTTCGCGAGATCCTGGCCAGACGGCTCGCGGAGCTCGGCCTGATCCAGTCGCCAGACGCGACCATCGACCCTCCGTGGGGCGGCGACTGCTCGCGTCCGAATGTCCGCTGCACGCAGGCGTTCCTCTACATGGCGCACGGCCTGGGTCACGGGATCGGGCTCGAGGTGCACGACGTGGGCGGCAACTCGTACTCCCCCACCGGCGTGTTCCAGGAGGGCGAGGTCATCACGATCGAGCCCGGCCTCTACATCGGCACGCATCTGCTCGACATGCTGCCAGACACGCCGAAAAACCGCGCCTTCATCGCCGCCGTGCGCCCCGCGGTCGAGCGCTACGCGAACATCGGCGTGCGCATCGAGGACGACTACATCGTCACGGCGACGGGCGCCGAGTGGATCTCGCGGGCGCCGCGCGAGATCGAGGAGATCGAGGCCGTGATGCGGCAGCAGCCGGGGACCTGAGGCGACTGGGAGGGCGAGGCGGCGACTGCGCCTCGCCCTTCCCGGGTTGACCCGTGCCGGGCGCGCGGCACACCGGGCGCGCCGCGCGCGAGCCTGGGAGCGCGAGCGAACAGCGCTCCTCTCCGCTGCAGGTGACGCTGCGGTTGACAGAACTGGCCCGCCGACTGTAGCATGCGTCCACCGCAGCGTGAAAAACTCTCGAAGGACCCAGGCAGGACGCGGGGATCCGCCCGGATCCCCGAGGAAGGACGAACCCACTCCGGCAGTACCGCTCCAGCACAACCCAGGAACACGGTATGCGTCGCGGGCAGCCGCGGCGTGTGACCGCCTCCCGGGAATCGCGCACGGGACTCCGGAAGCGCTGACTCAGCCGTCCGCGCTCCAGACAAGCCGTCCGCTTCCGCCGGGGGCCGGAGATGTTTTTCCGCCGGAACCGAGAACCTCTGGTCGAGGCAGTGCTGTTATGACGACCAGGATCGGGCGTTGCCGCGGCTGCCCTCGGGCGGTCGCACTCGTCGCGTGGTCGCTTGCGTCCGTTGCGGCGCCTCGCCACGCGGACGCGCAGGAGTGGCCGACCGTGCACGGGCACGTACGGGCCACCAACGGCAGGCCGGTGGCCGCCGCGTTCGTTGCGCTGAGGACGCCGACGGGGGAGCAGCGGGGGAGCGGGCTCTCAGACGACGACGGGCGGTTCAGACTGGGCCCGGTGCCGCCCGGGCAGTATGTCCTTACCGTTTCGAGCATCGGCTATGCGACGGCCGTCAGGCGAGTCGAGGTCGCTCCCGGGGAGCAGGAGAGCATCGACGTCGTCCTCGTCCCGGAAGCCGTGCAGATCCGGCCGTTGAGGGTGGACGTCGGGACGATGCGACGCGAAGCGCTGCGTGCGGATGCGGGCATCACCGTCCATGAGATCACGCGCCAGGAGCTCAAGCTGATCCCGGGCCTGGCGGAGCCGGATCCCCTGCGCGCCGTGGCGACGCTTCCCGGCGTCGTATCGACCTCCGATGTCACCACGTCGTTCAACGTCCGCGGAGCGTCGGCGGACCAGAACCTCATTCTGCTCGACGGCATCCCTGTCTTCAGCCCGCAGCACTTCGGGGGCGTCTTCTCCATCTTCAACACGGACATCGTCGACCGCGTCGAGCTGCACTCGGGCGGCTTCCCGCCGGAGTTCGGGGGGCGCGTCTCTTCGGTGTTGAGCATCGAGAGCGACGTCGGCGATGGAGACTTCAGCATAAGCGGCGGCCTCTCGCTGCTCGCCAGCCGCGTCGCGCTGGGTGGCGGGGTCGAGTCCGGGCTCGGCCTGCGCAACGTGCGCTGGCGGCTGTCCGCCCGTCGATCTTACCTGGATCAGCTCCTGCGCCCGGCGGTGGAGTTCCCCTACCACCTCACGGATGCACAGGGCGTGGTGGAGGCGTGGTCGGCCGGCGGGGACCGGCTCCTGCTCACCGGCTACTGGGGCAGGGATGTGCTGGACTTCCGCGACTCGGAGCGGACGGACTTCCCTCTCCGGTTCTACTGGGACTGGGGGAACGCGATCGCCGGGCTGCGCTGGACGCGGCTTCGCCGCGGTGGCGGCACGTTCGACGCGCGGGCCGGGATCTCGATCTTCGACACGCGCCTCCGCTTCAGCGACTACGACGACTCGGATCTCCGCAGTCGCATCCGTCAGGCGTTCATCGCGGTGGATTTCGAGGAGCCGCTCTCGTCTGCGTGGACGTTGAAGTCGGGCGTCGAGGCGAACGGGCTGGAGCACGACAACCTGTTCATGGCGGGCGGCACGGAGTTCAGCTCCTCCACCGGAGGGGCGTTGCTCGCCTCCGGCTACGCGCAGCTCGCCTGGCACGCGCCAGGGCGGTGGTCTCTGGAAGGCGGCGTCCGCGTCGACGCGTTCCGCCCGGACGGCGGCGCGGCATCCATCGAGCTTGGGCCCCGCCTCTCGGTGAAGCGCTTCATCGCGGGAGACGTGGCGGCGGTGAAGGTGTCTGCGGGCCGTTACACACAGTACCTGCATTCCGTCCGCGACGAGGAGCTGCCGCTGGGGCTGGACACGTGGGTCGTCGCGGGCGCGCACGTGCCGTACGTCGTCTCGGACCAGGTGCAGCTCGGCTTCGAACTGCGCCCCGCGGACGGCTGGTTCGTCTCGACGGAGGTGTACAGCCGCAGGTTCGAGGGCGTCGTGACCATGAACCCGGGCGAGGACCCGAACGACCCGGCGGACGACCTGCTGCCAGGTCACGGCCTCTCGCGAGGCGCGGACCTGATGATCCGGCGCGAGCGCGGAAGAACGCAAGGCTGGCTCAGCGTATCCTTGCTCAAGGCGACGCGCACGTTCCCTGACTTCACGTCGAATCAGGAGCCGCTGCCGGAGATCACGTATCCGCCGTCGTTCGACCGGCGCCTGGACGTGAACCTCGTCATCCAGCGCGATCTGCCGGGCGGGATCGAGGGCGGACTCCGCTGGCACTTCGGCACGGGGACCCCCTACACGCGGCCGGTGGCAGGGCACGCGCTCTACTCGACGCGGTTCTCCGTCGGCGCGCGGCGCCGCTGGCAGGGGCCCAGCGATCCGGACGACTCCGGGGGCTTCGGCGTCGTCATGGGCGAGCGCAACGCGGAGCGCTATCCCGCGTACCACCGCCTGGACCTGAGCTTCCGCCGTCCGATGGACCTCTCCTGGGGCCGCGTCGTCCCGTATCTGGACATCCTGAACGTGTACAACCGCAAGAACGTGCTCCTCTACTTCTACGAATTCGACCGCGAGGTGCCCATCCGGAGCGGGCTCTCGATGTTCCCACTCCTGCCTACGCTGGGTGTGGAGGTCCGATTCTGAAGGTTGGTCGTCTCATGCTTCTCCTCTCCGCGCTTCACGGCCGCCGCGCCGCCGTCTGCGCGGCACCATCCGCTCTCGCCCTCGCTCTCGCCACGGCCGGCTGCGAACTGACCGAGGTCACGCTCGCCGAACCCGGCGACCTGGTCGTGGCCGAGGTCCTGATCCAGCAGTCCGACGCGGGCGTCCTCGCCTCGGCTCTCCTGTACGCGACCCAGGGCAGCAAGGACCCGAACCGCGTGCGCAGCGCGCGGGTCCTGCTCACGCCGGAGGGGGAGAGCCCTGTGGAGCTGCCGCGCGTCAACTCGAGCGTCTGCCTGGAATTCAGGCCGCGCGAACCGGTCACCGAAGCGGCGTGCTACGCGAGCAACTCGGCGCTGGCCAACCTCGGGCCCGGCCGCCACGTGGATCTCACGATCACCTTGCCGGATGGCGCCGAGATCCACGGCTCCACACGGACCATCGGCGCGTTCGATCTGGTGGGCAAGGAGCGGATGGTCAGGGGACCGGGCGGGTTGCCGTTCTGCCATCTTCCGCCGGCGACCACGTTCGATCTCGCCTGGACTCGAGCGGAAGGAGCCTGGGGCTACATCATCGAGAGCTGGCTCCACGGGCTGCCGGAAGCCCTCGCCCCGATGGGGATCGAGGTAAAGGAAGATCCGTTGCTCTTGATCGGCGTTGCGCTCGCTGCCTCCGACACCGCGATCGTCTTTCCGTCCCAGGTCGGCCTGGCGGAGCGGATCGATGACAACCAGGTCGTGCTGGCGCTCCAGCGCGGGCTCCCGGAAGGAACGAGCGCCACCGTCTATGTCGTGGCAGCGGATCGGAACTTCGTCCGATGGTTCCGCGGCGCGTCCTTCAATCCGCTGGGCACCGAGCGGATCTCCAGCCTCACGGGCGACGGCATCGGCTACTTCGGTGCCACGGCCGTGCGGGGGATCGCGCTGACGACCGTGGATTCATCCGACCTCCCGCCGTGCGCGCCGTGACCGCCGGAGCGCACCGCGCCGGCGGTTGACCTCGCGGACACGCTTCCGCGCGAGCCGACCGCACGCGCGCGTGCGCCCGCCGCGCGGACCGCTGCGCCCGCCTACTGCGCGAACGGCTCGCGCTTGATCGACGGCAAGAGCTTCAGCGCGTTCTCGTAGTACAGCTTGCGCAGCACCTCGTCCGGCAAGCCCATGCCGTACAGCTTCCAGAACGCGTGGTAGTCGCGGTAGTAGTCGAAGTACTCGTCCTCGGTCTCGAGCACGCGCCAGTAGTACGGGTACTCGTCCGGCTGGAACGAGTCCTTCCCGAACAGCAGCCGGTCCTGGTACTTCACGAAGAACTTGTGGGCCGTGCGCGGCTGGCGGCCGAGGTCGTAGAGGATCGCGCCGATCTCCGCGTACACGTTCGGCATCGCATCGAAGATGCGGCCGAGGCGGGCGAGGTCGTGTGCGTGCCAGCCCAGGTGCGCGAGCACCCACTTCACGTTCGGGTGGCGCGCGAGCAGCCGGTCCCGCTCCTCCATCAGCTCCTCGAACGACGGGTAGCGCGAGCGGTCGTTGAACCGGCGGTTCGGGAACAGCGCCATCTCCAGCCACCGCTCGTTCTGGAAGTCGAGGGGCTGGAAGAACTCGGCCGGGTCGCCGACGTGGATGAACACCGGGATGTTCAGGCGCGCCGCGGTCTCCCAGACCGGGTCGAGCTCCGGGTCGTCCAGCTTCAGCCGTGTGCCATCCGCCTTGCGGTACGAGAGACCGAACGCCTTGCTGATCTCGCCGACGCCGACCGCGCCGGCGCGCACGTCCTCTTCGAGCTGCGCGGCGATCTTCTGCCCCGAGCCCGGACCGACATCGCGCAGGTCCAGCGTGGTGAAGAAGACGAACCGGTCCTCGTACCCCGCCTCGCGCACGGCCTGGATCTGCCGCTTCAACTGCTCGCCCGATGTCCCGCGCGCCTGCACCATCACCTGAATGTTCAGCGAGTCCATCGCGGCGACGACCTGCTCGATCACCTCCTTCGAGTCCAGCAGCGGCGGGTGCCCGTGGAAGTCGACGACGGGGAACTTCGCGCGCAGCACCTCGTGCGCCGGCACGACCAGCGTGGACCGCGGCTTGTACTCGAGGATCGTCGGCGGCGGAAACTCTGGCTGCCGCCCCTCGCCTGGGCGCCGGGGCATGCCTGGCTGCTGCGCGAAGACCGGCTCCGCCGCGGCAAGCACGGCGAGGCCCAGGGCAAAGACGGGAACGTAGCCGATGCGTTGACGAGGCATGATGCGCTCCTCGCAATGGACGGGTCTGCCTGCCGGGCCGGACGCGCCCGGGTGCCGGCATGCTAAGGCGGGGGGCGGGGGCGGACAAGGCGGGGCAGGGGCGGTCACAGCGGCAGCACCTGGAACCCCTCCAGCTTGGCGGCGCGGGCGAGCCGCTCGTCGTACGTGACCAGGCGCTGGCCCGCCGGCGTCCCGGCCCAGACCAGCGCAGCCGCGAGCTGGAGCGCGTGTGCCGCCCGCAGCGGGTGAACACGCAGCAGCCTGCCCGCAATCCGGCGCAACTCCTCAGACGGTAGCACCTCGACCCACGCCTCGCGCAGCCGCTCGATCCGCGCCAGGACCTCCGCCTCGTCGTCCAGCCCGATCACATCTTCCCGCCGCAGCCGCGCGATCGCCGACCAGCACTCGACGGGTGTGCCCCACCACACGACGAGCTCGGAATCCTCCTCGAGCAACTTCCGCATCGCCGCGGACTCCGGCTGCTCGATCAGCAGCGGGACGATGCCCGACGTGTCCCAGAACGTCACCGATCTGATGCTCGCTCTTCCAGCACGATCTCGAGCGCTCGCCCGGCCGGGTCTCGTGGACGTGGGCCGTCGAGCATCTCCGGCGTGAACGGCCTGCGCGCCTCGCGCACCAGGCCCGCCTGCGCGAGCCGCGCGAGCCGGCTCTCACCTGCCAGCGCTGGCCCGACCGGCACCAGCCGGGCGATCGGCGTGCCCCGTTCCGTCACCACGACCTCGCCGCCCGAACGCGCGATGCGCAGGTACTCGCTGAGCCGGGCCTTGAGCTGCGCGACCGAGACGTGTCGTCTGCTCTCCATAGTCCTCTTCATATGACCAAACTAGTCACATCTGTATCCCTGACGCAAGCATACCAGCCGTGGACCCGCTCCCTCCGCCTTGCCGCCGTCCCGCGTGCGCCCCACCTTCCCGCCATGCACGTGGATGCCATCGTGATCGGCGCCGGGCCCGCAGGGCTGGCCACGTCGCGCGAGCTGGCGCGCCGCCGCGTCGCGCACGTGGTGCTGGAGCGCGGCCGCGCGGGCGAGAGCTGGCGCAACTGCTACGACTCGCTGCGCCTGCACACGGGCAGGCATCTCTCCAAGCTGCCGGGCCGCCCGTTTCCGCGCGGCACGCCTCTGTTCCCCTCCCGCGATGACCTGGTGCGCTACCTCGAGGAGTACGCGCAGGTGTTCGGCCTGCCCGTGCGCGAGGGTGCGGCGGTGGAGGCGGCGGCGCCGGCCAACGGCGGCTGGCGCGTGCGGCTGAGCAGCGGCGAGGAGCTCGCGGCGAGAGCCGTCGTCGTCGCGACGGGGATCATGTCCAACCCGTACATCCCGGACATTCCCGGCCGCGACGCGTTCACCGGCCGCGTGATCCACAGCATCGCGTACCGCAACCCGGAGCCCTACCGCGGCCGGCGCGTGCTGGTCGTGGGCGTGGGCAATTCGGGAGGCGAGATCGCGAGCGAGCTGGGCCGCGCCGGCGTCGACGTGACGATCGCGATCCGCTCGGGCGCGAACGTCGTGCCGCTCACGATCGCGGGCGTGCCGGTGCAGTACCTGTCCTGGCTGATCCGCCCGCTGCCGCGCGGCGTGCGCGAGCGGATCGCCGCGGCCGTGCGCCACGTGAGCGACAAGCGCCGTGGCCCGCCTCCGTTCCCGCGCCCCGCGCACTCGCCGCTGGACGCGATCCCGCTGATCGGCTTCCACCTCGTCGACGCGATCCGCGCGGGTCAGGTCGCGATGCAGGGCACGCCCGTCGCGTTCACGCCCACCGGCGTCCGCTTCGACGACGGCAGCGAGCAGCCCTTCGACGACGTGATCCTCGCCACCGGCTTCCGCGCCGCGCTCGGCATCCTGCAAGGCCGCGTGCGCACCGACGCGCGTGGCTTCGCGCTGCGCGTGGACCGCGTGCGCAGCGCCGACCTGCCCGGCCTCTGCTTCGTCGGCCACAACTACGACACGGTCGGCGGGCTCCGCAACATCTACATGGATGCGCCGCTCGCGGCCGAGGCGATCGCGCGCGCGGTGCGGTGAGCGGTTTCGCAGGTTGCGAGGGTAGGGAAGGCTGAGGGAGGCCGCGAAGCCTTGTCGGCAAACGTGGAGATGGTTCAAAGTTGAACCATCTCGATGTGGGGAGAACGTCCTGCTCGCCTCGCGCACGCGCCGCGCCGCATTCCGCCACCGGCCCACCGGCCAGCGGGAGCTACGGCGTGCACGCTCGTACGCGGCTCGCTGTCGGATCTGCGCCGCCCCGCGGCACGGCCGCAACGCGCCGCCCGGCCTGCGCCGCCGCACGCCGCAGCACGAGCTCCGCGACGACGGGGAAGTGATCGGACGCAGCGGTCTCTTCCACGACGTCGACGTCCACTACCCTCCACCGGTCCTTGCCCGACACGAACACGTAGTCGATCTCGCGGTTCGGGTCGTCCGCGCTGAACGTGAAGCGCTGCTCCCCCATCTTCGCCGCCTCCCTCGCGCGTTCGCGGAACAGCGAGAGCGTGCGCGTGTGCGGGCGGTCGTTGAAGTCCCCGGCGAGGATGTAGGGGGTGGAGAGGGAGTCGAGGAAGCGCGCGACCCGCTGCGCCTGGGTGAAGCGGTACCCGTCGTCGTCGACCCAATCGAAGTGCACGTTCACCACGGTCATCGGGCCGCCCGGCGCATCCAGCTCGACGGCGAGCGCGATGCGCGGCTCGTTGCCGTCCGGCAGGCGCACCGGGTTCACGCGGCGGATCGCGCAGCGCGTGAGGATCGCCATGCCGTAGCGGCCGCCCTGGTAGTCCATGAACGCGCCGAACGCGTGGCTCATCCCGAGCAGCTCGCCGAGCCGCTTCGCCTGGTCCTCGCCCCGGCTGCGCGGCACACCGCTGTCCACCTCCTGGAGCGCGATCACGTCCGCATCCAGCGAGCCCAGCACGCGCGCGATCCGCTCGAGGTCAATCCGCTCGTCCAGTCCCGCGCCGTGATGGATGTTGTAGCTGACGACGCGCCACGTCTCCGCTGCCGGCTCGGGCTCGGGCTCGCCGCGCGGCGCGAGCGTCGTGCAGGCGGCGAGGAGGATGAGGGGGAGGAGGCGTGCGGCC
>Ga0207873_1002854_pt1 | contig 13398 bp, 8 predicted proteins | sample BGWIniCompost_FD_187373 | JGI IMG/M metagenome (GOLD analysis project Ga0207873, IMG submission 187373) | Cellulose adapted compost microbial communities from Newby Island Compost Facility, Milpitas, CA, USA - BGW Initial Compost (SPAdes)... ... | reverse complement strand
CTCAAAACCTTCCACCATCATCCGGCTCGGTCCTTCCGGTGAATATACGCTCATTCGCAAGTAAAAGGATCGAATATCTGCCAGGTTTCTTATTTTTGCCCGGATGCAGCACCACCTTACACATCCGGTATTTACTCTTATTGCAGAAGCGGCTGCGCAAACCGGGCAGGAAGTTTACGTAATAGGTGGCTTTGTCCGGGACCTGTTTCTCAAACGTCCTTCGAAAGACGTGGACATCCTCGTTGTGGGCAATGGCATCGAATTCGCCCGGAAAATCGGCGAAAAGACCGGCAGCAAGGTGGCGGTTTTCAAAAACTTCGGCACCGCCATGCTCCGTTATGAAGACCTGGAGGTCGAATTCGTCGGCGCGCGGAAGGAATCCTACCGAAATGATTCCCGCAAACCCATTGTAGAAGACGGCAGCCTGGATGACGATCAGAAACGACGGGATTTCACCATCAACGCCATGGCCATCGGATTGAACGGGCCCCATTTTGGCAAGCTGGTGGATCCCTTTGATGGATTGGGGGATTTACGCAGGCGGCTCATCCGGACCCCGCTGCGGCCCGAAAGCACCTATTCAGACGATCCGCTGCGCATGATGCGGGCAATCCGGTTTGCCTCCCAGCTGAACTTCCGGGTGGAAGACGACTCGCTGGAAGCCATCCGGAAAACCCGCGACCGCATCCGGATCGTCTCCCAGGAACGCATCACCGACGAACTGAACAAGATTATTCTTTCGGACCGCCCTTCGGTGGGCTTCCGGCTGTTGTTCGACACGGGACTGCTCCAGCTGATCTTCCCTCAGATGGCAGCGCTGCAGGGAGTGGAAACCATCCAGGGGAAATCCCATAAAGACAATTTTTATCATACCCTGGAGGTACTGGATAATATCTCCCGGCATACCCAGGATCTTTGGCTGCGCTGGGCGGCGATCCTGCACGACATCGCCAAGCCAGCCACCAAGCGGTTCGACCCAAAAGCCGGATGGACATTTCACGGCCACGAAGACCGCGGCGCCCGGATGGTTCCCAAGATATTCCGGCAACTGAGACTTCCCCAAGACGAGAAAATGCGGTTTGTCCAGAAAATGGTGGCCCTGCATCTTCGGCCCATCGCCCTCGCTCAGGAAATCGTCACCGATTCAGCGGTCCGCCGCCTGCTTTTCGAGGCAGGGGATGACATCGATTCGCTGATGACACTCTGCAATGCGGACATCACCACCAAGAACGAATACAAGATCCGGAAGTACCAGCAGAATTTCGAGTTGGTCAGGCAAAAGCTGATCGACGTGGAAGAACGGGACCGCATCCGCAATTGGCAGCCGCCCGTATCGGGGCACGATATCATGAATCTGTTCAACCTGAACGAAGGCCGCAAAGTGGGTATTCTCAAGAACCGGATCCGGGAAGCGATCCTGGACGGGGATATCCGCAACGACCGGGAAGAAGCGCTCGGTCTTCTGCTTCGACTTGGGGAGGAAATGGGTCTGAAGGTAAACCCCGACCGTCAATAATTGACCGGAAGGGTTTTCATGTAGTCGTTTAAATCGATATGATCCGACTTCGTGAACGGCAGCCCGGTATTTACGATCCGCTTGATCCTGGATAGCCGGAAATCCCGGTAGGCCTGACGCAAATGGCACCAGGCAACCAAATGCCAATTGAACGCGTAAAATATCAGTCCCAACGGTTCGGCCCGTCGTTTACTATCCTCTTCCTTGCTGTTCCGATATTCCATCTCCACAATCTGGCGCGCGGAGATGGCATCCTGCAGGACCGACAAATAGGCAAAATTAGGTTGGTAGGCCGGCGGAACGTGCACCCGGGTCTGCCCGGCCAGGGTTTCCATCCGTTCTTTCTGGGTGCCCTTGAGAACCGCTTTTATTTTGGTCAGGGCGTTGGCATAGTGGTGCTGGATGGAACGGTCGGCGAAGCGCTGGGTAAGGGTCTCCATCAATAGCAATGCCCCGGCTTCCTCCGAAGTGAAAGACACCGGAGGCAGGAAATAACCCGGAACAATACAATAGCCTTTCCCGGGCTCGAATGTCAAGGGGATCCCCAGTTCGGAAAGCGCACGGACGTCCCGGTAGACGGTTCGCTGACTGATCTGAAACCGTTCCGCGATCTGCTCCACGCTGGCATGCTTCTTGGATTGCAGAAGCATCAGAATTCCAAAGAGACGGTCAATCCGATTCATTTTGACTAGTTAGACAAATAAGTAATCTTTTTCTATTTTTGCAAAAATCGGCAAAAACATGGCTATTTACCGTTTTAAAGTTGCTTTTGAGGACTACGATGGATTCCGGCATATTGACATCCGGTCGAATCAGACATTTGAGGATCTGCATTATGCTATCCATCAATCGATTGGCTATAAAGCCGATTATCCCTCTTCCTTTTATGTGAGTAATGACCAGTGGCATAAAGGAGAGGAGATCACCATCTTCCCGAATGAAAAAAAGAAGGCTGCCGGGGTGAGGCAAATGAAAGAAACCAAACTGAGCAGATTCATAGACGATCCCCACCAGAAGTTCTATTATACATTTAACTTTGACCGTCCCCTTGATTTCCACGTGGAATTGATCCAGATTATCATGGACGAGGATCCCAATATCGAGTACCCCCATTGCGTTAAGTCTTCCGGAGAGGCCCCGCGTCAGTTCGCCGTGACGCTGCCTCCCGAACCCGGATCGGATTTGGACGGGGAAGAGCCTGATTTGGACGACGAAAACAAAATGGACTTGGAGGAATTCGGAATCGACGAGGGAGATCAGGACACGCAATCCGACGGGGACGATGTGGAAATACCCGACGGGGACGGTACCGATATTGACTTCGAAGACGGGGACGAAGACGAGTACTAACGGGTCACCCTGAATTTTGACAAGCAAGGTATTAATTGTAATCACCGGCCCCACTGCCTCGGGGAAAACGGCATGGGCAATCGACCTGGCCCGGCATTATCGGACCGAAATCGTTTCTGCCGATTCACGCCAATTTTACCGTGAAATACCCATCGGGACTGCCCAGCCCTCCGCTGATGAACTTGCTGCCGTACCGCACCATTTCATTGCCTGCAGAAGTATTTCGGAAGAACTGAATGCCGGACGCTATGAGGTGGAAGCCCTCGAGGTGCTCGGGGACCTGTTCAAGCGACACGAAAAGGTGATTCTGACGGGTGGATCGGGGTTGTTTGTCGACGCCGTCTGCAAAGGGCTGGACCTTATACCGCTGATCGATCCCAGCGTCCGGGATTCGCTGAATTTACGGCATCGAAAGGAGGGATTACGGCCCCTGCAGGAGCTGCTCCGCGAGGTGGATCCGGTCTGGTATCAAACGACCGACCTGAACAATCCCCAGCGGGTGATCCGGGCATTGGAGGTTTACCTGGGCAGCGGAAAACCGTACTCCACTTTTCTCAGAAACGAGCCTAAACCGCGCCCGTTCCGGATTATCAAATTCGCAATTGACCTGGACCGGCAGATTTTGTATGAACGGATCAACGCCCGGGTAGACGAAATGATGGCCGCCGGCCTTTTGGAAGAAGCCCGCAGGGTGTACCCCCTTCGCCATCTGAAGCCGCTTGAAACGGTGGGATATACGGAACTATTCGACTATTTTTCGGGTCAGATCACGAAGCCGGAAGCGGTGGAGCTGATCAAGCGGAATACCCGCCGTTTCGCCAAAAGACAGCTCACCTGGCTGAGACGCGATCCGGATGTGATCTGGCTGTCTCCCGCCAGGTTTTCGGAAATCCACGGGATCGTGTCCCGCAGTTCATAAAAGGTTCAGGCCTGTGCAACCGGACCGCCGAAGGTCATTGGGATCGTTGGGGCGCCTTCCTTTACTTCTATTTTGCCGTGCATGGCCTCGTATTTCTGAATATTGTCATTCAACGCCCCCAGCAGGCGCTTGGCATGCTCCGGAGTGAGGACGACTCTCGATTTCACCTTTGCTTTGGGCACCCCGGGCATTACCCGGATAAAATCAAGTACGAATTCCGAGGAGGAGTGCGTAATAATTGCCAGATTGGAATATACCCCTTCCGCTGTTTCTTCGGTCAGTTCGATATTCAGTTGATTTTCCTTTTTTTCTTCCATGGTATTGTGTTTTCGTTTTGTTAAAAATAATAAAATTCTGTTTGGCAGGCGCACCCGCTCGCGTTTAAACGAAAAGAGGGCTGTCCCAAACGGGGCAGCCCTCTTCTGTATCGATCGAAATAGATGATCTATTATTCCTGTTCTACTTCTTCTTTTTTGGATGCAAGCAGGCGATCGTATTCCTCCTTCGATCCGACGATCAGCTTGTCGTAGATACGCATGCCGGTACCGGCAGGGATGAGGTGTCCAACGATTACGTTTTCCTTCAGCCCCAGCATGGTATCGGCCTTACCGCTGATGGCCGCTTCGTTGAGCACTTTCGTCGTTTCCTGGAAGGAAGCCGCCGAAATAAAGCTCTTGGTACCCAACGAGGCCCGGGTAATCCCCTGCAATAGCGGGCTGGAAGTAGCCGGCTGCGCGTCACGCACCTGTACCAGTTTCAGATCCTTCCGTTTCAATTGCGCGTTTTCGTCGCGCAGCTTCCGGAGACTGATGATCTGACCTGCTTTCAGCGTGGTGGAATCGCCTGGATCGGTAATGACCTTCTTGTCGTAGATCCAGTCGTTCTCCTCCATGAAGTCCAGCTTGCTGACCGATTCCTTTTCGAGGAAACGGGTGTCTCCCGGATCGTCAATGGTGACCTTCTGCATCATCTGGTGAACAATCACTTCAAAGTGCTTGTCGTTGATCTTCACGCCCTGCAGACGATATACTTCCTGAACTTCGTTCACCAGGTACTCCTGTACCGCTCCCGGACCCTTGATCGCCAGAATATCGGCGGGCGAGATGGCCCCGTCAGACAGGGAGGTCCCGGCCTTGACAAAGTCGTTGTCCTGAACCAGGATATGCTTGGACAGGGGAACCAGGTATTTCTTGGTTTGTCCGTCCTTGGATTCAATGATGATCTCCCGGTTGCCCCGTTTGGTTCCACCCAGCGTCACGACCCCGTCGATTTCCGTCACCACGGCCGGGTTGGATGGATTCCTTGCCTCGAACAACTCGGTAACGCGCGGCAGACCACCCGTGATGTCGCGGGTCTTGCCGGCGGCACGGGGGATCTTCACCAATACCTGACCGGCTTTGATCTCTTCCCCATCGCCCACGATAATGTGCGCTCCCACGGGAATATTATAGGACTTCTCTTCCCCGTTCTTACCAACCACGGTAATTACCGGGTTCTTGGTTTTATCCCGGGTGTCGATGATCACTTTCTCGCGGTGTCCTGTCTGTTCATCCGACTCTTCGCGGTAGGTAACCCCTTCCAGAACCGATTCGAATACGACCTTTCCTGCAAAGTCCGCTACCATTACGGCGTTATAAGGGTCCCAGCTACAGATTAGGTCGCCCTTTTCCAATCTCTGGCCATCCTTGACAAACAGCTGCGCGCCGTAAGGAATGTTATTGTTCATGACCACTTTGCCCAGCTTCTCGTCTACGATCCGCAGTTCGCCCGACCGGCCGATCACAACCTGCGTGTCGCCGCCTTCGGCACTTCCGGAAGCAACCGCGCGTACGTTTTCGAATTCGATCTTTCCGGCAAACTTAGCCACAATCTGCGACTCGGCGGCGATGTTGGAGGCCGTACCACCCACGTGGAAGGTCCGAAGGGTAAGCTGCGTACCCGGCTCTCCGATTGACTGGGCCGCGATCACACCGACAGCCTCCCCGATCTGAACCAGCTTTCCGGTCGAGAGGTTGCGTCCGTAGCACTTGGCGCAAGCACCGCGTTTGGATTCGCAGGTCAGCACCGAACGTATCTCCACGGACTCGATGGCGGAGTTTTCGATATGCCGCGCCTTGTCCTCGTCGATTTCCTCGCCTGCAGCCACCACCAGCTCATTGGTCAGGGGGTCGTATACGTCGTGCAGGGAAACACGTCCCAAGATCCGCTCATAAAGCGGCTCCACGATATCTTCATTGTCTTTCAGTGCCGAAGTGGTTACACCGCGCAGGGTGCCGCAATCCTCCTCACTGATGACCATGTCCTGTGCAACGTCATGCAAACGGCGGGTCAGGTAGCCGGCATCGGCTGTTTTAAGCGCCGTATCGGCCAAACCTTTCCGGGCACCGTGCGTGGAGATAAAGTACTCCAATACGGATAGGCCTTCTTTAAAGTTGGAAAGGATCGGGTTCTCGATAATTTCGCCGCCTGAACCGGATTTCTGGGGTTTTGCCATCAGCCCACGCATACCGCAAAGCTGACGGATCTGTTCCTTCGAACCCCGGGCACCCGAATCCAGCATCATGTAAACCGAATTAAAGCCCTGGTTATCCGTTGCGAGCATCTTCATCACATTGTCGGTCAGCCGCGAGTTGATACGCGTCCAAATATCAATCACCTGATTGTACCGCTCGTTATTGGTGATGAAGCCCATGTTATAGTTGGTCCAAACCTCTTCTACTTCGGCCTGGGCTCCTTCGATCAATTTCATTTTCTCTTCGGGGATGGTCAGATCCAGCAGGTTGAAGGAAAGTCCGCCCTTGAACGCGATCTGGAATCCCATTTCCTTGATATCGTCCAGGAACTGTGCTGTACGGGACATACCCGTTACTTTCACCACCTCGCCGATGATATCCCGAAGCGACTTCTTGGTAAGAAGCTGATTGATAAAGCCCACCTCTTTCGGTACGACTTCATTGAACAGCACGCGTCCTACCGTGGTCTCCACCATTTTGTTAACCAACTCGCCCTTTTCAAGCACATCGACTTTGACCTTGATGTTCGCGTGCAGGTCCACGGTGCCTTCATTGTAGGCAATGCGCACTTCTTCCGGACCGTAGAAGGTCATGTCTTCTCCCTTGACCGGATTGCCCGGTTCCGAACGGCGGCCTTTGGTAATATAATAAAGTCCCAGCACCATGTCCTGGGAAGGAACGGTAATCGGTGTTCCGTTGGCAGGGTTCAGAATATTGTGCGAGGCCAGCATCAGCATCTGGGCTTCCGCTACCGCGGCGTTGCTCAACGGTACATGAACTGCCATCTGGTCCCCGTCAAAGTCGGCGTTAAAGGCGGTACACACCAAGGGGTGCAGCTGGATCGCTTTCCCTTCGACCAATTTGGGCTGAAACGACTGGATACCCAAACGGTGCAGTGTCGGTGCCCGGTTGAGCAGTACAGGATGTCCTTTAAGCACGTTTTCCAGAATATCCCATACGACCGCATCCTTCCGGTCGACAATCTTCTTGGCCGATTTAACCGTTTTTACAATGCCCCTTTCGATAAGCTTGCGGATAATAAACGGCTTGAACAGCTCGGCAGCCATGTCTTTAGGCAGCCCGCACTCATGGAGTTTCAATTGCGGACCGACCACGATCACCGAACGGCCCGAATAATCCACCCGTTTACCCAGCAAGTTCTGACGGAAACGCCCTTGTTTCCCTTTCAGGATATCGGAGAGCGATTTCAGCGCCCGGTTTCCTTCGGTCTTGACCGCATTCACTTTCCGTGAATTGTCAAACAGGGAATCAACCGCTTCCTGCAGCATGCGTTTCTCATTCCGCAGGATCACTTCCGGCGCCTTGATCTCAATCAGACGCTTCAAGCGGTTATTGCGGATAATCACCCGGCGATACAGGTCGTTCAGGTCGGAAGTCGCAAAACGTCCTCCATCCAGCGGTACCAGCGGGCGCAATTCAGGCGGTATTACCGGCACGATGCGCACGATCATCCATTCCGGCCGGTTTTCGATCCGGGTATTGGCGTCGCGGAATGCTTCCACCACCTGCAGGCGCTTCAATGCTTCGTTCTTCCGTTGCTGCGAAGTTTCGTTTGCGGCCTGGTGACGGAGATCATACGAGAGCTGATCCAGATCAAGCCGGTGCAGCAGGTCTTCCAGCGCTTCGGCACCCATTTTGGCGATGAATTTATCGGGGTGGTCGTCATCCAGGTACTGATTCTCCTTGGGAAGCGTATCGAGTATATCCAAATACTCCTCTTCGGTCAGAAAATCAAGATACTGAATGCCGTCTTCCGCCTTCACCCCCGGCTGGATCACCACGTACCGCTCGTAATAAATTATGAGGTCCAGTTTTTTGGTGGGCAGCCCCAAAAGGTATCCGATCTTATTGGGAAGGGAACGGAAATACCAGATATGGGCCACCGGCACCACCAGGTGAATGTGTCCCATCCGCTCCCGGCGAACCTTCTTTTCGGTCACCTCAACCCCGCAGCGATCGCAAACGATCCCTTTGTAACGGATGCGCTTGTACTTTCCGCAGGCGCATTCGTAATCCTTTACCGGTCCGAAAATACGTTCGCAGAACAAGCCATCCCGTTCCGGCTTATAGGTCCGGTAGTTGATGGTTTCGGGCTTTAAAACCTCTCCGCTGGAACGTTCAAGGATCGTTTCAGGTGAAGAAAGACTGATCGTAATTTTCGTGAAATTACTCTTGATCTTTGTATCTTTTTTGTATGACATGGTCAACTTTTTATAACCCCTTAATCTAATGTAATGTCCAGCCCCAATCCGCGAAGTTCGTGGATCAGTACATTGAAGGACTCCGGAACACCGGCCGTGGGGAGGTTTTCCCCTTTCACGATGGCCTCGTACGTTTTCGCACGGCCAATCACGTCGTCCGATTTCACGGTCAGTACTTCCTGAAGAATGTTCGAAGCACCGAAGGCTTCCAGCGCCCAGACTTCCATTTCCCCGAAACGCTGACCGCCAAATTGTGCTTTACCACCCAGGGGTTGCTGGGTAATCAGCGAATACGGTCCAATGGAACGGGCGTGCATCTTATCGTCAACCATGTGGCCCAGTTTCATCATGTAGATGATACCCACGGTGGTAGGCTGATGGAAACGCTCGCCGGACAATCCATCGTAAAGGTAGGTACGGCCTGCGGGCGGAAGTTTCGCCTTCTTGATCCATTCTTCCACCTCCCAGTGCTCGGCACCGTCAAAGATCGGGGTAGCGAAATTAACCCCGAGCACTTTTCCGGCCCAGCCGAGTACGGTCTCGTAGATTTGGCCCAGGTTCATCCGGGATGGTACACCCAAGGGGTTCAGCACGATGTCCACGGGAGTTCCGTCTTCCAGGAACGGCATGTCCTCCTCGCGTACGATCCGTGCCACGATCCCTTTGTTTCCGTGACGTCCGGCCATTTTATCGCCAACTTTCAGCTTCCGCTTCTTGGCAATGTATACTTTGGCCATCTGCACGATGCCGGACGGCAATTCGTCACCCACGCTGATTGTAAATTTTTCGCGCCGGTAACGGCCTACCTCTTCGTTCAGATGAATGTTGTAATTATGCAGTAACTGCTTAATCAGCTCATTCTTTTCTTCGTCGGTGGTCCACTTCAGCGGATTAATGCTGTCGTAATTCAGATCATGCAGCATTTTCTGGGTAAACTTGGCGCCCTTGGGGATTAGTAGCTCCCTGTGGCTGTTGTACACCCCCTGGGAGGTTTTTCCGTTCACCAACTGGAACAGCTTGTCTACCAGGACGTTCTTCAGGGCTTTCAGATTACTCTGATGCTCTTCTTCCAGTTTATCCAGCTGGCTTTTCTCTTCGGCTTTATTTGTTTTCTTCGCCCTGGAGAAAAGCTTCGTATCAATTACCACACCCCGGACAGACGGAGAAGCTTTCAGCGAAGCATCTTTCACATCACCCGCTTTGTCACCGAAGATCGCCCGCAGGAGTTTCTCCTCCGGAGAAGGATCGGTTTCGCCCTTGGGCGTGATCTTCCCGATGAGGATATCCCCTTCGTTCACTTCGGCGCCCACACGGATTACGCCATACTCGTCCAGGTCCTTGGTGGCCTCTTCGCTAACGTTCGGAATATCCGAGGTAAACTCCTCCTCGCCACGCTTGGTATCCCTTACCTCCAGTTCGAATTCCTCGATGTGGATGGAAGTAAAGATATCTTCGCGAACCACCCGCTCCGAGATCACGATCGCGTCCTCGAAGTTGTATCCCTGCCAGGGCATGAAGGCTACTTTCAGGTTGCGTCCCAGTGCAAGTTCCCCGTTCTGGGTAGCGTAGCCTTCGCTCATCACCTGACCCTTGGTAACCCGCTGACCTTTTTTCACGATCGGCTTCAGGTTGATGCAGGTATTCTGGTTGGTCTTCTTGAATTTGGTCAGCAGGTAGGTTTTCGTATCGTCCACGAAGGACACCAGCCGTTGTTCATCGGTCCGGTCATAGCGGACAACGATCTTTTCGGCATCCACGTATTCGACTACCCCGTCGCCTTCGGCATTGATCAATGCCCTGGAATCGCGGGCTACCCGGCCTTCCAGTCCGGTACCCACCACGGGCGCTTCCGGACGAAGCAAGGGTACCGCCTGACGCTGCATGTTCGATCCCATGAGCGCACGGTTTGCATCGTCGTGTTCCAGGAAAGGAATCAGGGACGCCGCAATGGAGGTGATCTGATTTGGAGCCACGTCCATCAGCTGGATCTTTTCAGGCTCAATAACGGGAAAATCACCTTCGTAACGGGCCTTTACGCGCGGATTGATGAATACACCCTTGTCATCAATGGGCGCGTTGGCCTGCGCGATCACCTTGCGGTCCTCGTCTTCGGCGCTCATGTAAACCACCGGCTCTTCGATCTTCACCCGCCCGTTCTCCACGTTCAGGTACGGAGTCTCGATAAAGCCCAGGTTATTGATCTTGGCATGCACGCAGAGCGAGGAGATCAGTCCGATATTCGGGCCTTCCGGTGTTTCGATGGTACACAGCCGCCCGTAGTGGGTATAGTGTACGTCCCGAACCTCAAAGCCCGCCCGCTCCCTGGACAGACCGCCTGGTCCCAGTGCAGACAGCCGCCTTTTGTGCGTAATCTCTGCCAGCGGGTTGGTCTGGTCCATGAACTGCGACAGCTGGTTGGTGCCGAAAAATGAATTGATCACCGACGAAAGCGTCCGCGCGTTGATCAGATCGGTGGGCGTAAACACTTCGTTATCGCGAATGTTCATCCGCTCGCGGATCGTCCGTGCCATGCGGGCCAGCCCTACGCCGAACTGGGCATACAGCTGTTCGCCCACGGTACGCACGCGACGGTTGCTCAGGTGGTCGATATCGTCCACTTCCGCCTTCGAGTTGATCAGTTTGATCAGGTACTTGACAATGGCAATGATGTCCGCTTTGGTCAATACCTTCACATCCTCATCCGTGTCCAGATTCAGTTTCCGGTTGATGCGGTAACGTCCTACATCGCCGAGATCATAACGTTTGTCGGAAAAGAACAGTCTTTCAATGATTCCGCGTGCGGTTTCCTCATCGGGTGGTTCCGCGTTGCGCAGCTGGCGGTAGATGTGCTCCACCGCTTCCTTTTCCGAGTTGGATGTATCTTTCTGTAATGTATTATAGATGATGGCATATTCGGCGGTAGTGGCGTCGTCCTTGGAAAGGATTACGCTTTTCACTCCCGCGTCAATGATCAGATCAATGTGTTCCTCTTCAAGAATGGTTTCCCGCTCCAGGATTACCTCGTTGCGGTCAATTGAAACCACTTCGCCGGTGTCTTCATCCACGAAATCCTCAACCCATTTTCTCAACACACGGGCAGCTAGCTTCCGGCCCAATTGCTTTTTCAGTCCGGATTTGCTGACTTTAACCTCATCGGCCAGGTCGAATAACTCCAGGATATTCTTATCCGAGTCGTATCCGATGGCACGCAATAAGGTGGTTACCGGAAATTTTTTCTTCCGGTCAATGTACGCGTACATGACGTTATTCACGTCGGTAGCAAACTCGATCCAGGATCCTTTAAACGGAATTACCCGGGCCGAGTACAATTTTGTTCCGTTGGTATGACGGCTCTGACCGAAAAACACGCCGGGTGAACGGTGAAGCTGTGACACGATCACACGTTCCGCGCCGTTGATCACAAACGTTCCTTTCGGGGTCATGTAGGGAATGGTACCCAAGTACACGTCCTGCACAATAGTCTCAAAATCCTCATGATCCTCGTCGTTACAGGAAAGCTTCAGTTTCGCTTTCAGCGGAACGCTGTAGGTAAGCCCCCGGTCTATGCATTCCGCAATGCTGTACCGCGGGGGATCTATATAGTAATCCAGAAACTCGAGTACATAGATGTTTCTCGAATCGGTGATGGGGAAATTCTCGCTAAAAACCTTGTATAATCCTTCCTTCGATCGGTTGTCAGATGTGGTATCCAGCTGGAAAAACTGCTGGAAAGACTGCATCTGCACATCCAGAAAATCAGGGTAATCGATAATATGCCTGCTTTTGGCAAAATTTACCCTTTCTACATTGTTGTTTTGAGTTGCCAATGAACTATTGTTTTAGTTGAACACTTGGATCATACAGCTATGCTAAACATAGCAATGGGTATAAACAGGCATAGACCCTCCGAAAGAAGGGTCTTGCCTGTATCTATGTTAAGACTTATGTTACTTAACTTCAACCTTTGCGCCGGCTTCTTCAAGCTGTGATCTAAGTGATTCAGCTTCTTCTTTGCTTACACCTTCTTTTACAGCCTTCGGAGCCCCGTCAACCAGTTCCTTGGCTTCTTTCAGGCCAAGACCGGTAAGATCCTTCACCAGTTTCACAACCGCCAGTTTGGCGCCACCGGCTTCGGTAAGGATTACATCAAAAGATGTTTTTTCTTCGGCAGCAGCTCCTTCGCCACCACCGGCGGCAGGGCCGGCAACAGCTACCGCTGCTGCAGCAGGCTCAATGCCATACTCATCTTTCAGTATCTGAGCAAGCTCATTAACTTCTTTTACTGTTAAGTTTACCAACTGTTCAGCAAACGTTTTCAAATCTGCCATCTGTATGAATTTTAAAGAAATATTTTACAAAATTGTTTTAATCAGAAACTATTAGGGTGGTTTCTATTCACCTCGTTCGGAAAGAGTTTGTACAATACCGGCCAGTTTGCCACCACCTGATTTCAGTGCGGAAACGACGTTCTTGGCAGGTGACTGCAGCAAGCCTATTACTTCGCCAATAAGTTCATTCTTCGATTTCAATGCGGCCAGTTGATCCAACTGATTGTCTCCGATGAAGAACGATTCCTCCACGTATGCGCCTTTGAGTACCGGCTTGTCTCCCGTTTTGCGCAACTCCTTGATGAGCTTTGCCGGCAGATTCGCCGTTTCGGAAAACAACAACGTGGACGATCCTTTCAGGACGTCGTACAGTCCGGCATAGTCCGTGCCAACGGCTTCCATGGCCTTGCGTATCAGGGTGTTTTTTGCCACCTGTACTTTGATGCCTTTCTGATAAGCCTTCCGGCGGATCACGTTGATCTGCGATACGGTAAGTTCTGAGGTGTCGGTAATGTAAAACCCGTTGTACGACCTGATCAATTCGGTCAGG
>Ga0207873_1002853_pt1 | contig 13401 bp, 10 predicted proteins | sample BGWIniCompost_FD_187373 | JGI IMG/M metagenome (GOLD analysis project Ga0207873, IMG submission 187373) | Cellulose adapted compost microbial communities from Newby Island Compost Facility, Milpitas, CA, USA - BGW Initial Compost (SPAdes)... ... | reverse complement strand
CGACGGCGTGCGCCGGCTCGTGCGCGACATGTTCGACACGATGTACGCGGCGAACGGGCAGGGGCTCGCGGCGCCGCAGGTCGGCGTCTCGCGGCGCATCATCGTGGTGGACGTGCCGGGGTCGGACGCGCCGGCCTACGCGCTGATCAACCCGCGCATCGTGGAGCGGAGCACGGAGACGGCGCGGGGCGAGGAGGGCTGCCTGAGCATCCCGGGCGTTTCGGACGTGGTCGAGCGGCCGGCGCGCGTCGTCGTCGAGGCGCTGGACCTCGAGGGCGCGCCGGTCCGCATCGACGCGGCTGGCGACCTCGCCCGCTGCCTGCAGCACGAGATCGACCACCTGGACGGAATCCTCTACATCGATCACCTGTCTCCGCTGAAGCGCAAGCTGCTGCTCGCGCGCTACCGCAAGCAGGCCAGGGCCGAGGTGTAGGCGGGCGGCGCGGGGCTGCAACTCCCCGCGCCAGGTGACGGCGGTCGCGCGACACGCGCTGTGACCATTTGACGGGATCGAGCGAAGAACAAGCCGGGCCCGCGACACCGGCGGAAGTGGCGCCGGTCGCGGGCCCGTTCTCGTGCGCTGCGGCGCCGGCCGCGGCTCGGGCGACGGGGCCGCGCCGCGTGCTCAGGCCTTGGGCCGCAGCTCGGTGGCGGTCTGCAGGCCGGTCGCGACTTCGGGGATGATGCCGAGGCGGATGTAGATGGGGCGAACGAGCGCGCGGATGGCCGGCAGCTTGTGCTGGAACCAGAGTGCAGCGCCGAGGCATGCGATGCCGCCGATCCTGACGGTGGCGGGTGCGCCGATGTTGCTGGCGAGCGTGCCCGCGAGCAGGCTGCCGAACGGCGCCATGCCCATGAAGGCCATCGTGTACAGGCTCATGATGCGGCCGCGCTTGTCCTCGTCCACGATCGTCTGGAGCACGGTGTTGCTGGACGCGGACTGGACCATCATGCCGAAGCCGGTGACCAGGAGCAGCGCGATCGAGAGCGGCTGCCAGCGCGAGAACGAGAACGCGATGAGCCCCACGCCGAACACGGTCACGGCGATGGCGATGACGCGGCCGAGTCCGCGCACGGTGGTGCGGGAGGCGAGGTAGAGCGCGCCGCCGAGGGCGCCCAGGCCGGCCGCGGACATGAGGAAGCCGAGGGTCTGGGGGCCGCCGCCCAGCACGTCGCTGGCGAACACGGGCAGCAGCACCACGTACGGCATGCCGAGCAGGCTGGTCAGCGCGAGCAGCGTCAGGATCGAGCGGATCGGCGGGAAGCCGAAGGCGTAGCGGAAGCCCTCACGGAGATGGCTGAGCGCCCGCGACTGCCGCTCCGGCCGCTCCGCCTTTGCCGCGTCCATCCGGAAGAGCGACGTGAGCACCGCGATGTAGCTCGCCGCGTTGATGACGAACACCGGCCCTTCGCCCACCACGCCGATCAGCACGCCCGCGATCGCCGGCCCGGTCAGCCGCGCCATGTTGAACATCGACGCGTTCAGCGCGATCGCGTTGGCCAGGTCCTCCGGCCCCTCGACCAGCTTCACGAACAGGGACTGCCGCGCCGGGATGTCGAACGCGTTGACGATGCCGAGCACGGTGGACAGCGCGATGATGTGCCAGACCTGCACCGTGCCGGTGAGGACGAGCGTCGCGAGGATGGAGGCCTCGACGAGCGCGAGCGACTGCGTGGTGACGACGATGCGGTGGCGCCGGTGCCGGTCCGCGACCACGCCGGCGATGGGCGCCAGCAGGAAGGTCGGGAACTGGCTCGCGAAGGCGATCGCGCCGAGGGTGAACGCTGAGCCGGTCAGCCGGTAGACGAGCCAGCTCATCGCCACCTGTTGCATCCAGGCGCCGGTCAGCGAGATGCCCTGGCCGATGAAGAATAGACGGAAATCGCGGTGCCGGAGGGCGCGGAAGGCGTGGGCGAAGGGGAAACCGGAGCCGGAGCCGGGGACGGCCGCGGTTACTGCCATGGCTCGGCCCGGTCCGGCAGATCGGTCGATCTCATGGACTAAGGTTAGATGAAAGGTGAGGTGGGTTCAAGGCCTCGCACCGCTCGCGACCGTGAGTGGCGTGTGCGCTCGAGCGCGCGTCCGCCCTTGGTCGCTGGACGCCGAATCGCCAGAAAAGCTTCCGCGGCGTTGCGTGGCGTGCGTCATGGATGGTTGCGCCTCCGCCTCCCGGAGGCTGCGTCCACCATTGCGCTCGATCCAGCGCCACTGGCGTCCGAATTGCGCCGCCAGCGTGGTCGGGGATCGCGCGGCGCCCGATGGCGCGGCCGCCGCGCTGGTGCCGGACCGTGACGGGAGGGGCGAGGTGGCCGCGCGCAGGGAGCGGGTGCCGGGGGAGCCGGAGCGAGAGGAGCCGCAGCGGATCGAGCCAGCGCAGGAGGCGCCGCGTGAGTCGCCGCGCAGGGGGCCCGTAGCCGGCGCCTACGCGGCGCCGGTGCCGTGGTGGGTGGTGCTGCTCCAGGGGATCGTGGGCGTGCTGGTCGGCCTGGCGCTGCTGGTGACGCCGGCCATCGCCACGATGGCGCTGGTGCAGCTCGTCGGGCTCTACTGGTTCGTGGCCGGGATCTTCGCGCTGGTTCGGATCTTCGTGCCACACCGGCGGGTGGGCTGGGGCTGGCTGTTGCTGGGCGGCGTGCTCGGCATCGTCGCGGGGCTGGTGGTGCTCCAGCACCCGCTGTGGAGCGCGGTCGTGGTCCCCACCGTGCTCGTGCTGTACCTGGGCGCCTACGGCATCGTGATCGGCCTGATCCACCTGGTCGAGGCGGCGCGGGGCGGCGGCTGGGGGCTCGGCGTGCTGGGCGTGCTGGGCATCGTGCTCGGCGCGCTGCTGCTGCTCTCCCCGGTCGCGGCCGCGCTCGCCCTGCCCTGGGTGCTCGGCGTCCTGGCTCTGGCCGGTGGGATCCTCGCGATCGTGGGCTCGTTCTCGATCCGGCGGGTGGAAGCCGGGCGCTGAGGCGCGGGGCCGGGTTGCGCCGCCGGCCCCGCCACCGACAGTCGGTGACCACCAGAACCGACCCCGCGAGCTCCGTCGCCCCTGCCCTCACGTTGCGGCTCGCCGAGTCGCCGGGCTCCGACTATCAGCAAAACGACCCCGCCAACTCCCACGCCCCTGCCCTCGCCCTCGCCCCCGCCTGGGGCCGGGGGTCAGTGGGAGGAATAGACCTCCCTCGTGCCGTCGCGGCGGAAGGCGATGACGTCGTAGCGGTCCTTGAACGGGCCCTCCATGCCGGGCGAGCCCCTGGGCATCCCGGGCACGGCGAGGCCGGCGAACATCGGGCGTTCGGCGAGGAAGCGGCGGACGACCTCGGCGGGGACGTGCCCCTCGAGCACGTAGCCGTCCACCAGCGCGGTGTGGCAGGACTGGAGGTCGACCGTGACGCCGTGCTGCGTCTTGATCGCATTCACGTTGTCCGTGTCGTGCACCTCGAGGCGGAAGCCGGCCTCACGCATGTGCTCCACCCACTTGGCGCAGCAGCCGCACGTCGGGCTCTTGTAGACGACGACGAGCGGAGTGTCCTGCGGCGCCGCGTCGAGGTCCGCGGCGGCGTCCGTGGCCGCGGCGGCCGCGACGGGGAGCGTGGCGGGCTCCTGGCCGGACTGCGCGTCCGGCGCCCGGTTGCCGCACGCGAGGAGGGCAAGGGATCCGAGGAGGAGCGCGGCTGCGCGCGCCGTCATCATCGTGTCACGGGGCATGGGCCAGCTCCGGTCGTCGATCGATGCTTCGTGCCTGCGCCGGCGGTCCGCGGCCCTGCGCACCGGCGCTCCGGGGAGTATACCCCACAGGTGGCGGGAAAGCGAGCCAGCGAGCGTCAGGGCGACGTCGTCGCGTCACCCTCCGCCTGCCGTTCGCGCAGCAGGGCGAGGAAATCGCGCACGGCGCGCGCGTAGCTCTCGCCCGCCACCTGCCACACGTCGTTGTGCCCGGCGCCGTCCACCCATAGGTGGCGCTTGGGCTCCGGCGCCGCCTCGAAGAGGGCGCGGCCGTGGTGGAACGGGACGATGGCGTCGCGGAGGCCGTGGATCACGAGCACCGGACAGCGGACCGTACGGAGGAGGGCGAGGTTGCGGTATCGGTCGCGCGGCAGCAGCGGCCAGCGGGTGACGACGCGGAACGCGCTGGTGAAGGTGCTCTCGAGCACGAGGCCGGCGAGCGGCTCACGCGCGGCGAGCGCGGTGGCTGGCCCGCCGCCCATCGAGCGGCCCCACGCGATGATCCGCCCGGGCGGGAACCCGAGCGCGCCGGTCAGGTGGGCGAACGAGGCGTCCTGGTCGAGCAGCGCGCCGTCGGCAGACGGCCGGCCCTCACTCATGCCGTAGCCGCGATAGTCGTAGGCGAGGACCGAGACGCCGAGGTCGCGCAGCGCTCGGAGCACGGGCATGATGTGGCCGATGTCCTCGGCGTTCCCGTGGCTGTAGAGCACGGCGAACTCGGCGTCCGGGTTCGGCAGCCACACCGCAGCGATGCGCACGCCGTCCGCGGCCGTGAGCTCGATGATCTCGGCGGAGCGGTCGTAGCCCGCGGACGGCGGCTGGAACATCAGGCGTTCGCCGAAAACGAGCGCGAACCCGGCGAGCAGGACGTACGCCGCGAGGACGTACAGGAGGACGTCGAGCATGCGCCGGCGAAGCGGGCGGGCGCGTTCGCGCTTCAGCGGGCCCACCTCAGGTCGGCGCCACGCGGCGCGTTGCGCGCCATGTAGTCCGCCGCAATGCGCACGAACTCCGCGTAGTCCAGGTCCTCGCCTGGCCGCTCGCGGCTGTAGCCGATCCAGCAGTGCCCCTTGCGGCGGCCGTACTCGAAGCTTGCGCGCGCGGGCGGGTCCGAGAGCGAGTCGAGCGCGGCCTGCATGCGGTAGACCGCCTCGTTCAGGTAGTAGTTGTCCATGTCGCCGACCGTGACGTGCAGCTTGCCGCTCAGCTTCGGGCCGAGCTGCGTCCAGTTGCGGCGCAGGTAGTCCGTCAGGTCGTAGTGCTCGCGCCAGTACGCGGCGGTCTCGCGGTCGATCTCGCCCGTGACCGGATCCCAGATCGGCGCGGGGTAGCCGTCCGGGCCCACGGGCCCGAACACCGCCTCCCAGATCGCCCACTGCCCGCCGGAGCGGCTGTTGGGGCCCACGGCCCGCTCGAACGCGTTCTCGTCTGCGATCGTGTAATCCACGTTGCCGTCCACGTGCCGGCGGCTGGGCCGCTCCACGCGCAGCCACTCGTGGTCCGCGTAGTACGCGTTCGCGTCCTCGTAGATGTTCACGAGCTGGTAGTCGTGGAAGTCGACGGGGTCGGGGCACCAGCCCCACGCGCCGCCGAACACGTCCGGGTAGAAGATCTGCAGCGCCAGCGCCTCCCACCCGCCGGTCGAGCCGCCGGCCAGCACCCGCGCCCACGGCTCCGCGATGATGCGGAAGCGGCGCTCGAGCTCGGGGATCAGCTCCTCCACGATCGCATCGCCGTACGGGCCGACGTTCGCCGAGTTCACCGAGTAGGACGTGTCGTAGTACGGGTTCGCGTCGCGGATCGTGACGGCGATCACGCGCGGCGCGCGCGGCGAGAGCCAGAAGTCGCGGAACGCGCGGGAGCGCGGCGGCGCGTCGTCGGCTTCGCTGAACCCGAACGGCGCCCGGCGGCCGGGGAAGTGGCCCTGGAGGTAGATCACCGGGTAGCGCGCGTCCGGGTTCGCGTGGTAGTCGCGCGGCAGCAGCACGTTCGCGCCGACGTACATGTCGCGGCCCCAGAACTGGGAGACGCGCGGGCTCCTGATCTTGATGAACCTCACCAGCTCGCCGTCCGGCGGGTTGCCCTGGTCGAGCACGCCGCCTTCGGGCACCGGTTCGATGGGCGGGATCACGCGGCTGAGCTGGAGCGTGACGATGCGGCCGCGGCGCGGGTCGAGCCGCACGCGCTGCACCGCGCTGTACGCGTTCCCCGGCGACCGCCACAGGTCCTGCCCCTCGCCCGTCTCGTGGTGCAGCTCGAGCGTGCGGCCGTCCGCGCGATGGTAGGTCGTGTAAACGTTGAGGAACGCCTGGACGTGGTACTCGCCCGGCGGGAGGTCCGCGATGCGCACGAGCGGGTAGCCCGCGAGGCCGGGTTCGTCATCCGAGAGCACCACGGGCAGGCCCGGCGCGAGGTCGCGCACGTCCAATCCGTAGAACGGGACGCCGGTCACGTCCACCTGCTCGCGCGGCTCGCGCGTGCCGTCCCGCGTGAGCACGACGAAGACGCGGCCGGTTACCGGGACCTGGAGCCCGAGCCGGGCGATCGCCTGCGCCGCTTCGGCGGTGAGCTCGACTTCGAACCGCGGCGGCGCCTCCCGCGCGACGATCCAGACGCCGCCCAACAGACCGGCGAGCGCGATGGCGGCGAGGAGGGCGGCGGTGCCGGTGGTGCTGGTCTTTCGCATGGCTGGCTCTCCTGGCGAGTGCCGGGAGATTTATGCTGTCGGGCGGGAAAGATCAAAGCCGCGCCCGACCGGAACGGGCGCGGCCCGGCCCGATGCGCGCGCCGCCTTACGCCGCCGCGCCGCCGTCGATCACGAGGTCGTGCCCGACGACGAAGCTGGAGGCGGGCGAGGCGAGCCAGAGCACCGCGTCCGCGATCTCTGCCGTCATCGCCACGCGGCCGATCGGGATCAGCGGCGCGACCCGGGCAGCGCGTGCGCTCTCGGTCTCGCCCGGCAGCAGCGACATCGCCGTGTCGACGAGTCCGGGGCTGACCGCGTTGATGCGGATGCCCGCCCCGATGTACTCGCGCGCTGCCGCGCGGGTCAGCGCGCTCACGCCCGCCTTGCTCGCCGCGTACGCGGCAAGGCCGGGCACGCGCAGGTGTGCGCCCACGTTGGACGCGACGTTCACGATCACACCACCGCCGTGCTCGCGCATCCACGCGATCTCGTGCTTCATGCACAGCCACACGCCGGTCAGGTTCGTCGCCAGCACCGCCGCCCAATCCTCCTCGCCCAGGTCCGCGACCGGCCCCGGCGCGCCCAGGATGCCGGCGTTGTTGATGGCGATGTCCAGCCGGTCGAAGCGCTCCACGGTGGTTCGCACGAGGCGGGCGACGTCGTCCGGAACGCTCACGTCCGTTTCGACCGCAATCGCGATGCCGCCCTCCGCCTCGATCTGCGCCACTGTCTCGCGCAGCGCGTCGGGCCTGCGGCCTGCGACGACGACCGCGGCGCCTTCACGCGCGAACGCGCGGGCGACCGCCCGCCCGATGCCCGAGCCCGCGCCGGTGACGATCGCGACCTTCCCGCCGAAGCGAGCGTTCTCCGTGGTGGATGCACCGTTCATCGCACGCCTCTCCTCGTCATCCGTGTTCCGACGAATGGCGCGAGCCGGTGACGCAACGCCACCGGCTCGGTGTGTCTCAGTCCATCGTGCGCGAGCTGCCGCGGCGCAGCGCGAACGCGCACAGCACCGCGGCCAGCAGGAACGCGACCGCTGCCGTGCCCAGCGCGAAGGCGTAGCCGCCGGTGACGGCGGACGCGACGTCGTGCCCCTCGGCGGACAGACGCGCCGTGCGCAGCGCGGCGAGCGACAGCAGCAGCGCGAGGCCGACCGCCGGGCCCACCTCCATCGCGGTGTTGACCACGCCGCCGGCCAGGCCGGCCCGGTGAGCAGGCGCGTCTTCCAGCGCGGCGACCGTCGCGCCCGAGAACGCGTGGCCGGCGCCGATCGCGAAGATGACCAGCCCCGCCAGCAACAGCGGCGCGTACGCCAGGTCGGGCGAGAGCCGCGCGAGCAGCCCGAGCCCCACGCCAGCCGCGCCCAGCCCCAGCCCGCAGAGGCCCGCCGCGCCGATTCGTGAGAGGAGGCGCCCGGCGACCGTGCCGGCCAGCGGAACGAGCACGTAGGGCAGGAAGGCAGCGCTGGTGTGCAGGGGAGAGAGGCCACGCACCTGCTGGAGATACAGGGCGAGGAAGAAGGCGCTGCTCGCCATGCCGGCCGACGCGAGCAGGATCGCCAGCAACGCCGCGGCGCGGCGGCGCGAGGCCAGGAACGAAAGCGGCAGCAACGGCGCGGACGCGCGCGATTCGACCCACACGAACGCGGACAACAGCACCGCGGCCGCCAGCAGCGGGACGAGCACTGCGCTCGTCAGCCAGCCGTGCGCCTCGGTGGCGAACAGGCCGTAGCCGAGCGCGGTGAGACCCGAGGCGGCCAGCAGCCCGCCGGCCACGTCCACGCCGCCATCGAGCGCCGGGCTGGGCGCCTCGCCCGAGGCGTCGCTGTCGGGCGAGCCCACGCGGCCCGCGGGCCCCCGATCGCGCGGCAGCAGCCGGGGGCCGGCGAGGGCGACCAGGGCCGCGATGAGTGCGGGGATCCCGAACGCCCAGCGCCAGGAGAACCAGGTGACCAGCACGCCGGAGAGCAGCATGCCGCCCGCCGCCCCGCCGCCCGAGAGGCCGCCCCACACGGCCAGCGCGCGGGCGCGCGCCGCCGGGTCGGGGTAGACCGCGGGCACGAGCGCCAGCGCCGCCGGCGCCGCCAGCGCGGCGCCGCAGCCCTGCGCGAATCGCGCGGCGGCCAGCAGCGCGAAGCCCGGCGCGACCGCCGCCGTTACCGATGCCGCGCCGAACACCACCACACCCCACACGAACACGCGCCGCCGCCCGAGCCAGTCCGCCAGCCGGCCGCCGAGCAGTAGCAGCCCGCCGAACGCCAATCCGTAGCCGGAGGTCACCAGCGCCAGCTCGCCACGGCCGACCCCGAAGTCCGCCTGCACCGCTGGCAGCGCCGCGACGACCAGCGTGATCGCGGCGATGAGCACCACCTGTATCGCGCCGAGCAGCAGGAACGCGAGGCGCGGGCGCGGCGGCGGATCGCCGGAGGGCTCGCGCGCGTGCCCGATCGGAGGTGTTGCGGCGTGGCCGGCTTGGAAAGGCGCGGATGCGCAGCGCGTGCGCCCACGAGCGAGCGGGCCCGCAACGCGCGAGGCGGGCGGTGCGCCGAACGGCCTCCCTTGGTGGCCGGGATAGGGCTCTTCGCCCCTTCTCTCAAACTTGACCGTTCGTTCCAATTTACGGCGCGTCATGGGCGGGGGCGTCGTTCTCACCGTGGTTCGTCAGTCGAGGATGGAGAGCGCCAGCTCGGCGGCGTCGCGCAGGCGGGCGGGGTCGGGGCCGGCCTTGCCCACGACGCGCAGGCCCTGGAGCACGACCAGCAGGAAGCGCGCGATGGCGGCGGGGTCCTTGTCCGCGGCGAGCTCCCCCTGCTCGCGGGCGCGCGTGAGTGCGGCCGCGAGCGCGCGCTCGAGCTCGCGCCAGCTCGCCTGGACCCGCTGGGTGACGAGCGCATCGGCGGGCACGCGCTCCATGGCCGCGTTGACGATCATGCAGCCGCGACGGCGCCGGTCACGCGCGGCCTCTTCGACGTACGAGCGCACGAGCGCGCGCACTGCGGGCAGCGCGGGCCCGGGTCGGTTGAGCAACTCAATGGGGTTGGGGTCGCGCGAGCGCAGGTAGCGGTCGAGCGCCTTCAGGTAGAGCTCGTGCTTGCTGCCGAAGGTGGCGTAGAGGCTGCCTCGCCCGATGCCGAGGTGGTCGACGAGGTCCTGGATGGACGTGGCCTCGTAGCCGCGTTCCCAGAAGAGGTCGAGCGCGGCGTCGAGTGCGGCGTCCGGGTCGAACTCCTTGGTCCTGACCATGAGGGGGAAGCTACGCAATCTGGAACGCTCGGTCAAGATTGCGAGCGGTATGCAGCGCCGGCCGGCGCGGAGTAGATTGCGCCGGCGGGCCGGACAGGCCGCGGTGCCGGGCGGGCGTTCTGCGATGGGCGCGTGGGGCGTGCGGCTCCGGTCGCGTCCGGTCGCGGCGCCCCGAGCCGCCGATGGGCCGCGGATGGGCCGCCGATGGGACCTGCCAGCGCCCGACTGGCGGCGCCACGCAGCGCGGCACGGTGCGGGCGCGGTCTGGCCCGGTCCTCGCCGGACCGGCGTCCCGGGGGCGGGGTACACGAAGGGCGCCAGGTTGCGCGATCAGAGGAGGCCGAGATGCTGACGTTCACGGAGACGGCCAGGCGGATGGTCCGCTCCTTCATGGCGGAGGGATACGTGGAGCAGCCCGCGCTGCGGGTCGCGGTGCGCGGCAGCCCGTTCGCGCCGGAGTACGAGCTCACGCTGGTGGATGACGAGCCCGGCGCCGATGACGTGGTGCTGGACGGCGGCGGGTTCCGGGTGCTGGTGGATCGGGAGAGCGCGAGCCGGCTCGAGGGCAGCACGATCGACTACGTGGAGCGCGGAGGCGAGGTCGGGTTCGAGGTGCAGAGCCCGAACGGGCGTCCGGCGGCCGGCGCGGCGCCGAGCGGCCCGCTCGCGGAGCGCGTGCGCCAGGTGATCGAGCAGCGGATCAACCCGGCGATCGCGGCGCACGGCGGCTTCATCACGCTCGTGGACGTGAAGGACGACGTCGTCTACATCGAGATGAGCGGCGGCTGTCAGGGCTGCGGGATGGCGCGCGTGACCCTGCGGCACGGCGTGGAGCGCATGATCCGCGAGGCGGTGCCGGAGGTCGCGCGCATCGAGGATGTGACGGATCACGCGAGCGGGCGAAACCCCTACTACGCGCCGTAGCCCGCGGCCAGCGGAGAGCGGCCGGATCAGCGATTCGCGTCAGGGTGCGGCGAAGCGAATCCGTTGCCGGCCGCCCCTCCTGATGGGGCATCCGGACCGGTCGCTGCGGCCACCGCTCGATCGGCCTGGCTATCGGCGACGATCTCGAACGTCACCTCACCGAGTCGAGTGTCATCGTTCCAGACGACGGCGCGCCACGTTCCCGGCCTGGTCAGGTAGCCCGGGATGTCGTGCCAGAACCACCACCAGCTCATGCCATAGAACGAGTGGTGGTGCTGCGAGAACGTCCGGAACAACGTCCCGTTCGGCCGATAGAGCTCGAAGCGGGTGGTCGTCCCCGCGCGCACGTTGAGGAGCTGGACCCAGACGTAGAGCCGCGGATCCGACGTGCGGAACACACGGACTTCGGATGGCGGGTCCTTCACCACGCTCAGGTTGAGCGGGACATCCGTGACCCCCAGGTGGATCAGACGGAGAGAGTCGTCGCTGGGGTACGGCGCGGCCCAGTGGGAGAACGTGGCGCCGCAGGGGCCGGCGAACGGGTCGACCACCTCGCCGTTGCGGCGCAACTCGAAGTGCAGGTGAGGCATGTCTGACATGCCCGAGCTGCCCACGTTCCCGAGCCGTGCTCCGGCCTCGACCACCTGTCCGGCCGTCACGCGGATGGAGTAACGCTGCAGGTGCCCGTAGTAGGTGCGGAATCCGTCCCGGTGCTCGATGACGACGTAGTTGCCGAGTCCCCCGCCCAGGTTCCAGCTCTTGTTCCGATCCGGCAATCCATCCCGCACTGCGACCACGCGGCCCGGAGCCGCCGCCACGACCGGCACGCCCAGGTCCATGAGTGCGAAGTTGCGGAGCACGATGTCCGTGCCCGTGTGCCCGTCGTAGGTCCTGGGCCCGCAGCTGAAGTCCCGCCGCCCGGGGGACGGCTGATGGTCCACGTGGTTCGTGAAGTAGAAGTCCTGGTTGAGCACGCCGACGACGGGGAACTCGAGCCCGAGGGGGGCGAGCACGCGCACGACGGCGACGGCGCGTACATCGCCGGCCCTGGCCTCGATCGTCGCCACGCCGGGGGCGACGCCCGAGATCGTGCCCGCGGTGTCCACGATCACGACGGAGACGTCCGATGATCTCCAGTGCACCGGCACGGAGAGCGGATTCCCGTCCGGGTCGTAGACCAGCGCCGACAACGTGCGCGACTCGGGAGTGAAGATCTCGATCGAGTCGGGTGTGATGGTGATGCTCGCAGGCGCGCGCGGCAGCACGGTCACTTCCGCGCTCCCGGAAACGGCGCCTGCCCGCGCGATCACCCGTGTCTTGCCGGCGCGCAGCCCCCGCACCTCGCCCGTCGGCGAGACCTCGGCGATCCCGGCCGAGTCGACCGACCACTGCACGGCGAGGGGGAGGGGGTCGCCGCTGGCGTTGTGGACTTCGACGCTGAGCGCCCGCACCTCGCCCGCCGTGAGCTCGAGCGTCCGGGGCACGACCGTCACGCGGACCGGGGTTCCGTAGTTGTAAGCAGGGCCCGTGGCGGCACCCGCGACGGCGTCGCAGGCGGCCGGCGTCAGAGCGGCCGCCAGCGCGAGGGCGATGCGGATGCGGAGAGCGCCGCGCGGGCGCGTCATTCGTGCAACGGGGTGTGGCGTTGGAGACACAGGGTCGTCCATTGCTCTGGCTACGGTGGCCCTCGCAAGGCGGGGCTGCGGAGCCGAATCTGGCCGGGATGCCAGCCATTCCGGCGCGCGAGACGTGCAATCCATGCGCCGTGCCCCGTGCTGGCGTGGCGCCAGGGCGGGCCCAGCGGGAATGACGCGGCCCCTCTTGCGCCGTGCCGCGCAGGCGCACAGATGGGGGGAATCCGCCACCCGGCACGCCTGGGCGGAGCTGGCTACTTCACCCGATCCGGCGGGGACGCATGAGACGGGGTCGCGAGAACGCAGAGATCGGCGGCGGCGCGATCGCCGCGCAGGCGGCTGCCGCTGCCGAGCGGGAGGGCGCCCTCCAGCGCATCCTCACGCCGCTCGACGGCACGGCGATCGTCGTCGGCATCGTGATCGGCGCGGGAATCCTCCGCACGCCCGGGCTCATCGCGGGCTACCTGGGCGACGCGCGCTGGATCCTGCTCATGTGGGTATTGGGCGGCGTCGTCGCTGCGCTGAGCACGATGGTCTTCGCCGAGATGGCGGCCATGTTACCGCGCGCGGGCGGCAAGTACGCCTACGCGCGCGCCGCGTTCGGTGAAACTGCCGCGTTCGTCGCGGGCTGGTCCGAGGTGCTGGTGACGCGGGGCTTCTCGGGCGCAGCCAAGGCGGTGCTGATCGCGGAGTACCTGGTCCTGCTCGGCGCGGGCGCGCCGGTGCCGGTCCTCGCGGGTGCGATCGTCATCGGCTTCTACCTCCTGCACCTCCGCGGCCTCAGGGCGGGAAAGACGTTCCAGAACTGGACGACGGCGCTGAAGATCCTCGTGCTGCTGGCGATCTTCGCCGCCGCATTCGCGTTCGGCGATGGCGCGTCGTGGCGGCCGGGCAGCTCGATCGCGCCGGCGCAGGGCGCGGTGCTCGGCTTTGCGCTCGCCTACCAGTCCATCGCATTCACGTACTACGGCTGGGAGGAGGCGGTGAAGATGGCGGAGGAGGTGCGGGAGCCGGGCCGCAACCTGCCGCGCATCCTGCTCGGCAGCGCGGCTGCCGTTGCGGCGCTGTACCTGCTCATCAACGTGGCGTTCATGCATGCGCTGACGCCCGGCGAGATGGCGGGCTCGCCGCTGGTGGCGCGCGACGCGGTGGCGGCGGCGCTGGGCGATGCGGCGGGCGTGGCGATCACGGTCGCGGGGA
>Ga0207873_1002851_pt1 | contig 13408 bp, 10 predicted proteins | sample BGWIniCompost_FD_187373 | JGI IMG/M metagenome (GOLD analysis project Ga0207873, IMG submission 187373) | Cellulose adapted compost microbial communities from Newby Island Compost Facility, Milpitas, CA, USA - BGW Initial Compost (SPAdes)... ... | reverse complement strand
GTACAACAAGACGAGGTTTGGTAGGCATGAACGGTTATTTTTCACCCGCAAGTTCCATGATTTTTTCCCATTCGCTTTCCGAAACTTTCTGAACAGAAAGCTGGTTAATTCTTACCAGTTCCATTTCCTTCAGAGCTTCTTCCGCCTTTATTTGAGCAAGGCTTACCGGCTTTTTAAGTCGCTTGAAGGGCTGAAGGTTTACGGTTACCCACGCGGGATTGTCGGTGGTGGGATCGGGGTAGGCTGTTTTAGATACCTTTGCTATGCCTACAATTTCAAGCCCCTTATTGCTATGGTAAAACAATACCTTATCGCCTTTTTTCATATCGCGCAGGTTGTTTCTTGCAGCATAATTTCTTACGCCTTCCCAGGATGTTTCTTTTTCTTTCTCCAGTTGGTCCCAGGAATATACATGAGGTTCTGATTTTACCAGCCAGTATGCCATATCTTTAAATGTTTTTACCAACCTGAAGCCAGAACATCGGCCAGGTGAAGGGTTCGTATATTCAAGCCCTGCTTTTCAGCATATCCGTTGATATGCATGAGGCAGGACAAATCTGTAGAGATAATGTATTCGGCTCCGGTAGCCAGGGCGTTCTGTACTTTCTGTTCGGCCATTCCGATCGAAATAGGTTCGTATTTAACGGAAAAAGTTCCGCCAAAACCACAGCAGGTTTCTACATGGTCCATTTCTACAAGTTCGAGGCCGGACACATTCTTCAAAAGCTTGCGAGGCTCCTGTTTGATACCGCATTCCCTTAATCCTGCGCAGGAATCGTGGTACGTGGCTTTAGCTTCCAGAACCGCCCCAAAAGCTTCCATTTTCAGAACATTTACCAGGAATTCTGAAAGTTCGTATATCCTACCCTGTAATTTCCTCACTTCCTTCCCCATGCTGGAATCTCCAAATAGTTTAGGATAGTAATTTCTTACAAATCCCACGCAGGAAGCAGAGGGTGCAACGATATAATCATTTCCGTCAAAATCTTTGATGAATTTCATGCATATTTCCTTCGATTCATTTCTGAAACCTGCATTAAAAGCCGGTTGTCCGCAACAGGTTTGTTCGGGATTGTACTCCACGGTGCAGCCGGCTTTTTCCAGCACTTTTCGAACCGGCCAGGCCGTCGCCGCACGGTGGCGCCCCGGTCATCCACGACGAACCACGCGGTGCGTCGCAGCGTCCAGGACGCCGCGCCGGGTCTGCGGGTTTCGCGACTACGAGGCAACCATGTCCATCGACAACAGCAAGATCATCCAGGAACACGCGCGCGGTCCCAACGACACCGGCTCGCCGGAAGTCCAGGTCGCTCTCCTCACCGCCCGCATCGTGCACCTGACCGAGCACTTCAAGACCCACAAGAAGGACCACCACAGCCGGCGCGGCCTGCTGCAGATGGTCAACCGCCGCCGCAGCCTGCTGGACTACCTGCACCGCAAGGACCCGGCCCGCTACAAGGCGCTCATCGAGAAACTCGGCCTGCGCCGATAAAGTCGAACTCCGCCGCGGCGCAGTGATGCGCCGCGGCTCTTTTTTGGCCACGCCGGGCGCGGCCGCCCGACCGGGACAGGGGTCCCGGCCGGTCCATCGAAAGAGTCATCAAGGAAAATCCAAGTGGCAAAAGTTACCAAGAGCTTCCAGTACGGCAACCGGACGGTCACGCTCGAAACCGGCGAGATCGCAAGGCAGGCCGGCGGCGCGGTGATGGTCTCCTGCGAGGGCACCGTTCTGCTGGTCACCGCGGTGGCCGCCAAGACGGCGCGCGAGGGGCAGGACTTCTTCCCGCTCACCGTCGACTACCAGGAGAAGTTCTACGCCGGCGGCCGCATCCCGGGCGGCTTCTTCAAGCGCGAGGGCCGCGCGACCGAAAAGGAGACCCTGATCTCCCGCCTGATCGACCGCCCGATCCGCCCGCTGTTCCCTGATGGCTTCCGCAACGAAGTCCAGATCATCGCCACCGTGATGTCGATGAACCCCGAGGTGGACGGCGACATCCTGGCCCTGATCGGCGCCTCCGCGGCGCTGTCGCTGACCGGCGCGCCGTTCAATGGCCCGATCGGCGCGGCCAAGGTCGGTTACCGCAATGGCCAGTACCTGCTCAACCCGACCACCAGCGAGCTGCAGGATTCGGACCTGGAGCTGGTGGTGGCCGGCACCGCGAACGCGGTGCTGATGGTGGAGTCGGAGGCCAACGAGCTGTCCGAGGACGTCATGCTCGGCGCTGTGATGTTCGGCCACCAGCAGATGCAGGTCGCGATCGCCGCAATCAACGAGCTCGTCGCCGAGGCCGGCAAGCCGAAGTGGGACTGGCAGCCGCCGGCGGCCGACGAAGGCCTGGTGTCGGCCCTGCGCACCGCGATCGGCGAGCAGCTGGCCAAGGCCTTCCAGGTGCGCGACAAGCTCGAGCGCCGCGACACCATCTCCGCGATCAAGAAGACCATCCTCGACGCGCTCGCGCCCGAGGCCGAGGCCAACGCCTGGGCGTCCGGCGACCTGGCCAAGGAGTTCGGCGAGCAGGAATACCAGACCATGCGCAACGCGGTGCTCAAGGACCGCGTCCGCATCGACGGACGCGCGCTCGACCAGGTGCGCCCGATCGAGTGCAAGGTCGGCATCCTGCCGCGCGTGCACGGCTCGGCGCTGTTCACCCGCGGCGAGACCCAGGCGATCGTCGCCGTGACCCTCGGCACGGCCCGCGACGGCCAGATCATCGACGCGGTGTCGGGCGAGTACAAGGAACATTTCCTGTTCCACTACAACTTCCCGCCCTACTCGGTGGGCGAGGCCGGTCGCTTCGGCGCGCCCAAGCGCCGCGAGATCGGCCACGGCCGCCTGGCCAAGCGCGGCGTCGCCGCGGTGATGCCGACGATGGAGGAGTTCCCGTACACGATCCGCGTGGTCTCGGAGATCACCGAGTCGAACGGTTCGTCCTCGATGGCGTCGGTGTGCGGTTCGTCGCTGGCGCTGATGGACGCGGGCGTGCCGATCAAGGCGCCGGTGGCCGGCATCGCCATGGGCCTGATCAAGGAAGGCGACGACTTCGTGGTGCTGTCCGACATCCTCGGCGACGAGGACCACCTGGGCGACATGGACTTCAAGGTGGCCGGCACCGAGAAGGGCGTGACCGCGCTGCAGATGGACATCAAGATCCAGGGCATCACCGAGGAGATCATGAAGGTGGCGCTGGCCCAGGCCAGGCAGGGCCGCCTGCACATCCTCGGCGAGATGGCCAAGGCGCTGACCGCGCCGCGCACCGAGCTGAGCGAGTTCGCGCCGCGCCTGCTGACGATCAAGATCCACCCCGACAAGATCCGCGAGGTCATCGGCAAGGGCGGTTCCACGATCCAGGCGATCACCAAGGAAACCAACACCCAGATCGACATCCAGGACGACGGCACCATCGTCATCGCGTCGGTCAACGCCGCCGCCGCCGAGGCCGCCAAGGCGCGCATCGAGCAGATCACCTCCGACGTGGAGCCGGGCCGCATCTACGAGGGCAAGGTCGTCAAGATCATGGACTTCGGCGCGTTCGTGACGATCCTGCCGGGCAAGGACGGCCTGGTGCACGTGTCGCAGATCTCGAACGAGCGCGTGGAGAAGGTCTCCGACAACCTGCGCGAAGGCGACGTGGTCAAGGTCAAGGTGCTGGAGGTCGACAAGCAGGGCCGCATCCGCCTGTCGATGAAGGCCGTGCTGGAAGGCGAGGGCGTCTCGGACGAGTAAGCCGTCCGGACCCCTGGCAGTGCAACAGAAGAGCGGGCCCCGGCCCGCTTTTTTGTTGCCGCGGTTCCGACCGTTCCCCCCGTAGGAGCGGCTTCAGCCGCGACCGACGACGCCGGACGCCGCGTGCGCGTTCCCTCGAACCTCCGGACTGCGCAGCCGTCGCGAGGCGAGCCGATGCTCCTGGTCGGCCCCCGTAGGAGCGGCTTCAGCCGCGACCGACGACGCCGGACGCCGTCGTGCGCGTTCCCTCGAACCTCCGGACTGCGCAGCCGTCGCGAGGCGAGCTGATGCTCCTGGTCGGCCCCCGTAGGAGCGGCTTCAGCCGCGACCGCGAAGGCCGGGGCACCGTGATCCTTCGTGGCTCCGTCGCGCTGTCCTGTTCTCGCCTCCGGAACGGGCCACGGCGAGGGCGGCCAGGCAGCGTCCCGTCTCCCGACTCCGGCGGACGGATGGCGGCGTCGCAGGACCGGATGGCCCCGGATCCGGACGGGCTTTCGAAGCGGGATGGCATCAGCATCACCGGGCCGCGGGTGGCTGGCCCGGGTTCGCGGACCAGCAGAACATGGATGTCCTGCGCCCGAGCCAGTCCTGACCGCGCAGGGAGCGATCCCGGGCCCGTCGGCCGTGGTGTCGCTGCGGAGGCGAGGCATCTCGGATGCAGACAGCAGTGCGGCTCCGCCATCTCATCGCCTGAGACGAAGGACGCGTACAACTGCATCGTTATCCACAGCTTGTTCCGTCGCGCCTCCACAGCCCCTGCCGCTACGATGACCGCCACAGAACAACGATACGGCCGAGCCGACGGCCCGTCCCTGGGAGTCACCCCGCTGATGTCCGCACGCCCCGGTTTCCGTCAGGAAGGCCGCATCGACAATCGCGTTGAGCAGCTGCGCGTCCCGCCGCAGTCGATCGAGGCCGAACAGGCCGTGCTCGGTGGCCTGATGCTGGCCCCGGAGGCGTACGACAAGGTCGCCGACCTGCTGACCGATGGCGACTTCTACCGCCGCGACCACCAGCTGATCTACCGCGCCATCCGCGAGCTGGCCGAGAAGAACCGGCCGTTCGACGCGGTGACCCTGGGCGAGTGGTTCGAATCCCAGGGCCTGGGCGAACAGGTCGCCGGCGGCGCCTACCTCGTTGAGCTCGCGACCACCACGCCCTCGGCAGCCAACATCCGCGCCTATGCCGAGATCGTGCGCGACAAGGCGATCCTGCGCCAGCTGATCGAGGTCGGCACCGGGATCGTCAACGACGGCTTCCAGCCCGACGGCCGCGACAGCAGCGAGCTGCTGGCCAAGGCCGAGCAGGAAGTGTTCGCTATCGCCGAGGCCGGCGCGCGCGGGCGCCAGGACTTCACCCCGATCAACAAGGCGATGCAGGAGGCGTTCGACGTCCTCCAGACCCGCTTCGCCAGCGGCGGCGGGATCACCGGCCTGCCGACCGGCTACACCGAGTTCGACGAGATGACGGCGGGCCTGCAGCCCACCGACCTGATCATCCTCGCCGCGCGCCCGTCGATGGGCAAGACCACGCTGGCGCTGAACATGGCCGAGTACGCGGCGATGAAGACCCGCAAGGCGGTGGCGGTGTTCTCGATGGAAATGTCGGCCAGCCAGCTCGCGCTGCGCCTGATCTCCTCGGTCGGCCGGGTCAACGCCACCCGCCTGCGCACCGGCCAGCTGGAGGACGAGGACTGGAGCCGCGTGACCAGCGCGATCCGCCTGATCAAGGACGCCAAGGTGTTCATCGACGACACCCCGGCGCTCTCGCCCGACGTCCTGCGGGCGAAGGCGCGCCGGCTCAAGCGCGAGCACGACCTGGGCCTGATCGTGATCGACTACCTGCAGCTGATGCAGGTGCCGGGCAACAGCGAGAACCGCGCCACCGAGATCTCCGAGATCTCGCGCTCGCTCAAGGCCCTGGCCAAGGAGCTGAACGTGCCGGTGATCGCGCTCTCGCAGCTCAACCGCTCGCTCGAAACCCGTACCGACAAGCGCCCGGTGATGGCCGACCTGCGCGAATCGGGCGCCATCGAGCAGGACGCGGACGTGATCATCTTCATCTACCGCGACGAGTACTACAACAAGGAAAACTCGCCGGACAAGGGCCTGGCCGAGGTCATCATCGGCAAGCAGCGTAACGGCCCCACCGGCTCGGTGAAGCTGCGCTTCTTCGGCGAGTACACCCGCTTCGACAACCTCGCCCACGACTCGGTCGGCAGCTTCGAGTAGCGCCCCGGGCGGGCGTCATGGCGCTGGAAGCGTGGCGCTGCACTCGAGCAGGGATGCCAGCACCGCGTCGGCGATCCCGGCCATCAGCCCCCGGGTGAGGGCGGCTTCGAGTTCGCCGGCGCCTTCCGGCACTGCGGCCAGCGCCACCACCTCCACCCGGTCGTACGCGCGAATCGCCAGCCGGGATTCGGCAATGCTCCGGACCGCGCCGGGCGAGTCGAAGAAGCGCATCTGCAGCGGGAACGGATCCTCGCCCTCCCGGGGGTAGGTGACGTTGGTCATCCGCGTGCGGATGACGGGGCCGTGCTCGAGCTCGACCACGTCGTACTGCAGCAGTTCCGGGACCACACTGGCGCCGGCCTGCAGGCCTGCCAACTGCTGGTGGTGTTCGTCCTCGCGAGTCCTGCCAGCCGGGAGGGTCGAGGTGGCGACGTACACCTCATAGGGCGCGTCGTACGCCACCTTCACCAGCGAGACCGCGTTGCCGTGGAACAGCGCCGACACCCGCTGCCGGGCCTTGCCGGCCAGGGGGAACGTCGTGCAGTACACGTCGGCGAAGCGGAAGCGGCCATCCCAGGTTTCGGGAGCGACATCGACGACGGCACCGTCGATGAAGTGGGCGTCGCCGTCCAGGCGCTGCGGCCCGGCCCCGGCGGTAGCGATCAGGGGCAGGAGGGCGGAGAGCAGCAGGGCGCCCGCGCGGGCGCGCGCGTCGAATCCATCCATTCGCGAGTCTCGTCCTGAGATCCGGATCCAGCCTAGCGCGAATCCGCAGTCGCGGCCAGTCAGTCCCTTGGCAGGGCCGCTAGAATCGGCTGAATGCCCGCGCCGGCACGTTGCCGGACGGGGTCGAGGAACCCCGCGTGACCACCGCCTTCACCCAGCGCCCGACCCGAATCCGCGTCGACCTCGATGCGATCTCCGACAATCTGCGCGCGATTCAAGCGCACGCGGGCGTGCCGGTGATGCCGATCGTCAAGGCCAATGCCTACGGGCACGGACTGGTGCCGGTGGCGCGGCACCTGCAGGCGCAGGGCGCGACCCGCCTGGGCGTGGCGTTCGTGGAGGAGGGCATCGCCCTGCGCGAGGCGGGCATCACCCTGCCCATCCTCGTGCTGGGCGGGATCTTCGGACCGCAGGTCGGGCTGTTCCTGCACCACGACCTCGAACTCACCGTGTCCTCCATCGCCAAGCTGCGCCAGGTGGAGGCGGCGGCCGAGGCGCTCGGGCGACGCGCGGCGATCCATCTCAAGATCGACACCGGCATGGGCCGCATCGGCGTGCGCCACGATTCGGCCGGTCCGTTCGTCGAGGCCGCGCTGGCCTCTCGCTGGTGCGAGATCCGCGGCATCTACTCGCACCTGGCCTGCGCCGACGATCCGGACTCCCCGATGACCGCACGCCAGCTCGAGCGTTTCCTCCAGGCGTGCGCGCACTTCGAGCGGGTGGGGGCGCCGATGCCGGTGCGCCACCTGGCCAACTCGGGCGGGGTGCTGCATTTCCCCGGCACCCACCTGGACATGGTGCGGCCCGGGATCCTGCTCTACGGCGTCCTGCCCGACGCGGCGTCGCGACCCGTGGTCCCGGTGCGCCCGGCGCTGTCGCTGGTGTCGCAGGTGGTGTACTTCAAGGTGGTGCGCGCCGGTGGCACGGTGAGCTACGGCGCCACCTGGACCGCGCCGGCGGACACCCGCGTGGTGACGGTCCCGATCGGCTACGGCGACGGCTGGCCCCGGGCGCTGTCCTCCCATGGCCAGGTGCTGGTGCGCGGGGAGCGGCATCCCGTCGTCGGCCGCGTGTGCATGGACCAGTTCATGGTGGCGATCGGCGCGTCGAGCGCCTGCAACGAGGACGAGGTGGTGCTGATCGGCCGCCAGGGCGACCAGGAGATCCGGGTCGAGGAGGTCGCCGCCGCCGCCGGTACCATTCCCTACGAAGTGCTGGTCCAGCTCAACGAACGCATCCCGCGCGACTACGTGGGCGCGGATGCCTCCGCCGGCTGACGCCACCTGCCCACCGGACACGGGATCGCGCATGGCCAACGCCCTCGTCTGGTTCCGCAACGACCTCCGGCTGGCCGACCAGCCCGCGCTGGCCGCCGCGCTGGCGGCCGGACAGGTGCCGGTGTGCGTCTACATCCACGAGCCGGAGGAAGAGGGCGACTGGGCGCCCGGCCCGGCCTCGAACGCATGGCGGCACCATTCGCTGGCGGCCCTGGACGCCTCGCTGCGCGCGCGCGGCTCGCGCCTGCGGATCTTCCGTGGCCCCAGCCAGCCGGTGATCGAGGCGCTGGTCGCCGCCTGCGACATCGAGGCGGTGTACTGGACCCGGCGCTACGAACCGGCGATCGAACGCCGCGACGCCGCGATCAAGCGCGCGCTGCGCGAACAGGGCGTGCACGCGGAAAGCTTCAACGGCGCACTGCTGTTCGAACCCTGGGAACTGGCGACGAAGCAGGGCGGGCCGTACCGCGTGTTCACGCCATTCTGGCGCGCCGCGCTGGCGCACTGGCGCGCGCACCGGCTGCTCGACGCGCCCGCCTCGATCCCCGACCTGGAGGGCGATCCTGACGGCATCCGGCTCGAGACGCTCCGGCTGCCGCCCGCGCGCGACCCGGACGCGCTGCTGCGCCACGGCTGGAAGCCGGGCGAGGCCGGTGCCCATGAGGCGCTGGAGCTCTTCATCGAGGGTGCGCTGCACGGATACCGCCAGGGACGCGACCGTCCCGACCAGGTCGGCACCTCGCGCCTGTCGCCGCACCTGCACTTCGGCGAGATCGCGCCGTGGCGGATCGTGGCCGCGCTCGAGACGCAGCGCAGCGCCGCCACGTCCGCCGACATCGACGCCTTCGTGCGCGAGCTGGGCTGGCGCGAGTTCGCCTGCCACCTCCTGCACCATTTCCCGCACACACCGGACGCGGACTTCAATCCGCGCTTCGACCGGTTCGAGTGGGCACCGCCGCAGCGCCGCCTGCTGCAGGCCTGGCGCCTGGGCCGCACCGGCGTGCCGATCGTGGATGCCGGTATGCGCGAACTGCGCGAGAGCGGCTGGATGCACAACCGGGTGCGCATGGTCGTGGCCAGCTACCTGTGCAAGCACCTGCGCCAGCACTGGCGCGAGGGCGCGCGCTGGTTCTGGCAGCACCTGGTCGACGCCGACCTGGCCAGCAACACGCTCGGCTGGCAGTGGGTGGCCGGCACCGGCGCGGACGCGGCCCCGTATTTCCGCGTGTTCAACCCGGTGACGCAGGCGGTGAAGTTCGATCCCGAGGGCCGTTACGTCGCGCGCTGGCTGCCGGAACTGGCGCGACTGCCGATGCCCGCCCGGCACGCGCCGTGGACCGCGCCGCAACTCGCGCGCAGGCTGGCGCCGGACTATCCCGCGCGCCCGGTCGTGGGGCTGGAGGAGGGGCGGGAGGCGGCGCTCGCGGCCTGGCGCGCGCTGGCGGCATCGCGGCGGGAGGAGGATCAAGGCGACGCGTCGGAGGAAGGTGCGCCAACCTGAACGGCCGCGATCCGCGTCCGATGCGCCCGCGCCGGCCGTCACCATCCGTTGCCGGATCCCATGCTGGAATGCGCGGCGAACCCAACCGGCGGGTCGTCCCCGCACCAGGAGTGGCACATGCGTTACAGGAACCCGATCATCGCCTCCGTCCTCGCCAGCTCGCTCGTGCTGGGTGGTTGCGCCACCTACACCGGCCAGACCAACGCGCCGGACGACCCCAACCGCACCCGCAACAACGCCCTCATCGGCGCCGGCATCGGCGCGGTGGCCGGCCTGCTCAGCGGAAGCGACGCCACCGAGCGGCGCCAGCGCGCGCTGGTGGGCGCCGGCGTGGGCGGCCTGGCCGGCGGCGCGATCGGCGCCTACCAGGACCGGCAGGAGGCCGAACTGCGTCGCCAGACCGCCGGCACCGGCATCGAGGTCAACCGCGAAGGCGACACCATCAAGCTCAACCTGCCCGATGGCGTGACCTTCGACTTCAACCGCACCGAACTCAAGCCGCAGTTCTACCCGGCGCTCAACAACGTCGCCGCGACCCTGCGCGAATACGACCAGACCATCGTCGAGGTCAGCGGCCACACCGACAATGTCGGCACTGCCGCCGTGAACCAGCGCATCTCCGAGGAGCGCGCCCGGAACGTGGCCGACTATCTGATCGGACAGGGCCTGCGCCGCGAGCGTTTCGAGGTCGCCGGCTTCGGCTACCAGTACCCGGTGGCCGACAACAGCACCGAGCAGGGCCGCGCGCTCAACCGCCGCGTCGAGATCCGGATCGTCCCGCTGCGCTCCTGACCGGATCCGCCGGTCGCAGACCGGGCAGGGCCGCGCAGGCGGCCCTGCCTTTCCCGTTGGCCTCCAACAAGTCTTCGCTCAGACGGGTTCGGAGGGGGCGATGGCCGGCGCATCCGCCGGCGGTGCGTCACGGATCGTACCGGGTCGTCGCGATCCCGGCCGTGGCCGGACCGGACACGCGGAAAGGCCCGCTTGCGCGGGCCTTTCCGGTCTGAAGATGGTCGTGGGGCGGCAGCCCGCGCCAAACGACCGTTGAAAGTACGCGATACCGGCGTTCCGGCAAGTTGATAAGTCCTGCTGGCTGCTGCGAAAAGCGGGGGTTGACAGGCCAGAGGCAGCGGACGATCAAGCGGTTTTTCCCGTGGATCGGTCACCGATATGGCCGTTCAAATTCGTATGCTTCTCTGGTCCGGTTCGATTCCGGAATCGGGAATTGAACCCGCGTCCGTCCCCCCGACCAAGAGCACACCCATTCACACCCATTCCGGGGTAAGGCAGCCCGGGGTGCGGGGAATCGCACCTTCTATCGCCGCATTATATGCGGTGAATAACTTGCGCATGCGGAGAATGAAGCCCATAATCTCCGCATGAACAGCGGCGATTACAAGTACATCTGGCAGGCCAGTGACTGGCCGGACTGGCGCTTCGACCTGGCGGCGCTCGCTGGCCCTATGGCGGATGTGAGTCGTGCTCAAGGGCTCTTGCTGGGGCGTCTGGCCGACGTGGGCATGGCGCTGCGCGATCAGGCCAGCCTGGCGGCGCTCACCGAAGACGTGGTCAAGACCAGCGAAATCGAGGGCGAGCAGCTCAAGGTCGAGTCCGTGCGCTCAAGCATCGCTCGCCGGCTGGGCGTCGACATCGGGGCGTTGGCTCCAGTCGATCGTCATGTCGAAGGCGTGGTGGAGATGGTGCTCGACGCCACGGTCAACTGCGCGGCGCCGGTGACCCGCGAGCGGTTGTTCGGCTGGCACGCGGCGCTCTTTCCCACTGGTTACTCCGGCCTCTCCAGGATCAAGGTCGGCAGTTGGCGCGACGACGCCAGTGGCCCCATGCAGGTGGTCTCCGGCCCCATCGGCCGCCAGCGCGTGCATTTCGAGGCGCCGCCCGCCGATCGACTGGAGACCGAGACAGGTCGTTTCCTCGAATGGGTCAATGCGGACTCGGGTGAGCCACCGCTCGTCAAGGCGGGGCTTGCCCATCTGTGGTTCGTGACCTTGCACCCGTTCGACGACGGCAACGGCCGTATCGCCCGGGCCATCGGCGACCTGCTGTTGGCGCGCGCCGACGGCAGCCCGCAGCGCTTCTACAGCCTGTCGGCGCAGATCCAGCGGGAGCGCAAGGCCTACTACGATATTCTGGAGCGCACCCAGAAGCGGTCCATGGACGTCACCGAGTGGCTGGCCTGGTTCCTCGACACCCTGCATCGCGCCGTCGATCAGGCGCAGCACACCCTCGATGCCGTGCTGACCAAGGCACGCTTCTGGCAGCACTGGGCAGCCACACCTTTGAACGAGCGACAGGTGAAATTGCTCAACCGGCTACTCGATGGCTTTGAAGGTAAGCTCACCAGCAGCAAGTGGGCGGCGATCGCCAAGTGCTCGCCAGACACGGCGCTGCGCGACATCAACGACCTGCTCGCGCGCGGCGTGCTGCGGAAATCGAATGCGGGCGGGCGCAGTACCAGCTACGAGCTGAACGATCTCCCGTAGTAACCGCGCGTCTTCTGAATTGACTTGGCTGGCGGACCGAACAGCGCCTTCATGGACTCCTGCCAACTCATGCGGAAGGAGACCAAGATGGACGTCGTTCACCTCAATCAAAAACAACTGGCCGCCCGCTGGAGTATCAGCGAAGCCACCCTCGAACGCTGGCGTAGCGTGGGAATTGGGCCGAAATTCCTGAAACTCTGTGGTCGGGTGATTTACCGCCAAGTCGACATCGAAGCCTACGAGGAGTCGTGCCTGCAGATATCAACCAGCCAGTCTGCGGTCGTTGCCCATGGCCAAACAAACTGAGATCGTCAGCCGCTGGATCGATGCGCAGCCGGAGGGCGCCTTGCTCAGGAGCCTGGACCTGGAGCACTTGGTCAATCGCGATCAAGCGTCGCGGCAGTTGGTTCGCTTGGCACGGCATGGGCGTTTGAGGCGCGTGGCGCGCGGCATGTACGTCGCCGTGACGGCCAGCCGCTTCGGTCCAGTCCCGCCGCCCGCCGACAAACTGGTCCAGTCCCTCACGCGCATCACGGGGTACGCCATCGTCCGTCATGGCGCGGCTGCGGCCAGTGCCCTGGGGCTGACCACGCAGGTCCCCGTCCGACAGATCTACCTGACCGACGGCCGCGCGCGGACGCTCAATCTCGGCAAGCAGGTCATCGAGATCCGCCGTGCCCCCAGGTGGATGTTGGTGCTGGGCGATAGTCTCGCCGGTGATGTCGTCATAGCCCTTGAATGGCTTGGCCCGGACCTCGCCGAAACCACGTCGGCAAGTTGGTTGGGCGCATCGGGCGGGATGACTGGAACGCCGTGCTCGAAACCAGGACTCACCTGCCGGCGTGGATGGTAGTGGCAATCCAGAAAGGTCTTCCCGCGTCGGCACTTGTTCCGTTTCGTCGGTAGATGTCGACAAGTACCGACGTTTCGAAACACGGCGGCATCCGCTCCCGATTAAACCTTTGCCTATCGCCGGATCGGACTGCCCCAGCACACCCTCTCTGGAAATTTGAGTCACATCATTCGCCAAGCAGATCGCGGGATGTTGACTCTTGACTTTCTGCATGTTAGGCGCAATGTTCTTGCAAGGTTTTGCAAAAAATCCTCGATTGAGGCTGTACGAAGGCGGAACTTGTGGGGGTGATATGACAGCGCGCCAGCAGGCGATTTTCACACTCGACGAGTTGGCTGCCTACTTGAAAGTCGGCAAGCGGACGCTTTACCGGCTCGCCTCGCACGGGGAGATTCCGGCCTTCAAGGTCGGCGGGACGTGGCGGTTTCGTCAAAGTGAAATCGATCGATGGATCAATGATCAGATCCAAGCAGGCAGAAAGAAGGAGGTGATACGCACAGATGAGCAGCCAAAGTCAGCGGAACACTCCGTGTCGTCTGGGCGCGCTGTCCGTCGCCGCAGGCAAACGGAGTGAGCGAGAGTCTTCAATTTTTCT
>Ga0207873_1002850_pt1 | contig 13409 bp, 13 predicted proteins | sample BGWIniCompost_FD_187373 | JGI IMG/M metagenome (GOLD analysis project Ga0207873, IMG submission 187373) | Cellulose adapted compost microbial communities from Newby Island Compost Facility, Milpitas, CA, USA - BGW Initial Compost (SPAdes)... ... | reverse complement strand
AGGGCGCGCGACGGTGAGTCGGCCTGTAAGCCGGATTCTGTCGGCGACGCCCGTGCGGGTCGTCGCCGGGTGGCCATCCATCTGAGCGGCCTACCTGGGGACATCGGCCGGGCCAGCCGTCCCACGCTTGGCCTTGCTCCGGGTGGGGGTTGCCGAGCCGCCGGGATCGCTCCCGACGCTGGTGCGCTCTTACCGCACCGTTTCACCCTTGCCTGTGCGGCGCCCCGGTCGCCCGGTGCACCGCCATCGGCGGTCTGCTCTCTGTGGCCCTGTCCGACAGGTCACCCCGTCCTGGCTTTCGCCAGCACCCTTGCCCTGTGGAGTCCGGACTTTCCTCGACGCCGCCGGAGCGGCGCCGCGGCCACCCGGCCGGCTCACCGTCGACCCCTCAGGCTACCGGCCCGGGTCGCCGGAGCGAACCCGCCGGGGCCCGGTCCCCGGGGCGACGACGGGCCGGGCCCGAGGTCGTCCCGCCGCCGGCCCGCCCTACGAGCGCAGGTAGCGCAGCACCGCGAGCACCCGCTGGTGGTCGGTCTCCGACTCGGGCAGGTCGAGCTTCATGAAGATGTTGCTGATGTGCTTCTCGACCGCCCGGGGCGTCACGTACAGCGCGGCGGCGATGGCGGCGTTCGACCGGCCCTCGGCCATCAGCGCCAGCACCTCGCGCTCCCGGGGCGTCAGCGTGTCCAACCGGTCGGTGCGGCGGCTGGCGCCCACCAGCTGGGTCACGACCTCGGGGTCGAGGGCGGTCCCGCCGGCGGCCACCCGCTCGAGCGCCTCGACGAGCTCCCGCACGTGGGCCACCCGGTCCTTCAGCAGGTAGCCGACGCCGTCGGCCCCGCCGCCCAGCAGCTCGGCGGCGTACCGGGTCTCGACGTACTGCGAGAACACCAGCACCGGCAGGCCAGGGTGGCGGCGCCGGAGCTCGATCGCCGCCCGCAGGCCCTCGTCGGTGTGGGTCGGCGGCATGCGGATGTCCACGACCACGACCTCGGGCCGGTCGGCGTCGACCGCCGCGGCCAGCGCCTCGGCGTCGGCCACCGCGGCGACCACCTCGAAGCCCCGGGCGGTCAGCAGGCCGACCAGCCCCTCCCGCAGGACGGCGGCGTCCTCGGCGATGGCGACCCGCAGCCCGCCCATCGTCACGCCCGCACCGGGAGCCCGATGGCCACCTCGGTCGGCCCGCCGGCGGGGCTCGACAGGGTCAGCCAGCCGTCGACGGTCCGCACCCGGTCGGCGAGCCCGGCCAGGCCGTGCCCCGGCACGAGGCGGGCGCCGCCGGCGCCGTCGTCGGTCACCCGCAGGTGCAGCACCCCGCCGTCGACGGCGACCGCCACCGTCGCCCGGGACGCTCCGCTGTGCTTGGCCACGTTGGTGAGCAGCTCGGCGACGCAGTGGTAGGCGATCGTCTCGACGGCGGGCGAGGGCCGCACCGGCAGGTCGGTCGTCAGCCGGCACGGCACCGCGCTGCGGGACGTGAGGGTGGCCAGCGCCTCGTCGAGGCCCCGGTCGAGCGCCGGCGGGTGGATCGAGCGGGTGACCTCCCGCAGCTCGGTGATGGCCTCGGTCGCGTCCCGGTGGGCCCGCTCGACCAGCGTCCGGGCCCGCCCGACCCGCTCGGCGTCCACCGCGTCGCCCACCAGCTCCTCGCGGGCCATGTCGAGGTGCATGGCCAGCGCCACCAATCGGGCCTGAGCGCCGTCGTGCAGGTCCCGCTCGATGCGCCGCAGCGTGGCCGCCGTGTCGTCGACCGCCAGCGCCCGCGTCTCCTCCAGGCTCTCGACCCGCGCCACCAGGCGGGTCGGCCCCAGCAGGGCCCGCACCAGCGCCACGTCGACCGCCGCCGCCGCCCGGGCCAGCCAGGGGGCGGCGAACAGCCCGAGCGCGCCGAGGGCCGCCACCGTCATCGCCTCCGGCCAGGTGTCGACGTACACGTCGCCGAACTGGACGATCGATCGGTGCACGGTGCCGTCGGCGGCGACCTTCGTCGGGTCCAGGACCAGCCAGGCCACAGGGGAGGCGACCAGCGCGACCGCGGTCCCCGCCGCCAGGGCGACGGCGCCGAGCCCGACCACCCGCACCGGCGTCGACACGACGACGAAGGCGACGGCCCGCCACCCGTCGAGGTCGCCGAGCGCGGCGCGCAGCCAGGGGAGGAGGCCCCGGTCGGCCGGCTGCCGCCGGCGGGGCGCCGGGACCCGCTCGCCCAGCACGGCCGCGGCCAGCGCCCGGGACACGGCCCCGTACTCCCGGACGGCGTGCAGGACGACCCCGAGCAGCACGACGCCGACCAGGGCGAGCGGCATCGCCAGCAGGCAGGCCAGCCCGGCGGCGGCCAGCGCGGCGAACGCCGCCGACCCCAGCGGCGCGGCGGCCAGCAGGTAGACGACCGATCGCCAGGTCCGCCAAGCCACGGGGGCGCGCAGCAGCTCGGCCGGCCACGACCGCCCGGCTCCCGGGCGACCGGTGCCGTCCGGCGGCGGCCCCACCGGCGGGGCGGCACCGGGTGCGCCGGCGGGGGAGGGCAGGGGCGCGGTCGGGCGGTGGTGATCGACGGGCACGGCCCGATCGTCACAGGCCGCGGCCGGGCCGCCAACCGTGCCCACCGCCGGTCCGATGGTGCGGCTCACCCCACCCCCGAGCCGGCCGCGGGTGTCAGAAGCTGATGGCGCTGAGGTCGGGCTCCCAGCCGGCGGCCCGCTCCACGGCCTCCCGCCACCGGTCGCGGTCGAGGGCGCGGCCCGGCTCCACGACCGTCCGGGGCCGCCAGGTGGCGGCCAGCTCGTCCCAGCCGCCCCAGGTGCCGACGGCCAGGCCGGCCAGGAACCCGGCGCCGAGGGTCGTCGCCTCCCGCTCGGGCGACACCTCGACCGGCCGCTGGGTGGCGTCGGCCAGCGCCTGCAGGAAGGTGGGGTTGCCGGTCATGCCGCCGTCGACCCGCAGGTGGTCGAGGGTCAGGCCGGTGTCGGCCTCGGCCGCCTCGACGAGGTCGGCGCCCCGGTGGGCGACCCCCTCCAGCACCGCCCGCACCAGCTGCGGCCGGCCGGTGCCCCGGGTGACGCCGAGGAGCGTGCCCCGGGCGCCGTAGTCCCACCGGGGCGTGCCCAGCCCGAGCAGCGCCGGGACGAACACGACGCCGTCGGTGCTCTCGCACTGCGCGGCCACGTCGTGGGACTCCTCGGCCGACCCGATGATGCGCAGGTCGTCGCGCAGCCACTCGACGTTGGTGCCGGCCGCCAGCATGACCGCCTCGACGCCCCAGGTCGGCACCCCGCCCTGCCGCCAGGCGACGATCGGGAAGGTGCCGTGGCCGCCCTGGCGGGCGAAGGCCGGGCGCTCCGACCCCACGCACACGTCGAGCATGCCGCCGGTCCCGAAGGTGATCTTGGCCAGCCCCGGCCGGACGCAGCCCTGGCCGACGAGCGACGCCTGCTGGTCGCCGACCAGCGCGGCGATCGGCGGCGCGCCGTCCAGCGCCGTCGCCTGCCCGACGACGCCGGTCGAGTCGACGATGCGGGGCAGCGACGACCGGGGGATGCGCAGCGCCTCCAGCTTGCCGTCGTCCCAGTCGGCGCCGTCGCCGAGGGTGAGGCCGGTCACCCCGGCGTTGGACAGGTCGGTGACGTGGAGCTCGCCGTCGGAGAGGTGCCAGGCGATCCACGTGTCGACGGTGCCGACGCACAGGTCGCGGGTGCGGTCGGGGTCGGCGGCCTCCAGCAGGTGGGCGGCCTTGGTCGCCGACTCGTTGGGCGCGAACCGCAGCCCCTGGGACTGCCACACCAGGCAGTCGCCGACCGTCCGCAGGTCCTGCCACCCGAGGCCGGGCCCGACCGGCTCGCCGGTCGCCCGGTCCCACACGACGGTCGAGGCCCGCTGGTTGGCGATGCCGACCGCGGCCACCGGCCCGGCCTCGGCCAGCGCCCGCCGGGCGACCGACAGCGCGGCGTCGGCCATGGCCACCGGGTCGAACTCGACCAGCCCCGGCGCCGGGGAGGAGGGCAGGACCGGCACGACGTGCACGGCCTCGACGGTGGCGTCGGGCCGCACGACCGCGCCCCGCACGCTGGAGGTCCCGACGTCGACGACGAGGATCGAACCCGACGGTGCTGCGCTCACGGACCCGGAGTCTGCCCGACGACGGGAGCCCGGGGCGACGGGGCGTTCGCCGGCCCGGTCACCCGGCGCCGGGACCGTCGGTCACCAGCCCTCGGGCCCGGCCCACGGCGAGGGCAGCCCGAGCTTGCCGGGGTTGAGGATCCCGTGCGGGTCGAGCGCCCGCTTCGCCGCCACCAGCACGTCGAGCGCGCTGCCCAGCGCTTCCCGCACGAACCGGCTCCGGTTCAGCCCGACGCCGTGGTGGTGGCTCAGCGCGCCGCCGTTGGCCAGCACGGCCCGCTGGCCGGCGTCCCACAGCGCCCGGTAGTACGTGTCGCGCCGCTCGGGCTCGACCTGGCCGGCGAACGTGAAGTAGAGGCAGCCGCCCGACGGGTAGCTGTGCGACTGGTGGGCCGAGGCGGCGAGGGTGCCCTCCACCCCCAGGAGCGCGTCGATCGTCGCCCGGTAGATGCGGGGCAGCGCCGACCACGACCCCGACACCTCCATCGTGTCGACCGTGTAGCCCTTGCCGATCAGCGCCTCGAGGGCCGAGACCTCGTTGCGGTGGGCCAGCCAGTGCTCGACGTGGGCGGCGTCGCCCGGCTCGCCGCCGGCGGCCGCGGCGGCGTCGGCGAGCACGGCGAAGGTCGCCTCGACGAGGGTCGGGTCGCCCTCGTCGAGGGCCAGCAGCAGGGCCCGGTCGCCGGTGTGGTAGGTGCGGTCGGCCTCGGCGGCGTCGTAGAGCCGCAGCACCGCCGGGGTGGCGCCCCGCTGGACCGTGCGGCGCATCGCCTCCAGGCCGGCCTCGAAGGTCGGCAGCAGCCAGGCGCCCCGCTGCTCGGCCACGGGGGCGGGGTGGAGGCGCAGCCGGGCGCCGGTGACGACGCCGAGCGTCCCCTCGCTGCCGACGAACAGCTGCGTGAGGTCCGGCCCGACCGCGGCCCGGGGCCAGCCGCCGGTCGTGATGCGGCGCCCGTCGGCCAGGGCCACGTCGAGGCCCAGGACCATGTCCTCGATCTTCCCGTAGCGCCCGGAGAGCTGGCCGGCGGAGCGGCAGGCGAGCCAGCCGCCGACCGTGGACAGCGACACCGACTGGGGCCAGTGGCCGAGCGTGGCGCCGTGGCGGTCGCGCAGCTCGTGCTCGAGGACGTCGCCGAAGGTGCCGGGCCGGACGTCGAGCACCAGCGACGTCTCGTCGACGTCGACGACGCCGGCGAGGCCGGTCAGGTCGAGCACGACACCGCCGTGCAGCGGCACCGACGCCCCACAGACGCCGCTGCGGCCACCGGCGGCGGTGACGGGGACCCGGGCCTCGTGGCAGAGGGCGAGCACCGCGGCGACCTGCTCGGCGTCGGTCGGCCGGGCGACCGCGGCGGCCAGGCCGGCGACCTGGCCCTCGGTGGCCCAGGACATGGCGAGGGGCCACCAGTCGCGGCTGGCCTCGGCCAGCTCGGCGGGCTCGGCGGTCACCTCGGCGCAGGCGTCGCGCAGCCGGGCGAGCAGGCGGTCGTCCACCTCGACGCGCTCGGCGGCGAGCCGGGGGGTGGCCGCGGCCGCGCCGCCGGCCAGCGCGATGGGCGGCGTCGGGGCGGCGGGGCCGACGGGCGGCAGGTCGTGGGGCGCGCTCATGGCCCCGATCCTGGCAGGCTGGGCGGGGCCGCGGCCGCCGCCCGGAGCCGGGGTGCCGGTCAGCCCCCGGCCAGGGCGCCGAGCCGGGGCAGGTCGGGCACCTGCCGCTCGCGCTCGGACGAGGCCCGGTAGGCGGCGACCTGCGCGGCCCGATCCTCGTCCGACCAGCCGAGCTCGGGCCCGACCAGCGCGGCGACCTCGTCGGCCGCCGCCGCGGTCGCGTCGCGGTTGCGGAGCCGGGCCCGGGTGCGGCGGGACAGGACGTCGTCGAGCGTCGTCGCCATCTCGTAGCGCACCGCGTAGAGGGCCTCGGCCCGCCGGTAGGGCAGGCCGGGCACGAGCGGCTCGCCGAGCGACGGGTCGGCCTCGATCATCGCCTGCACCACCCGGGCCTCCCCGCCGTAGCGCTCGGCGAGGTGGCGGTCCTCCTCGGCCACCTCCTCCCAGCCCTCGGCGCCCCGCAGGCGCAGCGACCGGGTGCGGCACCGCCGCGTGCCGCGGGGCCGGCCGCCGAGCAGCCGCACGGCCGTGTCGACGGTGTCCTCGGCCATCTCGCGGTAGGTGGTGAGCTTGCCGCCGGTGACGGTGACCAGCCCGCTGTCGGACACGGTGACCCGGTGGCGGCGGGACAGGTCGGCGGTGCGGCTGCTGGTGGCGTCGCTGACGAGGGGGCGCAGGCCGGCCCAGGTGCCGAGCACGTCGTGCTCGGTCAGCGTGCCGGTGATGGCGTCGTTGACGGCCTCGAGCAGGTAGGCGACGTCCTCGGCCGTGCACTGCGGGTCGTCGAGGTCGCCGTCGTAGTCGGTGTCGGTGGTGCCGATGTAGGTGACCGACCCGGGCCCGCCGATCGTGCCGTCCTCGCCGGGCCACGGCACGACGAAGATCGACCGCCGGTCGCGCCGCACGGGCAGGACGGCGGCGATGTCGTTGCGGACCTTCTCCCAGGGCACGGTGATGTGGATGCCCTTGGCCGGCCGGATGCTGCTGGGGTGGGCGCCCTCGGCCAGGGCCCGCACCTCGTCGCTCCACACGCCGGTGGCGTTGACGACGACCCGGGCCCGGACCTCGACCTCGTCGCCGTCGACGTCGACCCGGGCGCCGCGGACCTGGCCGCCCTCGGTGACGAGCCCGGTGACCGGCGCGTGGTTGACGACGGTGGCGCCGTGGTCGAGCGCCGCGGTGCGCAGCACGGTGAGGGTGAGCCGGGCGTCGTCGGCCTGGGCGTCGTAGTAGAGGTAGGCCCAGGCCAGGCGCTCGTCGAGCGTGGGCATGTGGGTGAGCGCCCGCTCGCGCGGCAGCCGCCGGTGCACCCGGCCGATGCGCAGCCCGCCGGTGAGGTCGTACATCCACATGGCCGAGCCGAGGGCCCGGGCGACCTGGCGGGGGATGATGCCGCCCTTGCCGGTGAAGACCGGGATGAGGAAGGGCAGCACCTTGACGAGGTGGGGGGCGTTGCGCAGCAGCCGCTGGCGCTCGCGCAGCGCCTCGTAGACGAGGCGGACGTCGCCGTTCTGCAGGTAGCGGAGCCCGCCGTGGACGAGCTTCGACGACTTCGACGACGTGCCCGAGGCGAAGTCGTCGCGCTCGACGAGGGCGGTGCGCAGCCCCCGGGAGGCGGCGTCGAGCGCCACGCCGGCGCCCGTGATGCCGCCCCCGACGACCAGCACGTCGTAGGTGCCGACGCTCAGGCGGTCCAGGTTCTCCTTGCGGTCGAAGCTGCCGAGTGGCATCGCGCTGCGGGCCTCCTGGGGGGATCAGCGAGGCAGCCTAACGGCGCCCACCGACCGCGGAGGTGACGTTCGGCCCTGTCCCGCCGGCCCGGCGGGGCGCACGATGGCGCGTGACGACCGACGACGGGAGACGTCATGGAGTGGACGACCGCGGCGGTGCTGATCGCCGTGATCTTCGCGGTCATGGTCATCGTCACCACCTGGATGGCGAGCCGTGGCCAGCGCGACACGACCCGGTGACCAGCCGGCGGAAGGGCGTCTGACCAGGAGTGTTAGGCAGCCCTGACACAATCAACAATCGTTGCGAACAAGCAACTTCTGTTGATACGGTCGCTGGCGTGCGGTCGCCGGAGGAGCTGACGCAGATCTTTCGGGCGCGAGGGCTGAAGATGACCCCCCAGCGCCAGTCGATCTTCCGCGTCCTCCACGGGTCGACCGTGCACCCGACCGCCGAGGCGGTCTACCACAGCGTGCGCGCCGAGATGCCGTCGATCTCGCTGCGCACCGTCTACCAGACGCTCAACGACCTGGCGGCCATGGGCGAGATCCAGGCGATCGATCTCGGGACGGGGTCGATCCGCTTCGACCCGCACACCGGACCGCACCACCACCTCGTGTGCGACGAGTGCGGCCGGGTGCAGGACGTCGAGGCGGAGTTCCCCGGCGTGACCGTCCCCGACGCCGACGCGTCGGGGTTCGAGGTGCGCAGCACCGAGATCATCTTCCGTGGCCGGTGCCATGCGTGCGCAGAGCCCGACGGCGGCGCGCACACCCAGGATCCAGCGTCAACGACGACGACAGAGGACCCACCGTCCCAGGAGGCGATCCGTGCCTGAGCTGAAGGGCAGCAAGACCCACGAGAACCTGAAGGAAGCGTTCGCCGGCGAGAGCCAGGCCAACCGGCGCTACCTGTACTTCGCCCAGAAGGCCGATGTCGAGGGCTACCCGGACATCGCGGCCCTGTTCCGCTCCGTCGCCGAGGGCGAGACGGGGCACGCGTTCGGCCACTTCGACTTCCTGGCCCAGGCGGGCGACCCGGTGACCGACGAGCCGGTCGGCAGCACCGAGGAGAACCTCAAGTCGGCGATCGCCGGCGAGACCTACGAGTACACCGAGATGTACCCGGGCTTCGCCCGCACCGCCCGCGAGGAGGGCTTCGAGGAGATCGCCGAGTGGCTCGAGACCCTCGCCCGCGCCGAGAAGTCGCACGCGGGCCGCTTCACCCAGGGCCTCGAGAGCATCAAGTCCTGACACCGACCTGACGACGTCGTCGCGGCCCCGGCGGCGCGCACCCGCCGGGGCCCCGTCACGTCCCCGCGCCGGGCGGACGCCCGGCACCCCCTGGCCGCAGCGCCGCCGACGACTTCGAGGACGACCCCCATGGCCAAGCTCACCCTGGACGACATCGCCGACCTCCGCGCCTACGAGCGCGAGCGCGACGAGTTCCGCCGCGAGGTCATCGCGCTGAAGAAGCGCCGGCGCGTCCCGCTCGGCGACTTCGTCACGCTGCTCTTCGAGAACTCCCGCACCATCCGCTTCCAGATCCAGGAGATGGCGCGGGTCGAGAAGATCATCACCGACGAGGGGATCGCCAACGAGCTGCGGGTCTACAACCCGCTGATCCCCGACCCGGGCCAGCTGTGCGCCACGCTCTTCATCGAGCTGACCTCGAAGCTCGCCCTCATGGAGTGGCTGCCCAAGCTGGTCGGCATCGAGCGCTCCGTCTCGCTGCGCCTGCCCGACGGCGAGCTGGTCCCCGCGGTCGTCGACGAGGACCACGAGAAGCAGCTCACCCGCGAGGAGGTCACCGCCTCGGTGCACTACGTGCGCTGGGAGCTCGACCCCGACCAGATCGACCGCTTCGAGGCCGGCCCCTCGACGGTCGTGCTCGACCACCCGAACTACCGGGCCGAGACGACGCTCGGCGGCGAGACGCTCGCCGAGCTGGTGTCCGACCTGCGTCACGGCGGCTGAGCGCGGCGCCCCGGCCGGGCCGCGCGATCCTTGCCTCGCGCCCCGGCGGGTGCGATGATCGGCCGTCCTCCGGCGGCGGGCCCGCGCCGATCGCTCCGCAGCGTGCGGGTTTGCGCGCGGCCTCGCCGGGGGCGGAGACTCCGGTCGCGGCTCGTCAGCCACCCGACGACGTCGTGCACCGCGCCCACGCCGAGACCAGTCCTTCACAGGGAGACATTCCCGCCACCATGACGCAGACCTGGCGCCAGCACGCTGCCTGCCGCGGGCTCGACCCGCTGATCTTCTACCCCGCCACCGACGAGGAAGCCGAGGACGCCAAGGAGGTGTGCGCGGGGTGCCACGTGCGCGAAGCCTGCCTCGAGCACGCCCTGGCGGTCCGCGAGAAGGAGGGCGTGTGGGGCGGCGCCACCGAGCGGGAGCGGCGGCGCATCATCCGCCAGCGCCGTCGGGCCTCCTGACCCATGGCCTTCGAGGGGTGGCCGTCGGTCCTCGCCGACCTGACGGCCGGGCGTGACCTCCCGGCCGAGCGGGCCCGTGACGCGATGGCCGAGGTGCTCGAGGGCGCCGCGACCTCGGCGCAGATCGCCGGCTTCATCGTCGCCCTGCGCATGAAGGGCGAGACCGTCGACGAGCTCAGCGGCATGCTCGACGCCATGCTCGCCGCCGCCGAGCGGGTCGAGCTGCCCCCGGAGGTCGACGTGGTCGACATCGTCGGCACCGGCGGCGACCGGGCCCACACCATCAACGTCTCGACGCTCGCCGCGCTGGTCGTCGCCGGCGCCGGGGGCCGGGTGTGCAAGCACGGCAACCGGGCGGCGTCGTCGTCCACCGGCAGCGCCGACGTCCTCGAGGCCCTCGGCGTCCGCATCGACTGCGGGCCGGCCGAGGTCGCCCGGTGCGTCACCGAGGCCGGCATCGGCTTCTGCTTCGCGCCCCGCTTCCACGCCGCGCTGCGGCACGCCGGCCCGACGCGGCGCGAGCTCGGCATCGGCACCGCGTTCAACATCCTCGGCCCGCTGGCCAACCCCGCCGGGGCCCGGCGCCTGATGATCGGCGTGGCCGACCCGGCGATGGCCGAGCGCATGGTCGGCGTGCTCGCCGTCCGGGGCGCGACCCGCGCCCTCGTCGTCCACGGCGACGACGGCCTCGACGAGCTCACGACCTCGACGACCTCCCGCGTCGTCGAGCTGCGCGACGGCGAGGTGCGCACGTGGACGGTCGACCCCGCCGAACTGGGGATCGAGCCCCGCCCGCGCGAAGCCGTCGTCGGCGGCGACCCGGCCACCAACGCCGCGCTCGCCCGCCGGGTGCTGGAGGGGGAGCGCGGCCCGCACCGCGACATCGTCACGCTCAACGCCGCCGCCGGCGCCCTCACGGCCGGCCTGGTCGACGACCTCGCCGCGGGCCTCGAGCTCGCCCGCTCGACGATCGACAGCGGCGCGGCCGCCGCGGCGCTCGACCGGCTCGTCGCCTGCTCGAACGCCGGCTGAGCGGCGGGCCGCGGGGCCCGTGTCCACAGCTTGACGCACGGGTCGGCGCTGCCGTTGACTGGCGCCGTGGAGTCCGAGCCCGCCCCGTCGCCGAGCGACGACCCCACGCGGGACCGGCTGGTGGCGGCGGCCGCCGAGGTCTTCGGCGAGAAGGGCTACGACCGCGCCGGCGTGGCCGAGATCGCCCGGCGGGCCGGGTTCACGACCGGCGCGATCTACGGGCGGTTCCGGGGCAAGGGCGAGCTGCTGCTCGCCGCCATCGAGGCGCAGACCGACGACGAGCTCGAGCAGCTCTTCGCCGAGCACCGGTTCGAGGGGCACGCCACCGACATCCTCACGACGGTCGGGTCGCACCTCGTCACCGACGAGTTCGACAGCGGCCAGGCGCTGCTGCTCGAGGCGTTCGTCGCCGCCCGGCGCGACCCCGAGGTCGCGGCCATGCTCCGCCGGGTCATCGAGGAGCGGACGCGGTCGCTGGTCGCGCTGGTCGACGAGGCCAAGCGCACGGGCGACATCGACCCCGACCTCGACACGCTGTCGATCGTGCGCTTCTGCCACGCCGTCGGCCTGGGCTTCCTGCTGTTCGGCGCGGTCGACCTCGACCGGCCCGCGCCCGAGCCGTGGGAGCAGCTGATCACCCGGCTGGTCGGGGCCGCGGCCGCGCCCGGGCGGCGGGGGCCCGCCGAGCCGGGCGACGCCTGACCCGCCGGCTCACCGCGTCACTCGATCCCCAGGCTCCACATCGACTCGAGGTCGTGCCGGGAGTACGCCTGGAAGGCGATCATCGTCGTGGTGTGCAGGATGCCGTCGAGCGAGGAGATGTGCCGGGTGACGACGTCGGCCAGCTTCTCGTGCTCGCGCACCCGGACGATGGCGACGAGGTCGACGTCGCCGGTCACCGAGTAGACCTCGGCGACCCCGTCGACCTCGGCGATCTCCGACCCCAGCTCGGCGATGCGCTCGGGCTCGGCCCTGATCAGGACGAAGGCGGTCAGCACGCCGCCGAGCGTAGACCGGGCGGGGCCGCGGCCCGCGCGGGCGGGGCCGCCGCCGGGGCCCGAGCGGCGAGCAGGTCGAGCTCGTCGGCCTCGGCCGGGGTGCCCGGCTCGCCGGGGGCGGGGAGGGCCGGGTCGTCGAGCGGCCCCGGCCCGGCCCGCCACGCGTCCCGCCGCCGCTGGGTGTCGGCCGCGGCGGCGACCGTGGCGGCCATGGCCTCGGTCGCGGCCGCGACCGCGTAGCGCCGCTCGGCCCGGGCGACCGCCGCGTGCCGGCGGAGCGGGCCGACCACCGCGCCGGGATCGTCGAGGAGGGCGGCGAGCAGGTCGGCCGGGCGGCCGGCCGGCGCGCCGGGCAGCGTGGCCAGGAGGTCGAGCGCGTCCGCGACGGTGCGGGCGGCCTCGGCGGGCAGCGGGCCGAGGACGGGGCCCGGTCCGGCCGGCGTGCGTCCGGCGCCGCGCCCGGCGCCGGACGGGGGCCGGCCGACGACGAGCCGGCCGGCGCCGCGGCCGCCCGGCCGCACGACCCGCAGCCGCCGCCACCGGGCGAGGCGGGCCGAGCGGCGGGGGCGCAGGGCGGCGGTGAGGCGGATGGCGGCCACCTCGGCCACGAGGGCCGACGGGCAGGGGACCGCGTCGACGGCCTGCAGCGCGCCGACGAGCGGCCCGGCGCCGGGCGCCCCGGGGGCGAAGAGGGCCCGGACGTGCCGGCGCACGTCGGCGGCGTGGCCGACGTCCAGCGGCTCGCCCTGCCCGTCGCGCAGGACGTAGGCGCCCGGCCCCCGCGGCAGGTCGACGGTGAGGCGGAGCTTGCCGGCGTGGCGGCCGCCGGCGACCCGGGGCAGCTCGAGGAGGTCGTCGAGCACGGCCACGCCGAGGCCGGCGGCCTGCTCGAGCAGGGCGTGCAGCAGGTCGGCGGTGGCCAGGGCGTCGTCGAGGGCGCGGTGGGTCGGCCGGTGGTCGAGCCGCAGGTGGTCGGCGAGGGTGGCGAGCCGGCAGTCGGGCACGGCGTCGCCCAGCAGGCGGCGGGCGAGCAGCATCGTGTCGACCGTGCGCAGCCCGACCCGGTCTCGCTCGTCGGCCGCCAGGGCGGCGTCGAGGAAGGCGAGGTCGAAGCGGAGGTTGTGGCCGACGAGCACGGCGCCGCCGACGAACTCGGTCAGGCTGGCGAGCACGGCCGGGGCCGGGGGCGCGGTGCGCAGGTCCTCGTCGCGGATGCCGGTGAGCGCGGCGACGGCCGGGTCGACCGGCGACGCGGCGCGGACGAACGACCGGAACGTGCCGAGCAGCTCGCCGCCCCGGTAGCGGGCGGCGCCGACCTCGGTGATGTCGCACGCCTGAGGCGACCCGCCCGTCGTCTCCAGGTCGACGGCGCAGAAGGTCACCTCGTGCAGCGGCGTGGACGGGTCGTCGAAGCTGCGGCGCACCGGCCCGACGATAGCCGAACACGCGTTCGGGCGGGGCCGGCCACGGCGCCGAGAGGTCGCCGGCGGGAT
>Ga0207873_1002848_pt1 | contig 13412 bp, 7 predicted proteins | sample BGWIniCompost_FD_187373 | JGI IMG/M metagenome (GOLD analysis project Ga0207873, IMG submission 187373) | Cellulose adapted compost microbial communities from Newby Island Compost Facility, Milpitas, CA, USA - BGW Initial Compost (SPAdes)... ... | reverse complement strand
CGTCCACGGTACGCGCCGGGAAACCGTCGGGCCCGATCACGAGGTTGCCGGAAGCGTCCCGCTGGTAGTCGTACAGACGCCACACGCCCAGCGGCTCGCCCTCCGCAACCCAGTTGAAGTAGCCCTCGACGAACGGATCTCCGACCAGCTTCTCGACCTTGTTGCGGTTGAGCGAAAACGTGAGCGTCGAGTTCCACCCCAGGTTGACGCGATCGATGTTGCGCGTGTCCACCTGGAGCTCGACGCCGCGGTTGGACAGCTCACCGACGTTGTCGAGCATCGACGCGTAGCCGGTGCTCAGCGGGAACGGCCGCGTGAGCAGCAGGTCCTTCACGTACTCGGTGGTGCGCGCGGAGGAGATCCGCCCGGCCACCTCCACCGCCCTGACCCCCTGCTCGCAGGCCGCGTCGAGGTTGCCCGACTCCAGCTCGGCCACCGCCGAGACCACCAGCCGCAGCCCGTGCGAGCGCACGAACTCCTCCGTCGGCCTGGACAGGGCCTGCTCGGTGAACCTGCGCACCTGCCGCGGCGCCTTCAGGTCGCGGTAGCACTCGGCCGCGTCGGCGGCGAACCGGTCGTAGGTGTAGAAGCCGAGCCAGGACGGGTCGCTGTCGCCGGGCCGGGACCGCTCCAGCCAGCCCTCGGCGGACTTCAGCGCCGCACCCGCCGCCTGCGCGTCCCCGGCGCGCGCGTGCGCCCGGGCCTCGACGAGCCGGAAGAAGCTCATGGTGCGGGCGGTGGCCAGCCCCCGGTTGCGCTCCAGCGCGGCCTGGGCGAGGTCGACGCCCTCGTCCCCGAAGCCGCGGTAAGTGGCCTGCAGCGACATCGAGGCCAGCACATAGCCGCCGAGCGGCACGTCGGCCGCGGCCCGCGCCAGGCGCAGGGCCTGGATGTAGTAGCGCTGCGCCGCCTCCTGCTGGCCGGTGTCGAAGGCCATCCACCCGGCGAGCCGGGTCAGTTCGGCCGCCGCGCCGAACAGGGCGCGGCCCACGTCATCGGAGTAGGAGCCGAGCAGCAGCGGCGCCGCCTCCACCCGTAAACACTCGGGCACCATCGAGGAACGCCAGTCCCCGCCGCCGTACTTGGAGTCCCAGCGCCGGGCGTCCTCGGCGGCCTCGCGCAGCTTCTGCACATCGCTGTGGCCGACTTTGATCGGTGCGGCGGAGCCCTCGGCCGGGGCCGGGTCCCGTGCCACCGAGCTGTCGGCCGGGGTTATCAGCCAGCGCGAGGCGGGGGTGGCGTAGGCACTCACCGCGAACGACCCGGCGAGCGACTGCCAGATGCCGCCGGAGCCGGCCCGGCGGCCCGCGAGGTCCAGCCGGTACAGCTCGGTCGCGGACTTCACCGCCTGTCCGACGTCCCGCGGGAAGGCGAGGCCCACCTCGGGCGCGGGGTCCGCGTCCGCGAGCCCGATCTCGTGGAGCGGGACGGGGCGGCCCAGCTTCTGGCCGATGGCGGCGGCGATCAGGTGCGGCGCCGCGCCCTGCGGCACCATCCCCTTCGACACCCAGCGCGCGACCGACGTCTTGTCGTAGCGAAGTGTCAGTCCTCGCTGTGCGCCAAGGTCGTTGACGCGCCGCGCGAGGCCTGCGTTGGAGATTCCCGCGAGGGCGAGAACGGCGCCGAGCTTTTCGTTCGGCCCGCGTTGCTCCCTGGACATGCGCCACCCCTCGACACAGACGGCTGCCGCGCTGGCATAACCACGCGGCATTCGTAAACCCAGCGTAGTTCGCCGCATCCCAAGCGTTAAGGGGCATTCTTCCGGATGGCGGGATTGTGGTCCGTACTGAAGTACGGGTCCGATACGCGCAGTTGCGGTGTGCTCCCGGCGTGTGGCCGTGCGCCCGTGTGTGCGCTCTTCTCCGGCCATCCCGGGAGCGGTTCCATGGTCCGTGCGTGGGTCGGCCCGCTGTACTGGATCCAGCGGGCTGGGGGACACCGCCGCCTTCATCCCCGCGGGCGGCGGAACGGTCCGGGAGGCGTGCTCCGCCTCCCGGACTGCGCAACCCTGGCGCGATGGGCCGGAGGTGCACGGAGCGTGTTCAGGCCTGCGCTCCTCGCTCCGATTTGGCCGAAAATCGACCCCTCCGTTCGTGGGACAACTTCCCGTTCACGCTGGCAGTTGAGGGCGCGTCGGGTGCATTCGGGGCGCATGACGGGGGCGCATTCGAGTCGGCGTGCAGCGGCTCGAGCTGCGACGACGCGCACCGATCACGGCGCCGCAAGCGCGAGTTCAGCGCCGGGTGTCGCGGGAGCGAATCCGGCTCCCTCGTCTCCTCCGGGGCGCATGTGACGGAGCACAAGCGGCTCCGCCGACCCTCTGGAACGCCTCCTTCGTGGCAGCATGGAGAACCGGTTCGTACGGTGCACTGGTTGTCCACAGCCTGTGGAGGCGTCGATGCGGTGGTTGGTGGGGTGGAGCAGCACCGCCGCGGGAGTTGCCGGAGCGGGTGGGTACGGCTCCGCCGGGGCCACCGGCACCGACGGCGAGACGGTGCATCCCGTGGGTTCCCAGCTGCTGTGGGGCGATCCCGACCCGCTGTGGGCCGTCGGCGACTGGCGGCCCGACGAGGTACGCGTGGTGAGGGCCGACGCGCAGACCCGGATCGCGGTGCTCGGCACCTGCGGCGCCTCCGACGAGCAGCTGCGGGTGGCCCTGTTCGCCGCGCGCGGCGGGGCACTGAGGCACCTGACCGCCTGGCCGGGCAGCTACACCGCGGTCGTGCAGGTCGGACGCCGGATCACCGTCTGCGGTGATCTCGCGGGCGCCCGGCCGGTGTTCTACACCCCCTGGGCCGGCGGCACCGCCTACGCCACCGCCGCGCTGCCCCTGGCCGACCTCATCGAGGCCAACCTGGACTTCGGGCACCTCGCCGCGCTGCTCGCCGCCCCCGACGTACCGGCCGCGCTGCACGACTCCACCCCGTACGACGGCGTCAAGCGCATCCCGCCGGGGCACGCGCTGATCCTGCGCGCGGGAGCCCGCGAGATCGCGGGCTACGAACCCGTCGCCTCGCTCGCCGTCGCGGCACCCCCCGCCGACCCGGAACACGCGGTGGACGCCGTACGGGACGCACTGGTCGAAGCGGTGCGCACCCGCCTCGCCGCGCCCCGGCACGTCCCCGGCGCGGGCATCGACCCCGGCCCCGTGCCCGGCATGGGCCCTGCGGAGCGACGGGCCGCACGCGGCATGCCGGTGCCCGGCATCGGAGCCGACCTGTCCGGCGGCCCCGCCTCCGGGACGCTGGCGCTGCTGGCCGCCGGCCTTCCCGGCATGCCGGGCACCGTGCTGGGCCACGGCACCGGCGCGGGGGAGCGGCTGCTCGCGGTCACCTTCAACGACCTCGTCGTCGGCGGCCGGGAGGACGAACTCCAGCGGGCCGGCGCCCTGGCCGCGAACCCCCGGCTGCACCATGTGGTGGTCACCGGCAGCGAGGAGACGCTGCCCTACGCCGACCTGGACGGACCCCTCACCGACGAGCCGGGCCCCTCGTTGGTCGTCGCCGCCCGCCACCGGGCCCGCCTCGCGGCCGGCAGCGCGGACCACTTCACCGGCTACGGGGCCCGGCAGGTGCTGGACGCCCACCCGGCCCGCCTGTCCGATCTGCTGATGGACCGCAAGCGGCGGCATCTGGTCCGTCCGGTGGCCGCGCTGGCCAAGGCGGACGGCTCGGTGATGGTGCCCGCACGCGTCTACGCGGCGGCGCGCCGGCTGGCCCGCACCTCCTACCGGGCGGGCGTGCAGGAGCTGGCGCAGCGGCTGATGCGCCGCAGCCTCGACGATGACGGCGGCCTCGCCGGGGTCTCCGGGGCCGCCGACGCCTCGCTGGCCGCGCTGAGCTGGGGGAGACCCGGTCCCGCGGCGCGCTGGCTGACCGGCGAGGCCCTGGCTGAAGTATCGGTTCGCCTCCAGGCCTCGATGCGCCGCGCGGACGTCGGTGTCGGCCCCGGCCAGCGCCCCGGGGACTTCCGGGCGCGGGCGGCACTCGCCCGCCACGCCGCCGATCTGCGGGTGCTGGAGCAGGCGGCGGAGGTGCGCTTCCAGCGGCTGCACGCACCCTTCCTCGACAACCAGGTGGTACGCGCCTGCCGGGCCCTGCCGGAGGCGCTGCGGGTTCGGCCCGGGGCGCGGGCGGCGATCCTGCGGTCCGTGCTGGAGGGCGCCGGAGTCCGGGACCTGCCGGACGGCTGGGGCGCGCCGACCGGCGGCACGGCCGCGGTGGCCGCCGCCCGGACCGGGCTGCGGGTCGCGGTGGACTCGCTGATGGCGCTGTTCGACACCCCGCTGCTCGCGGAAGCCGGGCTGGTCGAGGCACGGGTGGTGCGCAAGGCGCTGCGCGGTGCGGCGGAGGGCGAGCCGCTCCCCCTGGAGGGCCTGGCCGATCTGGTGGGCCTGGAACTGTGGCTGCGGCGGCTGCTGGCCCGGCGCGGCACCTGCTGGACCGGCACACCGGCACGCCAGCGGGCGGTGCCCGGCGGGATCGTGGTCCGCCGGGGCGCCCTGGGCGCGGGCGCGGCCGGCTGAACAGCCCGTCGCGGCGGCGTCGCCTCTGTGCGGCCGAGTTCCCCTAGGTGCAGGTGAACCGGGACTCCGCCCAGTCGGCCAGGGCCAGTACCGCGTCGAAGTGACCGACGGGCTCCACCACCAGGCGCACCGTCTCGCGTCCCGCGAGGTCCACATGGACCGGCACCGCCGGGTCGCCGCCCTTGACCACCCCGGAGTTCCACAGCGGGACCCCGTCGGCGTGGACCGAGAATCTCACCCTGCCGAGCTTCATGGTCATGTCGTCCACCCCCACCAGCGCGTCGTAGGAGCTGCACGGCCGGTTCAGGTCGATGGTGACGGACGAGCGGCCGTGCACGGTGACGCCGTGGCGGTAGCGGACGCCGTCGATGCGCAGGCCGGAGCGCTGCCACACCCAGCTGCTGGAGTTGATCCGCATCTCGGGGCGCGTGCCGTCACCGGCGATGTCGTACGTCAGCTCGCTCCACGGGTGCACCACGGGAGCCGGCGGCGGTGGCGGCGGCGGAGGAGGTGTGGGCGTCGGTGTCGGAGTGGGCGTCGGTGCCGGCGTCGGGGTGGGACGCGGCGTCGGCGTCGGCGCAGGTGTGGGCGTCTGCGTGGGCGTGGGCGTCGGCTCGGGTGCGGGACGGGCGGCAGCCGGCGCGGGCGGAGCGGGGCGCGGGGTGGTGTTCTTCCTGGTGGGCTCGGGTTCCGGTTCCTCCTGGACCGCCGGTGCCGAGGCGGGCGGGCCCGCCTCCGGCGGCGCCTCCTTCGTGGTCTCGTTGCCCGACAGGGCGATGGCGATGACCACGGCGGCCGCCACCGCGACCACGCCCGCGGCGATCCCCGCCTTCGCCGGCGCGGCCATGCCCTCGGACGCCGCGGCACCGCCGCTCGCGCCCCCGCTCGCGGCGCCGCCGCCCGACGCCGCCGCGGCGGCACCCGCCCCGGCCGCGCCTGCGCCGCCGGCGACGAGACCGGCCGCCTTGGCGTATCCGGCGGTGCCGAACCAGCCGATGACGGCCACCGGCACGAACGCCGGGATGCCCGAGGCGACCTCCTCGATCTGGGCGGCGGCCAGCCGGCAGCGGGCGCACTCCTCCAGATGCTTGCGCAGGCCCCGCTCGGCGCGGGTGCGCAGCCGGCCGCGGGCGTAGGTGCCGAGCTGGTCGGCCCAGCGGGCACACTCGTCGTCGGCGGTGAGGGCGGAGCTGACGTGCGCCTGCAGGTACGCCTGCTTCAGCCCCTCACGCGCCCGGCTGGCCAGCACCCGGGTGCCGTTGGCGTCCAGGCCGAACAGCGTGGCGACCTCGCTCGGCGACTCGTCCTCGACCTCGGTGTGCCACAGCACCGCCTGCCACCGCTCCGGCAGCGACCGGAAGGCCCGCATGGCGAGCGACTGCTCGGCCTCGTGCATCGCCCGCACGTCCGCGCCCAGATCCAGGGTGTCGACGTCGGTGCCGTCGGCGAGCCGGGCGGCCTGGGTCGCGAAGACCGCGAAGTCGTCGACCAGTTGCTCCCGCTTGGCGGACTGCGTCCAGCGCGCGGCGACCCGCCGGACCGAGGTCAGCAGATAGGCGCGCACGGCGTGCTCGGGGCCCGAACCGCCGCGCACCGCCTGGAGCATGCGGGCGAAGACTTCCGCGGTCAGGTCCTCCGCGGTGTGCGTGTCCCGGCAGCAGGTGCGGGCGTAGCGGCGCACCGCGTCGGCGTGCCGCCGGTACAGCTCCTCGTACGCCGAGTCGTCGCCGGAGCGCATCCGGCCGATCAGCTCGGCGTCGGACGGCGGCAGCACGCGCGGGGGCGGCAGCACGCCCTCCTCGCGCCGGTCGCGCTGGCCCGGGACCGAGCCGTCGACATCGTCCAGCGGTGCACGCCCCTGGCTCGGCACCTGCCGTGCGCCGTCGTCGGCGCACGGCTCGTCCCGCCCGTCGTCGCTCATCGCGAAAAGCCCCCGCCAGCTGCCCGGCCCGTCATGAACAGGGGTCAGGGTGCCACAGCGTTCTCAGGGCTGGGCCCGGTAGCGGCGGTCTTCCACTCGTTGGTGGGGACCTGTCGAACGCGAGTACTCAAGCGCGTGTGTTCGGGGAAGGCTCAGGGGTCGAGCCCGCGCGGAATCGCCCCCGAGCCTTCCCTCGGCAACCGTCCGGCAGCCGCCGCGGCGTCCTACGCCGGACGGGACCGCAGACCCTCGAGCAGGATGTCCAGCAGACGCGCCGAGGCCGCCGCCTGCTGTGCCGCGTCCGGCAGCGAAGGTGCCGCCGTCGCGATCACCAGCAGCACGTCCGAGACCGTGACGTCCGGCCGCAGCTCGCCCGCCGCGCGGGCCCGCTCCACGAGCCGGCCCACCACCTCGAGCAGCTGCGAGGCGCCCGCGTCGTCCTCCGCCGCGGGCGGCTCCTCCGGAACCAGACGCAGCTCACCCGTGCCCGGCTGGGTCCGCTGCTGCGGCACCCGTGCCTGGTCCTCCACCACACCCACCCGCAGGACCTGCGGCGGCAGCAGCCGGCCGGCACCCGAGGCGACCGACGTGCGCAGGAAGCGGGAGAGCGCCGACCACGGCTCGTCCTCCTGCCCCAGCGCCGCCCGCGCCTGCTCGGTCAGCCGGGAGATCTCCTCCTCGGCTATGCGCCGCACCAGCACGTCCTTGCTCGGGAACCGCCGGTAGACCGTGCCCACGCCCACCCGGGCCCGGCGCGCCACGTCCTCCATCGGAGCGCCGTAGCCCAGCTCGCCGAAGACCTCGCGCGCCGCCCGGAGCACATGCTCCAGATTGCGCTGCGCGTCCACCCGCAGCGGCGTCGTACGCCCCTTGTCCGCGCGACCGTTCCCCGTGGACCCCGCAGCCCTGGTGGACGCCGCAGACGCCGTCGTCTGCGCCGCCCCCGTGGATGCGCTCACCGCCGCGCCCGTCGCGACAGCGGAAGACCAATGGGATTCCTGAACATGCATATGTTTCCCCCGGTTGATGACGTCTCCCCCCGGAGACCTCTCCCCGCCATACATATCCGGGGCTCACGGAACGAGCCCGGTGATCGGTCCCGCCCGTCGCGGACCCGAATGAGCGCATCCCCCTACACCCCGTCGAGAGACGAACATAGTTGAGAGGGGGTCAATTCAGAAGGGGCAGGTTCCGCACGGAGCGCCCCTCGATCGGAGTACGAGACACATTCGTCCGAAATGCAACCCCGGACGGCTCCCGGAACACCCACGCTGACCTGCGGTGATGCCCGGGCAATGGGTCATTCGGCCAAAGCGGAGCACCTTTGGCCTCCGGTCACACAATTCGTCGAGCCTGTGGACAAACGCAAGCGGCGGGTGCGTCATGGGATGGTGAAGGAACGTGCGCGCATTCTCGTTGTCGGCGGCGGCTACGTCGGGATGTACACGGCCCTGCGCCTCCAGCGGAAGCTCAAACGGGAACTCGAACGGGGCGAGGCCGAGATCACGGTCGTCAGCCCGGACCCGTACATGACGTACCAGCCCTTCCTGCCCGAGGCGGCCGCCGGCGCCATCTCCCCCCGGCACGTCGTCGTACCGCTGCGCCGGGTCCTCGACCGGTGTCGCGTCATCATCGGCGAGGCCACCGGCATCGACCACGCCGAACGCACCGCGACGATCACCACCCTCGCCACCGAGGAGGAGGGCACCGGTGGCCGGCGGCTCGCCTACGACGAACTCGTCCTCGCCCCCGGATCCGTCTCGCGCACCCTGCCCGTCCCCGGACTCGCCGAGCACGGCATCGGCTTCAAGACCGTGGAAGAGGCCATCGGCCTGCGCAACCACGTGCTGGAGCAGATGGACATCGCCTCCTCCACCCGCGACCCGGCCGTCCGCGACGCCGCCCTCACCTTCGTCTTCGTCGGCGGCGGCTACGCCGGCGTGGAAGCCCTCGGCGAGCTGGAGGACATGGCCCGCTACGCCACCCGCTACTACCACAACCTGCGGCCCGAGGACATGAAGTGGATCCTCGTCGAGGCCTCCGACCGCATCCTCCCCGAGGTCGGCGAGGAGATGGGCCGCTACACCGTCACCGAACTGCGCCGCCGCAACATCGACGTGCGCCTGGAGACCAGACTGGAGTCCTGCGCCGACCGGGTGGCCGTGCTCAGCGACGGAGCACGCTTCCCCACCCGCACCGTCGTCTGGACCGCCGGCGTCAGACCGCACCCGCTCCTCGCCGCCACCGACCTGCCGCTCGACGAACGCGGCCGGCTCAGGTGCACCGCCCAACTCGCCGTCGACGGAGCCCCGCACGCCTGGGCCGCCGGAGACGCCGCCGCCGTCCCCGACGTCACCGCTCCCGAGCCGGGCCGCACCTGCGCCCCCAACGCCCAGCACGCGCTGCGCCAGGCCAGGACGCTCGGCGACAACATCGCCCGCTCCCTGCGCGGCGAACCCCTGGAGACCTACGCCCACAAGTACGCCGGCTCGGTCGCCTCCCTCGGCCTGCACAAGGGCGTCGCCCAGATCTACGGACGCAAGCTCAAGGGCTACCCGGCCTGGTTCATGCACCGCACCTACCACCTCAGCCGCGTCCCCACCTTCAACCGCAAGGCACGCGTGGCCGCCGAGTGGACCCTCGCCGGGCTGTTCAAACGGGAGATCGTCTCCCTGGGTTCACTCGAACACCCCCGGGCGGAGTTCGAACTCGCGGCCGGTGGAAAGCCTTCTCAAGACCCCCCGCACGACCCGAAGGGGTCGTCCTGACCGGACCCAGGAACTCCGCCGGCGGGCGCGGCGTCTGACGGATGCCGGTCCGGTCGGCGGCCTGCCAGACTGGTCCACCACGCGGGCGGGCCGCAGCAAGCCCCGTGCGGTCCCGGGACCCCGGCCGGTCCCGGCCTTGGGCCGCCGACAACCAACCGAGGCAAGGATTCGTGAACTTCACGCGCTGGAGCGCCCGGCTCCCCGGAACACAGCGCCGCGCCGCAGCGCGGGCCGATCTCACGGTCACCCCGGACCGGCGGGGAGACGGCTCCGTGCCGGCCGCCCGAGCCGAGCACCTCACCGACGACACACCCCCCGTCCCCGCGGTCGACGACCTCGAAGTGCGCCAGGTCCTCGACCGCATCCCCTCTCTCGTCGCCCTGGTCCACGGCCCCGACCACCGCGTCGCCTACGTCAACGACGCCTACACCGCCGCCTTCGGGTCCCGGCCCGTCGGCGCCCCCGCCCGCGGCGCCCTGCCCGAACTCGCCGGACTGGGCCTGCTGCCCCTCCTCGACCAGGTGCTGCGCAGCGGCAAGCCCCGCACGGTCAAGTCCCGCAAGGCCCCCGACGGCCGCTCCTACACCTTCACCTGCACACCCGTCACCCAGGCGGGCGGCGGCCGCGGCGTGCTGGTCTTCGCCACCGACGTCACCGACCACGCCGAGGCCGCCGAACGGCTGCGCGCCAGCGAACGCCGCCAGCGCGAGACCGCCGTCACCCTGCAGCGCTCCCTGCTCCCGCAGGAGCTGGAGGAGCCCGACGACCTGCGCATCGCCGCCACCTACCACCCCGGCGGCACCGAGGCCGCGGTCGGCGGCGACTGGTACGACGTGATCACCCTCGGCGGCGGACGCACCGCGCTGGTCATCGGCGACGTCATGGGCCGCGGCGTACGCGCCGCCGCCGTCATGGGTCAGCTCCGCACCGCCGTGCGCGCCTACGCCCGCCTCGACCTTCCGCCGCACGAGGTGCTCCAGCTGCTCGACGGCCTCGCCATGGAGATCGACGCCAACCAGATCGCCACCTGCGTCTACGCCATCCACGACCCCAACGAGGGCCGCCTGGTGTACGCCTCCGCCGGCCATCTGCCGATCCTGGTCCGCGACGAGAACGGCACCGTCCAGCGCGCCGACGAACCCACCGGCCCCCCGCTCGGCACCGGCGGCTGGATGCACTCCTCCGGCTCCGTCCCCCTCGGTCCCGGCTCCACCGCCGTCCTCTACACCGACGGCCTGGTCGAGCGCCGCAACGAGGACCTGGACGAGGGCATCGCCGCCCTGGAACGCGCCCTCGCCGGCGCGACCGGCAGCCCCCAGGTGGTCTGCGACCGCCTGGTCCGCTCCGCAGGCGTCACCCCCGACCACGACGACGACGTCGCCGTCCTGGTCCTCCAGCACCCCGCCCGCAAGGGCCCCGAGTCCGAACTCTTCCGCAACGCCGCCCTGGAACTCCTCGGCGGCGTGGAGGCCGCCCCGCGCGCCCGCGCCTTCGCCTCCGGGGTCCTCACCAGCTGGCGCTTCCCCACCGAGCTGCACGACCTGGGCGTCCTCGCCACCAGCGAGCTGGTCGCCAATTCCCTCCAGCACGGCACACCCCCCATGCGCCTGCGCCTGCGCCGCACCGACCGCCGTCTGATCATCGAGGTCACCGACGGCGACGACCACCTGCCCAGGCGGCGCCGCGCCGAACCGGGCGACGAGTCGGGCCGGGGCATCTCCATCGTGGCGACCATCGCCTCCAACTGGGGCTGCCGCCGCACCCCGGGCGGCGGCAAGGCGGTCTGGTGCGAGTTCGCCCTGCCGCACCCCGGCCGGCCGTAGACCGGCCGCCCACCGGGGGCGCGGCAGGGCTCGTCCGAGGCGAGCCGGACCGCAGGCGTCACACCTGCGCCGGTGCGTGCCCCGTCGGCGCGCCGCCCTGCGCCACCACCCGGCTGCGCGCGGCCGACGGATGGTCCTGCGCCTCGGTCAGCAGCCGCCCGAGCCGCAGCGCCAGCACCGTGATCCCCAGCGAGAACAGCAGGAAGACCACGACGTACGGCGCGTGCAGCGAGGCACCGAGCGGCCCGCCCACCGCCGGTCCGACGGCCAGCGCGAGCTGCTTCACCAGGGCGAAGGCGGAGTTGTACTGCCCCGCCATCCCGGTCGGCGCCAGATCGGCCACCAGCGGGGCCAGCGTCGGCGACAGCATCGCCTCACCAAGACCGAACAGCGCGTACGTCGACACGAACGCGGCCGTCGCCATCTCCTGGCTGCCGTTGCCGAGGCCCGCATACCCGGCCACGGCCCACGCCACGGCCCAGATCAGCCCCACGGAGGCGATCACCCGCGAGCGCTTGCGCCGCTCCACGAACCGCAGCACCACGAACTGCGCCACCACGATCACCAGCGTGTTCGCCGCCAGCGCGGTGCCCAGCGCGGACGTCGAGATCCCGGCCGCCTCCACGCCGTAGGCGCTCAGCCCCGACTCGAACTGCCCGTAGCAGGCGAAGAACAGCACGAAGCCCAGCACGCACAGCTGCACCATGGCCCGGTTGCCGAGCAGCTGCTTCCAGCTGCCCTTCGCCGAGCGCGGCGCGTCCTCCACCCGCGGCGAGTGCGGCATCCGCACCGTCGCCATGACCACGACCAGCAGCAGGAAGATCGCCGCCTCGAGCGAGAACAGCAGGGTGAACGACGAGGCCCGGTCGGCGTCGACGAGATGCCCGCCGATCAGACCGCCGACGCCAAGACCCAGGTTCTGCAGGAAGAACTGCATGGCGAACGCCCGCGACCGCGTCCCCGAGGAGGAGCAGTCCACGATCATCGTGGCCAGCGCCGGCTGCATCACGGCCTGACCGGCACCGAGCGCCGCCGACGACAGCAGCACACTCACCGCGCTGCCCGAGAGACCGAGGCTCAGCGCCCCGAGCGCGGCGGTGACCAGGGCGGCGAGCAGCACCGGCAGCGGGCCGCGCCGGACGATCGCCCGCCCGGCGAACGGAAGCACGATCAGCGCTGCCACAGCGAAGACGGCGAGCACCATGCCCGCCGTCACGGCCCCCAGCCCCCGCACCTGCGCCACATAGACGTACAGGTAGGGGACCGTGAAGCCCAGTCCGAAGGCGCTGAGTGCGTTGCCCACATGGATCCGGCGCATCGCTGCGCCCATCGCCCTGGTCACGTTCACCTCTCTCACTAGTTAGACATCAACACTTCGAAGCTAAAATTCGAAGCTAAAGAGTACACAGCGAAGGACTTCAAGGCAAAGTGAGGGCGTGCCATACTGCGGCCATGGGTGACACCCCCGGCCTGAGCGAGCCGTCCCTCGAAGAGCAGATCGCCGCCTACCAGCGCGAATTCCAGGACCTCGATCCGCAGATCGAGAAGATCGTCTCCGCGCTGTCGCGGCTCAACCGCCGCATGAACGTCGCCTACGGACGCCAGACCGCCGAACTGGGCATCAGCAACGCCGACTGGGAGGTCCTCAAGGCCCTCGTCCTCTCCGGCGCGCCCTACCGGATGGGCCCCAGCGAACTGGCCAAGCGCCTCGGCCTCACGCCCGCCGCCATGACGCACCGCATCGACCGCATGGTCGCCGAGGGCCTGGTCACCCGAGAGCGGGACGAGTCCAACCGGGTCCGCGTGATCGTGGAGCTGACCCCCGCCGGCCGCGAGAAGTGGCTGGAGGTCATGCGCAAGGCCACGGTCTTCGAGGCCGACCTCCTCCAGGACCTCTCACCCGAGGAGCGCACCGCCCTCGGCGAGGTGCTCACCCGGCTGCTCCGCCGGGTGGAGCACGCCCAGCCGGACGCCGGCGGCCGCCTCGAGGACCTGGACTAAAAGATCTTGACGGGAGCCCTTGACGCACCCTGTACCGATCCGTAGAGTTCTTCGGGTTGCCACGGGGCCGTAACGGTTCTGAGGCGACACTTCTGCCGCATCTGCGGCACTCACACCTAAGACGTGCTCCTCCAGTGGGAGCGAATTCGGCATGCCCGAATTCAATTCCACTCCCCTCGATTTGGGAAGACGGAGCGAGTCCGCTAAGGTTTGAGGCGTCGGAACGGCCCAACGGCCGTGCGGACGAACCCCGCTGACTGGGGATCAGGTCGAGAAAAAGATCTGATAGAGTCGGAAACACCGAAGGGAAGCGCCCGGAGGAAAGCCCGAGAGGGTGAGTACGAAGGAAGCGTCCGTTCCTTGAGAACTCAACA
>Ga0207873_1002847_pt1 | contig 13415 bp, 12 predicted proteins | sample BGWIniCompost_FD_187373 | JGI IMG/M metagenome (GOLD analysis project Ga0207873, IMG submission 187373) | Cellulose adapted compost microbial communities from Newby Island Compost Facility, Milpitas, CA, USA - BGW Initial Compost (SPAdes)... ... | reverse complement strand
CGCGAGCGAGAAGCCCTCCGCGATCGACTCGAGCAGCTTCAGTGTCTCGGGCGCGAACGGCGGCACTTCCCGGATCTGGGGGTTCGCGCTGAGCGCGAGCAGCCAGTGAATCTCGACCTGCACGCGCAGGCGCATCAGGCCGTATTCGCTGAACAGCCGGCGCAGCGGCGCCACCTTCGCGGCGTAGCGGCCGTCGAGCGGCGAAAGGGCGGTGAGCTCGTCGCCGGCGAGCGGTTCTTCGGCGGCGAACGGCGGCGTCGTAGCAGTCATCGTCTCTCGCGAATGCGATTCGGGGCGGGCGCCATTCTAGCAGGACCCCGCAGCGGCGCGGTCGGGTGCGGTGCGCGCCTCGGTCGCCAGGATGCGTGCTCCACCGAGGCACTCGTCGCCCTCGTAGAAGACGACCGCCTGTCCCGGCGTCAGTGCGCGCTGCGGCCGGTCGAAGATCACCCGCAGCCGGCCGTCCGGCAGCGGCTCGATGCGGCACGGCTGGTCCGGCTGGCGGTACCGCGTTTTCGCCGCGAGCCGCGTGCCTGCAGGCGGATTGATCCAGTGCGGAACATCCGCGACGAGCACGTCATGGTAGAGCGCCGGGTGATGCTCGCCCTGCGCAACATATAATATGTTCGCCGCCGCGTCCTTCCCGACCACGTACCACGGCTCGCCGGGCCCGCCGATGCCGAGACCGTGCCGCTGTCCGAGCGTGTAATACATGAGCCCGTCGTGCGTTCCTTTCTTCTCCCCGTCGAGCGTGCGGATATCGCCGGGCTGCGGCGGCAGGTAACGCGCGAGGAAGGCTTTGTAGTTCCGTTCCCCGATGAAGCAGATCCCCGTACTGTCCGCGCGGTCATGGTTCGGAAGGCCCGCCTCGCGCGCCAGCGCGCGCACCTCGGGCTTCGTCAGCGTACCGAGCGGAAACACCGTGCGCGCAAGCGCCGAAGGCGCGACGGCGCAGAGGAAGTACGTCTGATCCTTGTTGCGGTCCGCCGCTTTGAGCAGGCGCGGGCGGCCGTCGCGCACTTCCAGCCGGGCGTAGTGGCCCGTCGCGATGTGCTCGGCGCCGTGTCGCACCGCGTAGTCGAGGAACGCCTTGAACTTGATCTCCTTGTTGCACCAGATGTCCGGATTCGGCGTACGGCCGGCCCGGTGCTCGGCGAGGAACTCCTCGAACACCCGGCGGCTGTACTCGGCGGCGAAGTTCGCGGTGAGCAGGGGAATGCCGAGGTGCTCGCACACCGCGATCGCGGACTTCGCGTCCTCCAGCGCCGTGCACACGGCGTCCGGGTCGTCGTCCTCCCAGTTGTGCATGTACACCCCGATCACGTCGTGACCGGCGCGCTTGAGCAGCAGCGCGGCGACGGCCGAGTCCACGCCGCCGGAAATGCCGACGACCACTCTCATGCGGCGACCCTAATAAGAGAGATCCTTGAGGATCGACAGCGGGTGGCGCTGACCGGCGAGATAGTCGTCGATGCAGCGCTGAACCTGCGGGCTTCGGTGGCGATGCTGCTCGCGCCGGATCTCGCTCGGCGCGAGCCAGAGGGCGCGGACGATGCCCTCGTCGAGAGTCCCGTTGCGCTCTTCGCGCAGCGGCCGCGCGATGAACGCGAAGCGCAGGTAGGTGATCCTCTTTACCGGGTGACACCAGCGGTATACGCCGAGCAGCGCCTGCGGCTCGATGTGCCAGGCCGTTTCCTCGAGCGTCTCGCGCACGACCGCGTTGAGCAGCGATTCCCCTTCGTCCAGATGGCCCGCCGGCTGGTTGAGCACCAGGGCGCCGTCGGCGCGCTCCTCGACGAGGAGAAAGCGGCCGTCGCGCTCGACCACGGCGGCGACCGTTACGTTCGGCTTCCACACCATGCGCGAAAGTGTAACCCAGTGCCGGGGGAGGGGAGCAAAGGCGGATGCGGCGTTGTCGGCGCCGCGAGGACCGGCCCATAATCGCCGCGTCCCCCGGCACGGAGGATCGCGACATGCTGCAACGGGCGCCCGATTACGCATGGCTCTGTGCGCGCTTCGAGTGGCGCATTCCCGACTTCTACAACATGGGCGTCGACGCCTGCGACCGGCACGCGGACGCCGACCCGGGGGCGCTTGCCCTCATCGTCGAGGACGAATCGGGCCGCGCCCGGCGCTATCGCTTTCTCGACATCAAGCGCGCCTCGAACCGGCTCGCGAACGTGCTCAAGGCGCACGGGATGGCGCCCGGCGATCGGTGCGGGGTGCTGCTCCCGCAGGCGGCGGAAACGGCCATCGCCCACATCGCGCTCTACAAGTCGGGGCTGATCGCCGTCCCGCTGTTCGTGCTGTTCGGCGAGGACGCGCTCGAATTCCGCCTGCAGAACTCCGGTGCACGGGCGCTGATCACCGACCGCGTGAATCTGCCCAAGGTGAACGCCATCCGCGACCGGCTCCCGGACCTGCAGCTCGTGCTCGTGGTCGATGGCCGGGGCGCGGACGGCACGCTCGACTACGAGCAGGCGCTCGAGCGCGCTTCGGACGAGTTCACGCCGGTGCGCACCCGCGCGGACGACCCGGCGCTCATCATCTACACGTCCGGCACCACGGGCCAGCCGAAGGGGGCGCTGCACGCGCAGCGCGTGCTGCTCGGGCATCTGCCGGGCGTCGAGGTTTCGCACGACTTCTTCCCGCAGCCCGGCGATCTCTACTGGACCCCCGCCGACTGGGCCTGGATCGGCGGGCTGCTCGACGTGCTGCTGCCGGCGTGGCATCACCGCGTGCCGGTGCTGGCGCGCCGGTTCGCGAAATTCGATCCGCACGAAGCGTTCGCGCTGATGCGCCGCCATGAGGTGCGCAACGTGTTCCTGCCCCCGACGGCGCTCAAGCTCATGCGCCAGGCGGGGGCGCCTGCGAATCACGGGGTGCGTTTGCGCACGATCATGAGCGGCGGCGAAACGCTCGGTGCACCGCTGCTCGAATGGGCGCGCGAGACGTTCGGGGTGACCATAAACGAGCTCTACGGCCAGACCGAGTGCAACCTGGTCGTGTCGAACTGCGCCGCCCTGATGCCGGTGAAGCCCGGCTCGATGGGGCGGGCGGTCCCGGGACATACGGTGGCCGTGATCGACGACTCGGGCCGGGAGCTGCCGCGCGGGGAAGTCGGAAACATCGCGTTCCGTCGGCCGGATCCGGTGATGTTCCTCGAGTATTGGAAGAATCCCGGAGCGACGGCGGGCAAGTTCATCGGGGACTGGCTCGTGAGCGGCGATCTCGGCGCCCAGGACGAGGACGGCTACTTCTGGTATCAGGCGCGCGCGGACGACGTGATCACCTCGGGCGGGTACCGCATCGGGCCGGGCGAGATCGAGGACTGTCTGCTCAAGCACCCCGCGGTGGCGATGGCGGCGGCGGTCGGCGTGCCCGATCCGATACGTACCGAGGTCGTGAAGGCGTACATCGTCCTGAAGGAAGGCTATGAGGGGACGCCCGAGCTCGCGCGCGACATCCAGCAGCACGTCAAGACGCGGCTCGCGGCGCACGAGTATCCGCGCGACGTCGAATTCATCGACGCAATGCCGCTCACTGCGACCGGCAAGGTCATGCGCCGGGAGCTGCGCGCCCGGGCGAGGCAGCGCGCCGAGTGACACGGCGGAGGAGAGCGGGCGCGCGCCCGAAGCTTCGGCGCGCGGGCCCCGCCTTCGTTCGTCGCGCGGTCGGTGCGGCGACGGCGCAGCCCCCGTTCGCGTCGTGCGGTTCGGTCCTACGTCTTCCCCGTCCTGGCGTCCCGCGGCTCCTGCGCAGGCACGGCGCTGCACGACGACGCGCGAAACTCGCGCGGCGACACGCCGTAGCGCGCCTTGAACAGGCGGCTGAAATGCGCGGGGTGGCGGAAGCCGACCTGATAGGCGAGCTGCGCGATCGACTTGCCCCGCTGCTGCGGATCGGCGAGCAGTTCGCGGCACTTCCGGAGGCGCTGCGCGTAGACGAAGTCCTCCACCGCGAGGCCGCCTGCCGCGAAGATCTGGTGCAGGTATCGCACCGAAATGCCGCAGGCGCGCGCAATGCGCTGCGGATCGAGATCGTCTTCGCCGAGATGCGCCTGGATATAGGCTATGGCGCGCTCGCGCTGCGCCGCCTTCACCGCCGTGTCGCCGGCAGCGGCGGGCGCACGGCCCGGCTGCACCATGAGCAGCACGATGAGATCGAGCAGCCGTTCGCTCAGCCCCAGCGCCTGGACGTCGGGCCATCGATGCATTCCCGCCGCCAGGTGATCCATGTAGTCGCTCAGCAGGCGCCCGCCAGGCGTTTCGTCCCCGATCGCGATCCGGTAAACCGGCCCGATGCGCGGCTCGCGGAGCCGCAGAGCCGCCGCCGGCACCGAGACGCTCACCGAGTGGTAACCCGGGCCCGAGATGAAGCGAAACGGCAGGCTCTGATTGAAGAGATAGAGGAAGCCGGGGCGCAGCGTGAACTCGCGTCCCCCGCGCTCGACGCGCAGCCGGCCCTCGATCGGACGCGTCAGGAGATAGGACTCCTGCGGGAGCTGCGCGATATTGCCGCGCGTGCGCTCGCCGATCTGCCAGCAGTAGGAGATGTCGTTGAACTGCAGCTGTGCGCGGCGAAAGCAGCGAACGCGGGCGTGGAAGCGCTCGTGCGACATGGCGCGCAGCTCGAACGGACCGAAAACGTCCGCGAGCACCGAGCGCCAGGCTTCGAACTTCTGCGGACCGGCAAGGCCGGTGGTCGCGAATTCGATGGTCATCGAACCCCCCTCTGGGCCGGCGGACCCGGGGCACGGGTCCGCCGTCGGCGGTACTATACCTTCGGCCCCGATCGGGCGGCCACACTTGCACGAGCGCGCACGAGCGCTTGATCGACGCTGCACGCCGACCAGCGCGCGATTGTCGCCGTGCGCGGCCCGTGTGATAGTGCCTGCGCCCGGCGCCGCGGCGCCGGCAGAAGGGTTGAGCCAGTCTGGAGGCGTGCCGAAATGAGCTCGGGCGCAATCGTGCCTCGCTCGCACTACCTCACGTGCTGCGGGCGGGAGATTCACTACGTCGAATGGGGCGCGAGTAACCGGCCGCCCGTCGTCATGTGGCACGGGCTTGCGCGTACCGGCCGGGACTTCGATACGCTCGCGGCGGCGCTCGCCGACCGCTACAGGGTCATCTGCCCCGACACTATCGGGCGCGGGCTCTCGCAATGGAGCCCGCTGCCGGATGCGGAATACTGTCTCGACTTCTACGTGCGCATCGCGCAGGCGCTGCTCGATCAGCTCGGGATCGAGCGCGTGCGCTGGGTCGGGACTTCGATGGGCGGGGCGCTCGGGATGCGCGCGGCGGCGACGGTGCTTCGCGGTCGCATCACGCACCTCGTTCTCAACGACATCGGCCCCGAGATCCGTGCGACGCCGGGCGCCGACCGCATCGTCTCCTACGTCGGCAACCCGCCGGCGTTCCAGACTCTCACCGCGTACGAGGCGTATCTGCGCACGGTCTACAAGCCCTACGGCTGGCAGAGCGACGAGGAGTGGCGCCGCATGGCGGAGACGTCGGCGCGGCGGCTCCCCGACGGACGCATCACCGTGCACTACGATCCGGCGATCATGCGCCAGTTCGTGGCGCACCCGGACGATTATCAGCAGTGGCAGTACTACGACCGTCTTGAGATACCGACGCTGCTCCTGCGCGGTGAGAGCTCGGATCTCCTCGCCCGTCCGGTGGCCGAAGAGATGACGCGCCGCGGCCCGCGCGCGGAGCTCGTCGAGATCGCGGGCTGCGGCCACGCGCCCGCGTTGAACGTGCCCGACCAGATCGAGCGGGTCGGCCGGTTCCTCGCGACCGCGGCCTAGACCGCGGATCGCGCCGATGGCACATCGCAGTTTCCAGTGAGGGTGACCGACATGAAGCGAATGCTGTTAGCCGGAGTGCTGGCGTTCTCCTTCGCCGGAGCGGCGCACGCGAAAGACATCGTCATCGCGCTGCTCTACGGCAAGACCGGACCGCTCGAGGCCTATGCGACCCAGACCGAAACCGGGCTGATGATGGGGCTCGAGTACGCGACCCAGGGCACGATGACCGTCGCCGGGCGCAAGCTCGTCGTCATCCGCAAGGACGACCAGGGCAAACCCGATCTCGGCAAGGCGCTGCTCGCCGAGGCGTACGCCGACGACAAGGCCGATATCGCGATCGGTACGAGCTCGTCCGGCGTGGCGCTCGCGCTGCTGCCGGTGGCGGAGGAATACCGCAAGATCCTGATCGTCGAGCCCGCGGTCGCCGACTCCATCACGGGCGACAAGTGGAACCGTTACATCTTCCGCACGGCGCGCAACTCCTCGCAGGATGCGATCTCCAACGCGGTCGCGCTCGACGGCCCGAACACCTACATCGCCACGCTCGCTCAGGACTACGCGTTCGGGCGCGACGGCGTCAAGGCGTTCAAGGACGCGCTCAAGCAGGCCCAGATCGTGCACGAGGAGTATCTGCCGCCGAACACGACCGACTTCACGGCCGGCGCGCAGCGGCTGTTCGACGCGCTCAAGGACCGGCCGGGCCGCAAGGTGATCTTCATCATCTGGGCCGGCGCCGGGAACCCGTTCAAGATCGCCGACCTCGAGCCTCAGCGCTACGGCATCGAGATCGCCACCGGCGGCAACATCCTGCCGGCGCTCGCCGCGTACAAGCAGTTCCCGGGCATGCAGGGCGCGACGTACTACTACTATTCGATTCCCAAGAACCCGGTGAACGACTGGCTGGTCAGGGAGCACCAGAAGCGCTTCAACTCGCCGCCCGATTTCTTCACCGCCGGCGGCATGGCGGCGGGCATGGCCGTGGTCGAGGCGCTCAAGCGCACGGGCGGCGACACCGACACCGAGAAGCTCATCCGGGCCATGGAAGGCATGCGCTTCGACACGCCGAAGGGCCCGATGACGTTCCGCAAGGAGGATCACCAGGCGATGCAGTCGATGTACCACTTCCGCGTGAAGGTTGACCCGAAGCTTCCCTGGGCCGATCTTGAGCTCGTGCGGGAAATCAAGCCGGAGGAAATGCAGGTCCCGATCCGCAACACGCGCTGAGCATGACGCCTTCGCTCGAAACGCGCGGCCTCACCGTCCGCTTCGGCGGCCACGTCGCCGTGAACGACGTCTCGTGCGCGTTCACCCCGGGCGTGCTCACGGCCGTGGTCGGCCCGAACGGCGCGGGCAAGACGACGTACTTCAATCTGATCTCGGGGCAGCTGCGCCCGAGCGCCGGGCGGGTGCTGCTCTACGGCGAGGACATCACCGCGCGATCGGCCGCCGCGCGAAGCCGCCTCGGCATCGGGCGCGCGTTCCAGCTCACCAACCTGTTCCCTAACCTGACGGTGCTCGAGAACGTGCGCCTCGCGGTGCAGTCGCGGGCGCGGATCGGGCTCAATCTGTGGAGCGTCTGGAGCAGTCGCCGAGAGCTCATCGGCCGGGCGGAGGAGATTCTCGAGGTCGTCGCGCTCGCGGGAAAGCGCGACCTGCCGGCGGCGGCGCTCGCGCACGGCGAGCAGCGCAAGCTCGAGGTCGCAATCCTGATGGCGCTCGAGCCCGAGGTGTACATGTTCGACGAGCCGACGGCGGGCATGAGCGTCGACGAGGTGCCCGTGATCCTCGAGCTGATCCGCAAACTCAAGGCGAGCGGCGACAAGACGGTGCTGCTGGTCGAGCACAAGCTCGACGTGGTGCGCGAGCTCGCCGACCGCATCATCGTGCTGCACAACGGCGCACTGGTCGCCGACGGTGCGCCTGCGGAAGTCATGGCGTCGGCGGTCGTGCAGCAGGCGTACCTCGGGCTCGCGCCCGTCGAGAGCGCCGCATGAGCGCGCCCCTGCTCGTGCTCGAAGGGGTGCACACGCACGTCGGCGGCTACCACCTGCTGCACGGCGTCGACCTCGAGGTGCCGGCCGGGGAGCTGACGCTCCTCCTCGGGCGCAACGGCGCCGGCAAGACGACGACGTTGCGCACCATCATGGGTCTGTGGCGCGCGAGCGCCGGACGCATCCGCTTTGCGGGCGAGGACATCACGGCGCGCCCGACGCCTGCGATCGCGCAGGCCGGCATCGCCTACGTGCCCGAAAACATGGGGGTGTTCGGCGATCTCACGGTGCGCGAGAACATGCTGCTCGCCGCGCGCGCGGCGCGGCGCGAGGAGGATCTCGACCGCGCACGCCTCGCGTGGATCTTCCGGCTGTTCCCGGCGCTCGAGAAGTTTTGGCAGTACCCGGCCGGAAAGCTCTCGGGCGGGCAGAAGCAGATGCTCGCGATCGCGCGCGCGATCATCGAGCCGAGAAAGCTCCTCCTGGTGGACGAGCCTTCGAAGGGGCTCGCGCCGGCGATCGCCGCGAACATGATCGCGGCGTTTCGCGAGCTGCGGGAGCGCGACACGACGATCCTGCTGGTCGAGCAGAACTTCCATTTCGCACGCCAGCTCGGGGACAGCGTGGCGGTCATGGACGACGGGCGCATCGTCTACCGCGGCAGCATGGAGGCGCTCGCCCGCGACGAGCGGCTGCAGCGCGAGCTGCTCGGTCTCGGGCGGGTGGCGCAGGCGTCATGAGCGCCGTCGGCGCGTCGGACGCGCCGCTCGCCGCGGTGCCGCGCGACTGGCGGCCGGTACTGCTGGTGCCGGCGCTCGCGTTCATCGCGCTGCCGCTCGTCGGCTCGACGTCCACCTGGGTCACGCTCACGGTCGCGGGCCTCGCGATGGGCCTCATCGTCTTCATCATCGCCTCGGGTCTCACGCTCGTCTTCGGCCTCATGGATGTCCTCAACTTCGGCCACGGGGTCTTCATCGCGTTCGGCGCGTTCGTGGCGACGAGCGTGCTCGGGTTCATGGGCGACTGGACGGCGTCGCAAAGCTTCGCGGCGAATCTCGCGGCCGTGTTCGCCGCCATGGCGGCCGGCATGACGGTCGCCGCTGCCATCGGCTGGGCGTTCGAGCGGCTGATCGTGCGCCCCGTGTACGGCAGCCACCTGCGGCAGATCCTGATCACCATGGGCGGCATGATCGTCGGACAGGAGCTGATCAAAGTGATCTGGGGGCCGCTGCAAATCCCGCTGCCGCTGCCCCAGGCGCTGCGCGGCGCGTTCCTCTTCGGCGACGCGGCCGTGGAGAAGTATCGGTTGCTCGCGGTCGCTTTCGGCCTCGTTGTCTTCGCCGTGATGCTGCTCGTGCTGAATCGCACGAAGCTCGGGCTCCTGATCCGCGCGGGAGTCGAGAACCGCGAAATGGTCGAGAGTCTCGGGTACCCGATCGGGCGACTCTTCGTGGGCGTGTTCGTCGCCGGCTCGGCGCTCGCGGGGCTCGGCGGCGTGCTCTGGGGCCTGTATCAGCAGAACGTGGTGCCGCACATCGGCGAGCAGGTGCTCGTGCTCATCTTCATCGTGATCGTGATCGGCGGCCTCGGCTCGATCGGCGGCTGTTTCGTCGGTGCGCTCCTCGTCGGGCTCACCGCGACCTACGCCGGATTCCTCGCTCCGGTGGTGGCGCTGTTCTCGAACATCCTGCTCATGGTGGCGGTGCTGCTTTGGCGCCCGCAGGGTCTGTATCCGGTGGCGCGGCGTTAGGTCCATGCTCGCGCGCCTGCTTTCGTACGATCTGCCCCGCAGCCGCTGGCTCGCGGCGCTGCTCATCGTCATCGTCGCCGGTCTCGCGCTGGCCCCGTTTCTCTTCCCCGGCGCCCGCGCGCTCGGTGTGGCGGCAAAGATCCTCGTCTTCATCGTGCTGGTGGCGAGCTACGATCTGCTGCTCGGCTACACCGGCATCGTCTCGTTCGCGCACGCCATGTTCTTCGGCATCGGCGCCTACGGCATCGCGATCGCCGCCAGCCGTTGGGGCGCAGAGTGGGGGAGTGTGGCTGCGGGCGCGGCTGCGGCGCTTGCGCTGTCGGTGGCGTTGTCGTTCGCCATCGGGCTCTTCAGTCTGCGGGTGCGCGCGCTCTTCTATGCCATGATCACGCTCGCGGTGGCGTCGGCCGTGCTCACGCTCGCCTCGCAGCTCACGGAGTTCACGGGCGGGGAAGACGGTTTGACATTCCGCGTGCCCGCGCTGCTCTCGCCGGGTTTCCGTCTGCGCGATGAACCGTTCCTCGGTGTCACGCTCGACGGCCGGCTGATCGCGTATTACCTGCTCTTTACCGCCACGGCGGTCCTGTTCCTCCTCATGCTGCGCATCGTCAACTCGCCGTTCGGGCGTGTGCTGCAGGCGATTCGCGAGAACGACTTTCGCGCCGAGGCGCTCGGTTATCCGGTCGTGGTCTATCGCACGCTCGCGAACGTGCTGAGCGCCGCCTTCGCCACGCTCGCCGGGTGCCTGCTCGCGCTGTGGCTGCGCTACAACGGCCCCGGCACCTCGCTGTCGTTCGAAATCATGCTCGACGTGCTCCTGATCGTCGTGATCGGCGGCATGGGTACGATGTACGGCGCCGTCGTCGGGGCGGCGCTGTTCCTGCTGGCGCAGTCGTACCTTCAGGACCTGATCGCGCTCGTGAGCGCGGCGGTGGCGCCGCTGCCGGTCGTGGGCGGGTTCCTGGCGGCGCTGTTCTCGCCCGATCGCTGGCTGCTCTGGCTCGGCCTTCTGTTCGTGCTCTCGGTCTACTTCTTCCCGGCCGGCATCGTCGGGAAACTGCGGAGCATCGCGGCGCGCATATCACCCGGCTGACGGCACCAGCGCATGCCCGCAGAAATCGAGCTACCGGCGCCGAGCGATCGCTTTTCGCCTCCGTCCTCGTCGAGGGCGCTCGGTGAACGCTGTACCGGGCGGTCGGTCCGGTGCTGCCTGCGATGCGCTTCGACGATCGAGAACCGCGCACGCGCAGATACCGGTGCGAGCGCTTGCGACCCGACCCTCGGCGTGCCGCGCACCGACCGCTGTGCCGAGCGGATTCGTGCACATTCAAGGCTAGGCAAGCGGTAGGCGAATCGGAGTATGATAGGCGCCGTCGTCGGGGTGCAGCCGTTCAGGGGAGGGCCTGTCGGGCACCGGACCGAAGGCGGGGATTCACTCCGCCGCGGTTCGCGACCGAGCGGGGATACGGTGAACACCGCAGCGGCCGTTGGGGACTTGCGCCTGATGACGGGAGGAAGCGCCAGGTGATGCACTTGGCGCGAGCGGGTGCAATGGCCGACGGGCCGGTTACAATCGCGCGCACCCTCGCGCCCGCCCTGCGCGTCAGAGGCCAACAGAATGATCCGCCGTGACATGACGGACGACATAATTCTCGAAACCCGGGGCCTGACCAAAGAGTTCAAAGGTTTTGTCGCCGTCAACGGCGTCGACCTCAAGGTGAGGCGCGGTCAGATCCACGCGCTCATCGGACCGAACGGGGCCGGGAAGACGACGTTTTTCAATCTGCTCACCAAATTTCTCACGCCCACCCGCGGCAGCATCTTCTACAACGGCCAGGAGATCACGCACGAGCGGCCCGCGCAGATCGCGCAGCGCGGCATGGTGCGCTCTTTCCAGATCTCGGCGGTGTTTCCGCACCTCACCGTGTTCGAGAACGTGCGCGTGGCGCTGCAGCGCAAGCGCGGCCATTCCTTCGACTTCTGGCGCTCGGAAAGCGTGCTCTCGGAACTGGACGAGCGCACCCATGCCCTGATCGACGCCGTCGGGCTCGCGCCCTTTGCGCAGACACCGGCGGTGGAGCTCCCCTACGGCCGCAAGCGCGCGCTCGAAATCGCGACGACGCTCGCGCTCGAGCCGGAGATGATGCTGCTCGACGAGCCGATGGCGGGCATGACGCACGACGATGTCGAACGCATCTCCGCGCTCATCAAGCGGGTCGCAGCGAACCGCACCGTGCTCATGGTCGAGCACAATCTGAGCGTGGTCGCCGACCTGTCGAACCACATCACGGTGCTCGCGCGCGGCGAAGTCATCGCCGAAGGCGACTACGAAACGGTTTCGAAACATCCTGGAGTGATCCAGGCCTACCTGGGTTCCGAGCATGCCTGAAGCCGATGTGCTGCTGAACGTGCGCGATCTGAACGCCTGGTACGGCGAGTCGCACATCCTGCACGGCACGACGTTCGAGGTGCGCCGCGGCGAGGTCGTAACGCTGCTCGGGCGCAACGGCGTCGGCAAGACGACGACGCTGCGTGCCATCATGGGCATGGTGCCGCGCCGCGTCGGCTCGATCGCGATCGCAGGAGAGGAGACGGTGCACCTGCCGTCGCACCGGATTGCGCGCCTCGGCTGCGCCTTCTGTCCCGAGGAGCGCGGGATCTTCGCGAGCCTCAACGTCAAGGAGAACCTGTTGCTGCCGCCCGTCGTGCGGCCCAACGGCATCGGGCTTCCCCAGATCTTCGAACTGTTCCCGAACCTCGCCGAACGCCTGGGCAGCCAGGGTACGAAGCTCTCGGGCGGCGAGCAGCAAATGCTCGCGATCGGGCGCATCCTGCGTACCGGCGCCCAGCTGCTGCTGCTCGATGAGCCGACCGAGGGGCTCGCGCCCGTCATCGTGCAGCACATCGGCGAGACCATCCGGCGGCTGAAGGAGCACGGCTTTACGATCCTGCTGGTCGAGCAGAACTTCCGCTTTGCGGCGCGCGTCGCGGACCGGCACTACATCATGGAAAACGGCGGCCGTATCGTCGACATGATCCCCAACGCGCAGCTCGACGCGAACCTCGGCAAGCTGCACGAGTATCTCGGCGTGTGAGTTCGGTAGTCCGTTAACAGAGGAGACCGTTATGCTGAAACGAAGCTTGGTTGTGCTGGCCGCCATGACGTTCGCCGCGGGGGCGGCGCAGGCGCAGATCTCGGGCGGCGTCGTCAAGATCGGCGTCATGAACGACATGTCCGGGCTCTACGCCGACATCGGCGGGCCGCGTTCGGTCGAGGCGGCGCGTATGGCGGTCGAGGACTTCGGCGCCGCGAAGAAGGGGCTCAAGGTCGAGATCGTGTCGGCCGATCACCAGAACAAGCCGGACGTCGGCTCGAGCATCGCGCGGCAGTGGTACGACGTCGAGGGCGTCGACATGATCATCGACGTGCCGACCTCCTCGGTCGCGCTCGCGATCAACCAGGTGACGCGCGAGAAGGGCAAGGCGTTCATCAATACCGGCGCCGCGACCTCGGACCTGACGGGCAAGCAGTGCTCTCCCAACACCATCCACTGGGTGTACGACACCTGGATGCTCGCCCACGGCACCGGCAGCGCGATCGTGAAGACGGGCGGCGACTCCTGGTTCTTCCTGACCGCCGATTACGCCTTCGGCCACGCGCTCGAGCGCGACACCGCCGAAGTGGTCAAGGCCGCCGGCGGCAAGGTGCTCGGCGCGGTGCGGCATCCGCTGAGCACGCAGGACTTCTCGTCGTTCCTGCTGCAGGCGCAGGCGTCGAAGGCGAAGATCATCGGCCTCGCGAACGCCGGCGGCGACACCATCAACTCGATCAAGCAGGCGGCCGAGTTCGGCATCGTGCAGG
>Ga0207873_1002846_pt1 | contig 13417 bp, 12 predicted proteins | sample BGWIniCompost_FD_187373 | JGI IMG/M metagenome (GOLD analysis project Ga0207873, IMG submission 187373) | Cellulose adapted compost microbial communities from Newby Island Compost Facility, Milpitas, CA, USA - BGW Initial Compost (SPAdes)... ... | reverse complement strand
GACCGCGGGCGCGGCCCGGTGGCGACGCTGCTGGTCCAGGACGGCACGCTGCGCCAGGGCGACGCGATCGTGGTGGGCACCGCCTACGGGCGCGTGCGCGCGATGGAGAACGAGCGCGGCCAGCGCGTGACGGAGGCGGGACCGTCCACGCCGGTCCAGGTGATCGGCCTCTCCGACGTGCCCGAGGCCGGCGCCCCGCTGCACGCGGTGGAGAACGAGCGCATCGCGCGCGAGGTGGCCGAGCATCGCGCCAGCGAGAGCCGCGCGCGGCCGGCGGCCCCGCAGCGCCGCGTGACCCTCGAGGAGCTGCTCGCGCGCGGCGACGAGAGCGGCCCCAAGGAGCTGCGCGTCGTGCTCAAGGCCGACGTCCACGGCTCGCTCGAGGCGGTGCGCGACGCGCTGCTCAAGCAGTCCACCGACCAGGTCAAGGTGAACGTGATCCTGGCCGGCGTGGGCGCGATCTCGGAGAGCGACGTGATGCTGGCCAAGGCCAGCGACGCGATCGTGGTGGGCTTCCACGTCCGGCCCGACTCGGCGGCGCGCCGCGCGGCCGAAGGGCAGGGCGTCGAGATCCGCACCTACCAGATCATCTACGAGGTGACCGACGAGATCCGCAAGGCGATGGCCGGCCTGCTGCCGCCCAAGGTGGAGGAGCGGGTGCTGGGCCGCGTGGAGGTGCGCCGCATCTTCAACGTGCCGCGGGCCGGGACGGTGGCCGGCTGCTACGTCAGCGAAGGGGTGGTGCGCCGCACCGCGCGGGCGCGCCTGCTCCGCGACGGCGTGCAGGTCTGGGATGGCACGCTGGCCTCGCTCAAGCGCTTCAAGGACGACGTCCGCGAGGTGCAGGCCGGCTACGAGTGCGGCATCGGCCTCGAGGGCTACAACGACGTCAAGATCGGTGACGTGATCGAGCCGTACGAGGTGGTGGAGACGCCCGCAGAGCTGTCATGATCGTCGGGGCCGCCGTCGTGGAGCTCCACGTGCACGGCTCGCAGTCGCTCAAGCAGAAGCGCGGCGTGGTCCGGTCGATCATCCAACGCCTCCGCAATCACTTCAACGTGTCGGTCGCCGAGATCGGCGGCCAGAACACCTGGCAGGTCGCCGTGCTCGGGATCGTCAGCACCGGCAACGATCGCCGCTACGTGCGCGGGCAGCTCGAGCGCGCGCTCGCCTACGTCGAGGATCTGCACCTGGCCGAGGTGACGGGCGGCGACGTGGAGCTTCTGGAGATGTGCTACGAGGGACGCAGCGACGAGCCCGACGAGCCGCTCACGCCGGGCGACTTCGGCGCCGCCCACGCCGACGACGAGGACGCCGCCGCGGACCGGGAGGACGAGGAGTAGATGGCGTCGCGCCGGCTCGAGCGGGTGGCGGAGCAGCTGCGCGGCGAGATCGCGCGCGTGCTGCGCCAGGAGGTCGCGGACCCGCGCATCGGGCTCGTGACGATCGTGCGCGTCGACGTGTCGCCGGACCTGCGCAATGCGCTCGTGATGTGGAGCCGGATCGAGCGGCGCGGCGCACCCTCGCTCGAGGAGGTGGGGGCCGGGCTCGCGTCGGCGGCGCCCTACGTGCGCCGGCGGCTCGCCCAGGAGCTGCCGCTCAAGCGGATGCCCGAGCTGCGCTTCCGCTACGACCCCTCGCTCGAGCAGGGCGACCGCACGCTCGCCCTGCTGCGGGAGCTGCGCCATGAGTCGTGACGGGCGCCGGCGCGGAGCGGAGCGGCCCGGACCGAGCGGCTTCCTGGTGGTCGACAAGCCCGCCGGCTGGACCTCGCACGACGTGGTGGACGCCGCGCGCCGCTGGTTCGGGACGCGCCGGGTGGGCCACCTCGGCACGCTCGACCCGCAGGCCACCGGCGTGCTGCCGCTCGCGATCCGCGAGGCCACCAAGCTGGTGCCGTTCGTCGCCTCGGACCCCAAGGTCTACCGGGGCGCGATCCGGCTCGGCGTCGAGACCGACACGCTGGACGGCGACGGTCGGGTGGTGCGGCGCCACGAGGGGCCGCTGCCCGACGAGGCGGCGGTGCGCGCCGCGCTGGCCGCCTTCGTGGGCGAGCACGAGCAGGTGCCGCCCATGTACAGCGCGGTCAAGCAGGGCGGCGTGCCGCTCTACCGGCTGGCGCGCCGCGGCGAGCAGGTGGAGCGCACCCCGCGCAAGGTGCGCATCGACGCCTTCGAGCTGCTCGCCTACGAGCCGCCCGACGTGACGGTCGAGGTGCAGTGCTCGCCGGGCACCTACGTCCGCGTGCTGGCGGCGGAGGTGGGCGAGAAGCTCGGCTGCGGCGCCTACCTCCAGTCGCTGTGCCGGCTGCGCAGCGGCCCCTTCGAGCTCGCGCAGGCGGTCTCGGTGGAGACGCTCGAGGCCGAGGCCGAACGCGGCGAGGTGGAGGCGCGCCTCGTGCGGCCGGCGGCGGCTCTCGGCCTGCCCGCCCTCCGGCTCGCGCCCGAGGACGCGCGCCGCGTGCTCCACGGCGGGGCCCTGCCGCAGGGCGGGGCGCCGCGCACGCCCGGCGAGCGGCTGGCGGCGCTCGATCCCACGGGGGCGCTGATCGCCATCCTCGAGGTGGGCCCCGACCGCCGACTCAAGCCGGTGCGGGTGCTGGCTCAGCTTGCTGCGCATTCGTGACTTTGGTACCCATGCGCCGCGATTCGAACCGCCGAGGCACTCCTTGATCTCAGCGCAGCAGAAGCAGGCCGTCATCGAAGGCCACCGACGCCACGCCACCGACACCGGGTCGCCCGAGGTGCAGGTGGCGCTCCTGACCGAGCGGATCAACGAGCTCTCCGAGCACTTCAAGACGCACGTGAAGGATCACCACTCGCGGCGCGGCCTGCTGAAGATCGTGAGCCGCCGGCGGCGCCTGCTCGACTATCTGCGCCGCACCGATCCGGCGCGCTATCAGGAGTTGATCCAGCGACTCGGCCTCCGGCGTTAGCCGGGCCGCTGTGGGTCGCCCCGACGAGCGCGGGCGACTCTTTCATTCGACGCCGTACGACAGCCCCAGACGGGCCAGCAGGGCGTCGCGCCTTGCGGGGTGTGGGAGTCAGCCATCTGCGCAGGCTCGGCAGGAGCCGGGTCGGTCTGCGCACATGCCTGATCCCGCATCCCGTCTCCCCCGCGACTCCTCCGCTGCATCGCCCGCAGACAGCCGGCCGGCCGGATCGGTATCCGACCATCCCGCGGCCGCGAGGAGAATCGATCGCATGCCTTCCTACTGGTTCCAACCCCATTCCGTGACGTTCGACGTCGGCGGGCGGCCCATGACCATCGAGACCGGCCGCCTGGCCAAGCAGGCCACCGGCGCCGCCGTGGTGACCTACGGCGAGACGATGGTGCTCGTGACCTGCGTGACCGCGAAGGCGCGCGAGGGGGTGGACTTCCTCCCGCTCACCGTCGACTTCGTCGAGAAGACCTCGGCGGCGGGCAAGATCCCGGGCGGCTTCTTCAAGCGCGAAGGCCGGCTCTCGGACCGCGAGGTCCTGGTGTCGCGCTTCATCGACCGCTCGGTGCGGCCGCTGTTCGCGGACGGCTGGCGCGACGAGACCCAGATCACCGCCACCGTGCTCTCGGCCGACCGCGAGAACCCGCCCGACCTGCCGGCCTTCGTGGGCGCCTCGGCGGCGCTGCACCTCTCGGACGCCCCGTTCCTCGGGCCGATCGGGGCGGTGCGGGTCGGCCGCGTCGACGGGCGCTGGGTGATCAACCCGCTGCGCTCGCAGATGGACGCGAGCGACGTCGACCTCGTGGTGGCCGGCAGCCGCGAGGCGCTGGTGATGGTCGAGGGCGCCGCCAAGCAGCTCCCCGAGGCCGAGCTGCTCGATGCGCTGCGCTTCGCGCACGCCGAGCTCGTCAAGCAGATCGAGCCCCAGGAGGAGCTGCGCCGGCTGGCCGGCAAGCCGAAGCGCGAGCCGCCGCCGCCGCCCGACACCTCCGAGCTCGAGAAGCGCATCGAGGCGATGGCGGGCGAGCGGATGCGCGAGGCGGTCCGCATCCAGTCCAAGAAGGAGCGCTACGTCGCGATCGAGGAGATCGAGCACACCACCGTGGAGGCGCTCGCCGAGGAGTACCGCCGCGCTCCGGTCCAGCTCGACAGCCTGGCCGCCTTCGAGGAGCGCCGCGCCGGGCTCCAGAGCCTGGTGGCGCAGGCGCGCACCATCCTCCACGACATGCGCTCGCGGCTCATGCGCCAGCGCATCCTCGACGAGGGGATCCGCATCGACGGGCGCGGTCCCACCGACATCCGCCCGATCGCGTGCGAGCTGCGCCTCGCGCCGCGCGTGCACGGCATCGCGCTGTTCACCCGCGGCGAGACCCAGGCGCTCGTGTCGGCGACGCTCGGCAGCGCTTCGGACTCGCAGCTGATCGACGGGCTCACCGAGCGCTACGAGAAGTCGTTCATGCTGCACTACAACTTCCCGCCCTTCTCGGTGGGCGAGGCGCGCCCGCTGCGCGGCCCCGGCCGGCGCGAGGTCGGCCACGGCAACCTGGCCGAGCGCGCGATCCAGGCGGTGCTGCCGTCCCAGGAGGAGTTCCCGTACACGGTGCGGGTGGTCTCCGAGACGCTCGAGTCGAACGGCTCCTCGTCGATGGCCACGGTGTGCGGCGCCACGCTCGCGCTCATGGACGCGGGCGTGCCGATCTCCGCGCCGGTGGCCGGCATCGCGATGGGCCTCATCGAGGAGGGCGACCGGGTCGCGATCCTCTCCGACATCCTCGGCGACGAGGACCACCTGGGCGACATGGACTTCAAGGTGGCCGGCACCCGCGAGGGCGTGACCGCGGTCCAGATGGACATCAAGGTGCGCTCGGTGAACTGGTCGGTGATGGAGCGCGCGCTCGAGCAGGCGCGCCAGGGGCGCCTGCACATCCTCGATCGCATGGAGGCGGAGACGATCGAGATGCTCGGCGGGCAGTTCCGCTCCCGCCCCGAGCTGGCCGCCCACGCGCCGCGCATGGCACAGATGTGGATCAAGCCCGACCGCATCCGCGACATCATCGGCCCCGGCGGCCGCGTGATCCGCGCGATCCAGGACGCGACGGGCGCCAAGATCGACGTCGAGGACTCGGGCCTGGTGCGCATCTTCTCGCCCGACGGCCCGAACCTCGAGCGCGCGCGCGCCATGGTCGAGGAGCTCACGCAGGAGGCGGAGCTGGGCCGCATCTACCTGGGCAAGGTGAAGCGGATCACCGACTTCGGCGCCTTCGTGGAGATCTTCCCGGGCACCGACGGGATGATCCACATCAGCCACCTTGCCGAGGGGCGCGTGGAGCGCGTGACCGACGTCGTGCAGGAAGGCGACGAGGTGCTCGCCAAGTGCGTCGACATCGACCCGAGCGGGCGCATCCGGCTCTCGCGCAAGGAGGCGCTCGCCGAGCTGGCCGCGCAGGCCGCACCCGCGGAGGCCGCGCCGCCGGCGGAATCGTGAAGGGAGGCCCGTGGCCCGGGGCGGATCGCCTCGCTCGAGCTCGACGCGCGCGGCGCTGGGCCGTGAGGGGCGCCGGGCCGTGCGCGTGCGGGTGCGGCGCCTGCCGGGCAGCGAGGACCTTCCGCTTCCGCGCTACGCGAGCGACGGCGCCGCCGGGGCCGACCTGGCGGCGGCGGTCGACGGCGAGCTCGTGATCGAGCCCGGAGCACGCGCGCTCGTGCCGACCGGCCTGTGCCTCGAGCTGCCGCCCGGCTACGAGGGGCAGGTGCGCCCGCGCAGCGGGCTCGCGCTGCGTCACGGCGTGCTGTTGCCCAACGCGCCGGGCACGATCGACTCCGATTACCGCGGCGAGCTCAAGGTGATCGTGCTCAACGCCGGCAGCGAGCCGTTCACGATCCGGCGCGGCGACCGCATCGCGCAGCTCGTGGTGGCGCCGGTCACACGGGCGCGCTGGGAGCTGGCCGCGAGCTTGCGCGAGACCCGGCGCGGGGCGGGCGGCTTCGGGCACAGCGGCCTCGGCGCCCTGAGCGAGGAGGAGGAGCCGTGAGCCAGCTCTCGGGCGCCGAGCCCGTCCATCCGCTGCCGCCCACCGCGACGCCGCCGCCGCCCGCGCCGTCCCGGCACCGCGAGCTCGGGCTGCGGCTGCTCACCGCCGCGTTCCTGGTGCCCAGCGTGCTGTGGGTGATCGCCCAGGGCGGGCTGTGGGTGCTCGGCGCGGTGATGCTGATCACGCTGCTCGGCATCCGCGAGCTGTACCAGCTGCTCGAGGCCAAGGGCGCGCAGCCGCTGTGGGGCTTCGGGATGGCGGCGGGCGCCGCGCTGCCCGTGGTGGGCTACTTCGGCAACGAGTACCACGCCACGATCCTGATGACGGCCTCGCTGCTCGGCTTCATGGTGGTGCAGGTCGGCAAGGCCCAGATCAGCCAGGCGCTCGCCTCGATCTCGGGCACCTTCTTCGGGGTCTTCTACGTGGGCTGGCTGCTCACCCACGCGGTGACCCTGCGCAACTTCCACAGCGTCGCGGGCGCCAAGTGGGGCGCCGACGCGGCGGCGCTCTACGACCCGAATGCGGGGGCGTTCTTCCTCGTCTTCTGCCTGGCGTCCGTGGTGCTGTGCGACGCGGGCGCCTACTTCGCCGGCCGCGCGTGGGGGCGGCGCAAGCTCGCGCCCAAGGTGAGCCCGGGCAAGACGGTCGAGGGCGCGCTCGGCGGGGTGGTGCTCGGCACCGCGGGCGGCCTCGTGTGCAAGGGCGTGTTCGACCTCCTGTGGCCGGCGCTCTCGGCCGGGCTCTCCTGGGGGCTGGCGGCGGCGTTCGCCTTCGTGTGCGCGATCGCCGGCATGGTGGGCGATCTCGTCGAGTCGCTGCTCAAGCGCGACGCCCAGATCAAGGACGCGGGCACCCTGCTGCCCGGCATGGGCGGGATCCTGGACCGCATCGACTCGGCGCTGATCGGGATCCCGGTCCTGTACTACCTTCTGCTCGGCTCCACCTACCTCTCCGCGGGCTTCCGATGATCGAGCGTTACACACGGCCCGAGATGGGCGCCGTCTGGACCGAGCAGGCGCGCTACCACGCCTGGCTGCGGGTCGAGCTCGCCGTGTGCGAGGTGCTGGCCGAGCGCGGCGTGATCCCGCAGGAGGCGCTCGCCACGATCCGCGCGCGCGCCGGCTTCGACGTGGCGCGCATCGCCGAGATCGAGCGCGAGGTGCGCCACGACGTGATCGCCTTCCTCACCAACGTGGCCGAGCACGTCGGGCCCGACGCGCGCTGGATCCACTACGGGATGACCTCGAGCGACGTGATCGACACGGCGCTCGCGCTGCAGATCCGCGAGGCGGGGGCGCTGCTGCTCGAGGGCTGCGACCGCGCGCTGGCCGCCCTGCGCCGGCGCGCGCTCGAGCACCGCCACACGCCGATCGTGGGCCGCACCCACGGCGTGCACGCCGAGCCCACCACCTTCGGGCTCAAGCTGCTGGTCCTGCACGAGGCGCTGCGGCGCAGCCGCGCGCGGCTCGCGCGCGCGATCGACGAGGCGGCGGTGGGCAAGATCTCGGGCGCGGTGGGCACCTTCGCGCACCTCGATCCCGCGATCGAGGAGGCGGTGTGCGCGCGGCTCGGGATCGGCTTCGAGCCCGTCTCGACGCAGGTGGTGCAGCGCGACCGGCACGCCGCCTTCGTGCAGGCGCTCGCGCTGGTGGCCTCGACCATCGAGCAGGCGGCCGTCGAGTTCCGCCACCTGGCGCGCACCGAGGTGCGCGAGGTCGAGGAGGAGTTCGGCAAGGGCCAGAAGGGCTCCTCGGCGATGCCGCACAAGCGCAACCCCTGGCGCTTCGAGAACCTGAGCGGGCTCGCGCGCGTGGTGCGCGGCTACGCGCTCGCCGCGCTCGAGAACCTCGCGCTCTGGCACGAGCGCGACATCTCGAACTCGTCGGTCGAGCGCATCGTGCTGCCCGACGCCGCGATCGCCGTCGACTTCATGCTGCACCGCTTCGCCGGGCTGGTGGAGACGCTGCGCGTGTACCCCGAGCGCATGCGCGAGAACCTGGAGGCCTCGCGCGGCCTCGTGTTCAGCGGGACGCTGCTGCTCGCGCTCGCCGAGAAGGGGCTCACGCGCGAGGAGGCCTACCGGCTGGTGCAGGGCCACGCGATGGACACCTGGGAGAAGGGCGGGCAGTTCAAGGACCGCATCCTCGCCGATCCGGAGATCGCGCGCGTGCTGGGCAAGGAGGAGATCGAGCGCGCCTTCGACCTCGAGGCCGCCCTGCGCAACGTGGACGCGATCTTCGCGCGCACGCTCGACGGGAGGGAGACGGCGTGAAGGCGATCGTGTGCGTGACGCTCAAGGCCGACGTGCTCGACCCGCAGGGCCGCGCGATCCAGCGCGCGTGCGCGACGCTCGGCCATGACGCCGTGCGCGACGTGCGCCAGGGCAAGCTGTTCGAGATCGAGCTGGATGCGAGCGACCGGGCGGCGGCCGAGCGGCTGGTGCGCGAGCTGTGCGAGAAGCTGCTCGCCAACCCGGTGATCGAGGACTGGCGGATCGAGCGGATCGAGCCCTGAGCCGGAACGTCCCGCCACGGAGGCCCCCCATGCCGATCGATCCCGAGCTGCTGCGAGCGCAGTGCGCGCGCACCCTCGAGCGCACCGATCTGCCCGAGCTGGGCACGAAGTACGAAGGCAAGGTGCGCGACTCCTACGTGCGCGAAGGCCGCCGCACGATCGTGGCCACCGACCGCATCTCGGCCTTCGACCGCGTGCTCGGCACGATCCCGTTCAAGGGCCAGGTGCTGAACCAGATGGCGGCCTTCTGGTTCGAGCGCACGCGCGAGGTGGCGCCGAACCACGTGCTGTCGGTGCCCGACCCCAACGTGACGGTCGCGCTCGAGTGCCGGCTGCTGCCGGTCGAGTTCGTCGTGCGCGGCTACCTCACCGGGGTCACCAACACCTCGATCTGGACCGCCTACGCGCGCGGCGAGCGCGTCTACTGCGGCCACCGCCTGCCCGAGGGCCTGCGCAAGCACGAGCGGCTGCCGAAGCCGCTGCTCACGCCGACCACCAAGGCCGAGCAGGGCGCCCACGACGAGCTCACCTCGCGCGACGCGATCGTCGCGAGCGGGGCGCTCTCGGCCGAGCTCTACGACCAGGCCGAGGCGATGGTGCTGCGCCTGTTCGCCGAGGGGCAGCAGTGGGCCGAGAAGCAGGGTCTCATCCTGGTCGACACGAAGTACGAGCTGGGTCTCGATCCCGAGGGCCGGCTGCGCGTGGTCGACGAGATCCACACGCCGGATTCCTCGCGGTACTGGTACCTGGACGGCTACGAGCGGGCGCTCGCGGAGGGCCGCGACCCCAAGGCCCTCGACAAGGAGTACGTGCGCCGCTGGCTGGCCGAGCAGGGCTATCGCGGCGACGGGCCGCCGCCGGCCCTGCCCGACGAGGTGCGCTGCGAGGCGGCGCGCCGCTACGTCGAGAGCTTCGAGCGCATCACGGGCCGCGCGTTCGAGCCGAACGTCGAGCCGCCGCTGCCGCGAATCCGCCGCAACCTCGGGCTGTCCCAAGCGACGAGAGGAGATCTCCCCCCGCGATGTTCGCCGTGATCCAGTTCCCCGGCTCGAACGACGACCGCGACATGCAGCTCGCGCTCAAGAGCGCGTGCGGCGTCGACGCGCGGCTGGTCTGGCACAAGGAGCCGGAGCTGCCGGCCGGCACGCGCGCCGTGCTGCTGCCGGGCGGCTTCTCGTACGGCGACTACCTGCGCTGCGGGGCGATGGCGCGCTTCTCGCCGGTGATGGCGGCGGTGCGCCGCTTCGCGGACGCGGGCGGGCCGGTGCTCGGCACCTGCAACGGCTTCCAGGTGCTGTGCGAGGCGGGCCTCCTCCCGGGCGCGCTGCTGCGCAACCGCGACCTCGACTTCGTGTGCGCCTGGCAGCACGTGCGCGTCGAGCAGGCGGCGCCGCCCTTCACCTCGCGCGCGCGCCCGGGCCAGGTGCTGCGCATCCCGATCAAGCACGGCGAGGGCCGCTACGTGGTGGCGCCCGACGAGCTGGCGCGCCTCGAGGCCGCCGGCCAGATCGTGCTCCGCTACTGCGACGCCGAGGGCGCCGTGACCGAGGCCGCCAACCCGAACGGCTCGGTGGGCAACGTCGCCGGCGTACGCAACGCCGCCGGCAACGTGATGGGCCTCATGCCGCATCCCGAGCACGCCGTGGAGGCGCTCACCGGCGGCACCGACGGGCTCGTGATCCTGGGCTCGCTCGTGGACGCCGTGGGCGGCGGGGGAGGGCGCCGGTGAGCCGTCCGCCCGTCGAGCCGGTGGTCGACCTCGCGCTCGCCCGCGAGCACGGGCTCACCGACGAGGAGTGGGAGCGCATCCTCGCCATCCTCGGCCGCAAGCCCACCTTCCCAGAGCTCGGGATCTTCTCGGTGATGTGGTCCGAGCACTGCTCGTACAAGTCGAGCCGCGTGCACCTGCGGAAGCTGCCCACCGAGGGCGAGCACGTGCTGGTGGGCCCGGGCGAGGGCGCGGGCGCGGTCGCGATCGGCGACGGCCTCGCGGTGATCTTCAAGATCGAGAGCCACAACCACCCGAGCTTCATCGAGCCCACCCAGGGCGCCGCCACCGGCGTGGGCGGGATCCTGCGCGACGTCTTCAGCATGGGCGCGCGCCCGATCGCCTCGCTCGACTCGATCCGCTTCGGCCCGCTCGAGGATCCGAAGCACCGCATGCTGCTGCGCGGCGTGGTGCACGGGATCGGCGGCTACGGCAACTCGGTGGGCGTCGCCACGGTGGGCGGCGAGACCACCTTCCACGAGTGCTATCGCGGCAACATCCTGGTGAACGCCTTCAACCTGGGCCTGGTGGAGGCGGACGGGATCTTCCGCGGCCAGGCCTCGGGCGTGGGCAACCCGGTGATCTACGTCGGCTCGAAGACCGGCCGCGACGGGATCCACGGCGCGAGCCTGCTCGCCTCCGCGGAGTTCGACGAGGAGAGCGAGGCCAAGCGCCCCACCGTGCAGGTGGGCGATCCCTTCACCGAGAAGTGTCTCATCGAGGCCTGCCTCGAGGCGATGCGCTCGGGCGACGTGGTGGGCATCCAGGACATGGGCGCAGCCGGGCTCACCTGCTCGTCGTTCGAGATGGCGAGCCGCGCCGGCACCGGCATCGAGATGGACCTCGATCGCGTGCCGCAGCGCGCGGCCGGGATGACGCCCTACGAGCTGCTGCTCTCCGAGAGCCAGGAGCGCATGCTGCTGGTGTCGCGCCCGGAGGCGGTCCAGCGCATCCTCGACATCTTCGCGCGCTGGGACCTCGACGCGGTGGTGGTGGGCCACGTGACGGGCGACGGGCGCATGCGCGTGCGCTGGCACGGCGAGACGGTGGTCGACATCCCGGTCGATCCGGTCGCCGAGAACGCGCCGTGCTACGAGCGCCCGATGCGCCGGCCGGCGGACCTCGACGAGCGCCAGAAGCTCGACCTCGCCTCGATCGAGCCCGAGGACGATCCCCAGGGCGCGCTCGAGACGCTGCTCGACGACCCGAACCTGGCCTGCAAGGCCTGGATCTGGCGCCAGTACGACTCGATGGTGCAGGGCAACACGGTGCTCGGGCCGGGCGGCGACGCCGCGCTCGTGCGGGTGCGGCGCGAGGACGGCACGGCGACCGGCAAGGCGCTCGCGATGTCGGTGGACTGCAACCCGCGCTGGTGCTGGCTGGATCCGTACGCGGGCACGATCGCCGCGGTGGCCGAGTCGGCGCGCAACGTGGCCTGCACCGGCGCGCGGCCGCTCGCGCTCACCAACTGCCTGAACTTCGGGAGCCCGGAGCGCCCCGAGGTGATGTGGGAGTTCGCCGAGGCGGTGCGCGGGCTCGGCGACGCGGCGCGCGCGCTCGGCACGCCGGTCGTTTCGGGCAACGTGTCGTTCTACAACGAGACCAGCGGTCGGGCGATCTTCCCCACGCCGACGGTCGCGATGGTGGGCCTGCTGGGCGACGTGCGACGCCACGCCGTGTCGCACTGGACGGAGCCGGGCCTCGCGGTGGTGCTGCTCGGCGAGACGCGCGAGGAGCTGGGCGGCAGCGTGTGGCTCGCGCTGCGGCGCGGACTCGAGGCGGGCACGCCGCCGGCCGTCGACCTGGCCCACGAGCGGCGCCTGCACGCCCTCCTGGCCGACGCGGTGGAGGCGGGCCTGGCGCGCACCGCCCACGACGTCTCCGAGGGCGGCCTCGCGGTCGCGCTCGCCGAGGCCTGCCTCACCGGCCCGGCGCGCGTGGGCGTGCGCGTGACGCTCGCCGACCCGCTCCGGCTCGACGCGCTCCTGTTCGGCGAGTCGACCGGGCGCGTGCTGGTGGCGAGCGCCGACCCGGACGCGCTGCTCGCGCGGGCCGCCGCGGCGGGCGTGCCGGCGCGCCGGATCGGCGAGACCGGGGGCGACCGGCTCGTGATCGCGCCGCCGGGCGGCCGCCCGTGGATCGACACGAAGCTGGATCACATCGCGGCGATCTGGGAGCGCGCCCTCCCGCGCCGCCTCGAGGAGACGGCCTGATGTGCGGGATCTTCGGCGTCCACGGCCACCCGGAGGCCGCGCACCTCACCTACCTCGGCCTCTACGCGCTGCAGCACCGCGGCCAGGAGAGCGCGGGAATCGCCTCGTCCAACGGGCGCGAGCACTACGTGCACCGCGCCATGGGGCTGGTGGCCGACGCGATCAGCGAGAAGCACCTGCGCCAGCTCCCCGGCCGCCACGCGATCGGGCACGTGCGCTACTCGACCGCTGGCGAGTCGAGCCTGCGCAACGCGCAGCCCTTCTGCGCGACCACCGACGGCGGGCCGGTCGCGATCGCCCACAACGGCAACCTGGTGAACGCCGCCGCGATCCGGCGCGAGCTCGAAGGGCGCGGCTCGATCCTGACCTCCACCTCCGACAGCGAGGTGATCGTCCACCTGCTGGCGCGCTCGCGCGAGGGCACGCTCGAGGACCGGCTGATCGACGCGCTCTCGCGCGTGAAGGGCGCCTTCAGCCTCGCCATGCTGACCGACGACGCGCTGGTGCTCGCGCGCGATCCGTGGGGCTTCCGGCCGCTCGTGCTCGGGCGGCTCGACTCGGCCTGGATCGCCGCCAGCGAGACCTGCGCGCTCGACCTGATCGGCGCCGAGTACGAGCGCGAGGTGGAGCCGGGCGAGATGGTGGTGATCCGGCGCGGCCGGCTGCGCACGCTCAAGCCCTGGGCGCGCGCGCCGCGCCACGCCTTCTGCATCTTCGAGCACATCTACTTCGCGCGCCCCGACTCGAACGTGGCCGGCCAGAACGTCTACGCGTTCCGCAAGGAGCTGGGGCGGATCCTGGCCCGCGAGCACCCGGTGGCGGCCGACATGGTGGTCCCGGTGCTCGACTCGGGGAACGCGGCCGCGCTCGGCTACGCCGAGGAATCCGGGATCCCGTACGAGACGGCGCTGGTGCGCAACCAGTACGTGAAGCGCACCTTCATCGAGCC